>Ga0310786_10003832_pt1 | contig 21436 bp, 28 predicted proteins | sample AusTroGonzalo_MG_FD_203881 | JGI IMG/M metagenome (GOLD analysis project Ga0310786, IMG submission 203881) | Bovine rumen microbial communities from tropical cattle in Woodstock, Queensland, Australia - Gonzalo_03 (v2) (version 2) | ecosystem: Host-associated > Mammals > Digestive system >...
TCTGCCGTCATGCATAGGACGGTCTGAAGCTGACGGTCATCACGCTTGCACATAGCACCATAGGTTTCAGACATATCACCGATTGCCCGTCTTTGTGCTTTGTCGATATCGTCAGAGTAGTTGTGGGAGTCGAAGGTTTTGGGATAACCGCTCAGGGGGTTGAAAGTGCCGTTGCTGTCTACGATGTAGGCAGAAACGATGAAAATATTTCTTTGCATTGTGAGTCCTCCTTTAAGACGGAAGATAGGTTTTCATGGTGGTTGTTCCGTCAGATTTCGTATAATACACTCTGATATAGTTTTCTGCGAAATCGATATACACATCTGGTCTTACCAGTGTTTTGGATGGAAGTGATACGATATTCATTGTCGCAACACTGTCATGTGTGCCAACTTGAAGTTGTGCATCTCTTGTGCCAGAACCGGGAAGCGTTGCTATCAGATTATCCAGCTTTAATAAATCGTCTCCAACTGTCGCCTGTTCACAGTTCGTCCCTACCGTAAGGCTTGCCCCGATGGAGATTGCCATCTTTGCTCGGTACAACAGTCCATTCCAGCAGAAGTATTCTCCGATGACATAGTTCTTGCTTGCCGTTGTGCCTGTTTCGACATAGGCAAGCTGGGTCTGATTTGCTTTGCCCTCAAGCTGGGCAGGAGTGGCATAATCTGTTCCTGCGGTTAATGGGGCCTGATAGTCCGTCCCGGCTGTTGCGGCAGTTACACCACCCTGACCGTCACCTTTGAGGATACCGGATGCGGTGATGGTGGCTTGCTTGCCGCTGAGGTCAAGCTGAGTTCCCGGCACTTTTCCGTTGCTGTCCAGACTTGCTACGCCATCAGCTACTCCCACATCATCAGTATCAACAGCACCCACATCGGATGCGTCAAGGGTGATGTCGGTGGACAATCCCTTGCCGTTTATAGTCCGGGTCAGGGGGACGAATATGCTCGCCAGCCCATTTCTCACGGCGGCAACGATATTCGCTATACTGAATCGTGCATTGTCCCCAGAGTGGAGGCCAACCACTTCATCGTTATTGACAGGTGTTGCGCTGGGCAACTGCGACCACTTTGTATCTGCCATTTCATCACCTACTCTGTCACCATGTAATCACCAGATTCGGTAATCATGCGTTCTTCGTCCATCTCTGTTATCATGTAATCCCCACCCGGAACAGGGGGTGTCCTGCCTGTTGGGGAACGGCCCAGCTTGAGGCCAGTTACGACTCCTGTCATGAAGGATTCATAGTCAAAAGGCATTATACTGCACCTACCACATAAAGCTGACTTCCGACTTGGGATAGTGTTGCTGTTTCGAAAAAGCTGTTGAGATAATCATTATTTCCAATAAAATGAGCGTAATTGGAAAATAGTGGTGTAACATACGATTCAGTCGGGGCGTATTGAATTCGATACTTTCCCAATACAGAATCTTCGTGATAATCAAAACGACCAGCAAAAGTAGACCCAACCCAATCTGTTGTTCCATCTGCAAAACACCCATATTGGAAGAAACCAACCTGACGCTCTCCCACTCCATTTGGGCAGAAAAACAGGATGTATTCGTTGTCTTGTAAATCTTTCCAAAGCATCCAATATGCAGGATTGGGCCACACACTTGTGTCAATTTGTGCAAACATCAGGCCAACATAATCATTACTGCCTCTAGACCACTCCACAGGTACTTTTACACCCATCAAGAAACAAGGATAACGCTGAAAGGTGTTACCGCCATAATCCCTATGTGGTCTCCATAATGTCCTTCCAACAGCCAGACCAGCCAGAAAACTATCTCTGTCGTAAGGCATTACCAGACCACCGCCGTTTCGTGTCCGTCCCCATCTGTAATGAGGATGGGTCTGCCCTGTGAATCGAAATCCACCAACCACGATGCCGTCTGCTGTCCGTCAAGTTCTTCGGAGAAATAGCCGCTGTTCCAGCCGGAGAAGTCAAGTTCAGTAGGCTTTCTGAGGCCGTACAAGTCCATGTATCCAGCAGACAGCATCCGAAGTCCTTGCTCGTTGCCGTTACTGTCCTCAAAGGTAATGTCAAACCCATCTGCCGCCTTGTGCAGGATGCCTTTTGTCCTGCCGTTGTTGTCCCCAGCACCCATGACCAGTTTCGGCACATATGTCCCGGATTCATTGAAGAAGGAAAACTCGGCCTTGACCAGTTCGGCGTACTGGTAGACCATGACCTTGTAATCGTTCAGCGATCCACCTTCAGGGACGATAGGTTCTTCCGTTGTGGCATAAATCTGCACGTTATTTTCATCTTCGGGGTATCCAGCGGAATTGATATGATCGGGTATCTTCTGCCAATATAGCGGCCTTCCGAAGCGATTCGTCGCCTGTTCCGTCTGTGCTACTCCGCCGCTTGTAATCACACTTCCCGTTATCAACCGAAGGTAATTGTCTTGGATTTCTAAGTAATTATCGTCGGCAGTATTCCGCAGATTATACAGACGCACACGGCGAGAAGTCGAAAGCCTGTCAACAGTCAGTTCGGCTATATCACCTTGTTCTGCATAAAGCGCGTCCGTTACCAGCGCATCAGCGTCCAGAAGCCCATCGAATACGAAATCACCCCGCAGCGGGTCGAAATAAAGGCGATCCTTCATTACTCCATCAATCTTCGCTCTCATGGCGAAAATATCAGAGTTAAAGATTGCCTCGCTCTCACCGTCGCCTCTGGCGATCTCTATGCCCTTCTGTCTTGATATGGTCACGCCATAATAGGATTTGTCCAGCCCCACCTTTCGCTTAAGGCTCCGATCCACATAGGACGCATAAGGATATTCGTGATCGATTTCATCTTCCCCAGGTGCGGAGATTGAAGCCTGTTCCAGAGCGCCACCGGTGATATCTATGGTGAATACCGGCCCGATCACCTGATCCCCCGTGAGGCCCACGGTCACGATATCCCCCAGTTCCAGGGCGAGATTGATAATTGCCCCCTCCGAAGTATACGGCTGATAGGCAGACCCGCTCAGAGCCGTCAGAATACCGTTTGCCGTTGCCTGGGTCGCCCAAGGGCAATCACACGTCAGAACCCGTCCTGTGTCCGTACCGGCCTCATACGCTTCCTCATCATCCCAATAGACGGTTACTCCCGTCCAGGATGCAAACGCAGGTGAAGTCTTGAGCCCCGATACAGCAGCTCCGAGATTGAAAGTATCGCTGCCGCCGGTCAGCGGCACCAGCCGCAGGGAATTGGCGGGAGTGATGCACCAATTCCCCGCGTTGGCAACGCCGATATTCCCCAAAACCTCTCGCATGGTCAGATCATTAGGATATTCGACCTTATAGCCATCGCCACTGCCGATGCTCGTCCTGCTGTCAACAGAAATACCCATGATGGACGCGATTTCCGCCACAACCGCCGATTGAGATTGCGGCCACTCGTCGAAGCCTGTCAGATCGGCATAAGTGGCGCCTCCGGCACCATCGGCCACAAGCATTTTGTCATAACAGGTCAGGATCAGCGCTCCCGTGACCTTATCCACCTGCCGAGTATCGATAAAGAAAGTCCCGAGCGTGATCCATTCGCTCACAGACGATCCCAGGGCGAGCCGGTAGGCCGGAACCACCGTCGCCATCCTGGGCACTGCGCTCGACGCCTCGAAGATCGCGCAGGAGAAGGTGGCAGCTACGCACCCGCCTATCGTCGGCTCGTTCCCTGACAGAAGCGACCGCTTCAGCTTCGGTCTGGAATCACCGCCGGCAGAGGCCGCGATCTTATCCTTTTCATACGCCGTGCCGTTGACGGTGATCTTCCACTCGACCACGTGATTCTCGTCCGCAAATATTGAGTTATAAAGTGCGGAAGTAGAAATCATTTTTACACCTCAATCAGCGTGAAACTGCCGCCGGACCATTCCGCCCCGTTTTCTCCATACTGATCCATCGTCGCCGAGAAAGAAGAACAGTAGAAGGTCTTTGTCATAAGTCCATGCAAATCTTCGTACTGTGCTTCAAATTCCTCTTGGCTCAGATCATCATCCAGAGCGGCATACCGGCTTTGTCTGTCCGGCATGAGGGTATAATCCATCGTGCGCTTGTCCGTGATCTTCGCCCTGTGCATCCGCCCGTCCAGAGTGCGGCCGCTGCCGTCGGCATCCAAGTCGTTACGCTTCCACCCAACACCCGAAAGCTGGACCATATTGCTGTAATCATGCCAGGACGAGCCGTTTTTGATCCTCAATACACTCATACTTACCTCCCGCTCGCCCTCATAGCCTGATTCCTCCGGCGCTCAACATTGGCATAGATCGGATCGCCGTCCAGATAGAAGTTGAAACTGCCGCCGCCATACTCGCCCATAGCCTGCTTGAACGCCGCCACGATGGTATCCAGCGGCGCCTCGATATTCGTGCCGGACTTCTGATCGCCCAGGACAGCAAGGAACTCACGATTGGGCGGGATCACCGAGCCGGAAGCCAGCCCGGGGACTTTAAGGCTCCTGCCACTGCCACTATGCGTATCTCCGACAGTATAGGTGGATTCTTCAATTTCAGGCGCTTTGAGCGTCAGCCCATCCCACCATCTTTTGATCCCGTTCCAAGCTCCGTCAAGCCATGACGTGAACTTATTCCACACCGCAGTAAAGCCATCCCAAAGGCCCTGACAGATATCTTGCCCGATTCCGTCAAACACCGTAGAAGGAGAGTGAATCCCAAGCAGGTCTTTCAGCCAATCAATGACATTCGTGAAAGCGTCCTTGAAAAGCTGCCAAAGGCCTTTGCCATCTTCACCAAAATAGGTTTTCCACCCCTGCTTGAAGCCATCCCACATATTCTGAGGAACGCCATCCCAATACCCTTCTATCTTTTGGGTAATCGCCGCCTGCGCTTCCTCGAAGCTCATATTGGTGGTATCAATGTCATATACCATCTTCGCCCATTCATCGGCGGCTTCTTTGCCCTTTTCCTCATAGAGCTTCGCATAAGCAGAAAGGGCGGTCTCCATCTCCTTATTATGGGCAAGCTGTGCCTCGTGATAAGTGTCAGCGGCCTCTTTCAGCTTTGACACATCATAGGCGATCATCACGGCATCGAATACGCCAAGAGCACCGATAGCAACCGCCTTCGCCATCTTTCCTAGCGCCGTTTTCGCCTTGGGGATATTCTTGACAATCGAAACGGGGATACTCGCAATACCGGTAATTACTTTACCAATCGCCTGCATAACGGCAAGCCCGCCCAACGCAAGCAGGGCGATCTGCACCCCGTCAAGGCCATCGATAAACTCCTTCCAGGAGATTTCCCCGTTAATGAGTTTCGTCAGCTTATCCAGCAGATCGATCAATTCATCAAGGCCGGTCAGGACAAGCTCCCCGATCCACTTGATAAACGGCTTCAGGACATTATTCCACAACGGCTCCAGGATAGGCCCCAGCCTCTCCAATACAGCGTCAAGAAAGCCAAATGCTTTGGCAAGGAGATCAACCATCCGAGGCGCCGCCTCTTCGATGGTCCATTTTGCAAGAGGAGCGAGAACATTATCCCAAAACCAGGAAAATGCATCTCCGATCGTCTCCTTCAGGCCGGAAAACGATTCCTTCAGTCGTTCCCACGCTTCCAGGATCGGCTCAAAGTTTAGATTCTCGAACCATTCCCTGACCTTCTCAAATCCCTTGATCTCACCGATCCCGGGCAGGTCGAACTTCGCCTTGGAAGCGCTGCCGCCATTCGTTTCAGACAGGATATTCAGTTGATCGAAAGCGGCAATCTGCTTGCTCGCCTTTTTCGCCGCGCTGCCGGTTTCTTTATATGCCTCAGCCTGTTCATTCAAGGCCTTTGCCGCTTCCTGGCTCCGTTCAAAGGTTGTGCCGAAGAGCTGTGCTACAAGCGAGGCGATCACCGTCACGATCTTCGTAATCACCTGCAGCAGACTAGTCAGCGCCGGGATAATGACGCTCACAAGCGGCTGCACCAGGGTCAGGAGAGCGCTCTTGAGCTGACCGAGGGCAGCGGTGAACTCCGGCGTTGAATTGAGGATATTGCTGAAATACTCCCGCACGCCACGAAGCGCTCTGGTGATAATGGAGAACAGGAACACTCTCCGAACCATACTTATCAGCTTCTTCCCGATTTTGCTGATCTTATCCGACGCTCTCTGCATGGCAGAAGAGATATTGCCGCCGGCTTCCGCAGCGGTATCCCCTGCTTTCTTTGCCTTTTCCCCGGATTCTTCCAGTTCACCATTGAGATACTTAGTCTCCCCGAGCAGCTTTTCCACGAAAGCGCTCATGCGCTCATACCAATAGCGCATCGTTTCCGTGAGTTTGCTTCCGGCTGCCTCTCCTTCCTCACCGGCCTCTTTCATTCCTTCGCCCAATTGCTCTGCACCTTGCGAAGCGCCGGTCAATTCGGAGGACAATTCGCCGGCCCTTGTCTCTGCTGCCGCCAGCTCCGCTTCATCCTGCGCAACAGCTTCATAGAGCTGCATATACTTAGCGTCCAGTTTTTCCAATGCCAAATCCTGCCGGGAAAGCGACTTTTCCTGCTCTACCAGTTCCGCAGTAATGGCTTTCTCCCGATCCTGGGCGCCAATATATTCATTGAACTCTCTTTCGCCTATAATCGGCTTGGAAAGATTGTGTTTGCTGCTAGGGTCTTGGATTTCCTTCGTTTTCTCAAGCTCTTTACGGAGCTCTTCGATTGCTTTACTCGTCTTGTCGGCTTCCGCTCTTGCCGTTTCCAGCTGATCGGCTATGGCATTCTTTTGACCCCTTTTCTCATTAAGGGTCTGATTCAGTTTTTCGATCCTCTTATCAAGGCGGTTAAGCTCCGCCTGCGCTTTTTTTGCATCAACATTTGCGACAATGTTGATGGAGCCATCGCCCTCCGCCATGATCTCACATCCATTCGTTTAAGATTTCCTGCTCCGCATCCGTAAGCGGCTTTTGTATATCAACGATTTCCCGATTTCTCCGATAGAAATCCCGATCTGCCTTATCCAGCGGCCTTCCTCTGGCCTTTTTATCCCTGATCCGCACGATCTCAGCGAACAGGCAATCCCCGATTCCCATATACGCCGAAAGGAACGTCCACCAATGCAGGTAGTCCATTCCCCTGATATCCTGACCGATGATCTTGCTGATCGGCGCGGCGATATAATTGAAGTCCTGTGACCATGCTACAAGCTGCGGCCCTTTTTCCTGCTTCTCTTCCTCGCCGCCGCGCAGATACCACAACCCTTGTCTTATGGCTTCCTCAAAATGCTCCGGCGCTATTTCGTCCTCATATAAGATATCCAGAAGTTCCATAGCCCGGTTATAGGCATCAAGCTCCGGGTCAGTTAAGGCGAGGAAGATATCCAATGCCGCACGATAATCCGAGCGGATGGGCACCTCCTCGCCTCCTACCTCAAGCGCAACAGGAAGCCCATTGTTCCACGGCGCTCTCATTTGTGATATTTCTTATACTTCTCGCTGTACTTCCGTACTCTGGCGTTCATTTGCTTCTGCTCAGTATCAAATCCCTCATCGATTTCATCCATGATCCCAAGCAGGAGATTCGCCCACACGGGCAAGCCATTCGACATCGCGTAAACGTTGATCCCCGTGAACAGGGCGTCGCTTACCCCCTCGCCCAATACGGCGTCTATCATCACCCGCATTTCGGCATCCCGCTTCTTCGCAATCTGGAATACCTCGCGCATTTCGGCCTTTGAAGCCTCCGCTTTGTATTCCTCCTGCTTGCGGTCCAGCTCTTCAAAGGTGTTGTAGAGCTTTTCGACAAACGCCGCATCCGTGGGATTGAACGCCACTTCCACGGCTCCATTGAGCGTATAGGTCTTTATGCCGAGGTCGATTTGTAAGGCTTTGTTCTCCATGTGGGCTTCTCCTTATCAGGCTGCGGGAGTGAACGAAATCGCGCCGGTGGTGCCGTCCTTGCTCGCCGTGCCAACGGTCCGGGTGCCGCCGTAAGTGATATCCACGGGCATACCCACGGTGCCGCCGCCTTCACCGCCGAGGCCGGAAGGACGGATGGCGCAGGCGCTGTAACGCTCAGCGAAGGGAGTGGAAGCAGTACCGGCGTAGAAGTGGACGATGAGCACATCCTGAGCCGCCAGCGCGGTATAGTCCTGATCCTTCACGGCCAGATTCCAGATTTTCACCTGAGCCGCGTCGCCGCCGTCCAGCTCGCCGGGCTCGAAGGTCTGCGTGATGGTGGGCTTCTTCAGCGTGGTATAGGTGGAACCGAGGATATCCTGGAGGGTATCTTCGCTCCAATCCATCTCCATGGAGCTGTCAGAAACCCGCTTGCCGAGCGGGGACCATACGGGAGTGCTGGAAGTGCCGGTATTGAGATAGGCGATCAGCAGTTCCCGCTGTACGGTCTTGCCGGGATCGGTATTGAAAGTCAAATCTGCCATTATTCTGTCACCTCGTAAATTAGTCTCATGAGGATTTGATGATCCTCGTCGCCGTTCTCATACACGGCAAACATGCTGCTTCTCGTAGTCGCTTCCAGCCGCATCACCCGCACATCTTCTCCGAGGTCGGGATAATTCTGTGCCGCCCAATCTCCGATAGCGTCAAGCAGTTCGTCCGCTTTCAGCCGAGCATCATTACTCGCCCCCGGCTTAATGCGATAGATGATCTTGAACTGATATTCGCCCCTGTGACCGCCGTATATGTACCTTCGCACGATATAAGCGGCCTGGATCGTACTGAGCGCCATGCTGGAAGCATCAGCCTTGAGCTGTTCAAAGTTCACGATACCGACAGGGAGATTCGGATAGGTGTTCACCCACGCCATCATTGCGCGGCTGATCCGCTGTTCCTCCGTGGAGGTCACCAGCTCTCTACGATTGTCCAAACTTCTCCACCGCCTTTTGCGCCACCCGCAGCCATTTGTCCTTGTTCTGTGCTTTACTTGCTTCAAACCAGAACGCCTGAGCCTGGGGGTGGAAATCCTTCGTGAACACCAAATCCCTGTCCGTTACTACCTTCGTCCCTCCGAGCGGCGCCCACGTGCTGCCCGTGTTCGGGTCCACCATGACCTTGCCATAATAGAGGAATCTGGCATAAGGGCCGGGATAGATGATTGTGTTGCCCTCTACTCGTGCCCGGTTCTTCAGCGATCCCGTCAGCATCGGTACGTAAGGTTCCGTGTCCTTCTTCACCTGCAACGCTACAACGTGCGCCGCCTTGTCGCAGCGATCAGCGATTGCAGAGGCGATAGCCGCATTGATATCACTTTTGACCGTGAACGTCATTTGCCGCCCACCTGCCAATGCTGCATCGAAGGCCTTCCGAAATCCTTCGTGTCCACCTTCGTCACGGTATAGGAATCGTCATGCGCTCTGGCGGCAGCGACAGGCAAAACAACCTCGCCTTTTACGAAGAAAGTTTCACCGCCGTTACCCTCCACAGAAAGCGTCCACTTCTCGCCTCGCTGAGCGTCCGTAGAAGCCCAAAATTCCTGCGGCCCGACAAAGGACTTTGCCTCGCCCGAAGTGCCGTCTACGGCCTCCACGGTGAACGGTATGAACAGGTCTACCGCATCGGCGCTCACAAGGCCGCTCTCATTGACGTTTCTTGATTTGCTCGCGTCCAGGAACACGCCCCGAAGGATCGTGACATATACCCGCTCCACCTCTTTAAAAGTGGCGAGGTCGGTTTCCTGGATCACGTTATACACGGTCACTGTATGAGGCGTATACATCAGCACCCACCCCTATACAGAAGACCGGTATTTACCAGATAGACCATTGCGACGTCGGCATACCTGATTCTCGCGTCCATTTGCGGATTTCTCGAAGATGAACCTTTGGCGTAATCCGCAGCCGTCGTATAGGATACGCTGTGGCTTCCCACGGTCTCGCTTTTGACTTCACCGGTCCCAGACGCAAGGGCAGCAACGGCAGAACTCGCCGCGATTGCCTGATTCTGCTCATCCATCTGGATCAGCTCCGCAACGGCGCAGCAGGCTTTCGCAAGTGCGGTCAGCGTCGCCTCGTCCGTTTCCGGCACCTTCGCCGCTTTCCCCCGGGTGTAATAGTCCAGGAAGTCCGAAGAACGAGAGGCAAGGCGCGGGAAGTCCGCCTGAGCTATCGCCGTGCCGTAGAACTCCCCGGTATAGAAGCTATAGTCTGCGTACATACCCGCGCCCTCCTGTTAAGGCTCCTGAGGCTCTTCCTGGGCCTCCTTCGTGACGGTAACGGTATAACCCGTGCTCTCTTCCTCTGCCGTGACGGTGATCTCCAGGGTGTTCTCACCATCTGCCCATGTGGCATTGCCGCCATTGGCAACTTCGGTATCACCGAGCATAATCACGATCCCGGCGCCGGTCGCCGTAGGCGTTGCCGTCACCTTGTTCGCATCGTCCGAGGTAGTGGCTGTATACTCGACCGTATCCGCATCAAAGGTCGGGTCGAGCGTTACTGACGCTATCTCCAGCCCTGATAGCGTCGTTACGAGTTTTTTACCACGTCGGCAGAACCGGCGGCCTGGGCGCGGCCATTCGCATCAACGGAGGCCACGGTGATCTTGGTGTTGCTGCCAGGAGTCAGCTGAGCGGGGCTGGTCATTTCCGTCCAGGTGCTGCCCAGCTTCTGGCCGTAGGTCACGGTGGGAGCGGCGGACGCGCCGAACTTATACACGTACTTCTCACCGGCAGCAGGAGAATAGCTGCTCAGGGTGATCTTGGTATCGCCGGACGCCGTACCAGCCTCGGAGGTCACGGTGATGCTGCCGAGGCTGGGGGTGCTGTCGATCTGGCCGTACACAACGCCGCCGGCATACTCGACCATGAACTGGATGCCGCTCATGACAAGGCTCTCAACCTGGGCGCGCTCGTTGTTCGGATAGCCGCTGTTGATGCCGATATAGCCAGTCTGATCGGCGGTCAGGTCGAAGGATGACATAGCATCGGAGGAGATGGGCACATAGTACAGAATCAGATTATCCTTGGCGGTGGAAACAACCACGCCCTGGGGAATCTGGCTGTTCATGATGACGGTGCCCATGCCCAGGAAGTCCTCGATATAGTTGAAGCCGAAGGCCTGCTGGATGGAAATGTTGGCGGTAGCCAGATAATCGGCGATCGTCAGAGGATTCAGGAAATGAACCACCTGAACCGCGTCATTCTCGAAGAGAACCTGGAGCTGACCCCAGCTCTTGGCGATCACGGCCTGAAGAGTAGTAGCGCCGACCACGGTGCCTTCGATGCTCAGGAGGTTGGTGAAGAAGTCGCTACGGATGCCGGTCTGCACGTCCAGCATCAGCTTCTTGTCGGTCTCCCGGACCGCTTCGTCATAGCCGGATTTCAGGATCGATTCCGCGGAGGCGGCCTTGCGCCACTTCTTCAGGGTGATCTCGCCGATAGGCACCTTATTCCGCTGATACTGGCTCAGGGGAATCACTTCGCCCTCGGGCACATTGCCATTCTGCAGGGTGCCGGTGGTGGTGTAGTAGTACATGGTGGTGCCATCCATCATGGGGATCTTCCGGGTCACGCCCAGGGCCTCCATGAGCTTCCGAAGGATGGTGCCGGTGAAGCGCAGGGTGAAATCCACCTCGCGCACTTTGGCCATCTGCGCTTTCTTGATAAGATTGGCTTCAGCCTCGATGTTGATAGGAGTAGGCATTTTTTACTTCCTTTCCGCTCGGTCAGAACCCGAACAAATGATGATACTGCGCAATAAGCGCCTGCCGCTTTGCATCGTCCTGTACCGCCATGATCTCGTCAACGGTCATGGTCGGGGCGCCCCCATTCAGAGGAGCGCCGAAATCGATGCGTCTGGCTTCATTATTTGCCTGCGGCTTTCTGGCATTGATAACCTCGTCCGCCGCCTGCTCAAAGGTCTTGGTATCGCTTACCAGCTTCCCGGCCTTGAAAGCGTAATAATCCACGTCCTCCGCCGGAATGCCCTTCGACAGCAGCAGGCGTTCCCGCTCATACTGTTCCACTTTGCCCAGGGCGGCGGTCAGATCGTTTTTCGCATCATCCCGCTCCTTGGTCAGAGCATCCCAGCGCTGCTGTTCCGTTTGCTGACTCTCTTTCCACGCCCGGAAAGCGGTCAGCTCCGCCTCATCGGGCATACCCTTCTGGACTTTCGCAAGACGCCGGGCAACGATGGTGTCCACGTCCGCCTGAGTGAAGGTCTTCTCAGGCTGATTCTGCTGGGCCTGCTCCTGCTGCTGATTCTGCTGGCCCTGATTGTTCTGCTCTTCCATTTGTTTTCCCTCCGTTTATTATTCTCCCCGTCGGGAGCCGTTTAAGCCCGTCGGCATATAAAAAGCGGTCAAGCTGTCAATTATTCCTTGACAACTCAACCGCTTTCTGGCTCTTCTGTGCGCTTGCCCGCGCAACAGGTCAACTATTCAATTCCTTCCGCTTGACATGATAGAGCTTCACGCCCTTATCCGTCATAACGATCTCCACCCTCAGATTCGCCGCCAGCGCCGCGTTGATTGCGGCTATATCTTTGGGAGTTAAGGATTTATCAGCTTTTATTATACCATATTTTGTCTCATTCTGCAATAGCCGTTCTCCTCTCAGCCCCACATCATGAGCATTTCGCTTTTCAGCTTCCCTTGCTCATACGATTTCAACAAATACCGTTCCGCAGCTCTGACATAGGATTCGCACCATTCATACCCTTTCGGCAGCGATCCGCTATCCGCATTCCCCTTCATATCAACAGAGATTTTCACAGGCTCTTGGCAATCTTCCACATACCCGAAGCAGGCAATGCGGTCATTTTCCACTCTTACGCTTTTTAATCTTATCATAATATTCCACAGCCTCCTTCTTGTAATTATAGACGCCAGAAGTCATTATATGAGCTTCATCCTGCGACAGCCCAGCCTTAACCAATCCGCTTTCCATAAGTTCATGCTTTAGCAATGTGATATCGTGGGGCTGAATATCTTTCCCATCAATCAGCCTTTGCCACGATTCCGCCATTTCATAACTTGGGAAGAACCGCATCGGCTCTGCTTCTCCGAGATCGTGCTTTTCCAAAAACACATATGATTTGATGCTGTCTATTTCGGCCTTTGAATACCCGGTATTTGCCGCTATCCTATCTGTATCGGTTGTCATTTTTCTAACCGATTCATAATACTGCTCCGCGTGTTTTTCAGCGGCTTCACTAGAGGGGTCTAATGCTCCACTTATAGCCCCAGATTTAATTATACCGCTTCCTTCGGATTTGTCTATGCCCTTTTTCGGCGGCACATAAGCCTTCATTCGCTCCGGCTGGGTCCGAAGATGAGCGGCCTTGGAAAATTCCTCATACTTCTGCTTGAGAATCCTGATCCGCGTTTGCGCTGCCAGTTTATCCTCAGCGTTGGTGGCTGCTGCCTCCCTACGCTTCCAATGCCGGACGGCGCGTTCGATCTCGCGTTGCTTCTGCGTGGCCTCGTAGTGGGTATACTTCTTGCCCTCATACACGAAATCAGGAGGGTCGATATTCGCCAATTCCTCGTCGGTATACGTCCGCTCCATCACATCGGGGATGAAAGGCGAATAATTGTGGCGGCAGTTGGCGCCCAGGATTCCCGTGACCGACCCATAGCCGCAGGTCTTTTCAAACTCTGGGTATTGATACTCCGGCTTCCCTTTGCTCCGCTCCTTCCACCAATACACCTTGCCTTGCCACTTCTTATGATTCTCCCAGCCAAGCGGCCCGTCCTTATCCCGCGCGCCGGCATGAGCCGACACCTCGACATATTCCGTTTCCAGATAGTCCATGCTATCCTCGGCATATCGGCTATTGAGCTGATTCACGCCCGTCATAACGGCGCGCCTGACCGCCACGTCTACCTGATCTCTGTGGCCGCTGTCATAGCTTATGACCGTGATCCCGCTGTCCGCAAGCTCCTTTGTGGCGCTCGCTATGGCCTGATTATAACTGATCGCTCCGCTCTGCACCGCCATCTCCGCCTTATCCAGCGCCCATTTATAAGCCTGCGTCGGCTCAAGCACCGTCCGGCCAGAATCCACCACAAAGCCCATAGTCCTTGTGATATTCTCCAACTCCTCTTTCGTCTGCCGGATTATGGCATCAATATCCTGCTTCTTTACAAGCATCTCAGGCATCGTAATCTGCGCGATATCCGCAAGCCCTCTGTAATACTTCTGATTCCGCTCGATTACATCATCAAGCAAAGCGTCCAGCTTCTTTTTGCTGATCCCCGTTGCCTTGCGAATCGCTTTCTTGATCTCCTCGATGCTGATCCCATGTGACCGCAGTGCCCGGATCGCCTGCACCGTGACCTCGTTCAACTGATCCGCTGCCATAAGCCTTTTACTGATCTCCTGCAGCAAGGTCAATTCAAGCGTCCGAAACAGCTCCGCAAGCTCCTCCGGGATTGCATCCAGAACGTCAGGCGAAAAAGGATATCTCATTCAACCTCATCCTGCCCTTCGCCGGCAGTAAGGCCTACCATCGTCGGCAAGGCTTCCCTCGCCGTTTCGATATCCTCATTCATCAGCAGGCTCCGGGCTTCCTCAGGCTTCATCAGACCGGCATTGAGCATCATATACACTCTCGATTCATTGGCGGTCTTATCCTCGATCACAGAATCATCAAAGTCAATGCTGATCTCCACTTCCTCATCAAGGCCCTTGTTCATCCAGGAATTGCCCATCCGCAGAAGAATCCGGCACAATTCGATAAGCACAGATTCCAGGACGATCTCATGTTTCTTGATCGTGCGGAAAAGCGTGCTGTTCTCGCTCACGATTTGGGTCGCAGTAGCTACGCTGCCCTGATTGAACTTATAATGCTCCTCACCGAACCCGCACTTGGCGGACAGGAGGTTGAGCTGATCCTGGACGCCGCTCTGATGCTCCGCCGTCCGCAACTGCATATCGATGGGCTGAATCAGCGATCCGTCCTGCACATCTTCCGGCAGCACATAGAACGTAACGTCCGTGGGATCGAAAACACTCTCCCCATCCAGATTCTTTGTCGCAGAGGGCTTCACCATGACGCGCTTCTTGCCAAGGACGAACTCATTGACATAGGAATCATACGCGATATCCACGCCCTTGATCTGGTCAATGGCATTGGCATACACGGCGATCCCCATCGGATTATTGTCCTCGACATTGTTCACGATATTATACCGCCCGATAACGAACTGTGGCTTATCGCTCTTCGTCCTGATCGGCTTATCGGGTATGGTCTCCATGCCCTTCACATCCGCGAACCTGACTTCCTCATACCCGCCCTCGGTGGATTCAAAAATCATGTTCTGGATTTCATACTCGCCATTCTTCAGCTCATGAAGCTGGATATAGGTATAAATCTTGCCATCGGAATTGATAACGCTTGCGAAAGCGCACTCCGTAATATCCCGCTCCCGCCACGCCAGAGGATAGATATTTCCGGCGGTGACGTAATCCAGGACGATCTCCCCGCCGTCCACCAACTCGCCCCGGCCATTAACCGAAGCCTTGGTAATCCTCGGAATAATGGCGTAAGTGCCGGCGGCAGCGCCCCGCTCCTGCAGCTCGTTCATCTCGACTTCAAAATCATTGGCGGCAAATACCTCGTCAATGAACGCCTGTTCCTTATCGCCCTCCAGGGTGATCTTCACCTTCTCATTCATGAGAAGATTCGCCCAATCCTCGCAAATCTTCTTCGCCATCCCCAGCGAATACCGCTCGCAATCCACCTTCTGCATACCGTTCCAGACCCGGTAGTCATGGAATCCGGCAACCTTTCCGCGATACCACCTTTGCCACTGCTCGACCCGCGTATACCAGCTTCCATCGATGGTCTTGTACCCAAGCTCCTTGAGCTTCGCCACAACATCCATTTACTTTTCCCCCCTGTGCCCTGCGGCTTCCAACTGCTTATAATACGGCTCTATCGAATACTCGAAAGCGTCCAGACTGTCGATATCGCTCGTGCCATCATCCAATCTGGTATCTACCTGCTTCTTATCGTCATACACGGCAGAGGCCAGAGCATCGGACAGGTGTGGACAACTCTTCGCCACAAAGAACCTCTCCTGCGCCATCAGAAGCAGCGTGAGCTTGATTCTGTCATTGATCGGCATCTTCAGAGCGTTCTTCACCTGCGTCCTCAGGCCCTTCTCTTGCGCCGTATTAAACAATCCCCGAATAAGAATCTGTTCGGCGCTATCCGCTCTGGTGATACCGCCGCCCCAAGCCTTTATGCATCGGTCTATGAACTCGGCAAACCGCTTGTTCAAATCGTTCGGGTCAACAGATTCTTTCTTGTGATCGATATACTCTTCTTCCAGCGCAACAACAACGCCCTTGCCCGTGATCCCCGTGCATTGGAACTTCGTCGCTGATCCCGTGCCTCCGAAGTCCACGCCATAGCTGATTGTGCCGAACCTCTCCCCGTTATCTTCCAGCCATTTCTTCACATTGGCTATCTGATACTTCTCAGGATGATTGGCGAAATCCCGATAGATAAGCCCCTCGGCGATAACCCAGCGCCCCATAATGAAGCGCTCATAATATACCCCGACATACTCCCTCTTGATACTGTCCACGTAATCCTTCGGAAGCGTGGTATTGTCGCTTATAAGGAACTTCACATCAAGGAAATCCAATTCCTCGGCTCTGTCGATATAATCCGTCTTGAGCCAATGCCTCGGCGTGTCCGGGTTTGTGGTCGCTATCAGCTTCGCCCCCGGCAGACGCAGACGGGACAGAAGCATGACGAAGAAATCCTGCGGAAACTGCGTAAGTTCGTCGCAGTAAGCGCCTTGGAGCGTCAGTCCGCGTATCTTGCTCTCGCTACGTATATCATTCGCGCCTTCCAGGATCACCCGCCTCCCGAACAGCAAGCCCTCCTTGGATGAGGTAGAGAAGGAAAAATTGGATTCGCCTACCAAGTCCTGTAATAGCTGAAGGCAATTCCGTTTGAGCGTGGTGATCGACTTCGCGCACATAAGGAAAAGCCCTTTATCCGGCATAGAAGCAACCCAGAACGCCCACAGGACGAGCGAAACCCACGTTTTCCCGCTCGATACGCTTCCCTCCAGCAGGTTAATCCGCTTCAGACGATTCGTTCTCCACAGCTCCATCAACGCCCGCTGCTTCGGCGTGTAAATCATAAACCGGCTCCTTCAACCCGTCGATCAAATCCGCAAGCTGCCCCGCGTTGCCGTGAACGATCTCCTGCCGATCCGTCTGCCCCAGATAATTCTTCCCAAGGAAAATCGCCATCGCCGCGCTCTTTTGGGCAAGCTGAAACTGCGCTCTCCGCAGAGAAATCTTCCCCAACCCTCTTTTTTGGGTAAATACTTCGGAAAAACCTTGCTTATACTCCCGCCTGCACCATGTTTCCAAAGTCTTATCCGTCACGTCGAACCAGCCGCAGATTTCTTCCTTTGTGCATTGCATCCCGCAGAGCTTTTCAAACTCCGACCGCTCGATCTCTTTTCTCGGCCTCGCCATCCGTCACCTCACGAACTCCACTCCGCTCCGCATCGGGGGCAAACATGGCGCTTGATCCCCAGCGTTTCCATCTGCACACCCTGGAGCATTTCCCTATCGAAGCCAAGGCCGGATAAATCCACGCCCTTGATCTTCGCCAACTCCTCGCGCAATATCTGTTCATCCCACTCGGCCAGCTCCGCCACTCTATTGTCCGCCAGCCGGTAAGCTCTTATCTGCTCATCGGATAAATCGTCGGCAACGATCACCGGCACTTCATCCAGCCCCAGCATCAGCGCGGCCAGCCGCCTTGTATGACCGCAGATAATGACCATATCGGCATCAACGATGATCGGCACCTTGAAGCCGAACTCCGTGATACTGTTCGCCACAACCTCCACGGCCTTATCATTTCTCCGCGGATTATTCTCATAGGGTATCAGGTCATGCGGGGAAACCATCCTGATCTTCATTTTCTGAGCCATTGGTCATATACCTCCGTGGCGATATTCGCCATCATGTTTGGCGGCACGCTCATTCCGCAGACATACATCACGTCATTTCCGCAGAAATCATAGTCCTCAGGGAACGTCTGCGCCCTTCTGATATCCTCATCGGACATAAACTGCCGGTCATACCCTCTCACGTGCCTCGCCGAACTGGTGATTGTGACCGCCACATCCTTATCCCAATTGATATACGTGGTGAAATACTTGTTTTTCTCCCCCGCGATCCTTTTTGCGACCTCAGAGAGATTCGTTTCTCCCTCTTTGGCGGCCTCGGCAAGATTCCTGAGCACCGTTCCCTCACCCATCGGCACTCCGCTTTCCGTCCTTATCGCGCCAAACGGGATAACGTCATGCCGGAAGTTCAGTTGCAGCGGTTGTCGTTTGTCGCGCGACGCTACAAAGAAAACGCGGTGGCGCGCCTGGGGAACGTCCATGTGCGCGGCATTCAGCGAGAATATCTGCACCGCATAGCCCAGCTCGCGGAATCTGTTCACAATCTCATGGACATAGCCCTTGGCTTTCCCCTTCACCAAGCCGACAACATTCTCCGCGATTACCACCTTCGGCTTCAGCTTTTCCACGGTATCCAGGAACACGAAGAACAGATCGTCAAGCGTCTGCTTCGCCTGACCCTCTCTGAATACCTTTTCCTTGCCCCACGTTTCTTCTCTCTTTCCGGCGGAGGAAAACGTGGTACACGGGGGCGAGCCGTCCAGGATATCCACGCCGATCAATTCATCGGGGATCTCTTCCAGCTTATTGAACTCCCTCAGATCCATGAGGAAATTATATTTGGGATTCAGATTAGCCCGATACATGGCATTTATAGCCGGATCGATCTCCACGCAGCCAAGAACCTCGAACCCCGCACGCTTGTACCCCATGCACGATCCGCCGCCGCAGGCGAAGCAGGAGAAAACTTTGACCGGCTTATCCTGCTTCACCTCAGACAATCTCCAATCCCAGGAGAACCTATTCATTGAATCTGAACCCGCATTCGGGGCACTCACAGGCAAATTCCTCCTCGCCGAAACTGTCTATATCGATCTCATAGCCATCATCCAGATTGGACGTCCGGCTCCCTTCGGTTTTCCTGCGCTCGTGCGGCTCTTCCTCCTCGCCGTAAGCGAACCCGAACTGCTCCATATCTATGCCGTCGATATCGGTCAGCTCGTCCATCAGGAGGCTGAAATCCCAGGAGGAAAGTTCCTGCGCCTTGTTATCCGCGAGCCGGAACGCATTGGCCTGCTCCTCCGTCAGATCATCGGCTCTCACGATTGGCACTTTATCCATGCCAAGCATCTTCGCGGCCTTTAATCGGGTATGTCCGGCGATCACAGTTCCGGCGCCGTCAACGATGATCGGATTGCGGAAGCCGAACTCCCGAATTGAGGCAGCTACAGCGTTAACGGACGTGTCGTTCTTCCGGGGATTGCGCGCATACGGCAGCAGCCGCGAAAGCGGCACATACTCGACTTTCACTTTTTCTTCTTCCCCTTCGGCGCCGCTTTCTTCTTCGGTGCGGCCTTGCTGGCCTTATAGGTATTTCCCATGGCCTTTGCCAGCGCCCGATTGCCTTTCATGAACTTCAGATCGATCTCCGCCATTACCACGAACTCCTTCCCCGTGCGTTTCTTGTCTGATCCGATACCGTCAGGCACCGCCGATTCAGCACCATCGTATACCCGCCCTGAATTGCATCATAACCCTTCGCCAGCGTATACAGGTTTACGGCGCTGTCATATCCGGCATTGGAACAGGCGAGAGCCAGCTTTTCGCCCTTCCTGAGCGCACTCTGATAATCCGATCTCGCCTTTGATTCCGAAATCGTCTTCCCGCCGGTGAGCTTCGCGCGCATTACGATAGGATTCCTCGCGTTCATGCCGCTCTGAGCATAAGAGCTGGCCGTTCTGAAATCCGTGCCGAAATAGATCGCCTTGCCGTGAACGCTGCCGCCAGAATCGGAATACATGGTATAATCGCCCTCTCTGATCTGCTTCACGATATCTTGAGAGGAATACCCGATATCCGCCCTTCCGATATAGGCATCCCGCACGCCTCGAAACAGCTCCGTGCCCTTCATCCCGTCCAGCTGCGAATCGGATACCACCTTCGGCTTATCCGACATGCCGGTATAATAGGCGAATTTCTGCATGCCGGAATCATCCAGGAACATAGGCGTACCCACGCCAAGCGCCTTAGTAATCACATCGGCCTTTTGATCGTCGGTCATTTTCTCGAAATCGCTGAACGCCACGCCGCCCTTCGGCAGTACATTTCCCGCCGCCACCTGCTGCGGGGTCGGAGGCGTTACCTGCGTTGGCGTTACCGTGGGCGCCGCCTGTGCTACACTAGGCGCGGCAGCGGTGGACGTGCTCCCGGCGCGCTGGCCGCCGCTTCTCGTTTTCACTTACTTCTTCTCCTTTTTCACCGTCGGCCTCTTCTTGATCGGCTTCTTCGTCTTCGGGTCGATCCTGACCGCCCCGATGGGGCTGCTCATGCGATCCTTATAATCGTCGATACTGTTCTTCGGCTTTGCCATGGTGATTCCTCCTTAAATCGTCTCGATATCAATTACGATCTGCTTCTTCGGCGTACCGCCGCGCGGCGTCGCCATTTTGCCGGTATACCGAACCCCGGTAATCTTGAAATTCGTGCCCTTATCCAGGACGATCTCAGACTGCTTCTTTGCCCCGAAAAGCATCTTTGTCTGGGCCCCGGCTTTGATATTATACACCACTTCACGGCCTCCCGATACACCGCTGGACGAAGAGAGAAACGGATTCTTCGTCACATCATAGCTTGTGGACATATAGGACGTAGTTTGGAACGCCTTTCCGACTAACTGCGCCTGGAGCTGCCCTTCCGACATTCTGGAATAATCCTGGATTCCGAACACATTTCGGAGCATATCATCATGACCGCCCCGCTGAAGTACAACATCCTTCCCGATGGGGTGCATGGCGGCCTTCATATAGGCATCCGTATACTGCATAGAGGCAACGTCATTCGCATCGAACCGGGTGCCAAGTTTGGAATTGATCGTGGCAACATCATCGTTTGCGAAATCCACGCCATTCTCCAAGGCATAGTTCATGGCCTGCGACAGGCTGTGCCCCTGACCGTCGAAATTCGTATTGCTGATATACATCTTCACGGCTGCCGTGGTGGAAGCATCATAGGAACTATCTTCCTGCTTCCGCAGAGCATCGGCATCCTGATCCGACATTGGCTGCGCATTCTGCGGCACGTTACTTACAATCCTGGGCGGCGCCGGAGTAGCCGCCGCAGCAGCCCTTCTCCCTCCCCTATTGCTTTTCATATTCTACCTCCCCCACCTTTTCGCCGCGAATGTCGATATAAACTCCACATTCCCCGGCAATTCCATTTCCTTGCCGTATACGAATACTTTCACGGGCTTCAACTGATCCATCATTCCCTGATACTCTCTCAGGAAACCGGCTTTGGTCTCTTCGGTTTTCGTCCACATATTCGAAATCAGGACGATACCGCCCTTCGGTTCCCCTTCCAGATACCATTCAAGG
>Ga0310786_10003833_pt1 | contig 21432 bp, 12 predicted proteins | sample AusTroGonzalo_MG_FD_203881 | JGI IMG/M metagenome (GOLD analysis project Ga0310786, IMG submission 203881) | Bovine rumen microbial communities from tropical cattle in Woodstock, Queensland, Australia - Gonzalo_03 (v2) (version 2) | ecosystem: Host-associated > Mammals > Digestive system >...
TATCTTCGGTATCAAGAACATGAGCCGCTTCTATCGTCACGTCCTCATCGAGAAGCACTATCCTCACCACTGCGCCGTTATGTTCGGCCATCAGGGTAAGTATCTCTGGGAGGTTCTCAAATACATGGGCATCCCCGTTGATGAGATTGACTACAACTTCCCGAAGGGTAACTTCTACCCCACCGAGAATCCATTCTGCTAAACGAAAGCTAAACTCAACAACAGAGGGGTGTCCTAAAGTCAGGGCACCCCTCTGAGATTTTGTATGTTCGCCTTGGCTCAAAATGAAAGCACTTTCAGAAGTCCCCCCGTCTGGTTACCAGCTATATATAATAAAGGTGCAAAGACCGATGATGATCCTTGCACCTCTTTCTATCTATTTCGCACATGAGGGACTCGCCAAGCTATGTCATACCCAGGATCTGTCCCCGCGACTACTGCAAGAAAGACTCACTCAGAACCGTCCCCAGTGAGTTCATTGGATTTCGTCGGAATCAGTAATATAGTCACTACTTATTTCCATCTTCGTGGGTTCGGGGTCGCTTCCTGAAAGGGGGTCGCTTCCTGAAAGCAGATGCGCTCCCGTTTCCAGGCAATACATCTTTACTGTGGGGCAAATATATGCTTTTTTCATTATCATTTGATTTCTTCGTTATTAATTCTGTTTACTTAATCACGCCATTGAGCAAGCTCAGGTATTCTCTCACTTCATCACGACCTTTTTGCCGTTTTGGATGTAGATGCCAGGGCGGAGGCTGGTAGCTCGCGTACCTTGGAGAGTATAAATGGGTTGGTCTGCATCATAGTCGAGACTCTTCTCAACAAACTGGATATCCGTTTCGCCATCACCACCAAGGGAGATTAAACGTGCATTAGAAGAGATACTGGCGATATATGCTTTATGAGCGGGGATACTGATTCCTGCATTGACAGGGTAGAAGGCAGTGACATTGCTCCTAGTTGTCTCGTCATACTTGGTCGCCAGCGCATAGTTACCATCAACAGCGGTAGTAGCAACGAGCGTACCCACCAGCTTGTTGTTAGTGATGGCATCTACTGCTTCTGTAGAAGCCATTAATGCGTATGTGCCTGCTGAGCCGTAAAGCATGAATCCTTCTCTCTTGGGAATTTTTGTGATTTCTGTCAGTGTAGCTTCCTCAGCATTGATAGCTGTGACGATGTATGCCTTGAGACCGCTGGTGCGAGAGATGTCAATGTCTTGAGTGGTACAGTAGGTTGCCCAGCCGCTAGTAGGTATAGACAGTATATCAAGATTACGGTCATCAGTCTGATTTACCTTGCCTGTGCCATAGTTGCTCTTGTCATCAAGCATACTGTAAGTCATAGCACATAAATCATTATATTGATCTTGATCAATTATCCCCCAAGCATTTGCCCCAAGATAGGTACTGATAAGGATATTTTTACATGATGAGGCATCAGTCGATTGATTTTCATCTCCTTCAGCATGGAAGATGAAAGCTTCTGCTAATACAGAAGCTGCTGTACTGGCTAAGGCTCCGTATCCTTTATCTGTCATTTTCTTAGTTATGATGGTTGCCATTCTATTATTCAACCATGTTTTGCACTCTTCTGCAGTCATGCCTGTGGGAGTCAGACTGTAAGTTCTAACGTTGAGTGTCTGCTTGTCTTGCGAGAGTTCGAGCATACGATAGTCGCAGGGGTAGGAGATGAGTGAGCCTGTGTTGATGTCGTATATGGCCTTGCTAGCATCATCGTTCCAGTCTTTGGCAATGTCAGAGGTATGGAAGTGGCCTGTCAGGATAACGTTCACACCAGCATTAATGAGCTTGTTGCGAACAGTCTCGTAGTTGTCAACTGTATATGTGCTTATAAACAGGTCTGCTCCTGTGATGTGGGGGAACAGCGGGTGATGCATCATGGCGATGACCTGCTTGCCATTGGCACGGGCTTGAGATGCCTGAGAGCATAGCCATGTGAGCGTATTGTCATCTATTGATCCGCTATGCGAGTCGATAGCCAGGAGTATCAGTCCTTCGACAGGCTCTGCCACGTAGCTGAGCGAATTGTTGGGATCAACCGTACTACCCGTGTAGCCGTAATCAGCATAAAAAGTTGCAAAGGAATGAGAGAGTACTGCTGCATTTGATGTCGTACCATCTGCATTGAACTGAGTAGGACTTCCTTCTTGTCCGAAATCATGGTTGCCAGGGATGACATAGCATTGGATGCCTTTTTCTTCCAAATCATGCAATTTTTCTTTTACGTAGTTATGACTGACTTGCTCGCCGTCCTTCGTCAGGTCGCCCGTAATAAGTAGGATGTGCGGTTTGGGTTTTGCATGTATCATCGTGCCAACAAACTTGTCGAAGATGGCTGCGCTCTTATCCAGCATCTTACGCTGACCTGCGTAGTAGTTTTTCCAAGCATCTTGGTCCTCAGCGCCTGAGGGTAGCAGGCTTGGAGCCATCACATGGATATCAGAAACTACAGCGATGCGTGTCTGGGCTGACGCAGACAGGGGCATCAAAAGGGTGGCTGCTGCTATCGGCAGCAGCATACGGAGTTTGTTGAGTAATTTATTTTTCATATATAAACAAAATTAGTCTTATCGTGTGATACACATTCAGCTGCAAAATTACGAAGAATATCTGAAACCACCAAAAAAATGATAAATAAAATATGAAGTCCCCAAATCACTCATCTAAATATGATGTAACATATTTTTTAGAGAAGGTTGACAGGTTGTCAAAATGCCCTGCAGCAAAGGGTTTGCAACCTGTTTGAGGTTGTCAGAGGTTGACAGAGGTTGACAGGATTATTTCAGTTGTTCACGAGCACACTGCAAGTTTAGACTAACTAAACCCGTTTCACCCTGCCGTTCTTTTTGACAACAGCACACTCCACGGCTTTAAATTCTCGAGAGAATTGAACAGTTTGCAGGCACCAAAGCATAGGTTTAGACCGTGTAAACCTCCGAATTCTCTCGAGAATTTATCAGACAGTACGGTTCCCTTCACCAGTTGAAGCCTTACAGTCATCAGGTTTGGCCTACCTAAACCCATAGAGAACCAACACATTGTCCTCTACTATAAGCTGTCAACCTCTGACAACCTCTGACAACCTCAAACAGGTTGCAAACCCTTTGCTACAGGGCATTTTGACAACCTGACAACCTCAAACACAAAATTTCATGTATACAACTTGCTACGTTCAGAGAACGTTCGTTCACTAGTTGGCAAAGGTACGAAGAATTCCACCCTCTATGAATAGATCTTGGCCTGGCGACGGCCGCGAAGGACGGCGAGGGCATTGAGGGCAAGGGCTTCCATCTCGTCCTCACCAGGGAAGCAACGGACAGGAGCCAGGAAGTCGATACGCTTACGGAGACGGCTGACGACATATTCGCTACGCGCCAGGCCACCCGTCAGCAGGATGGCATCGATGCTGCCACAGAGCACAGCCGACTCTGCGGCAATATTCTTGGCCACATGATAGATCATCGCATCGAGAATCAGACGGGCATGCTCATCGCCATAGTCCTCGATACGACGGATCACCTCCTTCACATCGTTGGTGCCAAGATGGGCATTGAGCCCTGCCTTGCCGGCAATACGTTTCAGCAGCTGCTTCTCGTTGTACTTGCCACTGAAACAGAGGCGGATAAGGTCGGAGGCTGGCAGGGAACCGGCACGCTCCGGCGAGAAAGGCCCCTCGCCGTCAAGGGCATTGTTGGCATCGACAGCCCTGCCTTTCTCATGGGCCGCTACGGAGATGCCGCCACCCATGTGACAGATAATCAGATTGAGATCCTCATACTCCTTGCCGATCTCAGCGGCAAAGCGACGGGCGATGGCCCGCTGGTTGAGGGCATGCCAGATACAGATGCGGTTCATCAGCGGCGAGCCGGAGATACGGGCATAGTCGTTGAGCTCATCTACCACGCCAGGATCGGCAATAAACGAGCGACAGCCGTGTATCTGTGCTGCTATCTCATGAGCAATCAGACAGCCGAGGTTACAGGCATGGTTATGCAGGGCTATGCCGCTATGGGTATCCTGGATCATCAGGTCGTTGATCTCATAGACACCACCCTCCAACGGCTTCACCAGACCGCCGCGCCCAATGACTGCATCGAAATCGACGGGGATGTCGGCCTTGCTCAATTCATCAAGGACCAATTGACGGCGGAAGTCCTGCTGCTCAATGACATCGTCGAAGCGGGAGAGCTCTTCCGGCGTATGCACGATGTTACGGACGAGGACAGGTGTCTCGTCGTCGAAGACAGCCATCTTCGTGGACGTGGAGCCAGGGTTAATCACTAAGATCTTCATAGTGGACAGTGGATAGTGGACAGTTATGATTACCTCTTCTTAGATGGCGGCGAGGGCCAGGGAGTAATACTTGGATTCGGGACTGTCGGCACGCGAGGGGAGCACACAGCAACACTGGGTGCCCTGGAGCACACCAGCCGTCTTGGCATAGCCGAAGAGAGTGATGGTCTTATAGAAGACGTTGCCTGCCACGATATCAGGGAAGATGAGGGCGTCTGCCTGACCGTCGATGACGGAACGGATGCCCTTCTCACGGAGACTCACGCTGTCGAGCGACGTCTTCAGGTCGAGAGGGCCGTCGATGATGCAGCGTCCGAACTTACCCGTCTGCGCCTCGGCGATAATCTCCAGATAATCGACGGTATAAGGGAACGTCTTGGCGCTGACCTTCTCCGCACAGTGAATGAGCGAGATACGGGGCTCCTCGATGCCAAGGGCATGACAGACATAGTTCATATAATGGATCTGCTGGCGACGCTGGGCCTCTGTAGGCACGGGGATGACGGCGGCATCGGTGAAGAAGAGCAGCTTCTCGTATTTGGGTATCTCAGCCATTGCTACGTGGGTGAGCACATGACCAGGACGGATGATGCCCTTCTCCTTATCCAATATCGCGCGCAGGATCACATCGGTATTGATAAGACCCTTCATCAGGATATCGGCCTCACCGTTCTTGCAGAGTGCCACAGCCCGACGGGCGCACTCTTCCTTGTCGTCACCATCAACGTAGATGGGCTCGATGAATCCCATCTCCTTACCTTTTTCCACAGCATAGCGGGTACTGGCATCATTGGCACAGACCACAGCCACACGTTTCTTATCTCCTCGCTCTTGGAGGAAGATAATCATATCATTCAGTGTTCTGATAGACTGCATAGGTTTAATATTTTTGGAGTTTTCGGTGCAAATATACAAAAAGTTTTGTATCTTTGCAAACGAAATAAACTAAAAACGAGAATTATGAAGAAATTTCTGCTAATTACGACCATTCTCACAACGTGTCTGACACCTTGTGAGGCACAGGAGCAGGCACCGATGGTGCTGCAGTACGACAAGCCCGCCACCTATTTCGAGGAGTCGTTGCCCATCGGTAATGGCAAGCTTGGCGCCCTCGTCTATGGCGGTACAGACGACAACATCATCTATCTGAACGACATCACCCTGTGGACGGGAAAGCCCGTTGACCGGAATCTCGATGCCGATGCCCACAAGTGGATCCCCGCCATCCGCGAGGCCCTCTTCAATGAGGACTACCAGTTGGCCGACTCCCTGCAGTTGCACGTGCAAGGGCCTAACTCCCAGCACTTCCAACCCCTCGGCACGCTGCACATCAAGGATCTCGGACTCGGCGAAGTGAGCAACTACCACCGCAGCCTCAACCTCGACAGTGCTATAATAAAAGATAGGTACGTGCGCGATGGGAAGGCCATTGAGAGGGAATACTTCGCCTCAAACCCTGACAAGCTCATTGCCATCCGCCTGCGTGGCGACATCAACTGCCGCATTGCCCTGACAGCCCAGGTGCCCCACAACGTGAAGGCCATCCCCACGCAGCTGACAATGACAGGCCACGCTACGGGTGATGCCCAGGAGAGCATCCATTTCTGCACAATGCTCAACGTGAAGACCGACGGTGAGGTAACGGCTGCCGACTCCTCGCTGACAATCATGAATGCCAAGGAAGCCATCATCTACATCGTCAACGAGACCAGCTTCAACGGCTTCGACAAGCACCCCGTGCGGGAGGGAGCCCCCTATTTAGAGAATGCCACCAACGACATCTGGCACACACAGAACGCCTCGTTTGATGAGTTCTACGCCAAGCACCTCGCAGACTATAAGGCCATCTACGACCGCGTGAAGCTAAGGCTTTCTAGTGAGACTAGTGTTACTAGTCAGACTAGTCTCACTAGTAACACCAGCGATCTCCTGCTCGACTACACCGACAACGGCGGCAAGAGCCGCTACCTTGAGGAGCTTTATTTCCAGTTCGGACGCTACCTGCTGATCTCATCCTCACGGACGGAGAATGTGCCTGCCAACCTGCAAGGCCTCTGGACACCCCACCTCTGGTCACCCTGGCGCGGCAACTACACGGTGAACATCAACCTCGAAGAGAACTACTGGCCCGCCTTCGTAGCCAATATGGCAGAGATGGCTCAGCCGCTCGACGGCTTTGTGAAGGCCCTCGCCGCCAACGGACAATACACGGCCAGGAACTATTATGGTATCAACGAAGGCTGGTGCTCAAGCCATAACTCCGACATCTGGGCGATGACCAACCCCGTAGGCGAGAAGAATGAGAAACCCGAGTGGGCCAACTGGAATCTCGGTGGTGCCTGGCTGGTTCACACCCTCTGGGAGCGATACCAGTTCACACAGGACAAGGAATATCTGCGCACAGTGGCTTACCCGCTGATGAAAGGCGCAGCCCAGTTCTGTCTGCGTTGGCTCATCGAGAACCCCAAGGCTCCTGGTGAGTTGATTACGGCCCCCAGCACATCACCTGAGAACGAATACAAGACCGATAAGGGCTATCACGGCATGACCTGCTACGGTGGCACAGCCGATATGGCCATCATCCGCGAACTGTTTATCAACACCATTGCTGCTGGCAAGGTGCTGGGCGAGAAGAAGACGGTGAGCACCAGTCTTCACAAGGAGATGGAGAAGGCCCTCGTCCGTCTGCATCCTTATACCATCGGACACATGGGAGACATCAACGAGTGGTACTATGACTGGGACGACTGGGACTTTCAGCATCGTCACCAAAGCCATCTTATCGGACTCTACCCTGGAAACCATATTATCAGTGGACAGTGCAAAGTGGACAGTTATGATTACCAAACAAGCACAGACATAAAAGCAGGGAATAATCATATCTATCCACTATCAACTGTCAACTCTCCACTGATGAAGGCCTGCAAGCGCTCGTTGGAGATCAAGGGCGACAAGACCACTGGTTGGAGTACCGGCTGGCGCATCAATCTCTGGGCTCGTCTGCACAAGCCCGAACAAGCCTACCATATCTACCAGAAGCTACTGACCTACGTCTCACCAGACAAATACCGTGGCCCTGGACGTCGTCGTAGCGGAGGCACTTACCCCAACCTCATGGATGCCCATCCGCCATTCCAGATCGACGGTAATTTCGGTGGCACTGCCGGCGTCTGCGAAATGCTGATGCAATCCTCAATGGTCAATGGTCAATGGTCAATAGAATTACTTCCCGCTTTGCCTGAACAGTGGAAGGACGGTAAGGTAAGCGGTCTCTGTGCCCGTGGTGGCTTCGAGGTCTCGTTTGAATGGAAAGACGGTAAGGTGCGCGACTGCAGCATCAAGGCCAAGAAGAACGGCACCGTCACCTTATTATATAATGGTCAGCAGAAGACCATCAAACTGAAGGCTGGACAGACACAGAATATCAAGACGTGGTAAAAAAGAGCTGAAGGCGCAGGGATCTAAAGATAGCCCTGGGCCTTCAACTCTTTCACGGTATCAAGCAATTCCTGATACCAATCCTCGCCAAAGCGACGGATCAGCGGGTCACGCAGGAACTGGTACAGATAGAGGTTTTCCTGTATGCCCTTGGCAACAGCCATCTTACAGACATCCCAGCGGTTGTAGTTCAGACCGACGAGTCCACCACCGAGGCGTTTCTCGCGGATGGGATAAAGTGCACAACTGACAGGCTTGCAGAACCGGGTCAATCCCGCTCTGTAAGCCTTTTCCAAAGCACAGAGGCAACAGTCTTTAATTGTTGAACATTGACCATTGACCAAAGACCATTCCAGTTCACCATAATAGGTAAAGACGCAGTCCTTGCCCCGTACGATGCTCGTGACAAGGTCACCTTCCTGATCAATATAGGCCACGCCCTGCTTGTCGATGACGCTCTGCGCCGAAGCCGAAAGGTCGCCCCAAACGGCATCCAAGCATTCCTCTATTTCCGCAATTTCATCCATCGTCACCGGCGCACCGGCATCGCCTTCGACACAGCACTCGCCCTTGCAGACACTGAGGTCGCAGCAGAACTTCTCCGTCAGGATTTCAGACGAGAGCAGAACGTCACCGACTTGGATTATGGGGGGAAGTTGCACTTTTTAGTGTAGAGTTTAAACTTTATGGATGATTACCAGACTATCGGAGTTTGGCCGTTCGTTTCAAGATATTGATTGCAGCGGGAGAACTGATGCTGACCGAACCAGCCACCACGATTCGCACTGAGCGGAGACGGATGGACAGACTCGAGGACCAGATTCTTCTGCCGATTGATCATATAGGCCTTACCTCGGGCATAACCACCCCAGAGCATATAGACGAGGTGCTCGCGATGGGTGGCCAATGCCTGAATGGCAGCATCGGTGAACTTCTGCCAGCCAAGGGTAGAATGGCTGTTTGCCTGATGCGCCCGCACAGTGAGCGAGGCGTTGAGCAACAGCACTCCCTGCTCGGCCCAGCGCGTCAGATTGCCCGACGTCGGGATAGGCGTACCGAGGTCGTCCTGTATCTCCTTGAAGATGTTCTGCAACGACGGCGGGAACATCACCCCGTCCTGCACCGAGAAACTCAGGCCGTGGGCCTGACCCGGCTCATGATACGGATCCTGCCCGATAATCACCACCTTCACCCGGTCGAACGGACACAGATTAAAGGCATTGAAGATCAGACGGCCTGGCGGATAGCAGGTCGACTGCATATATTCCTGTCGCACAGCTGTTGTCAGTTGCACGAAATAAGGCTTCTCAAATTCCTCGCTGAGGTGAGCCTTCCAAGACGGTTCTATCTGTACATCCATCATCAACAGGTATTTATTCTGCCTCCCACTGCAGCACGGCACCATTACGACGAGCAGGGTCGGGACCAGTGAAATCCATGGAGTAAGGACTGCCTGTAGCAGGACTCTTGCCGAGGTAACGGTGGTTCTTCAATGATAGTAGCATGAAGTCGTGGTCGAGGAAGTCCTGCCAGAGGAAATCAGTACTGTTGACCTCGTCGACAGTGCGAAGATTTTCGGTTCCTGGCTTATCGGTGGTGAAGCGTACATCACCAGGCAGACCCTCGCCATAGACCTTGACAAAGCGGCCGTCGGCACATTGAAGAGCCACACGCCCAAGTCCACGGTCGATGACACGGAACTTTGTCAGCTCACTCTTATCACCAGGATGGGTGTCGTAGAGCACACCATGCTTCAGGGCAATCATGGGGCGACCAGTGGCCTTGTTGATGATACGGATAGTCTTACCGTACGGGATATTCCCTGAGCGGTCGGCACAAGGTTCCTCGACGGTAAAGTTGTCGAACTCGGCATAGCCGCCGTTCCTACCTTTTATATTATACGCGAAGAGGGCATGGCGTGAACCCTGGAAGGTGATGAGCTGATAAGAGAGTGGCATCATACGACCAATTGTCTGGAAGTTCTCACCATCGAGCGAATAGGCATACTGTGCTTGGTCGTTGTCGTAGTCGCCAATCATGCGGAGGTGTATCTTAGTGGCGGATTGCAGATCTGCTACGACACCATCGGCATCGATGGTGTCGTTGGTCATCTGTTCGAAACAACGCAACGTCAGGTTCTTGCCTTGCTTCACAATGCCGATCCAGGAACATGGCACATTGATGTTGCCGAGACCAGCCACGTCACCATCCTTCATGCCCTTGACATAAAGCTCGACAGTGGCAACAGACTTAGGACCAATGACGCGCTGGGTGAGCGTGTTGCGAGCCCACATCAGCTGCTCAGAAGGCATACTGTTCAGACGCAGACGGCCACCCTTCAGGCTCCACATCTTATCGTCAGGGTTGTGGTTCCACTGCCAGACACGCCCCAATTGCTGTCCGTTGAAATCCTCATTGCGATCATAAGGAGCGCGTATGGACTGTGCCCCTTCGCCGATGGCGTAACAACCTAACTGGGTATCGGGTTTATACCAAGTACGGGGCGCACGGCCGAGATTACCCTTGAGTCCCACCATTGGCCAGCCATCAACCCACGTCATGGGCATCAGACAGACGGTGCGGCCAATGGAGTGGAAGTCCTGCATGAAGAGTGCCCACCATGTGCCGTTCTTGGCTTGTACGATACCACCCTGATGGGCGTTATCGCAACCAGTGGCATCCTGAGAAGCAGGCATAACGCCGAACTTCGTGCCATCTTCACCGATACGGTACTTTGTGCCACGAGGCACCTGTGTGCGGCCAGCACCGTGATAGCCGTAGGTTTCGTCGGCCGTAATGACACGTGTCTCGTAGGGTCCCCAAATACTCTTCGAACGGGAACAAAGCGTACGACCGTTGGGTGAGTAGTCGGTGGAGATGAGGTAGTACATACCATCAATCTTATAAATATGGTGTCCCTCGCCGATGCCGTTGCCATCAGGGATAATGACGCGGTCAGAACCCTCCACAGGGCCACTCATGTCGGGCTTCAATTCCGTGCAGTGCACCTCGCCATACTTGTGGATAGCATAGATCTTTCCATCGTCATCGAACAGCACGCCTAAGTCGTAGATATTACCCTGCATATTGTGATGCTTCCACGGACCTTCGATCTTCTCGCTCGTATAGCACTGCAAGCCCTTGCCGTTGATGTTCGAGAAGATATAGAACTGGCCGTTGGCATAGCGGATGCATGGTGCCCAGATGCCCTGACCATAAATCTCCTGATGGTTCTTCAGCGCGAACTTGTCCTCGGGGAAATCGAAACGGTCGAAGCAATAGCTAATGTTCTCCCAGTTCACCAAGTCCTTTGAGTGGAGAATCACCAAGCCAGGCACGGAGTGCATCGTCGTACCAGCCAGATAGTAGTCATCGCCGACACGGATGATGTCGGGGTCAGAAAACTCGTCATAGAACAAAGGATTAGTAAAGGTGCCATTACCGTTATCGGCCGTCCATGATGTCATCTGCGCATGGACATTCACGGTGATGCAAGCCATGAGGCTGGCACACCATAGTCTGAAATCTCTCAGTATTGTCATAAGTCTGCCGTTGAAACTACCATTTCCACTCGTCACACCAGCGGATGACGGGCTTACCGTTCTCAAACTCGATGGGCAGCCAGATGTAACGGGCATCGCTCGGATGCTGGGGACGCCAGATGTCAGCCATGAAGATATAGCGGCCATCAACAGGGAGAATATACGTACTCTGTCCGCCGAAAGTCTTCTCGGCATTAGGCCCTACGCAAGGATTGGGATGCTGCGTCCAAGGTCCCCAGATGCTGGGAGCCGAGAACATACGGGCCTCGTTGGGTGCCCAGCCGGTACAGCCGGAAGTAATCATCCAGTAGGTTCCCTCGTGCTTGAAGATGGCTGGTGCCTCGTTCTGTCCGCCAGGAGCCATACGGGTATAGCGGCCAGTATGGTGCAGATAGTCGCCAGTCAGCTCAGCGATGTGTAGTGTCATGTTTTCCTCCGACGAGAAGATATGATAGGCCTTGCCGTCATCATCGACATAGAGCGTCATGTCACGTGACATCTGTCCTGTAGCGAAATCACGCTTCAGGAATTCGTCAGCGTCCATCGGCGAGCCCTCCACAGGCCATGTGCCAGCATCGGCACGCTGTGAATAGAGGAACTTATAAGGCCCCTCAGGACGATCGGCCACGGCTACTCCATAACGGGCGGCATCATAGCCCTTACCCTTCAGTTCCAGATGGAACCACATACAGAACTTCTTCGTCAGTTCATTATAGATTACCTTCGGACGCTCCAGGATGCAGCCGCGCTCGATGTCGGAGCCACGCTCATCCCTGACACTCAGGGCCACCCCACGGTTACTCCAGTGCAACAGGTCTTTCGAGGCATAGCACATTACACCCACGAGGGCATCGGAGGTGTGGTCGGCCTTGTGTTCACCAAACCAGTAATAGGTATCACCATATTTTAAGATACCACCACCATGGGCATTGATATGACGGCCACTGATGTCAGGCCACAACTCACCGCTACGGATGGTGCGCGGCTTCTTCTGCTCTGCATTCCAATAGTTCTCTAAACGCTTGGCCTCGGCCTTCGTGATATGGATGACCGAACCGTGCTTGGGCGACGAGAAGTTGGCGGCCTTCATCACACCCTCATTGAAACGACCGAGGGACTTGAAGGTCTTGAAGTCGCTGGTCTCCACGAAACCGAAGTTGTGGGGATTCACACTGTAGATATCGTACATGACCACCCACTTGTTCTCGCCGATGCGCTTCCACACGTTCGGAGCCTCACAACCGCTACGCTCACCGTCGATCTGCTCAGCATGATAGTCATCGAAATGGTTGATGCGGTCTGAGATCATATACTTGATGCCGCCAGGGTTCTCCTGCGCCACATAGGTCATGAAATAACGGCCGTCAGGCATCGGACAGATGTCAGCATCGAGCACCTGGATTTTCTCGTCGGGATACTCGAACAACAGCTGGGGCTCTGTCTCCAAAGTCGTGAAGGCCTCATCGGCATAACTGTAGTAGAGCTTGGTACGTCCCCCTGCATTCTGACGGATGGTGAAATAGACCATCGGCTTACCCACAGCAGGATCCCAGATGGTCTGCGGTGCCCACGCACAGCCTATCTCACCGAACTTCTCAGGAAACAGCTTGTCGATGCGAGCCTCGTGGTGCGTCCAGTGGATCAGGTCGTCGGAAGCCATCAGCACCAGCCCACGATTGTTGCCCCAGCCATACCTGTCAGGGCGCTCCCACTGGGTAGTGCGCAAGCCCATCTCCCGTCCAAAGACATGCAAATCGGTCATGGCAATATAGAACTTTCCGTTGGGAGCCCTGTAGATATGCGGGTCACGGATGCCGTGCTGGTCGGCGATGGTATCGCCAGAGATGATGGGTTCACCGTTATTGACAGCAGTGAACGTATATCCGTCATAGCTGATAGCCATGAATAGGGCGTGCGTCGGATCATTGAAATAGGTGAAGAGATAGGCGCCCATGTCCTTCTCCTTCGGTTGCTTCTTCGTCTTGGCCTCTGCCGGCATAGCAAACAGGGCGACGAACAGCAAGATGAGGGGGAAAAGCCGTTTCATTCCAGACTATTTATTATCGCTAATCAGATTCTCACCCGTCATATCCGACGGCTGCTCCAGACCCATGATGTGGAGGATGGAGGGAGCCACGTCAGCCAAGCGACCGTCCTTTACGGTGGCCGAGTTGTTGTTCGTCACGTAGATGAACGGCACGGGGTTCAGTGAGTGGGCAGTATTGGGAGATCCGTCAGGATTGATGGCATTGTCGGCATTACCGTGGTCGGCAATGATGATGGCCTCGTAGTCGTTGGCCTTGGCAGCCTCGATGACCTCACGCACACAATTATCCACAGCCCAGACAGCCTTGGCAATAGCGTTATAGACACCCGTATGGCCCACCATGTCACCGTTGGCGAAGTTCACCACGATGAAGTCGTACTCCTGTGTGTTGATGGCACCCACCAGCTTGTCCTTCACCTCGTAGGCGCTCATCTCGGGCTTCAAGTCGTAGGTAGCCACCTTCGGAGAGGGCACCAGAATACGGTCCTCGTTCTCGTAAGGAGCCTCGCGACCACCATTGAAGAAGAAGGTCACGTGTGCATATTTCTCTGTCTCAGCGGTGTGCAGCTGCTTCTTGCCCTGCTTGCTCAGATACTCACCCAGCGTGTTCTCCACATTCTCCTTGGGGAAGAGGATGTGCACACCCTTGAAATTAGCATCATACGGAGTCATGCAATAGTACTGCAGGCCAGGGATGGTCTTCATACCCTGCCCAGGCATATCCTCCTGGGTCAGCGCGATGGTCATCTCCTTGGCACGGTCGTTGCGGAAGTTGATGAAGATCACCACGTCACCCTCCTCGATGGTGCCGTTCACACTGGCATTGTGGATGGGCTTGATGAACTCATCCGTCACACCTTCGTCATAGCTCTCCTGCATGGCGGCGACCATATCAGTAGCCTGCTTACCAACACCATTGACGATGAGGTCGTAACCCTCCTTCACACGTTCCCAGCGCTTGTCGCGATCCATAGCGTAGAAACGACCTACGATAGAAGCGATAGCAGCATCATTGGCAGCACAGACATCACTCACCTGCTGGATGAAGCCCTTACCGCTCTTCGGGTCGGTATCACGACCGTCCATATAGCAATGCACGAACACCTGATTCTTCAGACCGTATGCCTTACCAATCTCGATGAGTTTGAACAGATGGTCGAGGCTGGAGTGTACACCACCGTCAGAAGTCAGACCCATCAGGTGCAGCTTCTTATTGTTCTCCTTGGCGTAGGTATAGGCTGCCTTCACCTGAGGATTCTCCATGATAGAGCCATCCTTGCAGGCACGGTTGATCTTCACAAGATCCTGATAAACGATGCGACCGGCACCGATATTAAGGTGACCCACCTCAGAGTTACCCATCTGTCCGTCGGGCAGACCTACATCCTCACCAGAGGCCTGCAACTGAGAGTGAGCAGAAGTGGCTGTTAACAGATCGAGGTAAGGCGTGGGAGTATTGAAAATCACGTCACCCTTACCATGCTTACCGATTCCCCATCCATCGAGAATCATCAAAAGTGCTTTCTTTGCCATAATCTTATTACTATTTTTAAACGTACGTTCTAATTTGGGTGCAAAGGTACAATTTTCTTCTGAAATGAACAAAGATTTTGGCCCTCGATAATGAATTTTTCCTAAAAGAGACGCCCACGGGCCGTTCTTGTTTGGCAGTATGGGATATTTATGGTATATTTGTGGTCTGAACTCTAAGTAATCTATAACTGTATGAAACAATTTAATATCACCATCCTGTTTGATGAGAACCAGCTACAGGCTACGCCTGATGGCGGATTCTATTCCATCACCGTTACTGATGCTGCTTCCACTGAAAACGTAGAAGCCAATGTACAAGAGACCGGAGGCTCATTTTTCGAATTTTTCGAGCAACAGATTGTCCGGAAACATGAGATGGGCTGTCTGCGGACCTCAGAGACCTACCGCGCTGCACTCAACAAATTCAAGGCATTCCGCAGAAGGCGCGATCTTTCGCCAGACATAGAAGCCCAGAATTATTAAATAATTATTAAAAGTTTGGTGCTTTACAAAAATTCCATTATCTTTGCCCACGAAAGACAAATCGGTGGCATTATGGGTACATACATCAACATCGGGAATGCTGGGTTTCAGTCGGCGCGTAACGGGGAATACGTCGACAAATCGGGGCTGATTGCCGTAGTGAACAGAACGCTCATTACGGAGCAACGGTTCAGCTGTGTGACGCGAAGCAGACGCTTCGGAAAGTCAGTGGCGGCAAAGATGCTTTGTGCCTATTATGACCAGTCGTGTGATTCGCGGCAATTGTTTGCCGATCTGGAAATTGCCAAGGATCCTTCTTTTGAGAAGCACCTGGGTAAATATCCAGTCATCTATTTGGATATATCAGATTTCGTGACACGATATCACAATGAAGATATTGTCTCATATATCGATGCAGCGTTAATAGAGGATATCCATCAAGCATATCCAGAGGTACTGTCCAAGGAAAGCGATGACCTCATGGATCTTCTCATTCGGATTGTAGGCGAAACCAAGCAGCAGTTTGTCTTCATCATTGATGAATGGGATGCCATCTGCCGTGAGTTTAAGGCTGGCACAGCAGCTATGGACCGTTATGTGAACTGGCTAAGACGGATGTTCAAGGGTGCTCTTTCCTCAAAGGTGTTTGCTGGCGTCTATATGACGGGCATCCTGCCTGTCAAGAAGTATAAGACAGAGTCTGCTATGAATAATTTCATAGAATACTCGATGGTTGATCCTGGTGACATGGCTCCGTTCTTTGGCTTCACGAAAACTGAGGTTGAGGAACTTGCCCAGAAACATCATGTTGACTTTGACGAGTTGGAAAAGTGGTATGACGGCTATCAAATCGGTGGGGAGAAATCGATGTTCAATCCGAATTCCGTGATGCAGGCATTACAGAAAAAGTGGTGCACAAGTTTTTGGGCCGGTACCGGGGCATACGATGCTGTGGCCAATTATATCAATATGAATTTCGATGGTCTGAAAGATGACATTATTAATATGATTGGCGGCGGACGGTCAAAGGTGGATCCTACGGGATTCCAAAACGATATGTCGCTGATAAGAAGCAAAGACGATGTTTTGACCGTACTTATACATCTGGGCTATCTTTCGTATGACAGGACTAAGCAGGTATGTTATATTCCTAACCGTGAAGTGGCTGGGGAGATGATAAATGCTGTTAAGAGTAATCACTGGCAAAACCTTGTTTCTGCATTGGAGCGTTCGGAACGGTTGCTTCAGGCCACCCTTGAGGGTGATGAGGAAGCTGTGGCACGGGGTGTGGATGCCGTCCATGATGAGCACACGAGTATTCTCAGTTACAACGATGAGAACTCCTTGGCCTGTGTACTGAGCATAGCTTATTACTATGCCAAGAACGACTATGTGATGCATCGGGAGTTAGCCTCGGGCAAGGGCTTTGCAGATATTGTACTCATCCCACGGAAGAATGTCGATTCGCCCGCCATTGTGCTGGAACTCAAATACAATAAGGATGCCGATACTGCCATCAGCCAGATCAAGCGCACGCAATATCCTGATAAAGTGGCCCAACACACAAATGGACTGCTTCTCGTCGGCATTAACTACGACAAAGAGCAGAAGACACATGAGTGCAAAATAGAGCGTTTTGAAGCTTGTGTTTGAAACACACAAGCAAAGCTACTCACCGAAATCAATACTTAGCTGACCATCGCCGAGAAGGTTATAGCTTCGACGGTGATAGGGTGTGATGCCATACTGACGGATGGCATCACGGTGTTTTTTTGTGGGGTAGCCCTTGTTCGAGAGCCAGTCGTATTGGGGATATTCCTTGGCAAGCTCGTTCATATAGTCATCACGATAGGTCTTGGCGAGGATGCTAGCGGCGGCGATGGAAAGGTATTTGCCATCGCCCTTGACAATGGTAGTATGGGGGATGTTGGCTGTAACACAGCCAACCACAGAGCGGTAAGGCTTGAAGCGGTTACCATCGACGATAATGGCCTCGGGACGGACTTTAAGCTGATCCAAAGCTCGATGCATGGCAAGGATGGAGGCATTGAGGATGTTGATTTTGTCAATCTCTTCAGGCGTGACGATACCCACAGCCCAAGCCACAGCATCACGCTGGATGATCTCGCGCAATTCATAGCGACGTTTCTCTGTGAGTTGTTTTGAGTCGTTCAGCAGGTCGTTCTGGTAATCCTCTGGCAGAATGACCGCCGCTGCATAGACGCTCCCCGCCAAGCAGCCACGACCAGCCTCATCGCAGCCGGCCTCTATCTTCCCCTCGTAGAAATGACTTTTCAACATAAGCCCAAGCTATTCACTTTTCACTATTCACTTTTCACTTCTGTCAGAACATTTGGGCGAGGCGTCGGATGCCAGCCACGAGGATGTCGATTTCTTCCTTGGTGTTATAAAGGGCGAAGGAGGCACGGACGGTGCCGGAGATGCCTAAGCGATCCATCAGAGGTTGGGCACAGTGATGGCCTGTGCGCACAGCAATGCCAAGACGGTCTAACAATGTGCCCATGTCAAGATGGTGGATATCGCCGACGTTGAAGCTCACCACAGCGTCCTTCTTCATTGACCATTGACCATTGACCATTGACCATTGAGGACCATAGATCTTCATACTATCGATGGTCTGGAGTTGTTCCATGCAGTAACGGGTGAGTTCCTGTTCGTGCTGCTGAATAGCCTCGAAGCCGATGGAATCGATATATTCGATGGCTTTGGCGAGGCCATGAGTCGCTACATAATCGGGGGTGCCAGCCTCAAACTTGAACGGCAGGCGCTCGAAGGTGGTCTTCTCCCATGTCACCTTGTCAATCATCTCGCCTCCACCCTGATACGGCGGCAGCTTCTCTAACCATTCCTCTTTGCCATAAAGCACACCGATGCCCGTAGGCCCATACATCTTATGACCGCTGAAGGCGAAGAAGTCGCAGTCCATTGCCTGCATATCCACCTTGAAATGCGGCACACTTTGGGCACCATCCACCAATACGGGAATCCCATGAGCATGGGCAATCTTGATGATTTCCTCCACGGGATTAATCGTACCCAGCACATTGCTCACATGAGCAACACTAATAATCTTCGTCCGCTCCGTTATGTATGTTGCGATGTCATCGCAACAAATCAATCGCCCGTCATCCGTGATGGGCAAATGCTTGACTACAATCCCCCGTTTCATCGCCTGCAACTGCCACGACACAATGTTCGAGTGATGCTCCATCTCTGTAACAATCACCTCATCGCCTGGCTGCATCTGACTTTCACAGAATGACGAAGCCACCAGATTGATCGCCTCCGTTGTGCCACGCGTAAAGACAATCTCCTCTGTCTTCTTGGCATTGATGAACTGGCGCACCTTTTCGCGTGCCGCCTCATGCAGGTCTGTCGCCTGCTGCGAGAGATAATGCACCCCACGATGGACGTTGGCATTCACGTTCAGATACTCATCGCGCATCGCATCCAGCACGCACAACGGCTTCTGGGTCGTCGCCGCATTATCGAGGTAAACCAGCGGCTTACCATACACCTCCCTCTCCAATATCGGGAAATCCCTCCTTATCTTATTTATATCGTACATATTCTGTATATCACCAAAACTTGTTCAAATGGAAAAGAAAAAGGAGTTGCGATTTCTCGTAACTCCTTCATTTTTAATGCGCTTCAGGATGGGCTTGAACCAACGACCCCCTGATTAACAGTCAGGTGCTCTAACCAACTGAGCTACTGAAGCAGGTATTTCTGTTAAGCGGGTGCAAAGGTACGGCGAAATTTTGAAACCACCAAACTTTTTCCCAACTTTTTTAATAAAAGGCTGCATTTTTCTCAAAATGCAGCCTTTCCTATCTTAGAAATCCTTAGAAATCCATGTGATCCAGAGAGTCGGAGAAGTCTTTCGGCTCCGGTTTCTCCTCACCGAGCTGAGCCTGCAGCTTGTCGGCGAAGTCGCTCTGCTGCTCAGGACGTGGACGGTGCTCACCACGCTCAGGGCGCTCACGGCGATCGCCACGGTCACGACGGTCACCACGATCCGGACGGCGGTCACGACGCTCTCCGCGTTCACCGCGCTCAGGACGCTCACTGCGCTCACGGCGACGCTGCTGGGGCTCCACATAACCCTCTGGTTTCTCAATCAGCACACGGTGGCTGAGCTTGTACTTACCAGTCTTCGGATCGATCTCGAGGAGCTTCACCTGGATATGGTCACCCTCCTTGATGCCAGCCTCCTCAACGGTCTCGAGACGCTTCCAGTCGATCTCGGAGATATGCAGCAGACCATCCTTGCCAGGCATGATCTCGACGAAGCAGCCGTAAGGCATGATCGAACGGACGACACCGTCATAGACCTCACCCACCTCGGGGATGGCCACGATGGCCTTAATCTTGGCAATGGCAGCGTCGATACTCTCCTTGTTGGGAGCGCTGACCTGTACATGGCCCACACCGTCGGCCTCATCAATCGTAATGACGGTGCCAGTATCCTCCTGCATCTGCTGGATGATCTTGCCACCAGGGCCAATGACGGCACCGATGAACTCCTTCGGAATATCGAAGGCCTCGATACGGGGAACCTGAGGCTTCATCTCTGCACGCGGCTCGGCGATGGTGTCGGTGAGACACTTCAGGATGTGCTCACGACCAGCCTTGGCCTGCATGAGAGCCTTCTCAAGGATCTCGAACGACAGACCGTCGCACTTGATATCCATCTGTGTAGCGGTCAGACCGTCCTTCGTTCCAGTGGTCTTGAAGTCCATGTCGCCCAGATGGTCCTCATCACCGAGGATATCACTCAATACGGCATATTTCTCTTCACCCGGGTTCTTGATCAGACCCATGGCGATACCAGAGACGGGCTTCTTCATAGGCACACCTGCATCCATCAGGGCGAGGGTACCGGCACAAACTGTAGCCATCGAAGAAGAACCGTTAGACTCGAGGATCTGAGACACCAGACGTACGGTGTAGGGGAAGTCCTCAGGAATCTGGCCCTTCAGACCGCGCCATGCGAGGTGGCCGTGACCAATCTCACGACGGCCTACGCCGCGCTGAGCCTTGGCCTCACCCGTACAGAACGGGGGGAAGTTATAGTGCAGCAGGAAACGCATGTAACCATGCTCCAGCACATCGTCAACCAATTTCTCGTCGAGCTTCGTACCAAGGGTACAGGTGCTCAGCGACTGTGTCTCACCACGGGTGAAGATCGCACTTCCGTGAGGCATGGGCAGGGGAGACACCTCGCACCAGATGGGACGGATGTCAGTGGTCTTACGGCCATCGAGACGGATACCCTCATCAAGGATGCAACGGCGCATGGCGTCGCGCTCCACATCGTGGTAGTAACGCTCCATCATGGCCTCGTACTCGTCTTTCGAGATCTCTGAATCGGCAGTGATCTCAGGATGAGCCTCGAAATACTTCTCCTTGAAGTCCTCAAGGATCTTCTCGAAGGCCTCGGCACGCTCCTGCTTCTCCAAGGCCTGCTTGGTGACATCGTATGCGGGCTGATAGCACTCCTTGTTCATCTGCTCACGCAGAGCCTCGTCGTTGACCTCATGGTCATACTCGCGCTTCACATCCTTGCCCAGCTCCTTGGAGAGCTCTGCCTGGAGTTCGCACATGGGCTTGATGGCATCCATCGCAGCCTTGAGAGCCCCCAGCAGGTCCTGCTCGCTGACCTCCTTCATCTCACCTTCAACCATCATGATGTTCTCGGCAGAGGCACCGACCATGATGTCCATGTCGGCCTCCTTCATCTGCTCGAAGGTGGGATCAATCACATACTCGCCGTTGACACGGGCAACGCGGACTTCCGAAATGGGGCACTCGAAAGGTATATCCGAGCAAGCCAGGGCAGCAGAGGCTGCGAAACCGGCCAATGCATCGGGCTGGTCAACACCGTCGGCGCTGAGCAGCATCACATTTACGAATACTTCTGCGTGATAGTTACTTGGGAACAGCGGACGAAGCACACGGTCCACCAGTCGTGATGTCAGGATTTCATTGTCTGAGGCTTTGCCTTCGCGCTTGGTGAATCCACCAGGGAAACGACCTGCGGCACTGTACT
>Ga0310786_10003834_pt1 | contig 21432 bp, 16 predicted proteins | sample AusTroGonzalo_MG_FD_203881 | JGI IMG/M metagenome (GOLD analysis project Ga0310786, IMG submission 203881) | Bovine rumen microbial communities from tropical cattle in Woodstock, Queensland, Australia - Gonzalo_03 (v2) (version 2) | ecosystem: Host-associated > Mammals > Digestive system >...
GCCAACCGTGGCGGCTGGTTCGGCCTGCACCAGTTCTCCCGTTGTAATGCGTATCTTCAGGAAAACGGCATAGAACCGATAAAATGGTAAACGAGCTTCCCCCTATTTTCGAGGTCGGCGGTGTGCTGATATCCTCCGACATCCTGACCGAGCGCTTCTGCTGTGACTACGAGAAGTGCAAGGGCATCTGCTGCGTGGAGGGCGATGCCGGTGCACCCGTCACCCTGGACGAGGTGGCTGGCATAGAGGATGCGCTCGATACGGTGTGGCCAGACCTGAGCGCCTCGGCACAGAGCGTTATCGACAAACAGGGCGTGGCCTATACCGACAAGGAAGGTGACTTGGTGACGAGTATCGTGAGGGGGAAGGACTGCGTGTTTACCTGTTACGACGGTGACAGTTGTCTTTGTGCCTTGGAGAAAGCCTATCGTAACGGCAAGACGCGTTTCTGCAAACCCATCAGCTGTGCGCTCTATCCCATTCGTGAGAAACGCTTCTCGGGTGGGCTCGTCGGCCTGAACTATAACAGGTGGGACGTCTGTCGTGATGCCGTAGAAAAAGGGAAAGCGCTGGACCTTCCCGTCTATCAGTTCCTGAAAGAACCGCTGATTCGCCGCTTTGGTGAAGCGTGGTATCAGGAATTGTGCGAAGTGGCCGATCTGCTTCTAACCTCCAACCCCTAACCCTTACCATCCGATACTGATGGCCTCGACCCGTGTGATGTTGGTGCGTGAACGTCCTGCGGGCAGGATGATACGTGCCGTGCCGGCACTGGAGGTGGTGAAACGTCGGCAGGCCTGGTCGTCGCTGCCTCCCTTGCAGATGTAGCGCAGGCCGTTGACCTCAATGACCTCGCCCTTCTTCATGCCTCGCATGGTGATGCGTACCCAGCCTTCCACGGGCTGTCCGAAGTCGTAGATCAAGGCGCGTCCTTGCTGACTGACCTTTGCCTGTTTCAGTATCCGTAGCATTCTGTAGCCAGGAGCGTCGTGACGGCAGAATGTGATGACGGCCGGCTCCAGATTGGTGGCCGTCTGTGCGGGTTTCCATTCCGAGAACAGGTTGGTATCGTCCTTCCAGTCGTATTCCTTCCAGTCGCTTATGTAGCGCTGACCGTCTATCTCCTCCCTGCCGTCGGGTAGTGTGTTGGCATTGGCAGGACGGCAGATCCAGCCTTTGTCGTTGGAGATGTGGAAACTTCCTCCGTTGAGCCATTCGCCATGTAGTGTGGCATACAGCTGCCGCTGGCTGCCACTTGTCGGCGAGTACCACACGGCGATGCTGTTGTTTCCTTCGTTCAGGAAGCGGGCTACGTCATAGTCGTGGATGCCGATGGCACCACGTGGGTTGCTCGAGAAGAGGTCGGCGGAGACATTGTAGCCGTTGATATAGACAATGCAACGCCCCTCGCTGGCGATGCTGAGGGTGGCTGTCTTGGCGTAGTTGCCGGTATGGATGTTTCGTTTGAACCATACCTGCTGCGTGGGTTCCGCCTCGGCGCAGTAGAGCCAGCGCATGCCAAACTCCTGCGCCACTGCGTGGCTAAATGCTAAATGATAAATGATAAATGACAAAGCTATCACCCACCATTTATGCTGTATGTCTTTATGAGTCACATTATTTTTCATTTCTCATTTCTCATTTAGGGTGAGGCCCGCAACTTCTCCTTCCTTCAGCTTCAGCGTTTTTGTCTTACCATTATATAATAAGGTGACCTTTCCTGCCTTCTTGGCCTTGATGGTGGCGGTGGTCACCTGACCGTCCTTCCATGCAAAACTCAGTTCGTAGCCGCCACGGGCACACAGGCCGCTGACTGCCCCGTTCTTCCATGCTGCAGGCAGGGCAGGCAACAGCTCAATCTCGTTGTTGGTACTACTCTGCATGAGCATCTCGCAGACACCAGCCGTGCCACCGAAGTTACCGTCAATCTGGAAGGGTGGGTGGGCATCGAACAGGTTAGGGTAGGTGCCTCCGCCATTGGTATAGTCGAGTCCCTTGTTGTTCTCGCCATCTACGTAGGTCAACAGCTTACGGTAGATATGGTAGGCCTGTTCGCCGTCATGTAGCCGTGCCCACAGATTGATACGCCAACCCGTTGACCAGCCCGTTGCCACGTCACCCTTCTGCTCTAAGGTTTGCTTGCAGGCCTGTAGGAGTGTAGGGTTTTTAGGGCCTGTGGTGATGTGCTGCCCCGGATACAAGCCAATGAGGTGGCTCTGGTGGCGGTGGTGCGGGTCGCGGTCCTGCCAGTCGTAGTACCACTCGTTCAGGTCGCCATCCTTGCCTACGGTGTAGGGATGCAGGCGCTGCAGCGTTTTCTTGTAGGCGGTGATGCCGTCACCGCATACAGAGCCGGCAGCGCAGACGTTCGTCAGCAACTCGCGGATGATGGCGAGGTCGGCCGTACCGCCATAGCAGGTGACGCCGTGGTAGCCTTTGTCCGTGATGTATTCATTCTCGGGTGACGTACTGGGGGCAGTAATAAGTTCACCTTTCTGCTTCGGGTTCTCAATGAGCCAGTCAAGGCAGAAGTCGGCGGCACCCTTCATCAACGGATAGACTGTCGTACGCAGGTATTCCTTGTCCTGGGTAAACAGGTAGCGTTCCCACAACGTGTTTACGAGCCATGCGCCACCCATATTCCAGCATGCCCACATGGGGTTCTCCCGCTGTTCGCCTACGGGGTTGGTCATGGCCCAGATGTCACTGTTGTGACTGGAACACCAACCTCGGTCAATGCCGTAGTAGTTGTGGGCGGTATATTGACCGTTCTCGGCCAATGCCTGGATGAAACCATCCAACGGCTCTGCCATCTCTGCCAGATTAGCCACGAATGCTGGCCAGTAGTTTTCTTCTAAGTTGATGTTGACGGTGTAGTTGCCTCGCCAGGGTGACCACAGGTGTGGTGTCCACAGCCCCTGTAGGTTGGCGGGCACTCCCTTGGTGCGCGAACAGCTGATGAGCAGGTAACGGCCATACTGGAAGTAGAGCGTTTCGATGAAGGAATGGCCCTGCTTCAGTAGTTGGTCTGTTGGGGTGTTCCTGACATCATCGTATGGCGTCGTGCCTAGGTGCAGTTTCACCCTGTCATAAAACTGTTGATAGTCCTTGATGTGTCTGGCTCTTACGTCATCATAGGTTACATTTGCCGTGTGCCAGATGTCGTCGGTGGCGTTCTCCAGATAGGGCGCCCCCTCTGTTACGGGATGTTTGCGGGGACCGTTATAGCTGGTCTCGTTAACGATATAGACGGTGGCCTCCGTAGCGTGGCGCAGAACAATGCCTTCCTCATTGGCTGACAGTTCACCGTCGGTCTCGCCGATGCGTATGATGGTACAGAAATGAATGCTCTCCTGTGCGTCGCCCGTGGCGTGTCCTGTCATCGTCAGCTGTCCGTTGGAAGCCTTCACCTTAAAGGGCACCTGTGCGGAGAGCGTCAGGCGGCAGTTGATGGCCTGGGGCTGGTCGGCCTTCAGGCGTATGGCGATGAGCTTGTCAGGATTGGATGCCAGGTATTCTCTGGTGAAGGTGATGCCCCCGCGAACGTAACGGTCACGGCAGAGGGCGCTGTCAATGTCCAGCTCACGACGGTAGTCCGTCACGTCACCCACGTTCCAGTCGTAGATATGTACGGTGCCTAACGGCTGGTAGTTCTGTGAGTTATGTCCTTCGACGTTCACCTGCAACGAGTCGGCAGCGCGGTAGTCCTCACGAAACAGCGCTTCGCGAATCTTAGGAATGTAGGCCGATAGCCCCGCACCTTCGTCCTGATTGACGGGCTTGCCCGTCCACAGCGTGATGTCATTCAGGTAAATCAGATTGTCCTCGGTTCCTCCATACACCAGTGCACCTAACTTGCCGTTGCCAATGGGCAGCGACTCCTCGAATATTCGTGCTTCACGGTCGTACCATAGACGCATGGGTGCCTGTCTGAATGCTGGCTGCTCTTGGCAAAGAGCTGGCAGGCAGCCGCCAATGGCTATCATAACCGCAATGACAATTCTTTTCATTCTGGTTGTTTAGTTTTAGTTCTTGCTGCAAAGGTACGAATAAGCAGGGAAAAAACCAACAAATTTCACGGATTATACGGATAAATACTGATAATGATGATCAGTAGGTTAGAAATCCGTGTAATCCGTGAAATCCGTTATTGAAATATTATCTTATGCGTCGATATTCGCGTAAGTAGCGTTCTTCTCGATGAACTCACGGCGCGGTTCCACGTCGTCACCCATCAGCATGGAGAATATCTCGTCGGCCTCGGCGGCGTTCTCGATAGTCACCTGCTTCAGCAGACGGTTCTCGGGATTCATCGTCGTCTCCCACAACTGCTCGGGGTTCATCTCACCCAGACCTTTGTAGCGCTGCGTGTGCAGGGCAGTGGCGTTCTCGTCACCGGCTACATATTTGTCAATGAAGGCCTGACGCTGCTGTTCGGTATAGCAGTACTCTGAGAACTTCTTGTACGTGCACTTGTAGAGTGGGGGCGTGGCAATGTAGAGGTGTCCGCCCTGAATGACCTGAGGCATGAAGCGGTAGAACAGCGTCATGATAAGCGTGTCGATGTGTGAGCCATCGACGTCGGCGTCGGTCATGATAATAATCTTGTCGTAACGCAGCTTGTCGATGTTGGCCTCGCGGTCACCCTCGCCTTCAACGCCGAAACGTACACCGATGCTCTGGATGATGTTCATGACAGACTCTGCCTCGAACACGCGGTGCCACTGTACCTTCTCCACGTTCAGGATCTTACCGCGCAGCGGCAGGATGGCCTGGAAGTGACGGTCGCGACCTTGCTTGGCAGAACCACCGGCAGAGTCTCCCTCGACGAGGAAAATCTCACATTCCTTCGGGTCTTTGTTTGAACAGTCGGCCAATTTGCCAGGCAGACCACCACCTGTCATTGGGTTCTTGCGCTGAACGCTCTCTCGGGCCTTGCGGGCAGCGATACGTGCCGTAGCGGCAAGTACCACCTTGTCGCAAATCATCTTGGCCTCCTTCGGATGCTCCTCCAGATAATTCGTCAGCGCCTCGCCTACAGCCTGCTGCACAGCACCGGCTACTTCTGAGTTACCCAGCTTCGTCTTCGTCTGGCCCTCGAACTGTGGTTCTGCCACCTTGATGCTGATGACGGCCGTCAGACCCTCACGGAAGTCCTCAGGGGCAATCTCAATCTTTGCCTTCTCAATCTGCTTAGAGATTTGCGGGTCTGTATCGGCATACTTCTTCAGCGTACGGGTGAGTGCAGCACGGAAACCGGCAAGGTGCGTACCACCTTCGATGGTATTGATATTGTTTACGTACGAATGGATGTTTTCCGAGTAGTCGGTATTGTACATCACGGCCACCTCAATGGGTATGCCCTGCTTCTCGGTCTTCAGGTAGATGACATCATCAACGAGGTGTGTGCGGTGACGATCGACGTAACGCACAAACTCCTTCAGTCCGTCCTTGGCGTGGAACACCTCGGGCTGGCGCAGGTTGCCGTCCTCGTCGGGACGCAGGTCGGCCAGTGTGATGGTGATACCGGCATTCAGGTAAGCCAGCTCACGCATACGACGGGCAATGATGTCGTACTTGTATTCAGTAGTCGTGAAGATGCTGCCGTCGGGCCAGAACTGCTGGCGGGTACCTGTCTTGTCTGTGTCGCCCACAATCTTCACATCGTACAGCGGCTTACCCTTCTCGTACTCCTGCTGGTAGATGTGGCCGTTGCGGAATACCTGTGACATCATGTGTGTGGAGAGTGCGTTCACACAGCTCACACCCACACCGTGCAGACCACCACTGACCTTATAGCTGCCCTTGTCGAACTTACCGCCCGCGTGCAGCACTGTCATGACGACCTCCAGAGCTGACTTGTGCATCTTCTCATGCTCATCCACGGGGATACCGCGTCCGTTGTCCTGGACGGTGATGGAATTATCCTCGTTGATGGTTACCTCAATATGTGTACAATAGCCTGCCATGGCCTCGTCGATAGAGTTGTCCACCGTCTCGTTCACCAAATGATGCAGACCTTTTTCGCTGATGTCGCCAATGTACATCGCCGGGCGTTTACGCACGGCTTCCAATCCCTCGAGCACCTGAATATTACTCGCGGAATAATTGTTTTCTGTGTTAAGATTTTCTGCCATTTTTCTGTTAATCGCTATAATGGTGCAAAGGTACAAAAAAGCACGTAATAAACGAAATTTTATTTGCTAAAAAAGCACAAAAAAACACCGCAATCTTTGTGGATTGCGGTGTTTTGTATTCTGTTGCGTTTAGCTTACAACTTACCGATGTGCTTGCAAAGGCTTGACTTCAAGTTTGCAGCCTTGTTCTTGTGGATGATGTTACGCTTGGCCAGCTTGTCAAGCATCTTCTGTACGGTGGGGTACAGCTTGGTTGCCTCATCCTTATCGCTCATGGCGCGCAGCTTGCGAACTGCGTTGCGCATGGTCTTTGCATAATAGTGATTGTGCAGGGCCTTTTTCTTGTCCTGACGGATTCTCTTAAGAGAAGATTTGTGATTTGCCATTTTTTTAATCTTTAATTTTTAATCTTTAGTTTTAATCTTTAAAGCCTACGGGTCTTACGTTTTAACTGCCCCGGACGAACTTCTCGGAAGCCCTCCGTCACCGTTTCCTAATCGTTGTCAGGTAGCGCATCGCTGCGCAGATGGCGGATTTAAAGTGTAGTCCCTAGGAGAGTCGAACTCCTCTTTAGAGAATGAAAATCTCTCGTCCTAACCGATAGACGAAGGGACCAACGGCTTTTAAAGCGGGTGCAAAGGTACTGCTATTTTTTCATTCCACCAAATTTTCTTGTAAAAAAATATGTTTTTGGCAAAAAGTCATCCCGGATTATGTTATACTCTCTGTTTTTTTTCGTAATTTTGCATGAAGATGTTGACAAAGACGGAAGCCATTGTGCTGCATTCCCTAAAGTATGGGGAAAGTCGGCTGATAGTTGACTTGTTTACTCGGGAGGTCGGACGCCTGTCGTGTATTGTTACTATTCCCAAAACGGGACGTGGGCGGTTGAAGAAACAGTATTTCCAACCTCTGAGTTTGATTGAAGTGGAGAGTGACGTACGACCTCGTATGCAGCTTCAGAAACTCCGTGATGCCCGTCTGCTTCATCCTTTTGTAAGCATACCGTTTGATGAGGTCAAGATGTCTGTTTCGCTCTTTGTGGCAGAGTTCCTTTATCATACCTTGCGAGGGGAACAGCAAGCTGATGTGCAGTTGTTCGATTATATCAAGAATAGTCTCCTATGGCTTGACGCAGCCAATGGCGGCTATGTCAACTTTCATTTGTCATTCCTCATGCACCTGTCACGTTTCCTTGGCTTCTACCCGAATCTGGAAGTGCACCCTTACTTTGATCTCCGTGAGGGAATGTTCTGCGACGAACCACCTCTTCATGCAGACTTCCTGCATCCAGAGGAGGCTGTCCGTATTCATGACATGATGCGTATGGATTATCAGAACATGCATCTTTTCCGTATGAGTCGCATTGAGCGTAATCGCTGCCTCGATGTCATGCTGACTTACTATCGCCTGCATCTCTCATCATTTCCTGAACTGAAGTCGCTGCCTGTTCTTAAGGAATTGTTTGACTGATAAAACCAAGGTGCATAAAGACATGGGGGACGACCTGTAAATGGCCGTCCCCCTCAGTTATAAAGTAAAGTATAGCTTATGCGAATTTTATGGTGCCTTGAATAGCATCCGCATCGTTCCCAGGATAGGCATTGGTGTCCTCTTCCTGTACCTGGCTGCTGATGCCCTCCAGAATCTCACGTGTGCGTTTGTAGGTGGGGGTGGATTCTACAGCAGAGATGACGTCGTCGTTGTCAAGGTCTTCAGGACGGAACAGGTAGATGTGTGGACGACGCTTGTAGCGACGGTTGTTACCTGGGTCACCATAGTACTGCTGACGACGGTCTTCGCGTTTGGCAGCACGTTCCTGTTCTTCGGCCAATCGGTTGGCCTCCTCCTGCGAGTGCTTCTTCAGGTGGTTGTTCATGCCATCGACGTTGTTGATGCCGAAACCGGTAGCCAGGATAGTAACCTTCACCTTCTTGCCCAACTCAGGATCGGTAGCCAGTCCCCACTTGATTTCGAAGTCGCCGAACTTCGCCATGAAGTCGTTGACGTCGTTCATCTCTTCCATCATCAGCGAACCCGTGCCGTCCTTGTTGCCGGCGAAGGATATGCTGAGCAGGATTTTCTTGGAGTTGAAAACGTCATTGTCGTTGAGTAGCGGAGAATTCAGCGCATCATCGATGGCTTTCTTCACACGGCCTTCACCTTCACCGTAACCGGTTGACATGATAGCAACGCCGCCGTCCTTCAGTACGGTCTTCACGTCGTTGAAGTCGAGGTTGATAAGTCCGTGAACGGTAATAATCTCGGCAATGGACTTGGCAGCTACACTCAAAGTGTCGTCGGCCTTGCCGAATGCATCGAGCACGGTGAGCTCGGGATAGATCTCACGCAGGCGTTCATTATTGATAACGAGCAGGGCATCGACGTGCTTTGACATCTCCTCAACACCATCAAGTGCTTGGTCTATCTTGCGATCACCCTCGAAGCGGAAGGGAATGGTGACGATACCGACTGTCAGAATGCCCATCTCCTTCGAGACACGGGCAATGACAGGGGCAGCGCCAGTACCTGTACCACCGCCCATGCCGGCGGTGATGAAGGCCATACGAGTGCCGTCGTTGAGCATGTTCTTGATGTCGTCGAGACTCTCTTCGGCGGCAGCACGTGCCCGTTCAGGTTTGTTGCCGGCTCCGAGTCCCTCCTTACCCAGTTGCAGATGCACAGGAACGGGAGAGTCGTTAAGTGCCTGGTTATCCGTGTTACAAAGCACAAACGTTACGTCGTGTATGCCCTCGCGGTACATGTGGTTGACAGCATTGCCACCTCCGCCGCCTACACCAATCACTTTGATGATGCTATTCTCCTTTTCGGGCTCCCCGAAGTTCAGGAGGTCAATGTTGGGATAATCTGCCATAATATTTATATTTTACCGTTTTACTTTTTTACTTTAACAACTACTCTTCTTCTTCAATCATTGTCTTGCCGAACTTCTTGATGCCCTTGAAGGCTTTGTTCCAGAAGCTGTTTTCTTTCTTAATGCGTGCAGCTTCACGGGCTTCTTCCTCAGCTTGCTGACGTGCAATGCGGTCTTCCTCTTCCTTCTTGCGACGCGCCTCTTCTTCGGCCAGTTGCTTTTCGCGTTCGGTACGGATGACACCAGGATCGGTTTCTGTTGCCTGGCGAACCTTGCGAGGTTCAGTTGTGATGGTTCCTGTCTGCTTGATGGTAAAGAGGTCGCCATTGGGATCGATGTCATTGCCTGTGCAGTTGATGTCGCCCTTGGCTAACAGACCGAGCACCGTGTTCATGCTTCCGTCTTTCGCCTTGATTTCGGGAATGTTCGACGTGATGGTTTGTGTCACGAACTTAGCAATGCGGATCTTGTCAATGTGGGTGTGGTTACGGAAGGCTTTCTCAATGTCCTTCATGTTCGAACCTCCACCGGTAAGGATGATACCCCCCAGCAGCTTGTCGTAGTAGTCGTTGGGAATCTGATACCACACATTCTCGATGATTTCCTCCAGTCGGCCTTCGACAATCTCGATGAACTTACGGCTTTCAACCTGGCGTTCTGCGTCGATGGAGTATTTCATGTTGTTGTCAATGTCGTTGTTGTCAGTAAAGGCACATCCGTACTTTAACTTCATCGCTTCGGCATCCTGTTCTTCCATCTGCAGGGAGGCGATGTCCTTGGTGATGTTGTTGGAACCGAGGGGGATGACAGCAAGATGGCGCAGGATGTTTTTGTTATAGACAGAGACGGTGGTCGTATCGGCACCGATATCAACCAGTGCGCATCCAGAACGTTTTTCCGATTCCGTCAGTACGCTGTCAGCCATAGCCAGAGGGGCTAGATAGAGTTCCGCGATGCCGATTTCAGCCATCTCGAAACAGTTGTTCAAGCTCTTGTAGAAGGCCTTACGCTGCAGGATGTTCAGGAAGTTACCTTCCAAATGTGAGCACTGGATACCTACGGGATCCATTTGGTACTGTGCGTCAACTTTGTATTCCTGTACGGCAACATCGAGGATTTCCTGGTCGGGATATTGCGTGCTGCGGTTGGCATCCATCAGTTCAATAATCATATCCTGTGTTACCAGCGTATCGGCAGGCAGGTCTTTGGTGATGACATTCCGTACGCCACGTATCGATTGTCCGCCAATGCCAACATATACTTGAGTGATTTCTTTCTTCAGCTGTGTTGTCAGCTTCTTTACGATGTTGGTGAGGCATTGTGCGGTCTTTTCAATGTTATAGACCACACCCTTCCGGATGAACGAAGACGAGTCTTCCTTGACCACGGCGAGCACCTGAATGCTGCCATCGAGATTCTTCTTTCCCGCAATACCGGTCATCTTGGATGAACCGAGTTCAATAGCTACGATTAAGTCATTTGCTGCCATCTTGTTATGAATGTTTTTGTTTCTTTTTGCAAATTATCTGGTTGTCAAATTCAAGGCTGATATAGGAATACTTGTTCCAGCCAGCCTGACTCAGTCCGTAACGATAGAACTTCTCCAGTCGTTGGAGCTTCTTCTCAATGTTGGTCGGACTGCCTAAGTAGATGATATGTTCTCCCACTCGGGGGACGATTTCGACAGTGCCGTCGGCTAATACGTTAATCTGCTCAATCTGGTTCTGCCAGAACTTGTTGTTGACGAGCATATTGCCGATAGGTGTCAGTACCTTCTGGGCATACTGTCGGCTAATGTGGCCAGTGGCGATGATGAGGTTGCTTGGGTAGCGGGTATTACTCATCTGTGAGCCGTGGTTGTCAATGTAGTAGTCGTCACCGTTTTCGGCCTTGACACGTAGTATGGGAGTCTTCTGCTTCAAGGTGATGCAGATGTTCCCGCCTTGTGTCTTGTAGCACTCAGCTGTCTCCACAAATGGACTTTGTCTAAGGACTTCCTCAATGTGACGAATGTTAATATCCTTCAGGGGCTTTGCCAATGGATATACCTTGTTGTATTCCAGGTATTTCTTTACTTCGTCGGCATTTAGGAATCCGTCGGTAACATCTTTCTGGATATCAATCTTCACTTCAGAGCATACCGTAGCCAACTCATCGGGTCTGTTGAACGCGGTGATGGCAAATACCAGATAACCTCCAATGGCAATGTCCAGTATCACAACGGCTGTTTTCTTCCAGTTGATGTCCATTTATTATTTGTTGTTCAATATCTTTGTAATCTGTGGCACGTAGTTGTCCAAATCGCCAGCTCCGAGTACGATGAGTACATCGAAGTCGCGACCTTTGATGAAGTCGAGCACGTCATCCTTCTGAATCATCTGTTTTTTGACGCCAGGGGCAAGGTTGTCGTAAATCAATTTCGACGTAACCCCTTCGATGGGCAGTTCACGTGCAGGATAGATTTCTGTCAGGATAACCTCATCCAGTTGGCTCAGTGCCTCGGCAAACTCTTTGTAGAAGTCTCGGGTGCGGGTGTAGAGGTGCGGCTGGAAGATGGCCGTAATCTTACGGTCACGGTACAGTTCACGAATGCTGCGGGCACTATGGAAGATTTCCTTTGGATGGTGGGCGTAGTCGCTCAGGAAAACCTGTTTGTCGTTCTTAATTTTAAAGTCGAAACGGCGGTCAACGCCTCCGTAAGTCTTCATGCCGTATCGTAACTCTTCAGCCGTGCAGCCCGCCAATTGTGCCATGGCCATAGCACCAATGGCGTTCTCGATGTTGATGGGAACGGGTTGCCCTAGCTCAATGTTAGATACATTCTCAATCGGTGAGATGAAGTCAAACGTAATCTCTCCGTTGTCTATCTTGATGTTCTCAGCATGGAAGTCGCCTTTGTCGAAGGCATAGTCATAACGACGTACACCGTCTGCCAGTGCTTCCTGCATCTCAAGGTCACGATGGATGATGAGTGCACCGCCGGGTTGGATGAGTTCGGTGTAGTGACGGAAGCTTTCCAGATACGCTTCCTTGGTACCATAGATGTCCAGGTGGTCAGGGTCTGTTGCTGTGATGACGCTCATCCATGGACGCAACCAGTGGAAGGAACGGTCAAACTCGTCGGCCTCAATGACTACATAGTCAGACTTGCTGAGGATGTAATTGGTACCGTAGTTCTTGGATATGCCGCCTAAGAACGCATTACAGTCCAGATGGCTTTGGTGCATGATGTGGGCGCACATGGTCGAAGTGGTCGTCTTACCATGCGTGCCTGCTACACAGAGCCCCTTGTGCTGTTTGGTCAAGGTGCCTAATACCTGTGCGCGTTTCTGGATTTCAAATCCGTTTTTGCGGAAGTATTGTAATTCTTTGTGTTCAGCAGGAATCGCCGGTGTGTAGATGACCAGACACGACTCTTTCTGACGGCAGGCGTGCGGAATCTCTTCGACGTTCTCTTGGTAGTGTATCAGCATACCCTCTTTCTCCAGTTGGCGGGTGAGGTCACTTGGTGTCTTGTCATACCCGGCCACCACCATACCGCAACTGATGAAATAGCGTGCAATGGCACTCATTCCGATGCCTCCTGCACCTACAAAATACACTGACTTAATATCTTTTATCTCCATTTTGCTAATTTGATGACTTCGTCTGCAATAATGTTTGCTGAGTCGGGCAGTGCCAACTTCAGGATGTTTGTACGCAAGTTGATGAGTTTCTGTTCGTCGTTCACCGTTTTGATAGCCAGTTCCAGCAGTTGCGCTGGGGCTTCAGCATCTTTCACGTAGAGCGCTGCGTCAACGTTTACCAATGCCAGGGCGTTCTTTGTCTGATGATCCTCGGCCACATTAGGACTGGGAACAAGGATGACAGGCTTGCCAATCAGGCAGAACTCTGAAATGCTGCTGGCACCAGCACGACTGATGACGAGATCGGCAGCCTTGTATGCCGCACCCATGTCGCTGATGAAGTCTGTAACAATAAGGTTCTTTGGCTGTCCTTTGGCCTTCAACTGTTCCATGATGGCGGAATTATAGTATTTGCCTGTCTGCCAGATAAACTGCACGTTTGCATCATTGACCAGATCCAGGTGCTGCATCACGCTCTCATTGATGGTACGGGCCCCTAGGCTGCCACCTACTAGGAGGATGGTTTTCTTCTGTGGGTCAAGACCGAAAGATTGGATGGCTTCCTCATGTGAAATGCTGGTGTCGAGCAGGGCTTGACGGACGGGGTTGCCTGTCTTGATAATCTTGTCAGCAGGGAAAAAACGCTCCATCCCGTCGTAGGCTACACAGATTTTCTCAGCCTTTTTGGCCAACAGCTTATTGGTAACACCAGCATAGCTGTTTTGTTCCTGGATAAGACAGGGAATGCCCATGGCAGCGGCCTTGTTCAGCGTGGGGCCGCTGGCATATCCACCAACGCCGACAGCCACCATTGGTTGGAATTGCTTGATGATTTGCTTTGCCATGCGCTGGCTTTTCCATATCTTATAGAGCACCTTGATGTTCTTCAGCAAGTTCTTGCGGTCGAAGCCACAGATGGGCAGTCCCTTGATTTCGTAGCCTGCTGCAGGAACACGCTGCATCTCCATACGTCCCAAAGCGCCTACAAACAGAATTTCTGCATCAGGCTGCTTCATGCGAATGGCATTAGCTATTGATACGGCAGGGAAAATGTGACCTCCCGTACCGCCGCCGCTGACGATGACTCTTAACTTCTCACTCATACCTTATTATATATAGAGATTGCAAAATTACAAAATTTCTTCCGTTTCTGCTAATTTTAGCTTCTCTTTTTTATCACTACGTATTTTTGCCGACCGGCTGATGCTCAGCAAAGCCCCAATATAGGCGCAGTTAATAATGGTCGAAGTACCACCTTTGGAGATGAGCGGAAGCGGTTGACCGGTCACGGGTGCCAGTCCCACGGCCACCATCATATTAAAAATGGCCTGAATCACCAATAACAGTCCCAGTCCCATAGCCAACAGGGCAGGGAAGTTGTTTTCACACCGACTGGCTATGCGTGCACAGCGGTACAGCAGGATGATATACAGCAAGACGACGAAGCCGGCACCAATAATGCCCAACTCCTCCACGATAATGGCATAGATGAAATCCGAGAAAGCCTGCGACAGGAAGTCGCGCTCAACAGACTTACCAGGTCCCTTGCCGATGATGTTGCTTGAAACGATGGCAATGTTGGCGTGAGCAACTTGGGCGTCCTTGTCAAGGTCGTATTCCAGCGGAGCCACTTCGCCCTTTCCAAAGTTCATGATACGTCCCTTCCAAGTGTCGAAACGGTGGAACAGCTTTTCTATTTTGCCCTTCTGCTTGGGCTGGCTGACAGTCTCTGTCTTTGTGAGTTGAGCCTCTTCTGGTGTTTCCGCATGTCCCAACAGCAAGATCATGATGAGGCCAATAACGGCACACCCAACGATGACGCCTACCAGCTTTCCTATCTGCTTCATGGATACCCGACCGATGAACATCATGATGATGACAATGGCAAAAAGCATGGCAGCCGTCGAAAGGTTCTCCAGTCCGATGAGAAAACAAATCGGAAGGGCCAGCCAGAGTATATACTTGAAGGCATCCTTGTCTGCTCCGTTCTCACGTTGCATGGCACTGAGTATCTGTGCTTCTGCCAGAATGAGTGAGCCTTTGGCAATTTCCGAAGGCTGGAAGGTGAAGCCGGGAATCTCGATGACACGGTTGGCACCGTTGATGGTTTCACCGCCTGCCAATACCCAGAGTAGTGTGATGAGCGAGATGAGCAACAGGAAGGGGGTCATCAACTTGAAGTACTTACACGGGATGTTCAGGGTTACTACAGCGATGAAGAGTCCCATGACGATAGTTCCCGTGTGTTTCAGGATTGGTGACAGATAGTCCTGACTCTTGTAGGTCAGTCCCGACGAAGCAGAGAACACTTCGACGATACTGATCATACAGAGGAAGAAGAACACCATCCAGATGACCTTGTCTCCTTTGAATATGTTGCCAATCTTCTTGTTCATTGTCTTTTATAGGTTTCTTGCCAATTCTTTGAACTGCTCACCACGGTCTTCCATGTTCTTAAACAGGTCAAACGAGGCACAGCAGGGGGAGAGCAGTACCGTCTCGCCCGGCTGAGCCAACTCATAGCAGGCTTCCATGCACTCTTTCATGGAATGTGTGTCGCGAACGGGGATGCCCATGCTGTCGAAGTTGTCATGCAGTTTCTGGTTGTCGGCACCCAAATAGACCAGTGCCGAGCATTTCTCCTTAACCAACGGCTTGATGGGCTCATAGTCGTTGCCCTTGTCCTTGCCGCCGATGATGAGTACGACCTTTGTTTTCATGGACTCCAAAGCATACCAGCAGGCATCGACGTTGGTGGCTTTCGAGTCGTTGACGTATTGCACGCCACGTACGGTGCATACCTTTTCCAGTCGGTGCTCCACGCCAGGGAAGTCGCTGAGGCTCTTGCGTATCACATCTTTCTTGATGCCGGCAATGTTGGTGGCAATACCGGCTGCCAGTGAGTTGTAGATATTGTGTTTGCCTGTCAGACTCAACTGTTCCTGTTCCATGTTGAAAGGCGTGGGCTTCTCAAGGATATACTGTCCGGCCTCGATGTAGCCGATGGAACCTTTCTCCTTCAGTTCCGAGAACGGATACTGGATGGACTTGATGTCGTACTTCTCCAGTTCACGCTTGATGATGGGGTCGTCATTCCAGTAGATGAACGCGTCCTGTTGTGTCTGGTTCTGGATGATGCGCATCTTGGAATCGACGTAGTTTTGCATGCAGTTGTCGTAGCGGTCCAGATGGTCGGGCGTGATGTTGAGCAGGATGGCGATGTTGGCACGGAAGTCGTACATGTTGTCCAACTGGAATGAACTCAGTTCAATGATGTAGTACTCATGTGGATCCTCGGCTACTTGTAATGCCAATGAGTTTCCGATGTTACCAGCCAGTCCGGCATCGTAGCCGGCTGCCTTGAAGATGTGGTAGATGAGGCTGGTGGTCGTTGTCTTGCCGTTCGAACCAGTGATGCAGACCATTTTCGAGTCAGTATAGCGGCCTGCAAACTCTATCTCGCTGATGATGCCGATGCCGCGTTCCTTGGCTTTGAGCACCATGGGAGCTGTTTCGGGTATGCCGGGACTCTTGATGATTTCCTGGGCATCAAGGATGCGTGCCTCAGTGTGCTGCCCTTCCTCCCACTCAATCTGGTGGTCGTTCAACAGCTTCTTGTATTTATCGTGAATCTTCGACATGTCAGAAACAAACACGTCGAAACCCTCCTTTTTGGCCAGTACGGCAGCTCCTGCACCGCTTTCGCCAGCACCTAATATGGCAATCTTACTCATCTTATCTTCAATGTTATAATTGTTAATGCTGCTAATATAATCGTTGTAATCCAGAAACGAATGGTAATCTTCGACTCATGGAAAGGACGGTGAGGCCAGCCTTTCAGCAGATAGGTGCTCGTGGCATCGAGCTGCGAGTCGAGTCGGCGGAACGTGTCGTGAATCGGTGTTGCGCGGAACACGCGGACGCGCTTTCCCTTTCTCTTCATCAGTTTGAACCACTGGGTCTGAATGATGACGCTCAGGCTCTCAATGAAGAAGATACCACAGAGGATGGGCAGCAACAGTTCCTTGTGGATGATGACTGCACAGACACCGATGATGCCGCCAATCATCAGCGAACCCGTATCGCCCATGAATACCTGTGCGGGGTAGGCGTTGTACCATAGGAAACCGATCATGGCTCCAATAAAGGCGGCAAGGAACACCACCAGTTCCTGCGAACCGGGAATATACATGATGTCGAAGTACGCCGCATAGCCGATATGTGCTGACACATAGGTCAGGATGACCAATGCCACACCGATGATGGCCGAGTTGCCGGCACACATACCGTCCATGCCGTCGTTGAGGTTGGCACCGTTCGACACGGCAGTTACCACGATGATGGTCATGATGACGAACAGAATCCATCCTGCTGCCACCTTATGCTCCCCACAGAACGACATGATGTCGGAGTAGTTCAGGTTGTGGTTCTTGATGAACGGAATGGTTGTTTTCAGCGATTTCACCGCTTCTGTCTGATGCTTGACAACCATCTCTTGGTTCTGTTGTGGAACGGAAATGTTCTCTCTTACCACAGCATCGGGGCTCAACCAGAGTACCAGTCCTACGATGAATCCTATGCTGATTTGACCAACAATCTTATACTTGCCCTTCAGTCCGTCTTTCTTCTGACGGAAAATCTTGATGTAGTCATCCAGGAAACCGAGGAATCCCAGCCAAATGGTAGTGCCGATCATCAGTAGCAGGTAGGTGTTACGCATACGTCCCAGCAAGATGACGGGTACCAGGATGGCCACCATGATAATGATACCGCCCATGGTCGGCACGCCTTTCTTCTCAACGCCGAACGGATCGATGCTGACGTCGCGTGCTGTCTCGGAGATGTTACGACGTTTCATCCATTTGATGAACTTCTCGCCAAACCATGCCGAAATCATCAGCGAAAGGATGAGTGCCAACAGCGAACGGAATGAAATGTAACTCCAGATGTGGGCACCTGGGATATTGTACTCTTCTAAGAATCTGAACAGGTAGTATAGCATGTTGTATATTTACGATTTAGCGATTTACAATTCACAAATTATGCTTCACCGAAGATTTCGCGTACCACTTCCTTGTCGTCGAAGTGGTGCTTCACACCTTTAATCTCCTGATAGTCCTCATGTCCCTTTCCGGCAATGAGGATGACGTCACCCTTCTGTGCCAGCATGACGGCTGTGCGGATGGCTTCGCGGCGGTCGGCTATGCTCAGCACCTTCTTCATCTGCTGGGCGTTAAGGCCGGCCAGCATGTCGTTGATGATGTCCTGTGGCTCCTCGAAACGAGGATTGTCACTGGTAATGATGACCTTGTCGCTCTGCTTGACAGCCTCCTGTGCCATCAGCGGACGCTTGCCCTTGTCGCGGTTACCGCCTGCACCGCAGACGGTAATTACCTGACCGCCCTTGCCGTCCAGCACCTCGTGAATGGCGTTCAGCACATTCTCCAGGGCATCGGGCGTATGGGCATAGTCCACAATGGCGGTGATGCCCTCGGCTGAGCGAACGGGCTCCAGTCGGCCGCTGACGCTCTTTAAAGTGCTCAAAATGACGAGGATATCCTCTGGCTGCTTGCCCAGCATGACGGCGGCACCATAGACTGCCAGCAGGTTGCTGACGTTAAACTTTCCGATGAACTGCACGCCCACCTCACGGCCGTCAATCTCCAGGTACATTCCCTCGAAGTGGCACTCAATGATGCGTGCCTTGAAGTCGGCCATGCTACGGGTTGAGTAGGTCTTTACTTGCGCCTTGCAGTTCTGTACCATGAACAGGCCGTTCTTGTCGTCGGCATTGGTGATGGCGAAAGCATCCTTCCCCAGTCCGTCGAAGAACAGCTTTTTGGCGTTGCGGTAGTTCTCGAAGGTCTTATGGTAGTCCAGATGGTCACGTGTCAGGTTAGTGAACAGTCCGCCGGCAAACTTCAGTCCGCCAATGCGCTGCTGCTGGATGGCGTGGCTCGAACACTCCATGAAAGCGTATTCGCATCCTGCCTCAACCATGCGGCCCAGCAATTGGTTCAGCTCAATGGGGTCGGGGGTGGTATGGTCTGTCGGTATGGCTTCTCCCTCAATGTAGTTGCAGACGGTGGAGAGCAGTCCGCACTTATGTCCGAACTTGCGGAACATATTATATAATAAGGTGGCAATGGTCGTCTTGCCGTTGGTGCCGGTGACACCCACCAGTTTCAGTTTGCTCGACGGATCACCATAGAACAGCGTGGCTACAGGACCGACGGCACTTTCTGTTGAAGCCACCTGTACGTAGGTGACGCCTTGCTGCTTCTCTGTCGGCATGTCCTCGCAGAGCACGGCAGCTGCTCCCAACTCCAATGCTTTAGGAATGAACTTATGACCATCAGTCTGGGTTCCTTTGATAGCCACAAATAGGTGTCCCTTCTCAATACGGCGCGAGTCGATATTGACTCCCGTAATGTCAATGTCGGCACTTCCTTGAATGTCGATGGTCTTGATGTTTTTGAGTAGTTCACTTAGTTTCATAGTGCTATACCTTATTATATTATATGTGTGAGGTTAGTTCAATGTTAATGTGCAGGTAGTACCAGCCGTGATGGCGTGACCGTAGGAGAGACTTTGTCCTGTCACCTTGCCACGTCCGTTCAGCTTGACTTTGACACCTTTGCTTTCCAGCAGATAGACAGCGTCGCGTGCACCCATGCCGATGACATTGGGCATGATGTTGCTGGCTATCTTTGTGGGAGTCATGGTTACCTTGGTTCTGTTGGTCGAGGTATTTCCCCAGATAGGATTACCCGTTGCCACTTCACCATTCCAGCCGCTGGTCTTAATGCCCAACTGGCTGAGTACGGTGTTGGCAGCCAGCAAATCACCGTTCTTGACATCAGGGATAATCACGGATGTCGTGTCATGCGCATCCTCCACGTCTCGCTTCAGGTAACGGGCCATCACACCTTCCGATATATGATGGAACACCACACCACTCATGCCACCGCCTGATGCGGGAAGGCCAGACTTCTTGATGCAGACGATACAGCTGTACAAGGGATTGTCAGCAGGGAAGAAACCTGCAAACGACAGCCAATACTTCATGACGCCGCTCTTGTATCCGCCGCCTTCGGCAATCTGTGCCGTACCCGTCTTACCTGCTACCTTGAACGAACGGGAGCCTGCCTTCTTTCCCAAACCCTGACTGACCACGTGCTCCAGGATGGTCTGCATGGTCTTGATGGTCTGTGGCTTGGCAATCTGCTCCTTGACAACCTCGGGTGGGAACTCCATCAGTGTCTCACCGTTCTTCACGATTTTCTTCACGAAGCGGGGGCGCATCATGCGACCGTTATTGGCAATCGCATTATAGAAAGTTACCGTTGAAATGGGCGGAATCTGCGTCTCATAGCCGATGCTCATCCAAGGTAGGGCCGTCTTACTCCAGTTTTCGTACTGGCCACGCTTGTTCTTGCGAGGCATGCGAATGCGTGGTGCTGTAGCACCCACCAGGGGAATATGCAGGTCAGTGGCAATTCCTATGCGATAAAGACCCTCCACATATTTCTCGGGGTTGTTGCCGTAATGCTCGTCAATGACGCGGCTGACACCAATGTTGGAACTTACCTCCAGTGCTCTTGGGAGTGAAATGTTATGATAGCCGCCGTTGCGCCAGTTGTGGTCCTTCATGTCGCGTCCATGCATGTGATAGACACCTGAACCGGTTTCAATGCGGTAGGTAGTATCCACCACTCCATCGTCCAGTGCCACGAGGAAACTGGCTGTCTTGAACACGGAGCCAGGCTCGCGTAGGTCGGCTACGGCATTGTTCTTCACTTCACGGTATTCACCGTCAGCACAACGAGTCATGTTGACGATGGCTTTCACGTCACCTGTTGCCACCTCCATCAGGATAGCCACGCCTAAATCGCCGCCGATGAGTTTCAGCTCGTCAATGACAGCCTTCTCTGCAATGTCCTGCATGTTGACGTCGATGGTGGTCACGATGTCGGCACCGTCTATTGGCGGCAGTACGGTGATGTTGCGGTACTTGTCGAGCACCTTACGACGGTTGACAATACCGTTGCTGCCACGCAGGATAGAGTCGTATGACAGTTCCAGACCGCAACGTGCGGTATCCTTGGCTCCGAACATGTCACCAACCGTGCGCTGTGCCAACGAACCGAACGGACGACGACGGGCATTATACTCCTCTACGTTGAAACCGCTTTTGAACGAGGCACGAATGAGAAATCCGTCAGCTACCTGTGAAGAGTTTAATGGCATGTTCAGTACGGGCAATTCGTGCACCTGACTGAACACATTGAAATCAACGCGTCGTTTCCAGATTGCCCAGTGGCGTGATCCGGGTTTTCCGTCTCGTTGTATTTTTGTGCGGCCTTCCTCCAAGTCCCTGCGAAACTCCTCTGCCGATCTCTCTGGGAATATCTCGTGAAGTCCCATGCAGATGGAATCGAGCTTTTCCATCCAGAGTGAGTCTTTTCCTGACTCCTTGAGTGCCCGGAAGTCCATATACAACTTGAACTCTGGAATCGAACTTGCCATCAGCTGTCCGTCACAACTCAGGATGTTACCGCGTGTCGGTTTCACGCTGACGCTGTCACGTTTCAGTCGGTCGGCCACCTCAGTCCAGTACTCCTTCTTGGCAGTCATAATGTAGAGGGCCTTGCCTAAGATGGCAACGCCTATGATGGTCAGCGCTACTGCAACCATGAAGTAGCGTGGCATCACTTTTTCCCTGTCAAACTTACTCATGTCTTATTCGGGTACATTTATTATATAAGGTGGCTGATCTGCTATGTGCAGCAGC
>Ga0310786_10003835_pt1 | contig 21431 bp, 16 predicted proteins | sample AusTroGonzalo_MG_FD_203881 | JGI IMG/M metagenome (GOLD analysis project Ga0310786, IMG submission 203881) | Bovine rumen microbial communities from tropical cattle in Woodstock, Queensland, Australia - Gonzalo_03 (v2) (version 2) | ecosystem: Host-associated > Mammals > Digestive system >...
GCAAGCGTCGTTTTGCCCGCCAGTTGGCAACTGCCATCTGTGCTACAATCACCACAATCACTATAAAGGCAATCAAGGCATAGATCATTTTGTGAATGACATCTGCCTGCTCACGTTCTTTGGCTGAAAGCACATAGCTGTGCATATCGTTGGCATCCGCTCCATGCTCCAAATCGCGATCGATGATGGAACGAATCTCTGTTTCCCATTCCCTGGCGATGCTGTCGGCACGTTGCCATAGAAAGACTCTTCCTGAACGTTGAATGGTGATGGTCGAGTCGCTTAAGACATTCAGCGGACAAGGGTCTTCTTCCTCCAAGTAGAGATGTTCGCCGCCACCTTTATCAATCAGCGTCACACTACATTTCCCCTCAGGCTTCACCACCAACGCCTGTTCTGTCAGCGTCAGTTTGCATTCATACATCACGTTGTCATTGCCATAGAGTCGCAACCAAGTCTCCTCATTGGCAGGGTAGGAATAGGTGTAGCCCTCTGGTACCGTCACCTCTTTCATCAACCACGCCCCTTGTAACGAAAAATCGGGACGTTTGTTCCTCATGCTGCAGCCTGTCAGCAACAAGCCTGCTGTCAATATCAAAAGAATCTTTTTCATGCTTTTTTCAATTTGCCTACAAAATTAGGGGTTTTTGTCCAAAATCGGGCTCGAAACGAGTTTGCATTTTGTTTGCATCCTCAATTTGGCATCAAAATAGATGCCTATGCACAGGCGCACAGGCATCTATTGTATGTACCCGACCCGAAAGGGACCGAATAGAATCTGAGGGGAGATGACTATTCTTCCTCGTCAGGAATGTCATCAATGTTGTCGATGTCCTCGATTTGGATGTTGTTCTCGTCGAGTTCTTCCTCTTCCTCTTCTTCATCCTCCTCGCCGTCGAGTTTCTTGAGCTCCTCATCGTTCATGTCTTCTTCCTCTTCCTCGAGCTCCTCCTCTTCCATCAACTCGTCATCATTCTCATCGTAATCGTCTTCCAAGTCTTCATCTCTGTGCTTGCGACGACGACGGCGACCATCTTCCTCATCATCGATGCTGTAGTCGATGTGCACTTTCTCCACCTTGGGTTTGGGTTTCATGAAGATACCCTCAATCCAAGAACCACGTTCCAGTTCAAGAACTTCATAGTCATCGTTCTTGCGACGCTCGATGATACCGCCAGGCTTGCGCATGGTCAATTCTGGCATGATGGTGCAATCCACAAAGAAAGCTGATTCGATGATGTCCTGAATGGCAAGAGGAAGTCCCTTCCAGCCTGTACCCATATTGTGGGCAATGAGGTCCAACACTTCCCAAGCCTCCAAGTGCTGGATATTCTCCAACGTGAGGTCAGTCACCTTCTTGATAGGGTGCTTGCGGATGGCAACAGCGTTCTTGCCGTCTGCATCAGGAGTGGAATACACTTCGTATCCCATATCTTCCAACTGATTCATCTTGTCGATGTCGTCTCTTTTCAGATATTGGAGGTCGAACACCGTCTTGATGATATTCATGTAGTGTTTCTCGTTGTCCGCGAAGTCATCCTTCTTCTTTTTTGCGTTGATGATCATTTGACTCAGTTCACTGGGAGTCACGGTCCAAACATTGCTCTTGTCCAAGTCGTCAAGCGACAGCCTCGTCTTTTGCTTCATTGTATTGATGATGATAAATGTGTGAATTTGGCTGCAAAGGTAAGGATAATCCATAGAAAAAACAAACTGAAAGGCAAATAATTCTCGATTCCTGATGTGGAACTTTAAACTTTTCACTATCTTTGTAATCTTTTTAAGTAAAGGTAAAAGATACACAAACTGTTTTTATGTTTCCACAAGTGAGTATTTCAAAGTTTTTCTCCAGCTGTTATGACGCTTTTCGTGTGATGGCTGTTTGTCTGATATGTGTGTGCTCGATGAAGAGCATGGCACAAAATCAAGGTGAAACGTCTGTGATGAATGACCAGACAAAGGGCATCATTTCCTATGTGCAGCATGTGATGGGTTTCAACAAGGCTGTGCCTCAGGAGAAGGTGTATATGCACTTTGACAATACTGGCTATTTTGAAGGTGAAACAGTGTGGTTCAAGGCGTATGTGACTCGTACGGACAATGGACTTCCGACGAACTTGAGCAAGGTGCTGTATGTGGAACTGCTGAACCCAAGTGGTGATATCATCAAGACCCAGAAATACTATATAGACGAACAGGGACAGACGCATGGCGACCTGAAGGTGGATTCGCTGTTTGGTACTGGCTTCTATGAAGTGAGAGCATATACCCGTTATATGACGAACTGGGGCGTGAATGCCGTGTTCTCAAGGGTGTTCCCTGTGTTCAAGAAACCTGCGGAAGAGGGCAACTATAAGGATTTGACCATCGACACTCGTCTGTATCAGGAACGTAATCCGAACAACCGTGACCAACAGGACTCGCTTTATATGAAAGCGGTGAAGGAAGGTCTTTATTCGGATAATACAGCAAAGACCGTCAGCGTGCAGTTCTATCCAGAGGGAGGCGATATGGTGCAGGGGAAGAAATGCCATGTGGCGATGTTGGCTGTGACGGATGATGGAAGACCCTATAGTGGTCAGGGTTTTGTGGTCAATAAGCAGGGCGATGTGTTGGCGTCGGTACAGACAGATACGTTGGGTAGGGGAGACTTCACAGTGGTTCCTGATGCTTCGGAACTGACGATGAAGATGATGAATGTGCGAGGAAAAGAACAGCAGTTCACGCTTCCTGCAGCAAGACGTGAAGGTCTTGCCTTGACGCTGGATGTGGTGAATGACGATATGTTGGCTACCTTGCAATGCACGGGTGGTGTGAGTGGCGAACTGATTGGCTATGTGCTGATGAACAATGGAAACATCTATTATTGTGACACGTTGGTGGCTTCTCCGTTGATGGAGTTGGAACTGAACCGTGAGCAGATGAAGGAGGGTGTGAACCAAATGACGGTCTTCAACAGCAATGGTCAGGTGCTTGCCGACCGTCTGTTCTTCATCTGTCCGAAACCATCGGAAGAAGACAGCATCACGTTTAAGGCTGAATCTGCGTGGCTGAAACCTTGTGGCAAAGTGACATTGGATGTGCAGACTTTGCCCAATGCCATGTTCTCTTTCTCAGCAATGGATGCAGGTACGATGACGAATGAGAAGCAAGGCAATCTGAAGACGTGGATGTTGCTGAGTTCGGAGGTGAGAGGATTTATCAACCATGTGGATTACTATTTTGAGTCGGACGACCAGGAACATCGTAAGGCTGCCGACATGCTGATGCTGACACAGGGCTGGCGTCGCTATAACTGGGAAGAGATGGCAGGACTTGCGCCAAGGGAGAAAATGCAGCCGGTTGAAGACAAATTCTATGTGTTTGGCAAACTGAACGAGTATCGCAAGCACAATCCGGTCAATGATGTGGACATGCAACTGATTCTCTACAATCAGAAGGGACAGAGCCTGACGGGTAACACCAGAACCGACAAGGAGGGTAACTATGTGTTCGGACTTCCTTTCCTCGATGGCGAATGGAAGATGTTCTTCTATACGACCATCAAAGACAAGAAGAAGACTTTCCGTGTGGGCGTGGATCGTCAGATTTCACCAACCCCTCGATATATCAGCCCTGTGGAGGCAAGCGTGAAAATGCCTACAGGTCCCAATCTTTTTGTGCATCAGGAAGACGAACCTATTCCGGAAGGAGAGGAGTTCATTCCTATCACTCAGAAGAATTTTGTGCTGGAGAACGTGACGGTCAAGGCAAAGCGTCGCTATTTCACGAATGATGATTTCAAGTTCAAGAATGAGAACTATGCCCGCAAATGGGCTTCTATCTATTATGATATTGACAGGGAACTGGACAACATCCGCGACAAGGGTGAGGTGGAACCCACCATCTTTGAATTCCTGGCGAAAAAGAATATGATGTTCAACAACCCTGAATGCAAGGATTTACCTATTGTGACGGGTGCTGATTCTGCCACTTGGACGGAATGGTACGGACACATGTCGTATGGCAGCCAGCCTATCCAATGGATTGTGGATAATGGAGAAACGATGAATGGGGGCGCCATCACGTCGGAAACGGGTGCGGAAGGTGACTCGTTCTTCCCTCAGTGGCTGGACGAGATCAAGAGTGTCTATATTGCTCCTTATGACCCTGATCAGGATTCTCGCAATGCTGCCCAGGCTGGCTTGGGAGAACTGACGGATGAGATAGCGGATGATAAGAGCAACTATGTGAAGATTTACCTCTATCTGCACCATCGTTTCACCACGGAGAGCAACAAGGGTATCCGTCGCACCTATTTCCAGGGCTTCAACGAAATCTCCACTTTCGAGATGGAGGACTACAGCGTCATCCCTCCAATGGCTGATTTCCGTCGCACCATCTATTGGGCTCCCGACGTGAAGGCAGACGCAGAGGGGAGGGCAAAGATTGAATTCTTCAACAACTCCACTTGTGAAGAGATGTACATTAGTGCAGAGGGAATGACGCCAACTGGACAGTTTGTGGTCAAAGATTAGTGTTAAAAAGCAAAAAAATCCTTCAATGCTTCGGATTGTTACAAATTTTTTGCCTACCTTTGTAACACTTTTAGTGTTAGCCAAAAAACTTTTGAACTATTTGGTGCTATTGTTAGTGATTAAAATCGAGGATTGAAAGGAAATGATTTGTAGAAGAATTCTAATAGCAGTCATTACATTAGGAGCATTGATGGGCATGGGGATGCTGCAGTCATGTGGTGGGCATTCTGACAGAATTGACATAGAAAACATGGAGAGAGTCATGAATATGGACTCTCTTGTGCGTGTATATATGAGAACGAATCCCGAGGAGGCGCTTGCTTATATAGACAGCATGGAAACGGCGGACGAGGTCAGCAAGCCGGTGATTTGTTATTGTCGTGGTGTGGTCTATAATACCATGATGCAGAAGACGACTTCGGAATTGTATTTCAAGAAGGCGTTGGAGGACGATCAGCTGCTTCGGGAAAGTCCGGAACTCTATTACAAGGCACATGATTACTTGGCATCCTTCCTGTCCAATCGTGGAGAAAATGCAGAAGCTTTGGCGGTTGCCACCCAATGTTACGAAGTGGCTCGTCAGGACGATTCACCTTTAGGCAGACAATGGACCGCCATCCTGTTGCATGCAATGGGTTACTTCCAGACTCAATTAGGCATGAAGGAATTGGCTGAAAGAAATTTCAGCTTGTCATACATGGCGCTTTCGCAAATGGTTGAAAGGGACAGCAGTAACAATAATTTGATTACTTATGCCCGTGTGTCCTACAATATCTTGGATGCTTACACGTCAACGGAACAATACGATGAGGCGCTGAAATGGGTTTCCTCTGCAGAGATTGCTGCTGCGAAACTGTCTGCCAATCCACAATGTCTGGAATCGGATCGTGTGAGATTCGTCGGTGGAGTAGCTACACAAAAGGCGATGGTGATGGCGAAGCTTGGCATGATGGATATTGCGGATGCTTCCTATCGAGAGGCACAGGAAGTGGGATACTTTGATACCGCTTACGGCATTCTGGAACAGGCACGTTTCCTCAGATTGACAGAACGCTGGAATGAATTGGTGGAAATGATTCCGAAGGCTGATTCGGTGGCAAAGGAATGGAATGTTCCGATGTCTCTCTACTATATGAAAGAGTATATGGTGCCCCGTTTCGATGCTTACCTGAACTCTGGCATGAGAGAAAAAGCGCTGGAGGTGGCAGAGTTGATGGCAGAGTCTGTTGACTCAGTGGCAGCCCATGAGTTGAATCATGAGATGACGGAAATTGAAGTCATTGCCAAGCAGAAAGATATGAATACCGAAGCGGCGATGCAAGAAACGGTTGAGGCTTTCCGTTGGGTGAAGATATTGTGCGTTGTGCTCATGCTGGTGATTGTGGTTGTTTCTGGATGCGCCATTTATCAGTGGAAGAATCTGAAAAAGAAGACTGAAAACAAATAAAAACAATAAATATATGAAAGAATTAGCATTAAAGTATGGTTGCAACCCCAACCAAAAGCCATCACGCGTCTATATGGAGGAGGGTGAACTCCCTATCGAAGTTCTTAATGGTCGTCCTGGCTATATCAATCTGTTGGACGCTTTCAACAGTTGGCAGTTGGTGAAGGAACTGAAAGCGGCTACAGGCATGCCTTCTGCTGCTTCGTTCAAGCACGTCAGCCCAGCTGGTGCGGCTGTGGGTGCCCCTCTGAGCGACACGTTGAAGAAGATCTATTTCGTGGATGACGTGAAGATTCCATTGACGCCTATCGCAACCGCGTATGCTCGTGCCCGTGGTGCAGACCGTATGTCTTCTTTTGGAGACTTCATCGCTTTGTCTGACACTTGTGATGAGGCTACAGCAACACTCATCAAGCGTGAGGTCAGCGATGGTATCATTGCTCCTGACTACACACCTGAGGCTTTGGAGATTCTGAAGGCAAAGCGTAATGGCACTTACTGCGTCATCAAGATGGATCCCAACTACACGCCTGCTCCTATCGAGCGTAAACAGGTGTTTGGCATCACCTTTGAGCAGGGACGTAATGAGATTGACCTGACGGGTTACAACCTCTTCGAGAATATCCCTACCGACAATAAGGACTTTCCTGCTGATGCCAAGCGTGACCTCAAGATTGCGCTCATCACCTTGAAATATACGCAGTCTAATTCTGTCTGCTATGTGAAGGACGGACAGGCAATTGGTATCGGTGCTGGTCAGCAGAGCCGTATCCATTGTACGCGTCTGGCTGGCAACAAGGCTGACATCTGGTGGTTGCGTCAGTGTCCCAAGGTGTTGGCATTGCCATTCAAGAGTGACATCCGTCGTGCTGACCGCGATAACACCATCGATGTGTATATCGGCGATGAATATGAAGACGTGCTCCGTGAAGGCACTTGGCAGAATTTCTTCACAGAAAAGCCAGAGCCTCTCACTGCAGAGGAAAAGAAGGCTTGGCTCGCTCAGAACACCAACGTGTGCCTGGGTTCAGATGCTTTCTTCCCCTTCGGTGACAACATTGAGCGTGCGCACAAGAGTGGTGTTCAGTACATTGCACAGGCAGGTGGTTCCGTTCGTGACGACAATGTGATTGAGACCTGCAACAAGTACGGTATTGCGATGGCATTCACAGGTATTCGCCTCTTCCACCATTAATCTATGGCTTCAGATAATGAAATCCAGTATGCCATCATGAATGGCATCAACTTTGGTAAGGCGAAGGGCGAGAAGAAGGAAGACCCCAACAAGGTCAAGACCAAGGCTCGCAAGAAAGCTTACCAGACAGGTTCCCATAAATCGGGCGCGGCAAAGCATAAGGCAGAAATACGTCAACGCGTTAAGAACCGTGCCTCACAACGCAAGGGATAAATGATCGGGCGTTGGTGCATCCTCTTTGGTTTACTGCTCAGCATGATTGCTTGTAAAGACGCTTCGTCAGGCAATCGTGCCGAGCAGTCTCCTTATAGGCCCAATGCCTCTGATACCAATCCTCATTTTGATTTGCCAGATATTCAGCAGAATGGTGAGCTGATCGTTCTGACGCTTTATGGTCCTGAGAGTTACTTCGACTTCAGAGGTGAAGATTTTGGCGTTCAGTTTATGATTGCGCGCCAGTATGCTAAGAGTATTGGTGTAAGCATCCGTGTGGATGTGTCTCGCAATCAGCACGATTTAATTCAGAAATTGCAGAAAGGGGAGGGCGACTTTATTGCTTTTCAAGTGGATCGGACTGACTCTCTTGCTTCCTTGCTGGACTATGTGGGCGAGCAAGAACTGTTCACGTTCATGGATAGTCTTTCTTTGCAGCGGAAGGACACATCCCTTCGTCCTAGAACTCATGCGGCATGGGCGGTTCGTAAGGATTCCCCCCTTTTATCCGCCTCCCTCTCTCAATGGATGACTGCCCACCAGAAGGACTTCTTCGACTATACGACCATCAAGATTAAATCGAGCAGTGGTCGCACCTATGCTCCTCGCCGCAAAGTCTCTTCGCCCATTCTCAATGCTGCACACGGACAGATATCGCAGTATGACGACCTCTTCAAGAAATATGCCATTCAATGTAAATGGGATTGGCGGCTGATGGCGGCACAGGCTTATCAGGAATCCTCGTTCGACCCACAGGCGGTGTCCTATATGGGAGCTATGGGTTTGATGCAGCTGATGCCGGGTACGGCACGAGATGTGGGTGTTGCCCAGTCAGAGGTGTTTGTGCCAGAGCGCAATGTGCAGGGAGCCACCAAGCTCATCAACCAACTCAACACCCACTATGCTTTCATCAGCAATGCTGACGAGCGCATCAACTTCATTCTGGCTGCCTACAATGCAGGTCCTGGACATGTGGATGATGCTCGTGCCTTGGCAAAGAAATATGGGAAGAACCCAAATGTGTGGTTGGGTAATGTGGATGCCTTTGTCCTCAAGATGGGCGACTCGCAATACTATAACCAGCCCGAGGTCAAATATGGTTACTTCAGGGGTGGGGAGACCTACGATTACGTCAATAGTATCCGTGCCCGTTGGAACGAATACAAGAAGAAAATTCGGAACTGACGGAATCTTGAATGGAGAAAGAAAAAAGGAGAAGGACTTCGTGTGAGATTCTTCTCCTTTTGCTTTTTGTGAGTCATCCAAACTGCGAAGTTTGAGAGTCATGTGTTTTTAGCGGGTTTCCATTTCTTCGGTCATGTCTATCTCTTCCCCTTTGGAATCGACAAACTTGTATTGAAGGAAACCAAGTTCTTGACTCGGATAAATCTTCACACCAAAGCCGTAAGTCAACTGCCATTTGAGATAGAGGCTGACGAGTCCTTTGGTGATGTAAGCTTCCACGTACGGATTGACGTAGAGTTTGAATCGTTTCTGACCAAGATTGTTGACAAGATAATCGATCTTGTGCTCCAGTGTTTCAGTGAACAGGATGGATGGTTTGACGACACCCTTGCCGAAGCAGGTGGGACAAACTTCCTCCACATGCATGTCCATTGCTGGACGGACGCGCTGTCGGGTGATTTGCATGAGTCCGAACTTGCTCAATGGCAGGATGTTGTGGCGTGCACGGTCGCTCTTCATGATTTGTGTCATGTGTTCGTAGAGCTTCTGGTTGTGTTCCGCGCTGTCCATGTCGATGAAATCGACCACGATGATGCCACCCATATCGCGCAGTCGTAATTGACGAGCCAATTCTTCGGCTGCTTCCATGTTCACGGCAAAGGCGTTCTCCTCCTGGTTGTCGAGTCCGCGGTTGCGATTTCCTGAGTTGACATCCACCACGTGGAGTGCCTCGGTGTGCTCGATGATGAGGTAGGCGCCATGCTTGAAACTGACTGTCCTCCCAAGTCCCGACTTGATTTGCTTCGTCACGTTGAAGTTGTCGAAGATGGGGACGTTGCCTTTGTAGAGTTTGACAATCGATTCTCTTTCTGGTGCAATGAGGCTGACGTATCGCTTCACTTCCTTGAAGACGTCCTCGTTGTTGACGTGGATGCTTTCATAGGATGGGTTGAAGAGGTCACGCAGCATGGAGACGGTGCGGCCAGTTTCCTCGTGTGCAAGTACTGGCAGACTTGTAGATTTTTGAATCTTCCCGATGCAATCGTTCCATGACTCGACGAGCAGGCTCATCTCGTTGTTCAGTTCGGCAGCACGTTTTCCTTCTGCCACTGTGCGTACGATTACTCCGAAGTTTCGGGGTTTGATGCTCTGAATGAGTTGTTTCAGACGCGCGCGTTCCTCTTTTGACTTGATTTTTGAGCTGACATTCACTTTGTCGTCAAAGGGAATGAGGACGATGTAGCGTCCTGCAAAAGAGATTTCCGTTGTCAGTCGGGGACCTTTGGTGTTAATGGGTTCTTTGGTGATTTGCACCATCACTTCCTGTCCCAGTTCGAGCACGTCTTGAATGCTTCCCACTTTCTCCAGCGCTGACTGATTGGCAGCCTTTGCCATAGGTGCAAGCTTTCGGCGGTCGCTTACCACCTGCTTCACGTATTTCTCCAGAGAGAGAAAATGTTTGCCTAAATCTTGGTAGTGCAGAAATGCTTCGCGTTCATGACCCACATCGACGAAACATGCATTGAGTGCCGGCATGATTTTCTTCACTTTCCCGGCGTAGATGTTGCCAACGGAGTACTTACTGTCCTGACCTTCCTTCTGGAACTCAACGAGCTTTTGGTCTTCGAGCAGGGCAATGGTCACTTCCTTTGGCTGAGCATCGATGATAAGTTCGCTGGTCATTTTTGCTACCGTTTATGTGTTAGGTTGTTTTTGTACAGAAAAAGAACAAACCTTTCATGCACCCTTTTCGAGGATGATTCATTTCAGGGTCTGTTCTTTGTTCTGACGCTGACAAGATTGGAATAAAGTTTCTCAACTTTACTTGCTCTTGTGGCGATTCTTTCTCAGTCTCTTCTTACGTTTGTGAGTAGAGATCTTGTGTCTTTTCTTCTTCTTACCGTTTGGCATAGTTGTTGAAAATTAAGTTGTTTATAATCTTGTTTGTTGTTGTCTTTGGGTGGGTCTGAGGTCTGCCTCAAACCCATTCGGAGTGCAAATTTAGTTCTTTTTCTTGAATGTAGGAAATTTTTATCATCGAAAATGTAGATGTTGTGATGATTTTGTCAGTAAAAAGCCTTAAATTTGCAAGAAATATGAAGTTATGTGTATGAATAAATACCTGTTTCCTCTTTTATTTGTCATGTTATTTCTGGGCACTTCTCAGGCTTCCGCACAACGTTCGGGAAGTGTTTCTGCTTATTCCAGAGAGGCTTCTGCCATCGTGTCGAAATACAAGAAAGAATTGACGCAGATTCGCCAGAATGTGGCTGACGTGGAGCCTGATTCGGCAGAGAAACCCGTGTCTCCTTTTCTGTTCAGACTATTCGGACCTGGCGTCTATTATCGTTCGGTGATGGAAGACAAGCTGAAGATGGATTACACCCTTCCGGGTACAAATACTTCCATCCAATCAACGGGTCTGATGGAGGATTATCGCAGGATCAACTCTTTCATCGACAAGGTGCTGTTTGGGGCTTATGCAGAGTATCCGGAGCGTTTTCATTACCACGACCGACAGATTGCAGCGGAGACCACTGTTTCTCCTGCTTCTGCGATGGAGACCAAGGCGGAGGATTTAGCCTCTATCTTTGACAAGGTGGAAGAAATCAAGGATGTGGCACAGGTGGTGGATAGTGTCGAGGTGGATCTCCAAATCAAGAAACCTAACTTCTGGATCACTACGGGCAAGTTCTCCTTGCAGTTCACCCAGAACTACTTCTCGGATAACTGGTACAAGGGAGGTAATAACAATGTGACGCTGCTCTCCAACCTGGTGCTGGAAGCGAAATACGACGACCAGAAGCGGGTGCAATGGGACAACAAGCTCGACCTTCGTCTGGGCTTTGTCACCGCCACCTCCGATTCCATCCATCGTTATCTGACCAACAACGACAAGATTTACCTCTTCTCGAAACTCGGTATCAAGGCAGCCAAGAACTGGTTCTACACTGTTTCTTTTGAGGCGAACTCGCAGTTCCTTCCTGGTCATAAGGCGAATGACCGCCGCACCTATTCCAAGTTTATGGCTCCGTTGGATGTGTATGTGTCTTTAGGTATGGACTGGAAACCGAAGTTCAAGAATGGCAACACCTTCTCCTTGGCGCTGCTGCCTTTGTCTTATAAGATGCGTTACATCACCGATGAAGAGGAAGCCATTCATGCGTCCTACAATATGCGGGGTAAGGACTTCCAGCAGGACTTCGGTTCGAAGATCGAGTTCAACTCGAAAATCAAGATAGTAAAGGACTTGACTTGGAAGTGCCGTTTCTACTACTTCACCTCCTATGAGTACGTCGAGTCGGAAATGGAGAACGTCCTTTCCTTCCAGTTCAACAAGTACATTTCTAGCGAGGTCTATACGCTTTGGCGCTTCGACGACAACAGAAGCCGAAAGTATTACGATGACACTCTCGGCTTTTTCCAGTTTAAGGAATATTTCACGTTAGGCCTTGCCTATAACTTTTAGAACTTGAATTTCAACACCTTGCCTCCGTTGGCAGGGATTTCCACATAGAGGGTGCCATCAGGGATGAGCGCCTTCTTTTCTTTTTTACCAGTCAGGAGATCCTTGCATTCCATTTCCTTTCCGTTGGCTGGAATGTCCAGACATTCAAACGCGTGGGCAGGAATCTTGACCCAGGAACGGGCGGGCTGGTCGTCGAAGTTGGCGATGACGAAAATCAGCTCCTTGTCCTTCTTGCGGAGGAATGCGAACTGGCGGTGCTCATTCATGCCCTGGTTGTAGTTCACATACATGACGTCGAAGAACAAACCCTCGCGGATGGCTTTCTCCGTGTTGCAGATGTTCAGCACCTTGGTGTAGAACTTCTGCAGGTCCTTCTCCTCCTTCGACAGCAAGGTGCCATCAAACTTGTTGTTGTTCCTCCAGCGGCGGATGAGGTCAATGGTCCAATAGTCAAAGATGGTGGTGCGACCGTCCTGACCGCTGAATCCCTCAGAGTACATACCCTTTTCGCCCAGTTCCTGACCGAAGTAAATCATCATCGGATTGGTGTTCATCAGGGCGCTGACGAGTAGGGCAGGCTTTCCTTTCTCCGGATTGCCGGCAAAGAATCTGGAAGCGATGCGTTGTTCATCGTGGTTCTCGAGGAAGTTGAGCATGTGACTCTGGATATCGTCCACACTCAGCCAAGCTCCTGTGATGCTGGTGGCGGCGGAGTTGCCACCCATCACGGAACGGATGGTGTCGTACAGACCTACTTTGTCGTAGAGGTAATCAAAGTGACCACGATAGAGGTACTCCCTGTATTCGTGCGGATTGTACACCTCTGCGATGAAGAGGATTTCAGGATGCTTCTCCTTAATCTGTGGAATCACCCAGCCCCAGAAGTCGCAAGGCACCATCTCCGCCATATCGCAGCGGAAACCGTCAATGCCTTTGCTTGCCCAGAACAGGAGGATGTCGCGCATCTTGAGCCACGTGTTGGGAATGGAAGGACAGAAGATGAGCTGTCGGGTGCCCTGATAGTCAATGCCGTAGTTGAGCTTCACCGTCTCGTACCAGTCGTTCTGGCTCACCCAAGGTGTGAAGCAGTCATTCCCCGTCACCTTGGTTGGCATCTCCACATAGTCGCCCAGTTCGTCGTCATGCAACGAGAAGTTGGGGGCAAACTGTGAATGGGGCAGATAGTAGAAGTTGTTGTTAGGATGGAAAGCCTCCGTCTTGTCGTCATCTTCTCCAAGGTCACGCACTCCTTCTGGCTTCGCATCTGAATGATACTGGCGTGCCACGTGGTTGGGCACAAAGTCAATGATCATCTTCAAGTCAGCCTTGTGGGTGCGCATGACGAGCTTCTCAAACTCCTTCATGCGTTCGGGCACCTTGGTGGCGAGGTCGGGGTCAATGTCGTAGTAGTCCTTGATGGCATACGGACTTCCGGCCATACCTTTCACGACGGCGGGGTGGTCACGTTGGATGCCATACTGCGTGTAGTCACTTTTGGTGGCATGTTCGATGAGCCCCGTGTACCAAACGTGGGTGGCACCCAGCTTCTTGATTTCAGCCAAAGCAGCGCCTGTGAAGTCTGCCATCTTGCCGCATCCATTCTCCTTCTTGGTGCCGTTGCTCACATTCTTGTTGGCGTTGGCTCCGAAGAGACGCGTGAAAACTTGATAGATGATGATTTTTTCCATGTTCTTAGGTGGTAAAAGACAAAAAGGTCATAGGCGATGGCAAGTGCCATTGACCCATGACCTCTGTTGTTATTGATTAAGCGATGCCGTGAGCGGTGACGTCACGGTTGATCTTGGCAATCATGCCCTGCAAAGCCTTGCCTGGACCACACTCTGTGAAGTCTGTGGCACCAGCGGCAATCATGGCCTGCACCTCGTAAGTCCACTTCACAGGAGCTGTCAACTGGGCGATGAGGTTCTGCTTGATTTCCTCAGGGTTGGTGTGAGCCTGAGCGTCCACATTCTGATAAACGGGGCACTTAGGAGTTGAGAAAGTGGTAGCCTCGATGGCTGCCTGCAACTCATCCTTTGCTGGCTGCATGAGAGGAGAGTGGAAAGCTCCGCCTACAGGAAGAGGAAGTGCACGCTTCGCACCTGCTGCTTTCAATGCCTCACAAGCTTCATTCACAGCATCCACATTACCTGAAATCACCAGCTGGCCTGGGTTGTTGTAGTTGGCAGGTACCACGATGTTGCCTGGCTTAGAGATAGAAGCACAAACCTCTTCCACCTTTGCATCGTCCAAACCGATGATGGCAGCCATTGTGGAAGGAGCAGCTTCGCAAGCCTTCTGCATTGCCATCGCACGCTTTGAAACGAGCTGGAGACCATCCTCGAAAGACAGCGCGCCAGCTGCAACGAGTGCTGAGAACTCACCCAGTGAGTGGCCGCCTACCATGTCTGCGTCAAATGCGTCGCCCAGACAGATGGCTGAAATCACAGAGTGGAGGAAAACAGCGGGCTGAGTGACCTTTGTCTGCTTTAGCTCTTCTGCTGTGCCTTCAAACATGATCTTGGTGATGTCGAAGCCGAGGATTTCGTTTGCCTTGTCAAAGAGTTCCTTCGCCTTTGGATTGGTGTCATAGAGGTCTTTGCCCATACCTGTGAACTGAGCGCCCTGACCGGGGAATACAAATGCTTTCATGTCTTTTGGTTTTAATGATAAAAGCACCTTCCTGCAATGAGAAAGATGCTTTATTTTAGTAACTAATGTTGATTTACTTTACCTTCTCAACGATAGCCTTGAATGCCTCTGCGTTGTGTACTGCGAGGTATGCAAGAGTCTTACGGTTGAGGTCGATGCCTGCCTTGTGGAGTGCGCCGATGAACTGAGAGTAAGAAAGACCCTCTGCACGAGCGGCTGCGTTGATACGCTGAATCCAGAGAGCACGGAACTCACGTTTCTTGCGACGACGGTCTGCAAATGCGTAGGTGAGGCCCTTCTCGTAGGCGTTTTTGGCAACGGTCCAGACGTTCTTACGAGCACCGAACTGACCTTTTACGCGCTTCAAAATCTTCTTGCGGCGAGCGCGTGATGCAACATGATTTACTGATCTTGGCATAATTTTGTTTGCTTTTTGAATGTTAGCGACGTTCTCTGACGTTCTTTGGTTGGGCTAACGATTCGATTAAACTTTTTGTTGATTACTTACTGTTGGCTGTTCTCTCGAACTTGTGAGCTTGCCCCTTGCAAGAGGCGTTGTTCACATCACGGGATTGATTAGCGGAGCGCGAGGCAATCGAGAACCTGCTTGCGGTTTGCCTTAACGACAATTGTGCTGTGGTCAAGATTTCTCTTCTGCTTCTTAGTCTTCTTGGTCAAGATGTGACTGTGATAAGCATGCTGACGCTTGATTTTTCCCGTACCAGTAAGCTTGAAACGCTTTTTGGCTGCGCCTTTAGTTTTAATTTTTGGCATTTTTTTATGTATTTAATTATTAATAATGTGTGGCAACGCATATACCAAGGCGTTACGCACTTCTTCTTCTTTAACCCTTAATCTTTAACCTTTACTCCTCAGCCTTCTCAGTCAGCTTCTCTGCCAGTCCTGCGAAAGGGCTGTTGGGATTAGGTCCCTTTGCCTCCTCTTCAGCCTGACGCTGAGCCTTTGCGGCAGCTTCTGCAGCTTCGTTGTCGCGGCGCTGCTGGCTCTTCTTCGGAGCACCTGCCTTCTTGGGCGCGAGGGTGAGGAACATCTTCTTGCCTTCCAAAGATGGCATGCTCTCCACCTTTGCCAGTTCTTCGAGGTCGTTGGCGAAACGGAGGAGGAGCACCTCTCCCTGTTCTTTGAAGACGATCGAGCGTCCCTTGAAGAACACGTATGCCTTCACCTTGTTGCCGTCGTTCAGGAATTCCTGTGCGTGCTTCAGCTTGAAAGCATAATCGGCTTCACCAGTCTGAGGTCCGAAGCGAATTTCTTTCACTTCGACCTTCACCTGCTTGGCCTTCAGTTCCTTTGCCTTCTTCTTCTGTTGGTAGAGGAACTTGGAGTAGTCGATGAGGCGACATACCGGAGGTTGTGCATTGGGAGAGATTTCCACGAGATCTACTCCCTTGTCTTCAGCGAGACGCAGGGCTTCACGGGTTGGCATCACGGTGGATTCGATTCCATCACCTACGATTCTCACTTCTGGTACACGAATCTGTTCGTTGACCCTGTACTGTTGTTTTTTGTTGTCACCTTTCATTCGGTTGGCTTTGTACCTTCGGTATGTGTTAAGTTATTTTATGAATTTTTTTTCAATTTCGGCTGCAAAGGTAGTGCAAAACGAAGACATGACAAAATTATTTAGAAATTTTCTGTCATTTCGCGGACTTCTTCTTGAATTTTCTTTGCAAAATCCTCGATTTTCATCGTTTCCTGTTGCTGAGTGCCTTGTTTTCTGACATTTACAGTACCCTCAGCTGCCTCCTTCTCGCCCACGACGAGCATGTAAGGAATATGCTTGATTTCGTTGTCGCGAATCTTTCTGCCGATCTTCTCGTTGCGGTCGTCCACGATGGAGCGTACATCCTGGGCGTTCAGCGTGGCTGCCACCTGCTGTGCATAGTCGTTGAACTTCTCTGAGATTGGGAGCACTGCCACCTGGTCAGGAATGAGCCAGAGAGGGAAGTGTCCGGCTGTGTGCTCAATGAGCACGGCGATGAATCGTTCCATAGAGCCGAATGGCGCACGGTGAATCATCACAGGACGGTGCTTCTGGTTGTCGGCACCTGTATATTCCAGTTGGAAACGCTCGGGCAGGTTGTAGTCCACCTGAATGGTGCCCAATTGCCAACGGCGACCCAGTGCATCCTTGATCATGAAGTCGAGCTTAGGACCATAGAAGGCTGCTTCGCCCAACTCGGTGTGAGTGGGAAGACCCTTCTCTGCACAAGCCTCGATGATGGCGTTCTGTGCCTGTTCCCATACTTCGTCAGAGCCGATGTACTTCTCCTTGTCCTCAGGGTCACGGAGTGAAATCTGTGCCTCGAAATCCTTGAAGTCGAGTGCCTTGAAGATGATGTTGATAATGTCCATCACGCGCAGGAACTCGTCCTTCACCTGGTCAGGACGGCAGAAGATGTGGGCATCGTCCTGCGTGAATGAGCGCACACGGGTCAATCCGTGCAACTCACCCGACTGCTCGTAGCGGTACACCGTTCCGAACTCTGCACAACGGAAGGGCAGGTCTTTGTATGAACGGGGCTGGCTGGCGAAAATCTCACAGTGGTGAGGACAGTTCATGGGCTTCAACAGGTACTCTTCTCCCTCCTCTGGAGTCTGGATAGGCTGGAACGAATCCTTGCCGTAGTGATCCCAGTGACCAGAAGTCACATATAGGTTCTTTCCTCCGATATGTGGAGTGATAACCTCCTGATAGTCAAAACGCTTCTGAATCTTGCGCAAGAAATCCTGCAAGCGGATACGCACTGCTGTTCCCTTGGGCAGCCACATGGGAAGCCCCTTGCCAACACGCTCCGAGAACATGAAGAGTTCCATCTCCTTGCCAATCTTGCGGTGGTCACGCTTCTTGGCTTCTTCCAGTGCCACCAAGTATTCGTCGAGCATCTTCTTCTTGGGGAAGGAGATACCATAGATACGGGTCATCATCGGACGCTTCTCGTCACCACGCCAGTAGGCAGCCGCGAGAGAAAGCAGCTTGAATGCCTTGATAGGACCTGTGGTCATCAAGTGAGGACCCTTACAGAGGTCGATATAGTTGCCTTGCGTGTAAGTGGTGATCTTGCCATCTTCCAATTCGGCAATCAGCTCGTTCTTATACGACTGTCCCTTCGAAGCGAACAGCTCCATCACGTCCTTCTTTGAGATGTCCTTGCGCACCAGCGCCTCCTTCTTCTGCTGCAGCTCCTGCATCTTCTTCTCAATCTTGGGGAAGTCGGCATCGCTCAGCTTCACACCCTCAGGTGGCATCACGTCATAGTAGAAGCCATTCTCGATGGCAGGACCGATACCGAACTGGGTGCCTGGCCACAACTCCTCGATAGCCTCAGCCATTAGATGGGCAGAAGTGTGCCAGAAGGCGTGCTTGCCCTCAGCGTCCTCAAACTTGTAGAGTGCAATCGTTGCGTCCTCGTTGATGGGGCGGTTCAACTCCGTCGTCTCGCCGTTCACACCACACGCAATCACGTCCTGCGCCAATCTCTGGCTGATGCTCTCGGCAATCTCTAAACCAGTCACGCCAGCCTCATACTCGCGCACTGAATCATCTGGAAATGTAATCTTTATCATTATTTATTTTATAATTGAATTTGCAAAAAATCTTGCAAATTTAGCACTTAATTCGGACATAGCCGCAAACTTTGCCCGAAAAAGTGCCCAACAAGGTGTAAATTAGTCGTGTAGAGTCCCGTTTTATGATTTTTCCTTGCCTTTGAAGGACTTCACCTTCATACCCAGTTTGGTAGGCATGATGGCATTGAGGATGATGCCGACAATGGCAGCGATGGCAAGTCCGGAGAGGTGGATGGGACCGATGGCGATGTTGTCGTCAGCTCCATATTTTACACCGATTGCCAGCACCAGAATGAGGGCAGACACAAACACATTGCGAGAACTTTTCATGTCAACCTTTTCTTCTATGAGGTTACGCACACCCACCGCTGAAATCATACCATACAGAATTAAGCTGACACCGCCAATGGTGGCAGCAGGCATCAGTTGGACGAGGCACGCAAACTTGGGACAGAACGCCAGAAGGATGGCGAGAACGGCTGCGATGCGGATCACCTTTGGGTCAAAAACTTTGGTCAGGTTCAGCACACCAGTGTTCTCACCATAGGTGGTGTTGGCTGGCGCACCAAAGACGGAGGCAATAGCTGTGGCAACACCGTCGCCTATCAGTGTGCGGTGCAGGCCGGGTTCCACCAGAAAGTCCTTGCCCACAGTGGAACTGATGGCAAACATATCGCCGATATGCTCCATGATGGTGGCAAATGCAATGGGCATGACTGCCAGAATGGTGGAGAGCATCAGCGTGGTGTTACTATCCTCAAACACTGCCAGAACGGTGCGCTCCTTACTGATAGGGAAACCCACCCATGCAGCTTCGGCAAGCGGAGAGAAATCCACCTCGCCCATGCAGATTGCAATCACATAAGAAACGATGACACCCAGCAGGACGGGGATAATCTTGATGATGCCTTTACCCCATACCGACGTACCGATGACGGTGATGATGGCGATGATGGCAAGCAACCAGTTGGTTTGACAGTTGGCGATGGCAGAACCCGAAAGCACCAGTCCGATGGCGATGACCATAGGCCCCGTGACAATAGGTGGAAAGAACTTCAGGATTTTTTTCACGCCAAACGACCTGATCAGTGCCGCCATGATGAAATACATGATCCCTGTGCAAGCCACGCCCAGGCAGGCATAGTCGAGGGCAAGCGTCTCCGTGAGTCCCTGCGAAACGCCCATCTCCTTGACAGAGGCATAACCGCCGAGGAAGGCGAACGACGAGCCGAGGAAAGCTGGCACGTTCCATTTGGAAATGAAATGGAAGAGGAGGGTGCCGATTCCGGCAAAAAGTAGAGTGGTGGACACGTCCAGACCGGTAAGCAAAGGAACGAGGACTGTGGCTCCAAACATGGCAAAGAGATGTTGCACACCAAGAATCAGCATGCGAGGTGTACCCAGCTGACGGGCATCATAGATGGCATTTTTTTGTTCCATAATCAACAAATTTGCTACAAAGATACAACAAATTCATTAATCATTGCACATTCCCTCCCATTTTTTTTGTTTTCCCCTTTTCTACATTTTTCGTCATTTGACCTCCAAACTCTGCAAAACATGTTACAAATTTTTTATTCCCATGCTGGGAACAAAATATTCCCTCGTTGGGAACAAAATGTTCCCTCACTGGGAATATTTCATGAGCCGTGGCATTGTTTGAGAAGCGTCGGTAATTCTTTTCATTTTTTGTTTTATGAAAATTTTGTTTTGTGCTCAATTATCCGTAACTTCGCAGCAAAATCGGAACATCATGACACCTAAAGAAGAGATTGAACAACTCAGGAAGGAGTTGGAACAACATAACTATAATTATTATGTGTTGAATCAGCCGACGATTTCGGACTACGAGTTTGACCAGATGATGCACCACCTGGAGGACTTGGAGCTGTTCTATCCGCAATATGCGGATGCGAACTCGCCTACACAACGGGTGGGCAGCGACCTGAACCAGTCGTTCAAGGCGGTGGCTCACAGGTACCCGATGCTGTCGCTGGCAAACACCTATAACGAGGGTGAGGTGAGAGACTTCTACGAGCGTGTGAAGGAAGGTCTTGAGGGGGAGGATTTCGAGATTTGTGCGGAGATGAAGTATGACGGGTTGAGCATCTCGCTGACCTATGTGGATGGAGAACTGGTGCAGGCGGTGACACGAGGTGATGGTGTGAAGGGTGATGATGTGACGAACAACGTGAGGACGATTCGCTCGATTCCGCTGAAACTGCGAGAGGGGAGCGACTATCCGCACGAGTTCGAGATTCGTGGCGAGATCCTGATGCCTTGGACTTCGTTTGAGAAATTGAATGAGGAGCGGGCAAAACGGGAGGAACAGTTGTTTGCCAACCCGAGAAATGCGGCGAGCGGCACGTTGAAGTCACAAAGCTCGAGGGTGGTGGCTGAGAGAGGCTTGGACGCGTACCTCTATTATTTATTAGGGGACGAGATTCCGTCGGACAGTTCCCATTACGAGAACTTGCAAAAGGCGGCATCTTGGGGCTTCAAGATTTCGCAGGGAATGAAAAAATGCAAGACCGTTGAGGAGGTGTTGGCATACATCGATTACTGGGACAAGGAACGCAAGAACCTACCTGTGGCAACGGATGGCATTGTGCTGAAAGTCAACTCCTTGCGTCAACAGCGTCATTTGGGCTATACGGCAAAGAGTCCCCGTTGGGCGATTGCCTATAAGTTCAAGGCGGAAAGGGCTTGCACCCGACTGAATGAGGTGACGTATCAGGTGGGCAGAACGGGTGCTGTGACGCCTGTGGCAAATATGGACCCTGTGCAGCTGGCAGGTACGGTGGTGAAGCGTGCTTCCCTCCATAATGCCGATGTGATGGAGGAACTTGACCTGCACATCGGGGATATGGTGTATGTGGAAAAAGGAGGCGAAATCATCCCCAAAGTGGTGGGTGTGGACAAAGACCAACGACAGCCAGGCTTGCAGAAGGTGCAGTTTATCAAGACCTGCCCAGAATGTGGTGCCGAACTGGTGCGTTTCGAGGGTGAAGCAGCCCATTATTGTCCGAATGACAGTGCTTGTCCACCTCAAATCAAGGGCCGTATTGAACACTTCATTTCCCGTAAGGCGATGAACATAGACAGCTTGGGTCCAGAGACGGTGGATGACTACTACCAACGTGGCTTAATCCACGATGTATC
>Ga0310786_10003836_pt1 | contig 21429 bp, 11 predicted proteins | sample AusTroGonzalo_MG_FD_203881 | JGI IMG/M metagenome (GOLD analysis project Ga0310786, IMG submission 203881) | Bovine rumen microbial communities from tropical cattle in Woodstock, Queensland, Australia - Gonzalo_03 (v2) (version 2) | ecosystem: Host-associated > Mammals > Digestive system >...
TTCTCGGTTATCTTCAATGCCGATAAGGATATCGATGGTGTGACCATCAAACTAACTGACGAGGCTGATGCCGATGCTATCATCGACGTTGACAACGTAAGTCTGAAGGCAGGTCAGGATGTTGTATTCTGGCAGAGCGACCTGGCTGGTAAGGACCTCTCTAAGGTGAAGCTCGTATTCGACTTCGGTCACGCTACTGAGGCTACCAAGATTAACATCAGCAGCGTTGTTCTGAAGGATCACGCTAACGACGACGGCACCATCGTTTCAGGTGGTGGCGACAATCCTGATGCTCCTAAGATGGACTGGGATGTAAATGCTGGTTCTAACCTCTGGAAGGCTGTTGAGAGCGGCGATGCATTCATCAGCGTAACACCTTGGTTCGCTAACGACGGCTGGTCACAGATTGGTGATCCTACTTGGAAGCACGAGAATGGCGAGTGGAGCCTTACCATCCCTGAGGGCATGGGTGGCAGCCAGTGGCAGGGTCAGTTCCCAATCAACACCTCTCTCACAGCCAGTATGAACAAGAAGTATAACTTCTACATGGTTCTTGAGGCTGATGCCGACTGTCCAGGTGTTACTATTAAGCTGACTGAGTCTGACGATGCTGATAAGCACGACGATAATTACTTCTTCGCTGATCGTCATGACATCAAGGCCGATGTACCTTATGTATATAAAGCCGAGGCTGTATCTCTGCCAAAGAACGATGCTCACGCTTTGTCACTCTTCTTCGATTTCGGAGGTTCTCCAATCGGTACAAACATCAAGATTAGCAAGATCTACTTCGAGGAGGCTGTTGTTCTTGACTACAACGATGCTAATAACCTGTGGAAGGCTGTTGATGAAGGTTCTGCATTCATCAGCGTAACACCTTGGTTCGCTAACGACAGCTGGTCACAGATTGGTGATCCTACATGGAGCCATGACGGCAACCAGTGGAAGCTCACCATCCCCGAGGGTATGGGTGGCAGCCAGTGGCAGGGACAGTTCCCCATCAATACCACTCTGGCAACAGCTCAGAATGATGTCTACAACTTCTCTTGCACCATCCTGGCTGACAACGATGCTAATGGTATCACCATCAAGCTGACTGAGTCTGACGATGCTGATAAGCACGACGACAACTACTACTTCGCAGATCGTCATGATGTTAAGGCTGATGAGCCATTTGTTTACAAGGCTACTGGTGTTACATTGCCAAAGAACGATGCTCATGCATTGTCACTCTTCTTCGATTTCGGTGGCACACCTGTTGGTACAAACATCGTGATTAGTAATATCATTTTAGAAAAAGCTGAATAATTAATGAAACGTTACATGTTTAACACGCTTTTGCTCTCGCTCACCATGGCCCTTATGGGCTGTGGTGGGGGTGGCGAAGACCCGCAGCCCGCGGCTCCAACCATCACCACTTCGGTAGAGACCATCAATGCACCTGCCGCTGGAGGCAGCTATACCATCAACGTCACCACCACAGGACAGGAGTGGGGTGTCTATGCCGATGGTGATTTTATCAAGGCTACGGCCCAGTATTCATCAAACCAGGTAGCTGTAACAGTTGCCGATAATCCTAATACCTCGGAGCGTACAGGTAACGTTGTCATCATGTCGGGCACTGCCCGTAAGAGCATCAGCGTGACTCAGGCTGCCGCTGCAAAGCCAGCCTATAATGCCCCCGACGGCTACACGCTGGTATGGCAGGATGAGTTTGAGGGCACCAGCAACCAGCTGAACCAGAACGACTGGACCCACGAGGTCAAGAACTCAGGCTGGGTGAACCACGAGCTGCAGAACTACGTGAACCACACTACTCCCGAAGGAGCAAAGGTCACTGAGGTGAAGAACGGCACCCTGCGCATCACTGCGCTCAAGGAGAACGGTAAGGTTTACTCAGGTCGTGTGTATGCTAAGGTAAAGCAGGGTTGGACTTACGGCTATATCGAGGCCAGCATCAAGCTGCCAAAGGGTAAGGGCACATGGCCTGCCTTCTGGATGATGCCAGTCAACTTCAAGTCATGGCCTGCCGACGGCGAGATCGATATCATGGAGGAGGTTGGTTATCACCCCGACTACGTATCATCGAGTCTCCACGCAAACGCCCATGTTCATTCTAACAACACGCAGGTAACCCACGAGATGAAGTGTGATGGCGCCGAAGGCGAGTTCCACACCTACGCCATTCTCTGGACTGCCAAGAATATCACCACTTATGTGGACGGAAAAGTACAGCTTACATACGATAACCGTGGTCTCGGTCGCGACGACTGGCCCTACGACGATCCCTTCTACGTGATCCTCAACCTGGCTTGGGGTGGCGACTGGGGCGGCGCTCAGGGTGTCGACGAGAGCGCACTGCCAGGCACCATGGAAGTAGACTATGTACGCGTATTCCAGAAGAAGTGAATAGTGAAAAGTGAATAATTAATAATGAAGAAATCATTCTTATATCTCATCGTGCTTTTACTCGCTGCCTGTTCTGCAGGTAGCGGGCAAAAGGGCGCGAAGGGATTTGTGACCATCAGCGGTCACGACCTGATTAAGCCTAATGGCGAGAAACTACTTATACAAGGAACTAATCTCGGAAACTGGTTGAACCCCGAGGGGTATATGTTCGGCTTCGGACGTACCAACTCGGCATGGATGATCGACCTGATGATGAAGGAGGCTGTAGGCCCCGACTATACTGCCGAGTTCTGGCAGCAGTTCAAGGACAACTACGTGACCAAGGCCGACATCGACTTCATCGCACAGCAGGGAGCCAACACCATCCGTCTGCCCTTTAACTACAAGCTCTTCACCGACGAGGACTACATGGGGCTCACAGGCGAGAAAGACGGCTACCAGCGCATCGACTCAGTAGTGAGCTGGTGCAAGGCCAACAACCTGTATCTGATACTCGACATGCACGACTGCCCGGGCGGACAGACTGGCGACAACATCGACGACGGCCACGGCTATCCTTGGCTGTTTGAGAGCGAAAAGAGTCAGGACCTTTTCTGCCGCATCTGGCGTGAGATAGCTTTCCGCTATCGCAAGGAGACGACTATTCTCGGCTACGAGCTGATGAACGAGCCCATCGCACACTATTTCGATAACCGCGATTCGCTCTATCAGCTGCTGCAGCCACTATATAAGAAATGCGTGAAGGCCATTCGCGATGTAGATCAGAACCACATCATCCTGCTGGGCGGCGCCCACTGGAACAGCTTCTTCTGGATGCTCGACGATGCCAGCTACGATGATAAGCTCATGTACACCTGTCACCGTTACGGCGGTCCAGCCACTAAGGAGGCCATCACACACTACATCAATTTCCGCGACTCCATCAACCGCCCCATGTATATGGGCGAGTTCGGTCACAACACCATGGAGTGGCAGCGCGACTTTGTGAACGTGCTCAAGCAGAACAACATAGGCTATACCTTCTGGCCCTATAAGAAGGTAGACAACTCATGTATGACAGCCATTCAGCGCCCAGCGGGTTGGGACAGCATCGTGGTGAAGTATGCCGAGACATCGCGCAACACCTATCAGGAGTGGCGTGAGGCACGCCCCAACCAGGCCCAGTTCCGCCAGCAGCTCGATGAGTTTGTCAAGAACTGTCGCTTTGAGAACTGCAAACCCCAGACAGACTACATCCAGTCGATGGGGTTGAAATAGGAATTCTTTTGCAATTACGCTGCCACTATCTTATTCAAAGCCTCTGCGTTGCAGGTGGAATAAGATAGTGGCAGCTTTTTTTATATCCACTAATTTCATCGGCTCTTTTCCTTAAGAAGGCATTGATAATCAGAGATTTGGACAATTTTAAACTACCCGTTTGTCTACATACTTGTAAGTGCCCTTTTGAGCAATGTGTTTTTTTTCATAACTTTGCAAGCGCTAAATAACTAAAATATGAATAACAGATATTTGGAGAAAAAACTATGGGTGGTATTATTACTCCTGTGTTCCGTTGTTAAGATTCTTGCAAATCCTCAGCGTGTACTGGTTATTGCAGAACTTGGTGGACAACATGCGGAGTTTACCCAAAAAGGATTGCGCTGGTTGCACCAACAGGCTGAGATTCAGCACTTCAATGTGAGAGAAATCAACGACTGTAGGGAACTGAAGGCAGGTGAAATTGCAGACTACGATCTTGTAGTACAATTGAATTATCCGCCATATGTGTGGAGTGATGCCTCTGTGAAAGATTTTGAGAAGGCTGTTGATGACGGAAAAGTAGCTTGGATTGGTTTTCATCATGCTTCTCTTTTGGGCGAGTTTGATGGCTACGGCATGTGGCAATGGTTCAGTGATTTCCTTGGGGGTATCCGATTCCAGAATTATATTGCAGAAACGGCTGACGGAGAGGTGACTGTCGAGGATCCAGGGCATCCTGTGATGTCGGGTGTTCATCCCAAGTTCATCATCCGTGAAGACGAGTGGTATACTTATGACAAGAGCCCACGTCCTCAGGTCCATGTGTTGGCCAGTGTCAACGAGAATTCCTATCAGCCAGCCTCTCAAGTTAAGATGGGCGACCATCCTGTTATATGGACAAATCCGAAAAAGGCTGCGCGTAACGTGTATTTTCAAATAGGACATAGTGGCTCGCTTTTCGATAATCCAGATTTTGTCAGGATGTTTTCGAATGCTATCCTTTGGGGATTGAACCGTCCGATGAAGTGTTATGATGATGTGTCCTTAGAGGCTGGGCTGAAAGCACAACCTCTGATGGCTACCAAGCGGATACAGGATTATCTTTCTTTATCTGTGCCAACGAGTACGGGCAAAAGAGCCACAGGTCAGCCTGATGATCCTGACTATGCCATTTATGGTACAGCCAGTATCGCACTGCCTTTAAAGAATAAGAATCTGGAAAAATGGAACCGACTTTCGTTTGATGTCCGTTCGGATCTGGATGCTGGTGTCGCCAATGTGAATGTTGCTTTGGAAACGAAACAGAATAGTGGGTTAGGGGCTCATTTGGTGAATGTGAAGGGAAATGACTGGCAGCATGTTGTCTATCAGATTACAGAATTGCCCCGCAAAGACGTGACAGCAATACGTATATATACTGATATAAAAGGTAGAAATATATCTCAGATGGATTCTGTTCATTATGAGATTCGAAACCTGCAGCTGGAACGGGTGGCTCAGCCCGAACCGGTGAGCGGTTGGCAGGTGGTGCCAGGACAGATTGCTTATTCCATGTCTGGTTATCTGCCTCATGGTAAGAAAACGGCACTAGTTGCTGGTGCAGGAGGCGTCTTCCAACTGGTTGATGAGTTGACGCATCAGGTGGTGTATGAGAGGAGTACGGTGATGCCTGAAACAACGCTTGATTGTCAGCTGTCTGTTCTCGACTTCTCAGATTTTCAGCAGGAAGGCATCTATAGCCTGACCATCGATACCTTGCATACACAGCCGTTCTCCATAAGTCGGCATGCCATGGATGGTACCATGTGGAAGATGCTGAACTTCATCCGATGCCAGCGATGTGGTGATATTGTGACAGGCATTCATGGAAAATGCCATGGCGATGTGTTCTGCAACCATGACGGCAGACAAGTCAGCTATGGTGGCGGATGGCATGACGCCGGTGACCTGTCGCAACAGACACTTCAGACTGGCGATGTGGTTTATGCCTTGTTAGAGGCCTATCAGGCATGTCATCAAGATAATCCGCAGTTGGCTGCACAACTGAAGGACGAGGCCCTTTATGGTCTTCGTCAGATGGTGAATACGCGATTGGGAAATGGCTGGCGGGCCAGCAGTATCGGACTTTTACATTGGACGGATGGCATTACCGGAACGGCCGATGATATTCATTCTGTTCGCAAACAGCATCATGCATTTGATAATTATCTCTATGCCGCCTACGAAGCCTATGCTGCTATCGTACTTCAGGACAACAATCTCCGGAAAGTAGCCATAGAGGATTTTGCTTTTGCTGATGAACAATTCCTGCGTGAGGGGATTGATAGCTTTAAGATTGTGATGGAGCATGTCTATAATACATCGGATGCCACCTGGATGGCTGCTGCTTCATGGTCAGCCTCCATGCTATTTGAACTGACGGGTGAACCATCGTATGCAGAAAAAGCTGCGAGGTATATGACCTACACATTAGACTGCCAGGAACAGACAGGTCATTATGCCGGTTTTTTCTATCGTGATAAGACGCGACGCGCCATTATACATTATATCCATCAGTCGCGTGAACAGTTGCCTGTTCAGGCACTTGTTGCGCTTTGTAAAACCCAGTCGACTCATCCCGACTTTGTACGATGGAAGAATGCTATAGAACTGTATGGACATTATCTCAAGCAGATTGTTGCATCGACACAACCTTATGGTATGGCTCCCAATGGTGTCTATAAAAAGAAGGAATATGAAGATAAGGACGGTTTTTACCGACTACATCTCTGGGCACCGGACAATGCAACTGAACTCTATGATCAGCAATTGCAGGAGGGTATACAGATTGATGATAATCATTATATACGTCGATTCCCAGTGTGGTTCAATATCTTCAATGGTAATGAGGCACTTATCCTCTCTACAGGAAAAGCAGCCACACTCTGTGGGAGATATCTGAATGATGATACTCTGATGAATATAGGACGCGAGCAGTTGTATTGGACTGTTGGTAAGAATCCTCTCTGTCAGTCTCTCATCTATGGTGAAGGTCATCGTTATCCTTCACAGGACAGCTTCTCTTCTGGTGAGATTGTTGGTGAGATTCCTGTTGGTATTCGCTCACTCGGAAATACTGATGTGCCGTACTTCCCGATGACGAATAATGCCTGTTATAAAGAAGTATGGCTTACCTCAGCAGGAAAATGGTTGTCGCTATTAGCTGATTTGATATCCCTATGATGATCTTTAGTCTTATTATCAATTGTTTGCTGATAGCAGTTTTTGTATGGCTTTATGTCAGACGTAGGCAACCTAAGCCCTGTTCTATCATGAAGAGCAGAATACTTTTGGTTGGAATGGATAAGAACACTGAAGTCGATCTGAAAGCATGTCTGCAAGAAGAATATGATCTGGTCTTTGTAAAAAATGCCCAGCAGGCCATCAGCACAATCGATACTATTCAGATAGACCTTGTCATTTCAGAATTCCTGATGCAGGAAATGAGTGGCGATGAATTCTGTCATGCCATCAGGGAGAAAACAGGGACAAGCACGATACCAGTGGTTTTCCTGTCGTCATTATCTCATAGTTCCGATATCGTGTATGGTCTGGAAGCTGGTGCCAGGGATTATATCACAAAGCCTTATGATACAACCATCCTGAAGGCAAGAATAGGTATTGTGCTCAGTGAAAGACGTGATGACGGCTCGCATCCAGAGGGAGCTCAGACAGTGAAAGATCCGCACGATCTGGAGTTTATACAAAAATTGGATAAGGTCATCAGAGGTCAGCTATCTAACAGCTACCTGCAGATTAATGATATCTGTAAGGAGATGGGGATGAGTAGGACAGCCTTGTTTACCAGAGTTAAAACTGTGACAGGACATAGCCCCAACGACTATCTGCGTATCTACCGCCTTAACGAGTCGAAAAGACTGTTAGAGGCTAAGTTGTGGACAATAGCAGAGGTGGCTGTCAAGGTGGGGTATAATGATCCGAAATATTTCAGTACAAGTTTTAAGAAACAGTTTGGTGTTTCTCCTAGTAAAATCATTAAATAATCAATATAATAATAGCAGAATATGGAAACTTATTTGGGCTTAGACTTGGGTGGAACTAAACTCCTGATAGGAGAAGTTGACAATCAAGGCACTATTTACAACTACAAGCGTTATGACTCGGGTTATTTCAATCAACATGTGGCTTTTGATATTATCCGTCATTCTCTGGACGACTATATTGAACAGGTAGGTTGGTACAAGGATAAGCCAGTAGCGATGGGTGTTGGACTGATAGGACGTGTGGATTACGAACAGGGTATCTGGCAACAGATAGATCCTGAGCGCACCTATCCGATGCCGTTGGCGCAGCAGTTGTCAGAGGAATATGGCATTCCTTGTTTCATCGACAATGATGTAAAGAGTGCTACCCGCGCGGAGATGTTATGGGGAAATGGTAAGATATCCGACAATTTTCTCTATATCAATGTGGGTACTGGCATTGCTGCTGGTATGGTCATCAATGGCAAGCAGATACGAGGAAGCCACTTTAATGCTGGCGAAGTGGGCCATGTAAGAGTGGGCGTACAGGTGGGTGTGAAATGTCCTTGTGGTCGTATCGACTGTGTAGAGGCTATTGCCTCTGGCATGGGATTCGATCGTTGTGCACGTCTGCTTCAGGGACAATATCCCACGTCGCTTCATTTACCCTCTGTTAATGGTGAGCGTGTTGATGTGAAGGATATCTTCAGACTTTATGGAGAAGACGACCCGTTGTGCAAGGTCTTGGTGGATAACGCTGCAGAGGCGCTGGCCAATCTGATTATGAACCTCGTTAGGATGACTGACCCAGATACCGTCATCTTGGGTGGTGGTGTGGTAGCCGATGGTTTTATGCTGGAGCATATCGAGCATTATCTGCATCCTGTTACCATGCGTTTCGTGTCAAACGGTGTTGTACTGACCAAACTTGATCCGCAGTTTGTCGGTTTGTTGGGAGCTGCGGCTATTTCTATGAATTCTAAATGATTGTTTTGATATGTTGAAAATCAGTATTGTTGGTGATGAGGCTGCATTCGATCAGGCGGCCTCGTCGCGTATTATTAGTCAGATTGTTGAGAAACAAGACAGTGTGATTGGACTTTCTACAGGAAGGACCACCGGCAATATGCATCGTCTGGTAGTGGAACAGTATCGTAGGATGCTGTTCGACGTCAGCCGTATAACTATCTTTGGTCTCGATGAGGTGATGAATGTGCCCCGTTCTTATGCCGGTGCTTGTTATACCATGCTGAAGACGGAAATCATTGATGGACTTGGTCTTGATGATTCCCAATTCCTCATGTTACCTACCGAGAGTGATGATTGGTATACCGCATGCATACATTTTGAGGAGGAGATAAATGAGCGTGGTGGAATAGATCTTCTTATACTGGGATTAGGAGAGAATGGACATCTTGGGTTCAATCAGCCTGGTACACCTTTTGAGAGTATGACATGGACCTCGCAAATGAACGAAGAGTTGGAAGCACGCATCAGAAAAGAAACGCAGTTGCCTTCCAGCATCGAGTTAGGGGGCGTTACGCTCGGCATTAAGAATATCATGCATGCTCGTAAAATCATTCTTGTAGCTAAAGGGGCCAATAAAGCCGAGATAGTACGAAAAATGCTTGAGGGCCCAGTAAGTACTGAAGTGCCTGCATCCATTCTGCAACTTCATCCAAATTGTGAGTTCCTGTTGGATGAGAAAGCTGCCCAATTCTTGAATCATTAAAATCTGAAAAAAAATGAAGACTGATAAAACTATACAGACCAACTACTTAGGACCATTCCTGACCATGGTATTCCTTTTTCTTATTGTGGGCTTCCTTACTACTGCCAACGGACAGTTCCAGGGACCTCTCAAGGCAGCATTCCTTTCTGATGCCGGGAATATGAAGAATACCTTAGCCACACTGATTACCTTTTCGTGGTTCCTGGCCTATCCCGCCTGTGGTAGTCTTGGTTCAAAATGGATTGCCCGCTATGGATATAAGGGTACACTTATCCGTGGACTGGTGGTGATGATCGTAGGCCTGCTGTTTTTCTTCCTATCGGCCTACTTTTCTGCCTTTTTTGTTTTCCTGTTAGGCTCGTTTGTGGCGGGCGCTTCGGCCACCATACTTCAGGTGGTTATTAATCCTTACCTGTCAGCCTGTAGTGTGAAAGGTACCCAGGCAGTACAGCGTCTGGCTATCGGCGGAACAGCCAATTCTGTAGGAACAACGATAGCCCCTTATTTTGTGTCGGGCATAGTCTTTGGCAGATTAGCTTTAGAGGATGTACAAGTGAGTCAACTCATGATGCCCTTTCTGATACTGATGGTTGTCGTCCTGCTGATTATTATTGTTCTGCTCTGTCTCTCATTGCCAGATATTGAAGGTACTCATAGTGGAGCCGGTGAGAAACTGGAGAAGAGCTTGTGGTCATTCCGGCATCTGACATACGGTGTTGTGGCCATCTTCTTCTATGTGGGCTGCGAAGTGTGCATCGGTATGAACATCAACCTGTATGTGACTGAAGATCAAGGATTAGATGTCTCTACGGTGACGCTGATGGCAACGCTCTACTGGGGTGGCTTGTTGGTTGGTCGTCTGTTTGGAAGTACTATCAGTTCGATACATCCACGTGTTCAATTAACGTTCACCACAGTGATGGCCAGTCTCTTGGTTGTTCTGGCGATGATAATCAACAATCCATGGGTACTGGTGGCTGTCGGCTTGTTCCATAGTATCATGTGGGGAGCTATTTTTACGTTGGCTGTGGCGCAGTTGGGAAAATATACGTCGGCAGCCTCTGGCGTATTCATGATAGGTGTGGTAGGTGGTGCACTCCTGCCACTTCTCCAAGGTGTATTGGCAGACTGGATTGGAGACTGGCGTTGGTCGTGGAGTATCGTGCTTTTTGGTGAGTTAGTCATGTTATTCTATGCCCAGATAGGATCTCGTATCCGTCATACAGCTTAAAGGCCTGTCTTGTAGGTTTGTAAAATGACGTTTATGGTCTAAATGAACTATTTTAGACGATAAATGTCATTTTTTAAACCCTTTTATAGGGAATAATCATCACTTTTGCAATCGTAACTGAACAATGGTCGATAAATCAATCAGACCTTTGCTTGATAGCTCATGTCTGACTGTATGATAAATTATTATTAACTCTAAACTATATTGTTTTTTACTAATGGGAAAGTTATGCAAACTGAGTCTCCTCTTGTTGGCGTTGTTGTTGCAGGAGGTGTGTCTCGCACAAGGATTGGTTGATGTGCGAGGTTGTGTTACTGACGAGCAGAACGAACCGATTATCGGTGCCACTGTGCAGACCTTAGACAAGTCGAAAGGCACGGTGACAGATGTCGGTGGTAATTACCTTTTATCGGGAGTTCCCAAGGGTACGACATTGGTATTCTCGTATGTCGGCTGCAAATCAGTGGAGAAGAAAGCTACATCGGTTACAATGAATGTTGTCCTAGTGGCAAGTAATGAAATGCTGAACGAATTGGTCGTTATCGGTTATGGTCAGCAGCGTAAGGTGACGCTGACGGGATCTGTTTCTAATGTGAGTGGAGATGAACTTCTGAAGTCGCCTGCAGCCTCGCTTGGTAATGCCCTTACGGGTAAGCTCCCGGGACTTCAGTCGGTGCAGTACACCGGTGTGCCTGGTGGTGACGATCCTGTCATACGTATTCGTGGTATCGGCTCTTTTAACAGTGCTGAACCCCTTGTGCTGGTTGATGGTGTGGAACGCGAGTTTAGTCAGATAGACCCGAATGAGGTGCAGGACATCTCTATCCTGAAGGATGCTTCGGCTACGGCCGTTTTCGGTGTGCGTGGTGCCAACGGTGTTATTCTCGTAACAACACGTCGTGGTGAGGTGGGTAAACCCAGTATCTCGCTGACGACTTCGGCAGGACTACAACAGATTTCCAGGTTCCTCGAACCAGCCAGCTCCTATGAGTATGCAGTGGCCTACAACCATGCACAGCAAGTGGAAGGCGTAGCCGAAGACGGTTGGAAATTCTCGAAAGAAGCCATCCAGCACTGGAAGGATATGGATATACCAACGGTCTATCCAAGTACCAACTGGTTCAAGTATTTGATGAATGACCACGCTTGGCAGGAGCAGTATAATATCAATGTGTCGGGTGGCACTGAGCGCGCGCGTTATTTCGTTTCGGCCGGTATGCTCAATCAGAATGGTTTGTTTAAGACCTTCAATCAAGGTGATGATGCCAACTTCAAATACCGTCGTTATAACTTCCGCGCCAATCTGGATGTTGATCTGTCAAAGCTGAGCACACTCTCTATCGGTATTGGTGGCCGCATTGGTAGACGCAACTCCATCGGTAATGGTGAGTACAATGGTCAGTCAGGTGTCTTCGGTGTTGAGGGTCTTCTTAACAATGGTACACCGATGTCAGGCTATGGTCTTGATAGTGAAGGACGTCGCATCGTGTCCGATCCTGATCTTGTTGGCGCCGTTGGATCCGATGGCCTCGGTCTTATCTATGAGCATGGCTATACCACTCAGCGTCAGAGCGTGGTAAACCTTGATCTTCAGTATAAACTCAAGCTCGACTTCATTACCCCGGGACTTAATTTCCGTATAAAAGGTTCCTATAACTCTGACTATACTCAGCAGAAGGCTCGTACCACAGGTGGTGGCATCAGCTATAAGGCCACCATTGCTAAGGGCGAATATAATGAAGATGGTTCACCAAAGATTGTCTATGTACGACAAGGCGACTCATGGCCTCTTGGCTATAGCGAGTCAAAATGGGGCGGTCGCAACTGGTATGCAGAAGCGAGTCTCAACTATGCCCGCAAGTTTGGTGACCACAATGTCAGTGGACTCGTTCTTTATAATGAATCCAAGAACTACTATCCTGGAGGTATTTACAACTCTATTCCTCGTGGCTATGTGGGTATGGTGGGACGTGTCACCTACGACTACCAGACTAAATATATGTTAGATCTCAATATGGGATATAACGGTTCTGAGAACTTTGCCAAGGGCAAACGTTTCGGTTTCTTCCCTTCTGCGTCTCTTGGTTGGATTGCCTCTTCTGAGAAATTCTGGGAGCCTATCCGTAGCGTTGTCTCTTATTTCAAGATTCGTGGTTCTATCGGAAAGGTGGGTAATGACCAGGGTGTTGGTCGTTTCCTCTATCTGCCTGGTACTTGGCAGTTCTACTCAAATAATGGTGGTGCATGGTGGACCAACGATCGTACAGGAAATTTCGGAGTCAACAACGGTTCGTTTATGTCTGGTGCACGTGAATCCACTAATGGTAACCCCGATGTCACATGGGAAACGGCTACCAAGCAGAACTATGGCTTCGACATCCATTTCTTTGGCGACCGCTTAAGCTTTGGCTTAGACCTCTTCTGGGAAGACCGTAAGAATATTCTGGTATCTAACCAGACGACCATTGCCGGCATCTCAGCACTTAAACCCAACTCCATCAATTTCGGTCGTGTCAAGAATCATGGTTATGAGATGACCCTGCGCTGGGCCGACAAGATTGGCGACGTGAGATATTCTATTGCGCCTACTTTTGCTTTCGCTCGTAATAAGATTGTTGAAATGGCAGAAGTAAAGAAGGAATTCCCTCACATGTACCATACGGGACATCCAGTGGGACAGCCCTTCGGCTACGACTTTTTTGAGTTCTATGTCCCCAATGTAACCGAACAACACTACAAGGAGGTTTATGGCGTTGATATGCCTGACCAGCAGATTACACTGCGTCCAGGTGATAGTGTGTTCGTCGACCTTACAGGCGATGGTAAAGTGGATGCCAACGATGTACATGCCATCGGCTACAGCGATATTCCTGAGTATACCGGCAGTGTCAATGCAACGCTCAATTGGAAGAACTTTGATTTCTCTATGACTTGGGTTGGTGCCACACATGTCAACCGTCAGCTCAGTTCATTCTATACGCCTGCCTTTGGTACTGGTAACCAGTCTATGCTCAACAAATGGGTGTATGACAATTCTTGGACTGAGGACAATCCTGATGCCATCCTGCCACGTATCTCTCTTGAGAAATCGGCACGCGAGCATAATGGTGCCATGTCGTCTCCATGGATGGTCGATGCCTCATATATCCGTCTGAAAAATATTGAGATTGGCTATTCGTTCCGCATACCAGGTGTGCCCATCAATAGCATTCGTGTCTATACCAATGGTTACAACCTTCTGACCTTTACAAGTTTTAAGGCCAACGACCCAGAGGCGCAAGCCGGTTATGGTAGCACGCGTTATCCTATGACACGTGTATATAACTTCGGTATCAATTTTAACTTCTAATATTCAAGACAATGAATCACTATATCAAGAAATTCAAAATGAAGACTGCTGCCATTCTATGTGCAGCTGCCACGGTGGCCATGGGGCCCCTGTCTTCCTGTGTCGATGATATCAACGTTGGAAATGGTTTCCTCGACAAGCAGCCGGGCGTTGATGTGACTATGGATACCATCTTTGTCAAGGGAGAGAGTGCCAAGCGATTCCTCTGGCACATGTATGGTGCCATGCACAATCCTTTTACCTATACAGGTGCCGTGTGGTATTCACATCCCGATGCTCTTACAGACATCTGCCAGTCATACTGTGGATGGCACAATTTAGGAAAGTACTATGGTGGTGACCTCACTGAAACCGATCAGGATAACGGTGGTTTCGTCAAGTTCCCTTTCATTGCCAATGGCGACGGTAATAGTCGTGCTGGTATCTGGCGAACCATTCGTGAGGGTTGGCTCTTTGTGGATAACATCATGCAGGTGCCTGATTTGAGTGAGTCAGAGAAGAGTCAGCTCCGTGGTGAGGCCTATGTCATCATGGCATCGCGCTATCTGGATGCTTTCCGTAACTTTGGTGGTCTTCCTAAAGTAGACCGTTCCTATGCGGCTGCCGATGTGGTGGACGGTAAGCGTATGAGCGTCATCGAGACGGCAGAGTTTATTGACGAGCTTATTCAGGCTGCTATCGACGAGCCGGGACTTCCCTTCTATGTGCAGGATCAGGCCTCTAACTCTGGTCGTCTGACCAAAGGTTCGGCTTACGGTCTTCGTGTAAAACTGTGGAATTTCGTCGCCTCACCGCTGTTCAATAGTGACCAGCCATATCTTCAGTTTACTCGCAACGAGGAAAATCAGGATCTCAATCAGGTATGGACTGGCGGTTACAAAGCTGAATTATGGCAGAAAGCTCTGAATGCTTGTGAGGAATTCTTCAAGGCCAACAGTGCCAATGGCGGCTACTTTGCCCTTGTACAACCAGAAGGTAACAGTGAGCAGGATTATTGTAATGCTTATCGTGCCGCTTACTGGTTCCGTGGTAACAGCGAGAAGGTGATTGAGGTTCATGCTGGTCCTGGTAATAATGCATGGAATGGTGACTGGAACGTAGAAGGTATGGATGAGTTCGGCATGGCCCTCTTTACACTCGAATACATGGAGATGTTCGGTATGTCTGATGGTCGTAATTTCCCCTATGACGATATCTTCAATACCAACAATCCCCAGAACATCGATATCTTTGCCAATCGCGACCCCCGCCTCTATGAGACTATGGTGGTCAATCGTAACAATCTTGTAGAGCAGTATAATGGACTTTCGAGCACAGAGATATGGCAAGGCGGTAACGTAGACCAGAATTTTAACCCTCAGGTTACAGACAACCCTTGGTCTACCCGTCTGAAGTTGTTCAAATACCTTCGTGACAACGGCTATGCAGCATATTATCCTACCAATTATGCTTATCTGCGTATGGCTGACATCCATCTTTGTTATGCTGAGGCACTGGCACAGACAGGCAACCTGCAGAAGGCTTGTGATGAAATGAATAAGGTCCGTGCACGTGTGGGGCTTGGTAAGGTAGAGGTCATGAACCCAGAGCTCAATCTCACCACTAACAAAGATAACTTTATCGAACAGCTGTTTAAGGAACGAGCCTGTGAGTTCGGTTATGAAGACTCTCGTTGGTATGACCTCGTTCGTTATAAACGCTCGGATATCTTCAAGCAGCAGGTACATCAGTTGCGTGTATGGCGCAAGGATGCCAACGGTAATAAGATGGATCCCGCCGACTATAACGGCGACACTAGCCTACACCCCGGTGAACCATGGCCCAACTGTATCTATGAGAAGATACCTTGCACCAATAATATCCGTGTTTGGTGGAACACTGACAACCAAACGAGCAAGTGGACCGACAAGTGGTATCTTTCGCCCATTTCACGTGATGAGATTAACAAGGGCTATGGTCTGAACCAGAACCCTGGTTGGTAATTCAGTTTTTAAAATATCAATAAGAATTGCAGAATATGAAAACAAATAGAATGTTGATCATTGCAGTGGCGGCTTTCTCTCTTACAGCAAGTGCGCAGGTAAAACTCAACGATAAGAATGCACAGGCCTATGATTTGGGGTATGGTGTGGAGATAAGCCATTTCCTCAGTACCGCTTCGGCAACCACTATCACTGGCGAGGAGTTGCAGCAGACTTCAGCCACAAACCTTGCCCAAGCGCTGTATGGCAGACTGCCAGGACTCACGGCTCTTTCTACAGGTGGCTTCTCGGGCGATGAGAATAAGGGTGCCTCGTTTAACATCCGAGGTTATCACACGCTGAACGATAAGAGTATTCTCATACTTGTCGATGGTTATGAGCGTCCTATCGATCGCCTCAGTGTAGAGGAAGTGGAGAGCGTCACTGTCTTAAAGGATGCCGCTGCCACAGCTCTTCTTGGTCATGAAGGTCTTAATGGTGCCATCCTGGTGAAGACGAAGCGTGGCTCAGAAGGCAAGACACATGTGAAGGCCGACTACAGTCATAAGTTCATGTTCAGTCCTGAGTTTGCCGACATGGTGGATGGCTACCAATATGCCTCGGCTTTCAACCGTGCACGACTCAACGACGGCCTCTCTGCCGCATATACTGAGCAGGAACTCAACCTTTTCAAAAATGGTTCTGCCCCCTGTTTCTATCCTAATGTAAACTGGCGCGACCTCACCTTCAGAAACAAGGCTGAGGAAGATCATGCCTATCTCTCGGTGTATGGCGGTACGAATAAGGTGAAGTTCTATACCAACATCGATTATACCGATGCTCGAGGTGCTTTTAAGGATACCAAACAGTCTGACTATAATGCCCAGCTGCGCCAGTCGAAGGCAAACATCCGTACCAACCTCGATTTTAACCTCACCAACACAACACTGATGTCGGTGAACCTCTTCGGTATGTTTCAGGAGACCAAACGTCCTTCTGATATCGGTGCCGATGATGCTACAGCTGCTATCTACAGCCTACCCGCAAGTGTTTTCCCGCTGAAAACCACCACAGGTATCTGGGGAGGTAACGAAACCTACGGCGATGCCAATCCCGTTGCCAGGATTCAGGAGTCTGGTTTCTACAAGACCCATCAGCGCCAGCTGTGGGTAGATGCGAAACTTACCCAGAAGCTCGACTTCCTGCTCAACGGCTTGAGTCTGTTTGTTGGTGCCGGCTACGCTAACTCGTCGATATATGCCGAAAACATGCACAAGGCTCATGAGTATGGCTACGAGCGCTACACAGCCACTATCGGCGACATGAATCATGTGGCTCTGACCACCTTCGGAAATAAGGAAACAAACCTCACCTTCAGCAATTGGAATGCCGGTCAGTGGTGGAAAGCCAAATCAAACATCGGCGTGAACTACCAGCGTTCGTTCCTTGGCAACGACCACTTCAGTGCGACTGCTGTCTATACCAACAGCGGTTCAAGCACCGATGGACGAGGCAACACCATTTATCGTCAGAATATCATGGGGGCCTTCCACTACGATCTGCAGGACCGTTACATGGCCGACCTTGTCCTTGCTGCTAACGGCTCCAATCGTACCTATCCTTCAAAGTGGGCTTTCTCACCCACACTGTCACTTGGTTGGATATATGCCAAAGCCGACAATGGCTTGATCAACTATGGCAAACTGCGTGCATCGGCTGGCATTCAACATACCGACTATATGCCTACCTATGGCATGTGGCTTCCTACATGGGATGCTACACATGGCTATGTGATTATTGGCAACAGCTATAATGCCACATGGGGCGCATCGCTCGGTTCCTTCCCGACCACTGATTTCTCGCAGGAGACATCAACGAGCTTTAATCTGGGCACGGACCTGCGCTTGAATAATTCCCTTGATCTCTCTGTTGACGCCTTCTACCAGCTGCGCAGTCACATCATGCTTTCTGCCAACAATGAGAACTCATCGGTAGTCGGCATACAGTCAGCTTACAACGATGTGGGAAAAGTAAAGAGCTATGGCTTTGAGGTCAGTGCCAAGTATGTGAAGGAACTCATTCCTGACCTGCATCTCAATCTGGGTGCCAACCTGTCGTGGGCCCGTAATGAGGTCACCAAGTATATTGGTACTCCCACTTATCCGCTGCTCGATCCTGTGGGCCATCGCGTTAACGAGGCATGGGGACTCCAGTCGGCCGGTTTCTTTAAAGACCAGGCTGACGTAGATGCCAGCTATCGTCAGGAATATTCAACAGTAACTCCTGGCGACATCAAATACAAAGATCTCAATGGTGATCAGGTCATCAATGAGTTCGATATGACCAGCCTTGATGGAGCTACAGATATCCCTGAGTTAAACTACGCCTTCAATATAGGTTTCGAGTACAGAGGTCTTGGTCTGAATGCCTGGTTCCAGGGTACTGGCAACTACATGAAGTATCTGCCTTCTGCCATCTGGGGTGGTATGGCCAACAATGGTAACCTCTCTGTGGACTACTACAATAACTGCTGGGATGTAGCTGGCAATAACGCCCTGTATCCACGCCTGACAACTCAGAACAGCAGCAACAATACCCAGCCCAGCGACATCTGGTATAAGTCAGTTCACTTCCTGAAGATGCGTAACATTGAGGTTTACTATCACCTCCCTGCCACCTTGCTGTCAAGACTCCCGCTTTCTGAAGTCAAGGTGTTCGTACAGGGCGAGAACCTGCTTTCATTTGATAACGTCGACGCTATGGATGCCGAAGTGCTTTCTACAGCCTATCCCATGTTCAAGGGTGTCAACATTGGTGTCACATTAACTTTCTAATTTGAGATTTTATGAACAAGATAAAAATTGCTTTATTAGGTATTGCGGCAGTAACCTTTGCCAGTTGTGCCGATTTGAATTACAACGAGGCATCAAGTCGTGATGAAGCGTGGACATATAATAGTCCCATCAATGGCGTCAAGGCGCTTGTCTACGATGTCTACGCTCAAATGCCAAGTGAATTCAAGGATAATCTGTATGGCAATGGTGCCATGATAGCCAGTGCCAGCGACGAGTCGGAGTTCTCACTCTCTTTCTCGCCCATTCACAAGTATTACAATGGTGGATGGAACCCTTCGAATCCTTTCTCTGACACCTGGGACAGATCCTATCGTGCCATCACACAGATACACATGTATCTGGAGCGTATCCACAAGATCGATCTGTCGGATTATGAATACGATCCCGACTATCAGAACATGGTGCAGCAGTTTGAGATCTTTCCCTATGAGCTACGTTTCCTTCGCGCTTATTTCTACTTCGAGTTAGTGCGTGCCTACGGTGGCGTACCCTTGGTTACTACAACGCTGACAAATGAACAGGCCAACAATGTGGAGCGTGCTTCTACCAGTGAGGTCTTCAAGTTCATCATCGACGAGTTGGATGCCGTGGCTGAGTATCTGCCAGTGTCATATAATGATATTCCTGGTCAGGAGATAGGACGTGCCACTCGTGGTGCTGCCCTTGCCCTGAAGGCACGCGCCTTGCTTTATCAGGCCTCGCCCTTGTTTAATACCGACAACAACAAGGCCCTTTGGAAAGAGGCTGCTGCTGCCAGTAAGGTCATCATCGACAATGCGCAGCGTTGGGGATACAAGTTCAGCAACTATGCCAATCTGTGGGGGCACGATACATTCACCAATCCTGAGTTCATCTTCGTTCTCGGCACACAGGCAAGCAACAGCTTCGAACAGTACAACTATCCCGTGGGTGTGGAGAACGGCAATTCAGGCAATTGTCCAACACAGGCACTCGTGGATGCATACGAGTATCAGGCTGATGGCACGACATTCAAAGAGCGATATCCTGGTGATGTCGATGTGACTGTCGAGAATCCATACGATGGTCTTGACCCACGTTTCGAACTCACCATCGTGAAGAATGGCGACCTCTGGCCCACCAATACGGCTCAGCAGATTGCTATCGAGACTTATCAGAATGGTTTTAATGGAGCGCCAAAGTATGGTGCAACCCCCACGGGGTACTACCTGAAGAAGTTTGTTGATGGCAACTGTATCACTACAGCCAACAACCAGACCTCTACCCGTCATAACTGGATTGTGATGCGTCTGGCTGAGGTCTATCTGAATTATGCCGAAGCCATGTATAACTACTACGGCGATGCCGATGAAAAGGGTGAGTTTGGCCTGTCGGCTAACGAGGCCATCAATGTGCTTCGTAACCGTCCCGACATCATGATGCCCGAATTCCATGGCAGCAAAGGCTTTGAGGAACGTTATATGCGTGAACGAATGGTTGAGTTAGCCTTCGAGGGGCAGCGTTTCTGGGATGTACGTCGCTGGAAGAAGGGTGATGAGTTCTTCAAGAATGTTGATGTGGCAGCATTCAAACAGGATGCAAATGGACACCTGATTCTCAACCGACTGACTAAGAGTCGCCAGTGGAATGAAAAGTACTATCTCTATCCCATTCCACAGTCTGAAATTCAGAAGAACAGCCATCTGAAGCAGAATCCCAATTGGTAACGAACGTTCAATCACATTTTAAATTTGAAAGAAATGATTAAGAAACATATTTTGGATTATCTGGCCACCGGCCTCGCCTTGCTGTCCATGATGGTGGTCACTTCATGTAGCAATGACGATACCGTTGGTGCCAATCACCAGCTTGAAGTGAAGTCAGTCTTGCCTATCAAGGTCATCGAAGGCCAAACAGTTACCATCACAGGTACCGGTCTTGACGCCGCTTCTTCTGTTATATTCCCTGGTAATATCGCTGTAAGCAACATCACGAAGGTGGGTAACGGCTGTATGACAGTGACAACCCCTGCTGGCATTTCAGCTGCAGGTGGAGCCATCACTGTTGAGGCCAATGGTGAATCAGCAGAATCTCCCATGCTGCTCACTGTGGGCAGACCTGAACCAATACGCGTGGCACCACTTGACAAGGAAATCAAAATCAACCAGTGCTTAGAGGTGTATGGCAGCGACTTGGAGTTCATCACAAAGGCCTACTTCCCTGGTAAGGACGGTGGTGATGTAGTGGTAGATGCTAATCTCTTTAAGCGTAAGGCTACCGGTTCGTTGTACATCTATTCGCCCATGGACATCAAAGCTGGCCCTGCTCGGGTAGTCCTTGAGGATTGCAGTGGAAAGAAGTACACGCTGCCAGAGATCACCTTGTCTGATGAGGTTTCAGGAGGAAACGAGGGTGCCGGCGCCGAATATATTCCACTCTGGTCGGGTGAATATACCACTGGATGGTGGTGGTATCTCCCTGCGTCTGAGCTCGACCTCTCGGCTATCACACCTGCTGCCGGACAGATCATCAGGTTTACGTTTACTCACCACGATGCCCCTCAGACCTTCTGTCTGTGCGATGGTTGGTGGGGAGCACCTTACATCCGTGATGGCGGTGAGAGTCTGAATAACATCACACTGGGTGCCGGTGAGGATTTTCTGGAATTCGAAA
>Ga0310786_10003837_pt1 | contig 21419 bp, 16 predicted proteins | sample AusTroGonzalo_MG_FD_203881 | JGI IMG/M metagenome (GOLD analysis project Ga0310786, IMG submission 203881) | Bovine rumen microbial communities from tropical cattle in Woodstock, Queensland, Australia - Gonzalo_03 (v2) (version 2) | ecosystem: Host-associated > Mammals > Digestive system >...
TTATATGTATGCTTTTGGCACTTCTGGCGACCTAACTGCTGCATGGCCTGGCGACGAAGTGACCAGTGCAGCCCAGAACGACATGAATCAGTGGGTCTATACTGCCAGTCTGCCGAAGGGGGCAACAACTGTCATCTTCAATGACGGTACTAATCAGACTTCCGACATTAGCACTGCTGAGTTTAAATACGTCACCGGCCTTTGGCTCAATGGCTCAACTGTCGAGATTTGGCAGAGTGATGACTTTACTGTTGCTGCCGGTAGTACTGCTACTTTCACCGTGAAGATGGTTACCAATACCTCTGGCACCAAGAGCGGCAACATCGGGTTAGCTTTCGACGCCCTCAATGCTACCAGCTTTACTATTCCTTGCAAGGGAAGTGTGAAAGATGCCAACTTGCTCTTTGTTGACTTCGAGGACAACAAATTCCCCGAAGGATGGCAGGTGGGCGCCAACTGGGCTATAGGAACAGCCAGCTCTAACTATTATGCCGTTCAGAGTGACACCAAAACCGCTTCCGCCCTTGTGACCACGCCGCTCACCGTGGCTGACGGCGAGGCACTGACCTTCAAGGCTGCGAGAAATGCTACTGGCTATGGTAACGTGACATCGTTGAAGACCCGCTACTCTACCGATGGCGGCGCAACCTGGAGCGACTATACAACATATACTATTGAGTCCTCTGGCCTTACTACCCAGACTATTACAGGTGTTCCCGCTGGCACCATCATCCTGGAGTTCTTTGGCAGTAATATCAAACTCGACGACATCGAGGGCTTCACCAAGACCACAGCTCCCGCACTGGCTCTGACTGAGAGCGGCGCTACCGTGGCCAATGGCGACACGAAGGACTTGGGCTTCCTGAACGCAGCTGGCACTGCTACCTATACGGTGAAGAACATCGGTAACGCCACGCTGAAAGCTGCTATTACTGGTGAGGGTGTCACCGTTGAGCCTGCCAACATCGAGGTGGCTGCTGGCGAGACAGCCGACATCACCGTGACCATGACATTTGCCGAGCCTTATACTGCCAAGACTGGCAAGATGACCATCGACGCTGAGGGATGGGTAGGCGACTTTGTGGTGAACTTCGCCGCCGAGCTTGTTGACCCGACCGACTTCGTTGAGGACTTCGAGAACGGCAAGCCTGCTGGCTGGTACAGCGAGGGATGGACTTTCGCCAACGGTGTGGCTTACGCTTACGCTTCGGGAAGCAAACCCATGATTACAGAGAAGATGGGTGCAGAGAGTGGAAAGAACATACTGACCTTCGATGCTAAAGCTTACTATGGTTCTGACAATCAGACGCTGAATGTCTATACCTCTACCGACCGTAAGACTTGGAGTGATGCTCAGTCCTTTACGCTGACCGGTACAGTTCATACTTTCAGCCTTGCTGCTTTGTCTGATGGCGAATACTACGTGAAGTTTGAGGGTCCTGAGAATGGCCTTACAAATGCACAAATCGACAACGTTAAGGGCCTGAAGAAGCTCACGGCTCCCGCCCACGACCTGTACTATGTTGGCGCTACGCTGCCCACCGACGACATTACGCCTATCGACACTTACACCGCCAAGGTGAAGGTCGCTTCGCTGCGTGCCGACGAGACCGTAAAGGCCGAGCTTTATTTTGGTGACAACAAGGTTGGTGAGACCGAACAGGTTATCAGTAACGGTGCCACTGTCGAGCTGACGCTGAGTGGCAAGGCTCCCGCTGCCGGAACCTTCGAGGTATATGCCAAGGTTTATAATAATGATGTGAACGTCGAGACCGAGAAGGTGAGCGTGACCGTTGCCGAGACCACCGAACTGGCCATTACCACCTTTGCACCTGTTGCTACTGCCATCCAGGCCGACGAGGACAACAACTTCACCGCTGAGTTCAACGTAGCCGTGAAGAACAACGGTTCTACTTCTATTGATGTGGCCAACATCGGCATCAACATCACTGACGGTGAGGGTACTGCCTATGCTAATGTCACCAAGACCAACGAGACGGTGTTCATGGTGCCTGGTGATTACGCTAATGACAATGCAAAACTGTTTATCTATCGTTGGAGCACTGACAGCGATCAGGAGTGGGGTGAGTTTACCAAACTCTCCGACAACCTCTGGAGTGCCGACCTGAATGGCAAGGCTAAGTTTATTATTGTTCGCAAGCCCGGCGATGCTACTTCTGGTTTTGACGGTGCCTGGAACCAGTCTGTCGATTTGACGGCTGCCGATGGCGTCTGCTTCACATTCAATAACTGGGATGACAATGATGGCGAAGGACATCATAACTTCACCGCAGGTAATGTAGCACTTCTGCCCAACAATGCGACTGCAAAGATGAAGGTCGCTGTGACCGCTCCTGCTGGCGATGGTGGAAACCTCGCTTTCAAGGCTCAGGAGAACGTGACCAACACATGGTGGACTAACGGCTACGAATCTACCGTGACCGTGAAAGTAACCGCCGCTACCATTGTTCTTGACGAGACTGTTGGCACGGTGGCTACTGGCACGAACCGCACCGTACAGCTGAAGCACACCTTCGTACAGGGCTGGAACACCATCTGTCTGCCGTTCAGCATCGACGCTTACAGAATCAGCCTCAATGCCAAGGCTCTGGCCTTTACTGCTTACGATAGTGAGACGAAGGAACTGACCTTCACGCCTGCCACAACGCTTGAGGCTGGCAAGCCTTACGTCATCTACATACCTGCCGATATTACTGAGCCGATGGAGTTCACAGGCGTTACCATCGAAAGCACCGAGGCCGGAAAGGCTGAGTTCGGTGGCGTGACCTTCCAGGGCACCTACGCGCCGATGGCTGCCGGCTCGTTGAGTGGCTGCTATGGCTTCACCTCTGAAGGTAAAATCGCCAAGGCCAGCTCTGCGGCTACGATGAAGGGCTTCCGTGCTTACTTTAATGGCATTCCCGCCGGAGGTGCCTCTGCCCGCTTCGTCGGATTAGATGACAATACTGGCATCAGCACCATTACAGTTGATGGCGGCATGGAGGGTGTTTATAACCTGCAAGGCCAGAAGGTGGAGCAGCTGCGCAAGGGCGGCCTCTACATTATCAACGGTAAGAAGATCGTGAAGTAAAACCAAACTTAAATGAACAAGATTATGAAAAAGAAATATATTTCACCGCAAACGTTCTGCCACGTGCTGGCTTCCGTGTTACCTATTGCGGGCAGTTCGCTGAACCCCAATGCTACTGATCCACAGACCATCACGGTGACTAATGAGGAGGTGGATGAGTTCACTTCCCGCCGCAAGAGCGTGTGGGATGACGAGGAGGAAGAGGAATTCTAAGCCTCTGTATCTGTTATCGTAAAGTTAAGGGGATGCACCAGTTGGTTGGTGCATCCCTTTATTGCTACCATTATTTTTCCGTTTTTTCTTGCAATGTTGCCACTTACAGCCTATCTCGCTGATTAGCAAACAGTTGATTAGTGGCAAGAGAAGTGTATAAGTGGCAAGAGAACTTTTAGTCTCTTTTTGACTCCTTTTGAGAGACTTTTAGTCTCCCGCCGAGAGACTAAAAGTCTCCTGCGGGGAGACTCCTATAGACCAATGGTTTTACCCTGGGTATCCAGAGCTGCAGACAGCCTTCCTACTGTACAGAAAAACACCAATTTTTCTCAGTTTTTGGCAGTTTTTCTCCAAAAACCTCATTTCTCTTGCCACTTATACACCTCTCTTGCCACTAAATAACCTGTTAGTAATTAGCAGATTAACTTCAAAGTGGCAACATTGCAAGAGAAATCAAAAATTTTGTAGTAAGCACTATGGCTACAGATGCTATATGAAATAACGAATATAAGGCTATCCCGAACCCCAACATAAAGGGATGTACCCGGCAGGCACATCCCTTATAAGATCAAAGCCAGTTTTGTGTTGTCTGACTAATTAACAAAAGACTTTACAACCCCGTTTTCAAGGAAAACGTAGATAAATGTGCTAAACACATACTGGGCATCTGTGCCGCTTGCCTGAATGTTGATGGGTTTGCCATAGATAAGTTTCACCTCATCGCTTGACATGCCTTTGTCAATCTTGCCCAGACATACGTTCTTCCAGTTCGTTATAACCGGGTTGTTTTCAGCTATAAAATTGATGAGCTCTTGAAGTTTCTGGTTGTTCAGACTCTGGAAATCGTTGATGATGTCCTGATGCTTTGGCTTTTTCTCAGGATTAAGCTTGTCGAAGTTTTGGAATGCACCAAGTATGCCACCTCCTTGAATCTTGATGTCATTGACAAGGAACATCAACTGCCCTTCGGCTACTTTCAAGGACAGACGGCATGTGTAGGCTATTTCCTCTTCACTACGCTTCAGGTTATACACCATTGTCAGCTGGCGCTTCACGAAGTCGCAATCTAAGATTTCATCCTTACGCCCAGGGCCTTCGTTGACAGCCCACAGCAGTACATTGGCAAAAGCTTCGTCGTCGGTCTTGTCGTAGCTCACGGCTCCACTGACAATACGCTTCTTTTCTGCTATTGTAACATCGAAACTCACTTGCGCCATCATGAGGTTATTGCAAGCAAGCATAGAAATCACTATAAATAATATCTTTTTGACCATAGAGATTGCTTCATTAAAAAGGTGTGCCAAAATCCTACCTGTGCAGTAGCATTCTGACACACCCGTTATATACATTCTGTTAGAGAGCCAAACCAAGGCGCAGGCCAAAGATGCCAGTAGCATCGCCGTCGCCAATTTTATAGCTGTCGTATGCTATTCCGATGTTGAAGCGCGGTGTCAGCTTCAAGCCAGCTCCAATCTCCCATGCAAAGCCACCTTTCTCAGCGTCGAAGCCGTACAGATAACCAATGCCGAAGTTGCCGTATGCCTTGGCGTTGGAGAAGAGCACGGGCGATTCACCGCGAATGCCGGTCAGAGCCTCTGCGCAGATACACTTGCCCAGGTCGTCGGTATTGCTGCGAGCACCAATCTTGATGATGTCCCAGCCAACATACTCAGTGAACATTTTGTTGAAACGGATAGCCAGATTAAGATCTGTTCCTTTAGCACCTTCGTTGGTGTAGGTGCCTACGCCGAAGTCAATCCATGTGTTGTGGGCACGTGCACCACGGACAGTACGGTTTGAGGTAATCAGCTGTGCAGATGCTGATACTGCGATTACGGCCATCAAGGCCACCATGATAAATTTCTTCATAATACTGTGTTTTTAAAAATTTATATTACTTTGTCCTTGTCGTGTTGTCTAATGCCTTTGATTCGCTGTCACCCTTAATGGCACGCACACGCTGGGCATCAATCAGATATTCCACCCACTTTTCGTCTGCCGTGTATTTGGGGTCGCCAAGCTGATGCCAGTTGGCATATTTTGCAGGATAGCCGCGCACAATCACATCAATACCATAGTCGGTCGGTTTGCCTTTTTCGTCGATATGGTTCCTCACATAGTAGGTGGCAGCCAAGATGATGTCTGCGCCGTCGGAAACGGAAGCATGGAAGACGGCATTGGCCTTGGCGTTCTGGAGATCATCCACCGTCATGTCTGTCAGTTTCTTTTCCTTAAACTGCCAAGATGCAGGATATACCTTCAATTCGGTACTTAGCATCTGCAATTCTGCAGCCATCGGCCTTACCAACACCTCTTGTAGTGGCTCCAGTATTCGCGACTGAGCCTGTTCGTACTCAACCTTTTGTGCACTGGCAAATAAACTTGTTGCCATTGCTGCGCATACAAACAAAATCTTTTTCATTAGAATCTACTTTTAATTATACAATCAAATTTATAATTATCAATCCCATTAGGTTTATCGTGCGCAAAGATACGGCAAATAATTTGAATCAACAAATTTTTGGGAAGGAAAATTAAAGAATGATAATAAACTTTTTCTTTGCGATATTGTTTGAAGTGTAAGTCACTCGGCTTTGAGCAATAATGTATAGCTGCACATTGTGGCGGCGACTTTTCATGCCCCTCATAAAATAGTTCTCAAAAATCACCGCTAATTCAGAAAAAAACGGCCTGTGCGGTTGACCTGCAGTATGACCGCAAAGCGGTCACCTCTCAATAACCGGGCGGTGCGAAGCACCCCCGGAGAAGGTGATGTGAGGACATCGACCCTGAAGGGGTCGCCCGTGCCCAACGATTCACTTCTACTTGTACCAGCTGGGGCACCCTTTCAGGGTGCAGGGGGGGGTGTTATTGCTGTCCGGGGGTGCTCGCTACGCTCGTACCCTCGGTTATTGAGCGGTGACGCTTACAGCGTCAGAAATACACCCCCATTCCTATTTTGTATTTTTTAGTACTTTTATCACCACACAGAAAATATTTCGTGGACAGTAGTGATACAAATATTATAAAAAGGAGATGACACAAAAGTGCCATCTCCTTTTTATTCCTATCAGATTTTGTACAAATGGTAACTATTCAGTACCTCATAACGCGAGTAGTTACCATGTATAGCACGACAACAAGAATCGTTCTAATTTGAGGTTTCAGTTCTTTGTAGCAATTTCTACGAATGGTTATCCGCAATCAGGTGATTTGGACGCTGAAAGCGTCACCGCTCAGTAACCGAGGGTACGAGCGTAGCGAGCACCCCCGGAAGAGAAAAGCATACTGCATCGACTCTGAAAGAGTCGCCCAACCACGTAGCCGGGGCACTCCTTTAGAGTGCAACCCTTTGTCGCATTTCCTATCCGAGGGTCGTACCGACCCCCGGTTACCAAGCGGAGACGCTTTCAGCGTCCTCAACCGAGGGTACGAGCGCAGCGAGCACCCCCGGACAGAGAGTGTGCACCCCCTATAGCACCCCGGCGGGGTGCCCTCTCCATACAGTGACATCAGATGTATCGCTCGTCGTAGTCCACACCGCACTCCTGGAGCAGGAAGATCAGTTCGTCGCGAGCAGAGAGTTTGCGATGGTGCTCCTTCTGGTTGATAATATAATTTATGACCCGCTCTTTTTCTGCTTCCGAATAGGTCAGGGCACAATATCCTTGTTCCCATTTCTCAAAACAAGGGAAACGGTCGTGGTTGGAGGTCATAAAGTTGTTGGTGGCAATCTTGAGGTCATGTACAAACGAGGCGACGGCTATCGTGGGATGCAACGAGACAAGCATGTGGATATGGTCTGGCATACCGTTGATGCGATAGAGCTTGCATTGGTGGTTTTTGCAGAAGCCAAGGATGTACATGTAGAGGTCGCGCTCGTATGCCTCGTCTATGGGTGCTGTACCCGGATGGGTGCGCAGGACAATGTGATAGATGAGTTTTGTGTATGCCATAGTCGTAGTGGTGGTTTGACTGTCAATAATGGGGCATCCTTTCAGGGTGCAGGGGGGTATTGCTGTCCGGGGGTGCTCGCTTGACTACCGCAGCCTGTTACGCCATTTGTCGATGAGGGCATTGAGGTCGGGAGGAAGGGGACTGGTGAAATCCATCTGCTCACCCGTCACGGGATGGCGGAAACCGAGGGTTTGCGCATGGAGCGCCTGACGGGGACAGAGCTTGAAACAGTTCTGGATGTATGCCTTGTAGGAGGCGGTGCGCTCTCCACGGAGTATCTCGGTGCCACCATAACGCTCATCGGCGAAGAGAGGGTGGCCGATATGCTTCATGTGGGCTCGTATCTGATGGGTCCGCCCTGTCTCAAGACGGCACTCCACCAGCGTGGTGTAGCCGTAGCGCTCGAGGACCCGGTAGTGGGTGACGGCAGGCTTGCCCGTCTCGGAGTCGGGCGGGAAGACCGCCATGCGGAGGCGGTCACGCGGGTCGCGGCCGATGTTGCCTTCGATGCGGCCCTCGTCCTCCACAAAATTGCCCCACACTAAGGCGACATAACTGCGGTGGGTATCGTGGTTGAAGAACTGCTTGCCCAGCGATGACTTCGCCTCAGGGGTCTTTGCCACGACGAGCAGTCCGCTGGTGTCCTTGTCAATGCGGTGTACAAGTCCCACCTGCGGGTCGTTAGGGTCGTAAGTAGGGAGGTTGCGCAGATGCCAGGCGATGGCATGGACCAGCGTGCCGTGGAAATTGCCGCAACCAGGGTGCACCACTAATCCGGCGGGCTTGTAGATGACCATCAGCTGGTCGTCCTCATAGCGCACGTCGAGCGGCATCTCTTCGGGGTAAATGGTGGAGTCGAAGTGGGGACGGTCGAGCATCAAGGTGATGACATCTCCCGCGCGTACCTTATAATTACTTTTGACGGGACTGTCGTTGACGAAAAGGAAGCCCGCCTCGGCAGCCTGCTGAATACGGTTGCGAGAGGAGTGTTGCGTGTGCTCGGTGAGGTATTTGTCGATACGCAGCGGAACCTGGCCTTTGTCTACCTCAATGCGGAGGTGCTCATAGAGTCCGTCGTCAAGCAGATAGAGTTCGTCGTCGCTATTCATCATCAAGGTTTTCTAACACTTCGTCTTCTGTCATCAGCTGCTCTTCATCGTCGCTTCCGTCGTCAAAAAGTGACGGGTCGATGTTGTCTTCGTCCCAGATTTCCTCTTCGGTGCCAGTACCTACGACGAGGATGAGTGTAGAGCCTTCCGTCACCAGTTGTCCGGTATGCAGCTCACGACCGTTGCACTTGATGCCGAGCACGTAGTCTTTCCAGCCCTCGCGGTATTCAAGCTGTCCTACCACGAAGCCCATGTTTTCTAACTCAGACTTGGCATGGCGGTATCCGCTGTTGTTGATGAGGTCGGGCAGGGCTTTCTTGTCGCGGTTCACCTTTCTGACTTTCACGTAGACGATGCGTCCTTCCTTGACATCGACGCCTGCTCCTGGGGTCTGTTTGAGGATATGGCCGGGGCGCACACCGTCTACCCATATAGAGTCGTTAATCGCCAAGGAGAGCCCGAGGTCTTCGAGCAAGTCTTCGGCATCGCTGATGTCCATGTCGCAGATGTCGGGCACTTCAACACTTTCACCGTGGTTTGTGTAGAAGTCCAGCCACCAGCGAACACCGAATATGAGGAACACTACTACAAGTATCATGGCCAGTAGATGAAGCCAGAGACGGTTACAGAAGAATTTCATATTGCTTTGGATTTTATGAGTTTAGGCAATAGACGGGGGTTGAATGTTAGGGTTGAGAAGCCGGCGTGAGAAGTAACGCACAGGATACCATACAGCGAGGAAGCTGACAACCAGCACCGTGACGAAGACCAGGACGATGTCCCAGGGGTGGACACTGACGGGATAGGCATTGACGATGAACGACCCTTCGGCCCGTCCGAGTGCGATGACGCCGAACTCCTGCTGTATCCAGCATAGCAGTAACCCGATTGCGATGCCGATGAGTGCTCCGAGTGCAGCAATGAGCCGCCCCTCGAAGAGGAATATCTGAGTGATCTGGTGATCTGTGGCACCGAGGCTGCGCAGTGTCTGCACATCGTCGCGCTTGTCGATGATCAGCATGGACAGTGACCCGATGATGTTAAAGCACGCCACGACGAGGATGAACGTCAGGAAAATGTAGGCGATGAGCTTCTCGATCTTCATGATGCGGAAGGTGTCGTCCTGCTGCTCAAAGCGGTCGCGCACATAATAGCTGTCGCCCGCCACTTCCTTCATGCGTGCTTTCACGCCCTCGAAATCACTGCCGGGCTTGAGGCGCAGCTCCAATGACGACAGCATGCCCTGCTGGTCGAAGACACGCCGCGCAAAGCCAATGCTTGTCAGGATGTAGCTCTTGTCATATTTGGCCTGTTGCACGGAGAAGAGCACCCCCGGCGAGTAAAGCTCGTCGTGTACAAAGCCGTCGGCAGGGTCATCCATGTCAAGCTGGCCCTCACGTCGGGGTGCGTAGATCTGAAGCGGCTCATCGAAGCGATAGCCGATGCCCAGCACCTCGGCAAGGCGTATGCCCACGATGGCGTAGTGCAGGTCGGCGGCATGAAGCTCATACTCACCGCTGCCATAAAGAATCTCGCGGATGTGCGTGAGCTGGTCGAAATTGTCGTCAACACCCTTCAGCGTCACCATGGCCTGACGCCCTTGGTAGACGGCAAGGGCTTGGTCTTCCACGCACTCCGTGGCCACAGCCACCTCAGGCATCTGGCGTATCTGCTGCAACACCGGGTCGTCGGCAGGTGCCGTCTTGCCTTTCACGGGAGTCACCTCTATCTGAGGGTCGAAATTGGTGAAGAGCGAGGCGACCAGGTCACTGAAGCCGTTGAAGACGCTGAGTGTGACCACCATGGCCGTAGTGGCAATGGCAACCCCCACGACGGAGATGGCACTGATGATGTTGATGACGTTGGTCTTCTTCTTGGAGAAGAGGTATCGCCGCGCAATGTAGAAAGGAAAGTTCATTGTTTGAGCAGCTGGTCGATGCGGTCGATATAGTCTAAGGAGTCGTCGATGAAGAACCGCAGCTCGGGCACGATGCGGAGCTGGTATCTTACGCGCTGTCCCAAGGCATAGCGCAGCTGCTGGTTGTTGCGCTCGATGTTCTGAAGCAGCTCTTCGCCCTTTTCAGAGGGGAAGATGCTGAGGTAGGCTGTACAGACACTCAGGTCAGGAGATATTTTCACGCGGGTCACGCTGACCATGACGCCATGCATGGCACGTGTCTGCTCCTGAAAGAGCTGGCTGAGTTCTTTCTGTAACAGGCGGGCGATTTTGTTTTGTCTTGTTTCTTGCATATTGTTAGGAGTTCATGAGTTCTGGAGTTCAGACGATAGTAAGAGTATTGAGGAGGGCGTCATCGACCAGGTTGGGCAGGGTGACTTGGAGGTTTGGCGTGCGCTTCATCTCGCGGCGGATGGCATCCATTGAGCCGTTGTTGCGGGCCCATGAGCGACGGGCGATGCCATTGTTCACGTCCCAGAAAAGCATCTGCCGGATGCGGCGGTCACAGTCTTCTGAACCGTCGATGACCATGCCGAAGCCCCCGTTGATGACTTCACCCCAACCCACGCCGCCGCCATTATGGAGGCTGACCCACGTGGCGCCACGGAAAGCGTCGCCAATGACGTTCTGTACAGCCATGTCGGCGCAGAACTGTGAGCCGTCGTAGATGTTGGAGGTCTCGCGGTAGGGCGAGTCGGTGCCGCTGACATCGTGGTGGTCGCGGCCTAAGACAACGGGGCGGCTGATTTCTCCCTTGCGGATAGCCTCGTTGAAGGCGAGGGCAATGCGGGTGCGGCCTTCTGCGTCGGCATAGAGGATGCGGGCCTGAGAGCCTACCACAAGGTTGTTGCGGCCAGCCTCACGGATCCAGTGCAGGTTGTCGGCCAGCTGCCCGTGGATGTCAGCGGGTGCCGTCTTCAGCATGTCTTCAAGTACCTCGGCTGCGAGGCGGTCGGTGGCGGCCAAGTCTTTCGGGTCGCCGCTGGAGCAAACCCAGCGGAAGGGGCCGAAGCCGTAGTCGAAGAAAAGCGGGCCCATGATGTCCTGTACGTAGCTTGGGTAACGATAGCCTCCACCGGTTCCTCCTGAGGAGGGGCATTTAAATACTTCTGCACCGGCTCTTCCTGATTCAAGGAGGAAAGCGTTGCCATAGTCGAAGAAGTACATGCCACGGTCGGCCAGGCGGTTGATGGCAGCTACCTGACGACGAAGAGAAGACTGCACAGCCTCTTTGAACCGTTTCGGGTCGTCGGCCATCATGCGTTGCGACTCTTCGAGGGTATAGCCCACGGGATAGTAGCCACCGGCCCACGGGTTATGCAACGAGGTCTGGTCACTGCCGAGGTCAACGTGAATGTCCTCGTCGGCCAGGCGCTCCCAGAGGTCAACCACATTGCCCACAAAGGCCATGGAGAAGCCTTGGGGCGCGTGGGTCTCATCCCCTCCGGTACAGCGGTGCTTAATCTCGGCGATGATCTCGTCGAGGTTGTCGTAGAGTTGGTCTACCCAGCCTTGCTCATAGCGTTTGCGGGCCGCCTTCGGGTTAATCTCGGCGGTGACGCTCACCACACCGGCGATGTTGCCGGCCTTGGGCTGGGCGCCGGACATGCCGCCGAGGCCTGCTGTCACGAACAGCGGTGTCCTGTTTTCGCTACAAGCTGAACCACATACGCGGCGGGCGGCATTGAGCACCGTGATGGTAGTGCCGTGAACGATGCCCTGCGGACCAATGTACATGTAGCTGCCTGCTGTCATCTGGCCGTACTGGCTGACGCCAAGGGCATTCATACGCTCCCAGTCATCAGGCTTGGAATAGTTAGGGATGACCATACCATTGGTGACGACGACACGCGGCGCATCCTTATGTGACGGGAACAGCCCAAGCGGATGGCCGGAGTACATGACCAGCGTCTGTTCGTCAGTCATCTCCGAGAGGTATTTCATCACCAACCGGTACTGCGCCCAGTTCTGGAAGACGGCTCCGTTGCCGCCGTAAGTAATCAGCTCATGTGGATGCTGTGCCACACGCGGGTCAAGGTTGTTCTGAATCATCATCATGATGGCGGCAGCCTGACACGAACGGTGCGGGTATTCATCAATGGGGCGGGCATACATCGGGTATGCTGGACGGTAACGGTACATGTAGATGCGCCCGTATTTGCGCAGCTCCTCCGCAAACTCAGGAGCCAACTGAGCGTGCAGTTCACGGGGGAAGTAGCGCAGGGCATTGCGCAGGGCTAAGCGCTTTTCGTCGGGGGTGAGTATGTCCTTTCGCTTGGGAGCGTGGTTAATGTTGGGATCCCAAGCGGGCATGTCGGGCAGCTGTGCAGGAATGCCCTGCTGAAGCTCTTTGCGGAATTCTTCTGTTGTCATGGTGTTAAAGCTTGCTCTCTACGATGGCGAGAATTTCCTGCTCAGCGGTGTCAGCGCGACGGATAAGGTCGTTGGCTTCACTGACGAGAGAGGCTGCCTTCTCACGGTCAGTGAGCTGGGCAGCGTTAATACGGACGTTCAGTCCGGCGCCAATCACTGCGGCACGGGCAGCTAAGGCTCCCACGCCGGCATCACTGATACTGGCAGGGTTGCCCTCCTTGGCCATGGCACGGCAAAGGACAAAGACCTGAATGGCGGCATGCATGGTGCGCAAAGGCACTTGGGTGGCGTAAAGTGTAGCCTCCTGGATAGCCTGCTGACGGGCGGCCTGCTCTTCGGCGGTCTTCTTAGGCAGGGCGAAAGCGGACATGATGCCGTTGAAGGCCAGGGTGTCCTCATCAACGAGGCGCAGCAGCTGAGTCAGAATATCCTGACCCATGACGGCCCATTGTGAGAACTCTTCCCACCGTTCGTCCCAACCGCGTTTGTGGGCTGAGAGGTTGGCTACCATCGTACCGAGGGCGGCACCAAGGGCACCCATATATGCGGCGACGGTGCCACCGCCAGGGGCAGGGCTTTCGCGTGATGTCTCTTCGGCGAAGGCTTTCACGGTAAGGTCTACGAGCTTGGGAGCAGAAACAGCAGGTTGGCTGTCCTCAATCAGATATTCAATGACTTTCTCACGTGGGTTGAAGGGGCGCAGGTCGTCGAGCCCCATTGACTTGATGGCAATCTTGATGATGTCAGCTTCTGGTATGCCCACGGAGCGCTGTTGCTTTTCCAGGAAATAGTGACCGGCGTCGATGAGCGTCTTTTTCGGAACGAGACCAACAATCTCCGTACCAGTGACGCGCACCCCACGTGCAGCTGCTGCACGACACACCTCGTCGAAGGCCACATGGAGCGGCGTGACGGAAAGGTCGGTCATGTTCATTGACACCTGGGCGATGCCGTACTCGTCAATATACCAGCCGATGGCCTTGGTGCACTTCAACGTGCCGGGCTTCATCAGAGGCTGCCCCAGTCTGTTACGGATAATGTTACCCGTCAGCATATCACCTTCACGCATGGGCCGGCCTTTCTCTCGCACATCGAAGGCGATGGCGTTAGCACGGCGCGTGCTGGTGGTGTTGAGATTAAAGTTCACGGCAATGAGGAAGTCGCGTGCGCCGACGGCGGTGCAGCCGGTTTTCTCGATTCTTGATTTGAGATCCTCGATTTGAGATCCGTCGGGCATGAAGTCCGGCTCACGTCCTGGCGTAGTGAGCTTCTCGTGGAGGGCCTCATATTCGCCGGCACGACAGACGGCCAGGTTCTTCCGCTCAGGACGGAAGGCTGCTGCCTCATAGCAATAGCAGGGGATGCCGGCCTCCTTGGCCATACGCTCAGCCAGCTGGCGGGCCAGCTGGGCACACTCGTCGAGGGTAATACCGCTGACAGGAATAAGGGGCAGCACATCGGTAGCTCCCATGCGGGGATGAGCACCGTGGTGATAGCGCATGTCAATGACTTCGCCGGCCTTCTTCGCGGCACGGAAAGCGGCCTCGCAGACAGCCTCCGGTTCACCTACAAAGGTGACGACGGTGCGGTTGGTGGCTTCACCCGGATCAACGTTGAGCAGACGAACCCCCTCTACCGACTCAACAGCATCAGTGATTTGCTTAATCACATTCATATTGCGGCCCTCACTGAAGTTAGGCACGCATTCAATGATTCTCTTTTCGGTCATTATTATATTGTTTTTCACTATCCAGTTTCTTAGCGAAGCGCATCATCAGCGCATGAGCCACTGTTCGCCATCGAACACCATTGGCACCACGATTTCTTCGTGAAGATTGTCAGCAAAGCTGATACCAAGCATCACCTGTACTGATTGGAGTGTTGTGTCGGCCATCGCTTCTGTGGCCTCCACACTGACAATGCCGCCATGAGCCTGACACTGCTGTTTCACGAACTGACGATAACATTCAATCATCTGGTTGCGATAATCGGCAGGCATGTCCTGCGCACCTTCCCGCCCATTGAGGAACTGCTCGTACTGTCCGTTTGCCAGTGCCTCATAGTAGATTCTGGCCGCAGTCTTTGCTCCTTCAGTGGAGTCGCCCTGTGGAGCGTCGGAACTTGTACAGGCTCCTAAAAGCATGGCAAGGAGCAAGCCAACAAGGACTCTGTTCATTCTTCGTTTTCACTATTCGTTAGCAAGGCGCTACTTCTGTCTGATGAAGACGTTGATGGGCGAGCCGGTAAGCGTCCAGTTCTCACGGATCTTGTTTTCAAGGAAACGCTTATAAGGCTCCTTGATGTACTGTGGCAAGTTGGCGTAGAAAATAAAGGTGGGTATCTGGGTGTCTGGCACCTGCGATACATACTTGATCTTGATGTACTTGCCCTTGACAGATGGTGGCGGTGTGGCCTCAATGATTGGCAGCATCACCTCGTTCAGCTTTGAGGTGCCGATCTTGGCCTTACGATGGAGATAAACCTCCTTGGCAGTTTCAAGAACCTTGAAGATGCGTTGTTTTGTCAGGGCCGAGGCAAAGATGATGGGGAAGTCACGGAAAGGAGCCATGCGTTCGCGGATGGCCGTCTCGAAAGTGGTGATGGCAGCCTGTGACTTCTCCTCAACGAGGTCCCACTTGTTCACCACAACAACCAGGCTCTTCTGGTTCTTCTGGATGAGTTGGAAGATGTTCAGGTCTTGTGCCTCAATGCCACGTGTGGCGTCAATCATCAGGATACACACGTCAGAGTTCTCAATAGCCCGGATAGAGCGCATGACGCTGTAGAACTCCAAATCCTCCTCCACTTTGTTCTTCCGGCGGATGCCAGCGGTATCAACAAGGTAGAAGTCAAAGCCGAACTTGTCGTAGCGGGTATAGATGCTGTCGCGTGTGGTGCCGGCGATGTCTGTCACGATGTGGCGTTCCTCACCGATGAAGGCATTGATGAGGCTCGACTTGCCGGCGTTGGGGCGTCCTACCACGGCGAAGCGCGGAATATTGTCTTCCAGTTCGTCGGCTGCCTTCTTGGGCAGTAGCTCCAGCACGCGGTCGAGCAGGTCACCCGTGCCGCTGCCTGTAGCAGCACTGATGGGATAGGGGTCTCCCAGTCCTAACTTGTAGAACTCATATTGCTGGTAAACATGAATGTTGTTGTCTGCCTTGTTGGCTACGAGCACTACGGGCAACTTGGAACGGCGGAGAATCTGGGCCACGTCCGTGTCCCAGTCTGTTACGCCGTTCTGGATATCACAGACAAAGAGCACCAGGTCGGCCTCTTCGGTGGCAATGACAACTTGCTTGCGGATCTCCTCTTCGAAGATGTCGTCGCTGTTGACAACCCATCCCCCCGTGTCCACCACGGAAAACTCGTGTCCGTTCCAGTCGCACTTGCCATACTGGCGGTCGCGGGTAGTGCCTGCCTCGTCGCTCACAATGGCCTGCCTTGACTTTGTTAATCTGTTAAATAAGGTGGACTTCCCCACGTTGGGACGCCCTACAATAGCTACTAAGTTTGGCATATTCGGTTAACTGTTGTTGACTGTTGTTAAGTGAATAGAGGGTGCAAAGATACGTATTTTATTCGATATAACACCATTATATATATACTTTTTTATCAATCTTTTGATTTCGTCGGCTTATTCCAGAGTTGAGAGCAGTTGCTCAAAGAGTGTGCGGTGGTGGCCTGGCAGGATGATGTGGTGGTTGCCGATGGGAGCGTTGAGGAAATAAGTTGTCTGTGCTGGGTCATTCAGCTGGATGACTTGCTGCGTGCGGCAAAGTCCCGGCTGAGCCTGACAGCGCAGCAACTGCCCCTCGGCGACAAAGTAGCGTGATAAGTCGCCTGACAGCTTAAATAGGGTGACGGGGCCTTTGTCTATAAACCCCCTGATGGCCACGCCGATGCCCGACTCGAAGTGCGTGTCCAACTCATAGCGCTGGACCATATCAAGTGGAATGGTGCAGTGGGCAAACAATAGTTCACCCTTCTCTGGATCTATCGTCGAAGGATTGGCCTGGAATCCGGAACAGCCTGTCAGCGAGCGAGTTATTTGCATGGACAGCATGGCCGGTACGTCACCTTCACAACCCGCTACATAACCTTCGGCGTTCAGTCGGGCCAAAGCCAGACAGCCTGTGTTGTGAACAGTACTGAGCAGGTCGAAGCATCGTAGTGTGAAGCCTTGTAAACGGTGGCGTTCCAGCAGTATTTTTAGGGATTTATAGATGCGGTGTGCACCTGGCAGGGCATTGCTGATGACAGGTACGTCGGACGTGATGTCGGGCTGTGTCTCCGGCGTCTCACGGATGATGCCCAGCAGTTCATCCATGCCAATGGGGACCAGTTCCAAGCCTAAACGGTCTTTCAACAGTTTGCTGTCATAAAGACTGGAGATGAGCCAGTCTGACGGCTCGCCCACAATGCCCAAGCGTGTTCCGTCCAAATGTCGGCAGGCTGCCTCTACCTGTAGCAGAAGAGTAATACGGCTCACCATGTATGCTGGCGTGCCGTGGATGATTTCGCCTTTTATCTGCTGTTGCCGCAAAAACGAAAGTATCTCCATGGAGGCTGCCAACGAGTTGCTGTGCCCGCTGGTGAGCAGATAGAAAGGACGCTTCGACTGACTCCTGAGCTGCGGCAGCAATTGGCGGAAGATGCCTTCGGTGCCGCCGGTCCTTACATAAATAAGGTGTAGGGAATGTGTACCGTAATCGGAGAAGTCGGCTCCGCGAAATGTGTAGTGCAGGTTAAGTGAACTCAGGAACTGTTGCGTGTCTGCCTCAATAGCCTGTACGTTGTGAAGGGTCGATGTGAGGGTGTAAATAGCTATAGATTTGTCATTCATATTTGAAAGCGGATTTGATGTTCGGCTGCAAAGGTACATAATTTAGATTTATTTTTATCGCAATTGATTGATAATTCAGGAAATTTGTTTATATTTGCACCGAAATTGAAAACAGACAGACAATGGCACTGAATCTAAACAAGAATTTGAAGCTCTATTACTCCATTCGTGAGGTGGCCAATATGTTCGGCCTCAATGAGAGCACATTGCGGTATTGGGAGACGGAATTCCCTTATCTCAAGCCGAAGACAACAGGGGTGAACAAGGTGCGTCAGTATGACGAGAAAGACATTGAGCAGATCCGTCTGATCCATAATCTCGTCAAGGTGAGGGGGTTCAAGATTGCCGCTGCGAAGAAAATCATCAATCAGAACCGCGATGGTGCTGACCGTACCGCTGAGGTGCTCTCACGTCTTATCACTATGCGCGATGAACTGCAGGCACTGAAAAAGCATCTTGATGGACTACAGTAAGATGAAGTTTTGGCTACCCTGCCTGTTTCTGCTGATGGCAGTAACAGTAGCGGCACAGCGCGAGCCGACCCAGGCTGAGCGTACTGGGGGCGTGTATATGGCTTATCCCGTGAGCCAGTCTTCGCGTGTGGCGGTGCCAGACGGCTATCAGCCGTTCTATATCTCCCACTACGGGCGTCATGGTTCGAGGTGGCTCCCTTCGGAAGAACGCTATGAGTGGGTGATGGCTCAGTTTGACGACGATGACAACCTCACGTCTTTGGGGCGCAGTACCAAGCGAAAGCTGAAGAAAATCTGCAGCAATGCCCGTGGGAATGCCGGCCAGCTGACCTCTTTAGGCAGCCGTCAGCATCGTGGCATTGCACGACGGATGGTGACTAACTATCCTGAGCCCTTTATCGGTAGCGATGTTTATTTGCAAGCCCGTTCGAGTACCGTGCCCCGGTGCCGTACCTCGATGCTGGCTTTCTGCAATGAGTTGAGGCGTCAGCAGCGTCATCTTAGTGTGTCTCCAGAGACTGATGCCGCTTTTATGGCTTACATCAACCACGAATCGGCAGAACTGAAGGCCTTTACCAAGCGTATCCGCAGCCAGCCAACTGTTTCCACCGCGCGCTTTGTGAGTTCACTTTTCAAGGATCCGTCACGGATCTCCGAGCCTTATAAACTACTGAGTGAGCTCCATACCATCGCGTCCGACATGCAGGACATCCCCCTTAACATCAGTCTCTGGGACTTGTTCACCTTTGAGGAGATGCAAGCCGTGCACGACGCCAACAACGAGCGCATGACCATCTGCAATGGTGATACACTGATCAATGAGGGTATTCCTGCACGTTCGTCTGTTCCTCTTTGGAACAATATTGAACAGCAGGCAGACAGCGTGATTCAGGCAGGTGCACATGGAGCCACGCTCCGCTTTGGTCACGATACGGCCCTCTATCGTTTGCTTACCCTGTTGAAGTTGCAGCTCCCAGGTACGGGCATGGAAGACTTCCTGCCCATGGGAGCTAATTTGCAGATGGTGTTCTTCCGGCGTGAAGACCGCAAGGACGATGTGTTGATGTGCTTCCTGCTCAATGAGCGCCCTTGCAAAATAAACTTTAAACCTCAAACTTCAAACCCCAAATCCCCCCAGGGGGAGACAGAGGGGGGGCTTCTAAGTGAGTTCTTCTATCGCTGGTCGGACATCAAGCAGATGGTGCATGACCGTGTTCACTACTTGGAACACCTACGTCAGCTCTCTTCGCTCAATACCATGGTAGGTACAGCACCTGCCAACACCTTCTCGGCAGGCCTCTTCGGTAAAGGTTCTGAGGAACATGGACAGACGCTGCCCGCTGTATTGGTACCTAACGGACAGACATTCTGGACGCCTCAGACACAGCGTACCGAGCGCAAGTGTGTGGCTCCTTATTACTACACCGACACGCTCTTTCAGGGCATCCGTGCCAGCCACTGGTTGGTAGGCGGCTGCACTCAGGACTACGGCTCGTTCACCGTTGCGGCTTTGGGCGAGAAAGCTCATCCTTTTGCTTCGGAAGGCACCCGTTTCAGTCATTCCGACGAGGTCTCCCATCCTTATTACTATGCTGTCCGCCTGCCTGACGAGCGGTTGAAGATAGAGCTGACCGGCCTTAGTCATGCGGCCACCATGCGGGTGACACCTTCTTTGAACCAGTTGATCCAGATTGTGGTTGAGCCTAATAGCGACGAGCAGCAGTCAACAATCGTCGTAGATACCCTTCGCCGTCTTGTCATTGCTACGAATCCAGTTCACCGCATCTATCAGGGATGGGGCGAGAAAGCTGGTTTTAGCGGGGTTTTTGTGATGGAATATCCCGTTGGAATCGTTGATTTCAAGACAGAGGATGGAGCAGCTGTGCTCACCTTCCACGGGCAAGCAAACCGTCCGTTAGTGCTGCGTATGGCCACCTCGTTCACCTCGGTAGAGGGAGCTTTGGCCAACCTGCGTGCTGAGTCCTCAGATTTCAGCACCATGCAGCAAGCCTGTATCAATGCCTGGTGCAAAAGGATGCATGCCATTGACGTGGAAGACCCCGACACGGCACGTGTCAATCAGTTCTATGGCGCACTCTACCGGGCATCGTTCCTGCCTCGTGAGATGAGCGACGTGGACGGCACATACCCCATGTTTGCCAACGGAAAGCCCATAACAATCAAACATCAAACATCAAACATCAAACATCAAACTTCAAACATCAAACATCATTATGGCGACTTCTCCATGTGGGACACATACCGTGCCCTCCATCCGTTGCTTTGCATCATTGCGCCTGATGAAACCGCACAGATGATGCAGTCGCTCGTAGATATGTATGAAGAGGGTGGGTGGCTGCCGATCTTCCCCTGCTGGAACAGTTACACTGCCGCCATGATAGGTGACCACTGTGCCGCTACGCTGGCTGATGCATATATCAGGGGAATCCGTGGCTTCGATGCCGGGAAAGCCTACGAGTCCATGCGCCGCAATGCCTTTATGCAGCCGGCCACTATGCAGGAATACAAGGACGGTATGGGGCGGCGCGCACTTGACTCCTATATTAAATATGGTTATATTCCCCTTGAGGACTCCGTGAAGGAAGCCTTCCACACTCAGGAACAGACATCGCGCACGTTGGAATATGCCTTCGATGATTTTGCCGTTGCTCAGATGGCCCGTCTGACAGGCCATGAAGACGATTACAGACAGTTGATGAGACGCTCTGAGAACTGGCGCAACGTGGTGAACCCCGTTACCGGCAATGCTGATGGCCGCCATGCTGATGGACGGTGGGAAGGCTGTAACGACCAGACGCACCGGCAGCCCTTCATCACAGAGGGAGCGATCTGTCACTATACCTGGTATGTGCCACACGATGTTGAGGGACTTGCCGGCTTGATGGGCGGACGAGACCGTTTTCTCCAGAAATTAGACAGTCTCTTCGATCAGGGTTATTACTGGCATGGCAACGAGCCTTGCCATCAGGTGCCTTGGCTCTATTCCGTCATTGGCGACCGTCAGGCCACCGCCCGCCGTGTCAGCCATATCCTTCAGACTGAATACAACAATACCGCAGGCGGCCTCTCCGGCAATGATGACGCGGGGCAGATGTCGGCTTGGCAGCTTTTCGGTTTCATGGGCTTCTATCCCGTGTGTCCCGCTACACCGCGCTATGTCCTTGGAAGTCCTCAGTTCAGCCGTATTACCATCAATCAGCCGGGCTGCAAGCCATTTGTTATTGAGCGTAGTGATCAATCCTTGCCGTACCTCAATGGCCAGCCACTCCACCGTACCCACATTACTCACGATGAGTTGTTGCAGGGTGGCCGGCTGCAATTTTAAGCCTTTTTAGCCTATGAAACGCATTTTCCTTATTGCTCTTTTCGCTCTTCTCTC
>Ga0310786_10003838_pt1 | contig 21414 bp, 16 predicted proteins | sample AusTroGonzalo_MG_FD_203881 | JGI IMG/M metagenome (GOLD analysis project Ga0310786, IMG submission 203881) | Bovine rumen microbial communities from tropical cattle in Woodstock, Queensland, Australia - Gonzalo_03 (v2) (version 2) | ecosystem: Host-associated > Mammals > Digestive system >...
CTTCTCTAAACCTGATGGTTTTAAGCAGCCTGACAACGAGATCTATGGCTTTGAGAACCTCGGCTTCATGCTGACTGCCAGATTCCATTATTAAGAGAAAGAAGGTGGTGAAGTGAAAAATGATCAGGAGCGCTCGGCTCTGCCGCTTTCACTAAGCGTAGCGACTGAAAGAACCGACACCGTGATTCTCCTATGATATTTACGTTATATTTACAGAAAAACTTTGTTCAATAGAGAATGAAAATATATAACATATTTGCTCTGCTTGCATGTGTCTTATTAGTCTCATGTCCAAGTTCTTGTGTCGATGAATACACTCACATTACAGTAACCAATACTCGCACACAGAGTGTGTATTTTACCATATATCAAGACTCCTGGGGTATTGGTGTGAATGACCTAAGGGCAGATGTATCAAAAACAATATTTAGCTATTTAGAACCCAATTCGAAAATGGTGTTTGACAGATATGAAGAATATCTAATGGATTATGGTTTTAGTCTGGTTGTTGTCTCTTCCGCAACTATGGAGCAATTTGATCCTTACGAAGATTTTCCTTTGGAAAAGTATTGCGACTCTATAATTATAGCAAAATATGATGATTTAGTTAAATGGAACTTTAAGATTGATATATGAAAAGAATAGTTTCTATTTTATTGTTGTTGCTGCTGGGTTTATGCGGCGCCCAGGCTCAGACGAACGAACGGCAGGAAGCTGTTGGGAAGTTTCGGATTGTTCCCTCCTTAATGCTGACTTATAACCCGTATAGCCTCAAGGACCTGAACAACAAATACAATTTCCAGTATGGTTTAGGCATTGAGACGGAATATCGGTTCCATGAGGTCATAGGTGTCTCGTTGGGAGTCAATTATATGGTGCAGGGTGTCAAGACATCAGAATACCAAACGGGGGCTTTCTTTGTAAGTGACAAGAACAAAGAGGGCGAGGTGAGGGTGAAGTCCTTGGGAGTCCCGCTGATAGTCAATGTGCATCCATTGCCCAACGACCACCTGACGTTAAAGGCTGGCATAGAGGAAGACTTCCTGCTGGGCATGGGCGATGAGTATAAATCGGCATGTACAGGTGTTCTTGCGGGTGTTGCCTACAGCTTCGACGACAGGTTCCAGTTCGAACTTCGCTATAATTCGAGCCTCTCTGATATAACGAAGGACAAAGCGGATGGCCCGTTGAAAGAATGCTTCGTATTCTCGTTTGGTGTCATATTCTAAAGTGGGTTTTGATTAAATGATCAGGAGGACCGTCCCCACTGATCCAGGAGGACCGTCCCCACTGATCCACCCACTGATCCAATTTTGGATAATTTTCGCGTTTTTTGCCCCTACTTTTTGGATTTATTGTGTGCTTATTTGCGGAAAATGTGATTTTTGAGTCAAAATTATGGCTAAAAATGTGATTTTTAACAGAAAAATGCATTCAAAAATGTGATTTTTTGCTTATATTTGCAGCCGAAAATGTGATTTTGCGAGTATGGAACTACTAAAAAGAAAGATTGACAAGTATCTTCTAGACTGGAAAAACAACCCTGAAAGAAAGCCGCTGATAGTGAAAGGCGCTCGGCAGATTGGGAAAACGGAGTCTATCAGAGCCTTCGGTAAGGCCAACTATGAGTCGATTGTTGAGATTAACTTTGTGCTTCAGAAAAAGTTCAGAGCCATCTTTGAAACAGGCTACGAGGTAGATACAATTATTAAGAACATCTCTTTGCTTGAGCCTTCATGGGAGTTTATTCCGAACAAGACGCTGATATTTTTCGACGAGTTGCAGAAATGCCCTGACTGTGCTACGTCGCTGAAGTCATTCTGTCAAGACGGTCGCTATGATGTAATCTGCTCTGGTTCGATGATGGGTATCTATTATGAGGAAATAGAATCGAATGCTGTCGGCTTTAAGGATGATTATGAAATGCATTCGATGGACTTTGAGGAGTTCTTGTGGGCAAAGGGTTATTCGACGGAACAGATAGAAGGCCTCTACCAGCATATGATTGCCCTGCAGCCTTTCTCCCAACTTGAGCTCGATACAATGACAGATATTTTCCGCGAATATATGAGTCTGGGTGGAATGCCCGAGGTAGTGAAAATGTATATAGATAATGGTCACTACGGCGGAACACTGAAATTGCAGCGGCAGTTGTTGAAAGACTACGAGGAGGATATTACGAAATATGCAAAGGAGACCGACAAAGCGAAGATCCTGGCCGTTTACAGTCACATATCCACGTTTCTGGCCAAAGAGAACAAGAAATACCAGATTACGAAGGTTGCCAAGGGTGCCAGAAGCAGAGAATACATCGGTGCTGTGGAATGGTTGAAAGAAGCGGGTGTTGTCAATGTGTGCTATTGTCTGAACAATGTGGAGCTGCCGTTGAAAGGCAATTACGTTGCTGACAACTACAAGATATACTATCACGATACAGGCCTGCTCATTGCATCGCTCGACGAAGAAGCACAGGAAGACCTGCGCGCCAACAAGAACTTCGGAACCTATAAAGGTGCCATCTATGAGAATGTGGTTGGCGAGATGCTCCGTAAGTCTGGGTACGAACAGCTGTATTTCTACAAGCACGACAATCCCTCATTGGAGATGGATTTCTTTGTGCGCGATACTGATTCGCTGATACCAGTAGAGGTAAAGGCTAAGGACGGAGCTACGGCATCGTTGAATAACCTTATCAAATGGGATTCCTATCCAGAAGTGAAATATGGAGTGAAACTTGGTTACAAGAACATCGGATGGAACGGTCAGTTCTATACGTTTCCGTACTTCCTCGCTTTCTTGTTGAAACGCTTCTTGAGAGAAAAGTAGGAGAAAAGGGAAAGAATAACTTGTTTTCCCTTTGCTTTTTGCTCACTTATTCGTACCTTTGCATGGTGTTTCGAAAAGAACACGAATAACAATGTATTACCAATAGCACAATCGAGTATCATTATATCTTATGAAACGCTTTTTTCTGTTATGCCTTCTTTTATTGACTTTGGTGTCATGCTCCAAACAGTATTATCGTGTTCAGGTTGATGGCGTGGAGTTTCACAAAGGCTCGGACGATAAGTCGGAGGTGGTCTTCACACTTGATGAAGGAGCGGTTGTGTATGGCCGTTTTGAACATGACGGATGGTGCCAGGTACACAATAATCTGGTGAAAGAACAGCGTGGCTGGGTAAAGACAGACTATCTGGCAAGCATCACCGAGGCGGAAGCCGATTCCCTGACGGTTCTGGCAGAAGCAAAGATGCAGGAAGATGGCGGGCAACTGAACGAGGAGGATAAAGATCGTAAAACGGGATTGGTATTCAAGGCTGCCCATCACAATCTTATGTACTTTATTTATGCAACGATTGCTCTTGGGCTTGTGTTGCTGGTGTTGCTGTGGCGTCAACAATCTAAGCGTCACTTTATCTATGTTGGCTTTGTCCTTTCGTTCATATTACCCCTGGTTATCGTAGCATTAGCAGGAGTGTATATTACCACCGGTTCTGGCCGACCCTTCTATAACTTGTTGCCATTGTCGTTTGGACTACTGATTCTTTATCCTATCTACTATACCAATATCCCGCTCAAAGGTATCCGATGGCTTTTGTTCCTATTAGTGGCGCTTATGTTGCCACTCAGTTTTATGCTCTATGCCGATCATCAAGATGGATTTTTTGCCCCTACACTGATATGGTGGGCGATAAATGCCTTTGTTTTCATCATCTATTACGAGGCTACAAAATCTAATAAATGCCCATACTGCCGTTTCTTTGCCAACCAGACTGACGCTGGAGAACGCTTTGTGGGTGTTCTGCGTCGTGGAAATACAACAAGTCGCATCACTGGTGGCAATTTACGTGAAACGGGGCGCGAATATGAGGGCGGACATCTTAAGAAGATCATAATGACACGTGAAGGACAAGTTAAGGAAACTACATCTACATCATGGTTAGTTGATGTGTTCAGTGTCAATTGTTGTTGCCGACGCTGTGGAACGAAATATAGGCGTTATTTGATTGACAGAAATGCCAGAGACTACCAAACAAGTTCATCAACCAAGCCATTGTAAGTCTCAGAAAAACTCAAATATATTTGGTTTTTCGCTCGGTTTGTACTACCTTTGCAGATGAAATCAATGACTAAAACGAATGCAGAAGAAATTTTTTTCCTTGTTGTGCCTGTTGATGGCTTGTTTGATGGCTGATGCTCAAGGCAGCTTGGCGAAGCCTGTGGTGACATGGGACCAGTATAGTCTGATGATGGACGGCAAGCGGATAGTGCCTGTGATGGGCGAGATTCATTATTCGCGTATTCCTGCCGACGAATGGCAGCAGGAGGTGAGGAAGATGAAAGAGGGTGGGGTGACGATGATTGCCACCTACGTCTTTTGGAATCATATAGAGGAGGAAGAGGGCATCTTCCGCTGGGACGGTCAGCGCGACCTGCGCCGATTCATAGAGATATGTAAGGAGGAGGATGTGCCTGTGGTGCTGCGCCTGGGGCCGTTCTGTCACGGTGAGGTGCGCAATGGCGGCATTCCTGACTGGATGTTTATGAAGGGCTGCAGGATGCGCGACAGGAATGCTGTGTTTATGGGATATGCTGAGAAGCTCTATCGACAGATATTTACTCAGGTGCAGGGTCTGCAATGGAAGGATGGCGGACCAGTCATCGCTGCGCAGTTTGATAATGAATACAGGGGTAGGGGTGAGTACCTGGTGGCGCTGAAGGAGATTGCCACAAAGATAGGTTTCGACCTACCGTTCTATACTCGAACAGGATGGCCCGAACTGGCTACGCCTGTGCCCTTTGGCGAGATGCTGCCTCTGTATGGCGACTATGCCGACGGCTTCTGGGACCGCTCGTTGCAGGAGACGGCAGGCAACTACTATCAGGCCTTTAACTTCAAGGCTTTCCGCTCGTCGACAGCCATCGCCACAGAGCAGATCACTTATCAAACCTCAAATCTTCAATCTCCAACCTCAAAAGAAGAATACCCTTACTTCACTTGTGAGCTGGGCGGTGGCATGATGCAGGCCTATCATCGTCGACCCTATCTCTATGCTGACGATGCCTATTCGATGGCGCTGGTGAAGTTGGGCTCAGGCTCGAACCTGCTGGGCTATTATATGTATCATGGTGGTACGAATCCTGAGGGCAAGACCTATCTGAACGAGAACCAGCGCACGCAGGCCACCAATTATAATGATATGCCTGTGAAGAACTACGACTTCCAGGCGCCGTTGGGTGAGTTTGGTCAGAGGAACGAGTCGTTCTACCGTCTGCGCCCCCTGCATCTGTTTATGCAGGACTGGGGCGAGACGCTGGCTCCGATGGAGGCTTCGTTCCCATCGCCACAGGATATCAAGAAGGGCGATGACTCGCAACTGCGATGGGCAGTAAGAAGTGAAAAATCTACTTCCGCCTTTATTTTTGTGAACAACTACGAGCGCTTGCAGAGCCTCTCAGCGAAGAAAGACGTGGTGCTGGAGGCTTGTGGCGTGAAACTGCCTAAGCTCACCATCCCAAGTGGCTGTATGGCTATCTTCCCTGTGAATGTCGATGGCATCAAGTATGCTACGGCCCAGCTGGTGGCGAAGCGTGATGGAAAAATCTATTTGATGCAGATTCCTGGCATTCCCACTACTATCTGTATGCAGGGCGGCAAGACCTTGAAGAACCTCAAGCCTCAGTCGCTCAAACCTGTTTGCCAGAACATCTATCTGTTAACACAGTACGAGGCAGAACGACTCTTTTTGACAGGCAAGGGCGAGGTGAAAAGTCAGGAATGGACTGCCGAGAAGGTGAAGGAGACGGGGGCTCTGCGTCAGATTCCTATTGGCGTGCAGAAGGTGGCCGAGGAACCTACCGACGAGGACTTCGAGCAGGCTGCGGTATATAGGATTCAGGTGCCTGGTGACAGATCATCGCTCCTGAGAATCACCTATCAGGGCGACTGCGCCCGTCTTTATGCCAACGGCAAGCTGGTGGCTGACCATTTCCAGTATGGTCGTCCGATGCTCTATGGCCTGTGGCGCCTGCCTGAAGGCTGCAACGAACTGGAGTTGCGTATCCTGCCTTTGCAGAAAGATGCGCCCATCTATCTGCCTCGTGAGGCCGAGAAGACATTAGGCGAACGACTTGTTAAAGTGGAACTGACAAACGAAGGACTATGAAACGACTGCTGATATCACTATCCTTCATCATTGCCTGTGCTTCGTCTGTCGTAGCACAGAAGGTGCTGAGTCTCTCGGGCATCTGGGACTTTGCCGTGGGTGAGACGCCCCGCTATCATGACCAGATACAGTTGCCTGGCTCGATGCTGACCAACGGCAAGGGCGACGATGTGGATATCCACACCCAATGGACGGGCTCGCTCTACGACTCCAGCTTCTACTTCAACCCCTATATGGAGCCCTACAGGCAGAAAGGGCAGATGAAGTTCCCTTTCTTCCTGACGCCAGAGAAACATTACGTGGGAAAGGCTTGGTATCGTCGTTCTATTTATGTGCCTAAGAGCTGGGGTGACCAACGTATCACGCTGTTCCTGGAGCGTCCGCATATCGAGACCACTGTCTATGTGAATGGCAAAGAGGTGGGACATCAGATGTCGCTCTCGACGCCCCATCGCTATGATGTGACCAGCTATCTTAAGAAAGGTAAGCGCAACGAGATTGCCATCTGTGTGTATAATGGTATTGAGAATGTGTGTGTGGGTCAGGACTCGCACAGCGTGACAGACCAGACGCAGGGCAACTGGAACGGCATCACAGGACGCATAGAGCTGCAGGCGCAATGGAAGAAGCTGAATATCAAGGGCGTATCGGTCAAGGTGGACAGTACCAAGATTACCTTGCCTGGCAGATGGGTAGGTGGCGAGCATATAGAGGGTGAAAAGGTCCAAATGCCTGTAGGCCGTGTGACCGTGAAGCTGGAGAACCATACCGACGGTCTGAAGTTCTTCCCCCTTTACGACTATGACGTGACCTGCACCCTGCGAGAGACGACAGGCGCTAAGGCTGGTAAGGTGCTGATGACACGCCGTATGGAGGCTCATGGTGATCAGCTGTCGGCCGACTTCCCCTTGGGTCATGATATCAAGATGTGGGACGAGCATCATCCCAACCTCTATCAGCTGACCATCACCGCTGGTGAGGATAAGTTCGACATGCTGGTAGGATTCAGACAGGTGGACATCAAAGGTCGCCAGATGTATATCAACGGCTATCCTATCTTCCTGAGGGGAACGGTAGAGAACTGCTGCTTCCCAGAGACCGGCTATCCGCCCACCGATGAGGAGGAATGGCTGCGCATCTTCATGAAATGCAAGGAATACGGTCTGAACCATGTGCGCTTCCATAGCTACTGTCCGCCAGAGGCCGCCTTCTTCGCTGCCGACAGGGTGGGTATCTACCTGCAGCCAGAGGGACCCTCGTGGCCCAATCATGGCGTGAGGCTGCGCAGGGGACAGAAGATTGACGAGTATCTGCTGGAAGAGTCGAAGCGTATCATCGACGAATACGGCTATCACCCCTCGTTTGTGATGATGGCGGCAGGCAATGAGCCTGCAGGCGACTGGGTGACCTACTGCAACGACTGGGTGAAGAAGATGCACAAGTATGACCCCACCAAGGTGTATTGCGGCGCCAGCGTGGGTGGCGGCTGGGCCTGGGACGATGGCTCGGAGTATCATGTCAAGGGTGGTGCACGAGGTTTGGAATGGGAGCGTCAGGCTCCTTCCAGCGATGATGACTATTATAGTGGCATCGAGTTCCCCAGGAACTATAAATCGCAGACGCCTAATCAGTCGCCTATCATTGCCCACGAGCAGGGCCAGTGGTGTGCCTTTCCTGACTTCAAGGAGATTGATGAGTATAAGGGTGCCTATAAGGCCCGTAATTTCGAGCTGTTCCGTGACTTGCTGCGCGACAACGGTATGGAGAAGATGGCGGAGAAGTTCCTGATGGCCAGTGGCAAGCTGCAGGTGCTGTGTTATAAATATGAGATAGAGCGCAACCTGAGGACTAAGGATTATGCCGGCTTCCAGCTGTTAGGTATTAACGACTATAGCGGACAGGGTACGGCACTGGTGGGCCCACTCAATGTGCATTGGGGTGAGAAAGGCTATTGCAATGCTGAGGACTGGCGACAGTTCTGTTCGAGGGTGGTACTGCTGGCTCGCTTCCCCCGTTTCGTCTATACCAACAACGAGACCCTTCGCGTACCTATTCAAATATATAATGCGCTGTGGTCGAAGATTGCCAAGTCCACGATTCGCTACTCGATTACTGACGAACAGCAGCATGTGTGGCATGAAGGGGTGTTTCAGAAGGATACCATCCCCTTGGGCAAAGACTGTGAGCTGGGTGTGGTGGAGTGGAACCTTGATGCCGTCAAGGCACCTACGAAGCTGACGCTCTGGACCCACTTCGGCAAGGATATCATGAACCATTGGGACTTCTGGGTGTATCCTCAGTATACGGATATCCAGAACGGTCAGGTATGCATTGCCGACACGCTCGATGCTGAGGCGCTGAAGGTGCTGAATGATGGCGGCACGGTGTTGCTGACGGCAGCAGGACGCGTGACGCTGGGTAGTGATGTGGTGCAGCATTATCTGCCTGTGTTCTGGAACACGTCGTGGTTTAAGATGCGTCCGCCTCATACCACAGGTGCCTATATCGAGAAAGAGCATCCGCTGTTTAAGCACGGCTTCCCCACAGACGACTGGAGCAACCTGAACTGGTGGGAGCTGCTGAACAAGGCGCAGGTGATGAACCTGATGGAGCTGCCCAAGGACTACCAGTCGCCCATACAGCCCATCGACACATGGCACGTCAGCAGGAAGCTAGGCATGATGGTTGAGGCTAAGGTGCTTAACGGAAAACTGCTGATGACCACGATGGACATCAGCAGCGGTTTGGAGCGTCGCATCGTGGCTCGCCAGATGCGCAAAGCGATTCTTGACTATATGCAGAGCAGCGACTTCAATCCATCGCTGGTGCTGGATGTTCAGACCATTCGCGACTTCTACACCAAGCAGGGCCCGAAGGTCAGCATGTTTACTAACGACTCGCCTGACGAGCTGAAGCCAAAAATAAAGTGAGCTGCAATTGCAACTCACTTTTTTATTGCTTACTCGTAGCGATTGAGTCCCTCCTTCAGGAACTGTATGTACTCAGGAATATCCTCTTTGTAGGCTCGACTGCCGCAGAGGGGTTTTCCTTCGTTGTCGAGAATCACATAGAAGGGTTGGGCGTTGGCACCGAACTTATGACTCTGCAGGTAGCTCCACTTGGCGCCAACAGTACGTAGCGTCTTGGTCTCTCCCTGCTGGTCTGTCACCTCGAAAGGCTCTGCCAGCGGGGTCTTATCATCGACATAGAGCGATATCAGTACGAAGTCGTTGGTAATCATATCAGCCACCTGAGGGTCAGTCCATACGGCAGCCTCCATCTTACGACAGTTCACACAGCCAAAGCCTGTGAAGTCAACGAGGACAGGCTTGCCCTCAGCTTTCGCCACAGCCATTCCCTGCTCGTAGTCTGTGAAACGGGCCTCCACCGTCTTGGTGTTGAGGTTGAAGTCCTGTGTGTTCATAGGAGGAGCAAAGGCGCTGACAGCCTTACAGGGTGCGCCCCACAGACCAGGAACCAGATAGACGGCAAAGGCCAGCGAGACGAGGCCACCCATGATGCAGACCACAGGCATAGGCTTCTGTTCACCATTCTCTACATCACTTTGGAACTTCAGCCAACCACAGAGGTAGGCTCCTAATAGGGCGAAGATGACTATCCACAGCGAGAGGAACACCTCGCGATCGAGCAGATGCCAGCCGTAAGCCAGGTCGGCTACGGAGAAGAACTTCAGCGCGAAGGCCAGCTCCACAAAGCCTAATACCACCTTGATGGTGTTCATCCACGACCCCGACTTCGGCGCCTGTTTCAACCATGAGGGGAAGAGGGCGAAGAGGGTGAAGGGGAGAGCCAATGCTATGGCGAAGCCCAACATGCCGAGGGCAGGGGCGAGCCAGTTGCCGCTGGTGGTGGTCTCAACGAGGAGCAGACCGATGATGGGTGCTGTGCAAGAGAACGACACCAATACCAGCGTGAAAGCCATCAGGAAAATGCTGATGAGTCCGCTGGTGGCTGATGCCTTCGTGTCAACGCTGTTGGCCCAAGAGTCAGGCAGCTTGATTTCGAACCAGCCGAAGAACGACAGGGCGAAGACTACCAGCAGCAGGAACAGGAAGATGTTGAAGACGGCGTTGGTGGACATCGCATTCAGCGTGTCGCTGCCAAAGAGTGCTGTCACACAGAGTCCCAAAGCTAGATAGATGACGATGATGCTGATGCCATAGGTGAAAGCATCGCGGATACCCTTGCCCTTATCGCTCTTGGAGCGTTTTAGGAAGAAGCTCACCGTCATGGGGATGATGGGCCAGATGCAGGGCATGCAGACTGCCAGCAAGCCACCCACGAAACCCATAAGCAGGATGTAGAGCAATGACTGGTTGGCAATATTATCGCTGTCGCCCATGGTTCGCAACTCGTCGATGACAGGTGTCCAGAGGTCTGTGTCCTCAGGGCCCTGAGGGGCCACGGCGGCAACGGCTACTGTGTCAGCCTGAGTGGTGTCGGCAGCTGCAACTTCCTCTGCTACAGCAACTTCCTCCTTGACTTGTGGTTTCTCTTCAACAGACTTGTCGTCAGCCAGCTTCACCTCGCCGCTCTTGCGGAAGGTGACCTGTGTTGGAGGCAGACAGCTCTCATCGTTGCAGGCGCCAAACTCCAGATAGCCGTCAATGTCGTATTGAGGCTGGGTGAAGCGAATCTTCTGACTGAAGGTGGCCGCGTTCTCAAAGAAGCGCAGCTCCATGCCGAACATCGCGTCGAATTTCTTGATTTCTTTGCCCACAGGCTTCAGCTTACCTACCAACTCGGCACCTGTCATCTTCTCAACGGTGAAGGTGGCCTCGATAGGACCGCTGTCGCCTAAGTCGGTGGAGTAAACATGCCAGCCTGGGTCGATGGTGGCCTTAAACAGAATCTCGGCTTCGTTGCCCTTCAGCATCTTCAGCTCTGAGCTGAAATGCACAGGGTCAGCCATTTGAGCTTGCGCTGCCACCATCAGCAGCAGCGCAAGCATAGTAAGGTATAATCTTTTCATGATGTTTATCCCCAAACGAATTTATTATTTGCGGATAATCTTTTTGGCTACGCCGTTTTCAATGATGATGTAAATACATCTGTGCTGAGGAACGGCACTCAGACGACGACCCTGAAGGTCGTAGATGCCATTGAGCAAGGGGCGCTGTGTGGCGCTGACACTCTGGATGCCGGCATATTGCTTGGTGTCGTCTTTGTCAAAGTCCTGCGAGCCGCCATTATAGTTGATGGTGCCGTCGGCCTTGATGGCTTTGCCACTATAGTTGGCAATGCTGAGGCTGCCTCCCGTCATGTAGAAATTGCCAGAATCCTCGTCCTCATGGCTGGGCATCTGACCCGTAGAGGTGTTTCCGTCAAGCTCTACCTGAATGCCATCATCGCCAGTACCGCTGATGCTGACATTGCCGCTCTCCATCAAGAAGTACTCCTTGCAATGGATGCCGTCTTTCACAGCTGCGGTGACGTTGATGTTGCAGTTCTTGATCTCGATATACTCCTTGCTATAGATGCCGTGCTTGCTGTTGCCTACGACGTTGAGGGTACCCTTGCCCTTGAACTTGGTGTGACCCTTGATGTGCAGGGCGCCATTACTGTTTTCGTTGGCACCATCAGTCAGCGTGCTGGTCTTATCCTTCTTGATGCTGACAGCAATACGCTTGCCATTCTGGATGTTGACGGCAGCACCGCTGGGGTTGGTCAGGTTGACACCGTTAAGCTCGACAGTACATTTGTACGAGCCTTCCAGATAGAACTCGCCGTCAGACGAAGTGCCGGAGAGATTGTAGATAATCTCTCCGTCTTCGTTGTCGGTAGTCTTGTCCACACCCTCGAAACTGGCATCTTGCACTATGATGACATGCGATGATGTGCCACTGCTCACGGTGACATATTGCTGGATGTTATTGGCAATGGTCACCGTAGCGCTATTGCCGCTGTAGACAATATTTACGGTATTGTCGTCAATGGCATTGGCAGAGAGCACGCCTGCCATACAGGTCAGGATGCAAAGAAAAAGTTTTCTCATATATTAATAAGGTGTGGGAGATGATTAGAGACCCAGTGACTTCAGGGCGTCGCCTGCTGCCTTATTGATTTCCTCGTTAGCTTTCTGGGCAGCTTTGTTCACCTCGTCGTTGGCCTTCTGCTTGGCTGCGTTCACCTCATCGTTGGCCTTCTGCTTGGCAGCGTCAACCTGCTCGTTGACAGCATCTTCCACGGTGGTTACCTGGTTCTGGGCAGCCTGCTCCAAACCATTCTGAACTGCCTGAGCTGCGCTGTCGGCAGTAGCTTCGGCATTGTCGAGAATAGACTGGCTGGCAGTCAGTGCGTTGACAATCACGTCAGCAGGTGTGCTGATCAGCTCGTCGAGGGCGCTCTCTTCAGCACCAGCGGCAATCAGCTTCTCTTTGCTGTCCTTGATGAACTTCTGGATCTCCTCGAATGCGGTCTTGGCTGCCTCGGGGTCTTTAGCTGCCAGCTCTTCCACTTTCGCCATAGCACTATCCATGGTGCTTTCCATCTCGTCGAGATTACCAGCCTCGAGCTGTGATGTCAACTGCTCAATGAATGGAGCCACTTCACTTGCTTTCTCTGCTTTCTCACTGCACGATGCAAAACCCAATGTCAGAGCTGCAACGGCTACAAAAAATAACTTCTTCATACCTTGTTAGTTTTGTTAAAATGGTTGTAAAAAATCTTATTTGGGCACAAAATTAAGAAATAATTGTTGAATTGAACAAAAAAAAAGCAAGAATCCTTTGGTTTTAACAAAATATTTACTATTTTTGCCCAATCTTAGGATTTCATGCTATGATACAAAGTACAATTAAAACAAGAGTCGTAGGAGTTGGTTTGAGCATTGACGAGACTATCTTCGCTATTGTCGACTTACGAGGAAACATCATTGCCAAGGATAGTTTCCCCACTACGGATTTCCCCAATGTGAACGATTTCATCACTTATCTGAGTGAGCGCATCGTAGCCCTTGTTGAGGCTAACGGCGGGTATGAATCTGTCCGTTCGGTAGGTATCAGCTCTCCAAGTGGTAACTTCCGAACTGGATGTATTGAGTATCCACCCAATATGCCGTGGAAGGGTCAGATACCTATGGCTGCTATGCTGCGCGACCGTCTTGGACTGGCTGTGGCGCTGGGCAACGATGCCCACGTCAGGGCGCTGGGCGAGTATGTGTTTGGCAGCGCACACGGTCTTCAGGACTTCCTTTATATCAACCTGGGTCATGGCGTGGGTAGCTGCATCTTTACCAACGGCAAGGCCTATCTGGGCTCCGAGGGTTTCTCGGGTGAGATAGGACATACATGTATCGAGCACAACGGACGTCTTTGCGGCTGCGGCAACAGGGGCTGTCTGGAGGCCTATACTGGTACGAAGGGCGTGGTGAAAACAGCCACCGATCTGCTTGAGTCCGATTCGCGTCCTTCGCTGATGCGAGGCATGACTGATATGACTCCCAGAGACGTGTTTGAGTGCTGTGAGAAAGGCGACGAACTGGCTATCGAGACCTTCCGTCGTACTGGTCAGATGCTGGGCATAGGCTTGGCCAACTATGCTTCTATCTTGAATCCTGAGGCTGTTATCCTGGCAGGCGGCATAGCCCGTGCAGGCAAGTGGCTCATTGAACCCACGCACGACTCGTTTGAGGAGCATGTGTTCCATAACCTGAAGGGTAAGGTGAAGTTCCTGACATCGAACCTGAACGAAGCAGAGCGCGATGTGCTGGGAGCCAGCGCTTTAGCCTGGAACGTCAAGGAATATTCGCTGTTTATCTGATAAACCGTAATGAACGTAGAAAGAATCAAAGACATCATAGATTCAATGCCAAACTTGAGTACCGCCCTCGGGATGGAGTTTATCTCCACACCCGAGGTCGATACTTGTATGGCCCGTATGAAGGTGGACGAACGTAACCGTCAGCCCTTCGGATTCCTCAGTGGTGGTGCCTCGTTGGCACTGGCAGAAAATGTGGCTGGCGTGGGCTCCAGCGCCCTTTGTCCTGGCTGTGCCTGTGTGGGCATCGAGGTCAGCGGCAGTCATGTAAAGGCTGTGGCTGAGGGCGATACGGTGACGGCCTATGCCCGTTTGCTGCATCAGGGATCTACGCTTCATGTTTGGAATGTGGATATCAAGGATACGGCGGGCGACCTGATTTCGAACGTCCGCGTAACCAATTATGTAGTCAAGCAGAAATGACAGGACTGGCACTCTACAGATTGCCCCATGAGCAGCAGGTGACGATGGTGGCGCAGACGGAGGGCGAGCCGCAGGAACTGCTGTCGTGTGAGGCTCTCAACGGACAGACTGGTTTTGTGGTGGCACCTTTTTCCATCAGTCCTGATACCCCCCTCATCCTTATCCGCCCAGATGTTGTAAAGACCTTCAAAACTGTTTCCGATTGTTTCGACGGCATAAACAGTTTGTTTCCACTGGAGAAACAATTTGTTTCGATAGGGGAAACAACTTGTTTCGATAGGGGAAACACTTTAAGGAAATGCTATGCGTCAGACTTCAGTCGCTTTTTTGAGCATTTGAGGAACGGCAATTTTCGCAAGTTGGTGCTAAGCCGTTGTGCGGAAGAGCCTGCTATTGAGGGTGTTACGCCGATGGAATTCTTCCAAAGGGCCTGTCAGTTATACCCTCGACTGTTTATCTCGCTGGTCTATACCCCTAAGAGCGGCCTGTGGCTCACGGCAACGCCAGAGATTCTACTTGAGGGCGACGGCAGCGAATGGCGCACCATTGCGCTGGCTGGCACCATGAAGCTGGAAGGCGACGAGCTGCTGGGCGAGGGTGAGCACATGACCTGGAGCACAAAGAATATACAGGAACAGCGCTATGTGGCCACCTATTTGATGGGCTGTCTGGAACAGCTGGCAAAGAATATCCGTGAGGAGGGGCCGCGAACGGTACGTGCTGCCAACCTGGTGCACCTGCGAAGCGACTTCACTTTCACCTTATTAAATAACGCGCGCGTGGGAGATGTTCTTCAGATGCTGCATCCCACGCCTGCCGTCTGTGGTCTGCCCAAACAGGAAACCTATCGCTTCATTCTCGATAATGAACATACGCCCCGCCTGTATTACAGCGGTTTTATGGGTCCATTAAATCTATCACCCGTTACCCTTCACAAGTCACCAGTCACCCACCTCTATGTGTCCCTTCGCTGCATGCAGATAACACCAGACCGCTATCGCCTCTATGCTGGTGGCGGCTTGTTGAAGGACAGTATTGAGGAACTGGAGTGGCAGGAGACAGAGGCGAAACTTGAAACAATGCGACAATGTATAGCAATAAAGAAAATGTAAATATACTGACAGCTCTGCTAGTGGCTCACGGCATTCGTCATGCGGTGGTGTGTCCTGGAAGCAGGAATGCGCCCATCGTCCATAACCTGAACGAATGTCCTGACATTAAGTGCTATCCTGTGACTGACGAACGCTCGGCTGGTTTCTATGCCTTGGGAATGACGCAGGCATTGAACGAGCCTGTGGTGGTGTGTGTCACTAGTGGTACCGCCCTGCTCAACGTGGCGCCAGCCGTTGCCGAGGCCTACTATCAGCATCGTCCCTTGGTGGTTATCTCAGCAGACCGTCCTCAGCAATGGATAGACCAGCTCGATGGTCAGACGCTGCCTCAGCCTGATGCCTTAGGACGCTTTGTCCGTAAGGCCGTCTCGCTGCCAGAGCCACATAATGACGAGGAGCGCTGGTACTGTAATCGTCTGGTTAACGAGGCGCTGATAGAGAAGTATGCCCCTGTGCATATCAACGTACCCATCACCGAGCCGCTGTTTGATTTCTCTGTGCCAGCATTGCCCTTAGAGCGGAAGATAGAGCTGACATCTGCCGATATTTCCAATGTCACGTTGAGTCATGTGTGCAGGATGTTCATGCAGGCTAAGCGGCCTATGCTGATAGCTGGACAACCCATGAATCCGCTGATGGACGAGGCTGTCGTGCAGATTGGCGATGATGAGAGCTATGTGCCTGACTTCGTGCTCTATACTGGCGGCTCTATCGTTAGTAAACATCTGAAGCGTTTCCTGCGGAAGGCTAAGGAGACGTGGGTGGTGAATCGTGAAGGCGAGGTGACAGATACGTTTATGAATCTGTCGCATATCATTCAGGGCGATGGCGACGTGGTGGCCGATATGGTTCGCTTCAATCTGGAGCAGCAACCGCATCCCTTTGTGCAGAAATGGGAGGCGTTGATTGCCGATATCCGCAAAAAGGTGGAGGCCCAAGAGCCTGACGATTTGCAGGCTGCCGCTGTGAAATACTTTGAGCAGAAACGAGGAAAGGATATGGTGCATTATGCCAATTCGATGGCTATCCGTCTGGCAAATATCTACTCGAAGACGCCTGTCTATTGTAATCGTGGCGTCAATGGCATCGAGGGCTCACTTTCTACTGCGGCTGGCTTCTCTGTGGTTACTGACGAGAAGGTGTTCTGCGTCATTGGCGACCTGAGTTTCTTCTACGACCAGAACGCCCTGTGGAACCAGAACCTGAGAGGCAACTTCCGCATCCTTCTTTTAAATAATGGTAAGGGCGGCATCTTTGAGAAGCTGCCTGGACTAGAGCAGAGTCCGGCTCGCGACAGGTTCGTGGCTGCCCAACACTCGGCAACCGCTGAAGGCATCTGTCAACAAAACGATATCTACTATCAGCAGGCCACGACAACAGAAGAGATGCAACAGGGCATAGACCTGCTGCTCTCGGAAGAGTTCTCACGTCCAATGGTCTTGGAAGTGATGGTTTAGTATTTGAATGAGGAGCCGCCCACGAACTCTCGCATAATACTGGTGGGAGGTATCTCTTTATCGCTGACAGGCAAGAAGAAATGAATGAACTTCAAGAGCCTGTGAGCTTCGGAATATTCTGGACAGTTTCTGGGTACTGAGGCGAGGATAATCTCAGCATGGGTGCGCAACACGGCAAACTCGATGTTGAGGGCCGAGTTGAACATCACGTCGGCAGACTCCTGGAATGGGAATATCCATTGGTCTTCGGCCTCGCACACATTCTTCCATTGAGCGATGGTCTGCTGGGCAGTAAAGGCCCCTTTGTTGTAGTCGCGGATGATGCGGCGCAACAAACGGTTATCGCGAACGGGAATCCAGTTATGATCATCCAATGAGATGCTGGTCAGGGCCGAGATATAAATCTTGTACTTCAGCGAATCTGGAATCTTCTTCGTCAGTAGCGGGTTCAGGGCATGAATGCCTTCGATAATCAATATGGTATCGTTGGAAAGCTTCAGCTTCTTGCCGTTCCACTCTCGCTTGCCAGTCACGAAGTTGTATTCAGGAATCTCCACCCGCTCGCCCTGCATCAGCTTGAGCAGATGATCCTCCAGCAACGAATACTCCACCGTCTCGATATTGTCGAAGTCATAGTCGCCATTGGGCAGCTTCGGCGTATCCACACGGTTCACGAAATAATCGTCAGTAGAGAATGAAACAGGGCGCAGACCGCAGGCCAGCAGCTGTATGGAGAGACGCTTGCAGAAGGTGGTCTTGCCTGATGACGAAGGACCTGTGATGAGCACCAGTCGCACAGGATTCTCCTCGCGATGGAAGCGATGCTCAATCTCCTCTGCTATCTGCACAATCTTCTTTTCCTGCAGGGCCTCGCTGACCTGAATCAGTTCGGAGGCGTGACCTCGTTGAATGGCACGGTTTACGTCGCCAGCATTCGAGAGACGCATGATGATGTCCCAGCGTGTCTTCTCTGCAAACATCTCGAAAGTCTTGGGCTGGTCTACTTTCTCTGCCACCTGATTGGGGTTGTTCCAGTCAGGCACCCGCAACAGCAGACCATCCTCATAGCGCTCCAAGTCCCACACCTTCAGATAGCCTGCGCTAGGCACCAGCGGTCCGTAGTAATAGTCGACGGTGTCACCCAGCGTGTAGTAGTCAGAATAGATCTGACCACTGGTCTCCAGTAACTTCACCTTATCCGAGAATCCCCTTTCGGCAAATACGCGGATTGCCTCCTCGTTGGTAGCTTCCGTACGTCGGAACGGCATATCGAGGTCGACAATCTCCTGCATCCGCTGTTTGATTTGCTCCACGTCCTCGTCAATAAGCTGACTACCGTCTTTCTTCTTGAAGTTGCAGTAGTAACCACGACATAGCGAGTGCTCGATGAAGAGCTTTGAACCAGGAAAAATATCCTGCGTGGCCTTGTAGAGCACGAAGCTCAGCGAGCGGACATAGACACGATGACCGCTACCTGCACGTGCATCGAGAAATTCCACATCACGATTCTGGTAGAGTCGGAATTTCAGTCCCTGAGAGGCGTTGTTGACTTTAGCCGAGATGACAGGATAGGGGAGCTTGATGTCGTCGGCAAACTCCTGATACACATCGAGTAGCGAGGTTCCTTCTGGGAAGCTCTTTGTCACGTTATTGTTCTTACAGCGGATTTGAAGCATGGCGTAGATAATATTTTGTTGCAAAGATAGTAAATAATTCTCAAATAATTCGTAACTTTGCCGCATAATTTAAAAACAAACAGAGAAATGGCACAAAGAGAATGGAAAGAGATTAGGAAATTCGAGGAGATTCTCTTCGAAGAGTATAACGGTATCGCTAAGATTACCATTAACCGTCCCAGATATCGCAATGCGTTTACGCCCAAGACCACGCTGGAGCTGAGTCAGGCTTTCGCACAGTGTCGTGAGTTGCAGCGCATCCGTGTGGTGTTGCTGACTGGAGCTATGAGTGAGGTGCCTGAGGGCAAGAGCCTCGCTGATGTGAAGCATGCCTTCTGTAGTGGTGGCGATATGCATGTGAAGGGTCGTGGTGGCTATATCGACGATGAGGGCGTACCCCGTCTCTCAGTACTTGACGTGCAGATGCAGATTCGTCGTCTGCCCAAGCCAGTCATTGCAATGGTGAATGGCTATGCCATCGGTGGCGGTCATGTGTTGCATCTGGTGTGCGACCTGACCATTGCTTCGGAGAATGCCATCTTCGGACAGACGGGACCGAAGGTGGGTTCGTTCGATGCTGGTTTCGGAAGCAGCTATCTGGCTCGTATCGTGGGTCAGAAGAAAGCACGCGAGATATGGTTTATGTGCAGACAGTACTCGGCAAAGGAGGCTGAGGAGATGGGTATGGTGAATAAGGTGGTGCCTATTGACCAACTGGAGGATGAATGTGTGAGCTGGGCCGAGACAATGATGGAGCGTTCGCCCATCGCCCTGCGAATGATCAAGGCAGGACTGAATGCCGAACTCGACGGTCAGGCTGGCATCCAGCAGTTGGCAGGCGACTGCACCATGCTGTATTACTTCCTCGATGAGGCACAGGAGGGCGGCAAGGCATTCCTCGAGAAGCGCAAGCCCAACTTTGACCAATATCCACAGATTCCATGAAGATAGATATTGAGGAGCGGGTTCTCCATTTCAAGCAGCCAGCGGGTACCAGTCGCGGTGTATATACCGAGCGGCGTATCTGGTTGGTTCGTGTGTCCGATGGTAATGCCATGGGAGTGGGGGAATGTGCTCCTTTGTTGGACCTGAGTTGCGATGCTTTGGAGCCCCATATATATAATAAGGTGTTGCGATGCTTCTGTGACCAGGTTGAAGAAACTGATGAGATACCCTATGAGGCGATGCGTGACTATCCCTCGATGCTCTTCGGACTGGAGACGGCACTTACTAGTTTCAACTCTCAACTTTCAACTCTCCGCTCGGCCGAAGGACGCTCGCATGGCGAGAACTTTCAACTTTCAACTCTCAACTCTCAACTTTTTGACACGCCTTTTGCTCGTGGTGAACAGGGCATACCTATCAATGGCTTGGTGTGGATGGGCTCTTACGAGGAGATGCTGCAACGCATGGAGGAGAAGTTGAAGCAGGGCTTCCGCTGTGTGAAACTGAAGGTGGGCGCCATTGACTTTGATAAGGAGTTCGACTTAGTGAAGCGTATCCGTGAACGGTTCTCGCATCATGAGGTGGAACTGCGCCTGGATGCCAATGGCGGGTTTCTGCCTGATGAGGCACTCTATAAGCTGGAACTGTTGTCGCAGTATGTCATTCACAGCATAGAACAGCCCATCCGTCAGAAGCAATGGGCAAAGATGGCAGAGCTCTGTCGTGATTCTCCACTACCTATCGCCCTCGATGAGGAACTTATCGGCGTGAACGACCCAGAGACGAAACGGCAGATGTTGCGTATCATCAAACCTGCCTATATCGTGTTGAAGCCATCGTTGCATGGTGGCATGATGGGCTGCAGGGAGTGGATAGACATAGCTCGTGAAGAGGGTATCGGCTCGTGGATCACCTCTGCCCTGGAGAGCAACATCGGCTTGAATGCCATCGCTCAGTTCTGCAGTGCCGTATATGGTGATGCTATTACCTTCCCACAAGGTCTTGGAACAGGACAGCTCTTTACGGATAATATCCCGATGCCACTGGAAATCAGAGGAGACAAGCTATGGATCTCGAAGCATTCCTAAAAGAATGGCATAACGACAGTCCCACCGTCTTGGTGCATACCAGCGGGTCGACAGGTAAGCCCAAGCCCATGCTGGTAGAGAAACGGCGCATGGAGGCTTCGGCCCGTATCACCTGTGGCTTCCTTGGATTGAAGGCAGGCGACAGCGCTTTGCTTTGTATGTCGCTCGACTATATTGCAGGTAAGATGATGGTGGTGAGGGCGCAGACCTGTGGTCTGCGGCTCATTACTGTCGCTCCCAGCGGACATCCTCTGGAAACGGTAGCTGAGCCAGTCGATTTTGCGGCGATGGTACCGATGCAGGTTTATAACTCTCTGCAAGTACCTGAGGAACGGGAACGGCTGAAAGCTATTAAGCATCTTATTATTGGTGGCGGTGCCATCGATGAGTCGATGGCTCAGGAGCTGAAGACCTTCCCCAATGCAGTCTGGAGTACTTACGGAATGACGGAGACGCTTTCTCATATTGCCCTTCGCCGTCTCAGTGGGCCTGAGACCAGCGAGTGGTATGTGCCTTTTGAGGGCGTAAGTTTGTCGTCGACGGATGAGGGTTGTCTGGTGATTGATGCTCCCGCTGTGCATGACGGACCGCTTATCACCAACGATATTGCTGAGCTCTCCGATAAGGGCTTCCGTATCTTAGGCCGCAAAGATAATGTCATCTGTTCTGGCGGCATCAAGATTCAGATGGAGGAGGTGGAACGGTTGTTGCGCCCGTATCTGACGGTGCCTTTTATGATTTCAAAACGACCAGATGAGAAATTCGGT
>Ga0310786_10003839_pt1 | contig 21407 bp, 9 predicted proteins | sample AusTroGonzalo_MG_FD_203881 | JGI IMG/M metagenome (GOLD analysis project Ga0310786, IMG submission 203881) | Bovine rumen microbial communities from tropical cattle in Woodstock, Queensland, Australia - Gonzalo_03 (v2) (version 2) | ecosystem: Host-associated > Mammals > Digestive system >...
TAAGATAATCAGCGCCATCTGTCTCGTTTGCAGTTTCACGTCATGTGGCGACTTCTTGGAAATCAAGGACCAGCGTGAAATCATTCTGGAGGACTTCTGGAATGAAAAGGCCGACGTGGATAATATTGTGGCAGGATGCTATTCGGCACTTCAGGATGAAGGCGTACGTAAACGCATGATGATCTGGGGTGAGTTCCGTAGCGACAATATCGGAGCCGGTAGCAATATTGATGATGATGTTTCTCTGTATAACATCCTGAAGGAGAACATCACCGCTAAAAACGATTATACTACTTGGGACGGTTTCTATGATGTGATTAACCGTTGTAATACTGTGTTGAAGTATGCACCTGAGGTGGCTGCCAAAGACCCCGCCTATACCGACGGTGACCTGAAGGCTACCATTGCTGAGGTAACGGCACTCCGCTCACTCTGCTACTTCTATCTGATTCGTACCTTCCGTGACGTGCCCTTCTCAAGAGAAGCCTTTACGGATGACGACCAGAAGATGGACCTGGCTGCTACTCCTTTCAACGAGGTGCTCAACAACCTGATTGTTGACCTGGAGGCCATTCAGAACGACGCCGTAAGACGTTATCCTGAGACCAAGAATGGTTATCAGACTGGTCGTATCACTCAGGATGCCATTCATGCCATGCTTTGCGAGATGTATCTCTGGGCTGGTGACTATGACAACTGTATCAAGTATGCAGATATGGTCATCAAGTCTAAGAAGGAAATCTTTGAGGAGTATAACAAGAAGAACCGTAATAACATGGGTGCTAGCGTCGAGGCTCTTCTGGAGAAGCGTCTGAACGGCTTCCCCCTGATTTATGAAGACCTTCAGAAGGTGGACCAGTGCGGTAGAGTTTATAATACGCTCTTCACACAGTCCAAGCGTGATGATGCCAGCAAAGAAGTCATCTTTGAGTTGTACTACGACGAGGATCCTTCGGCTCATGGTACTATCAACAATGGCGCAATATCTTCATTCTATGGTAACTCTAGCTCAAGGAAGGGTCTGGTAACAGCCGGTTCTGCTGTGTCAGGTGATATTAGCCTTACTTCTGGTCGAGTTATCTTTGAAGATAAGGTAAAGTTGTTGGATGCCCGCCTCTATACCTGTTATGATCAGTCATCAGAGGCTATTGCCAAGATGGTATATTCAAAGATCAATATCAACGCTGAGGCTACACCAAACGCAAACTATTCCAGCGCATTCCCTTCGAACAGCAATGGCAGCCAGTGGATTATCTATCGTTTGCCCGATATCATGCTCTTCAAGGCTGAAGCACTATGTATGAAGATGCGCGACGGCGTAGAGGCAGAGGATCTTGCATACAATGATGCTATGAACAAAGAGGCCTTCAACCTGGTTAATGCTATTAACAAGCGCTCTATCATGAGAGTAACCCTTCAGCCTGCTGATACACTGAATGCCGGTGACTATGGTTCTAAGTCGGCCATGTTGGAACTGGTGAAGAAAGAGAGACGTCGTGAGCTGATGTTCGAAGGCAAGTACTGGTATGATCTGGTACGCTATGCTATGCGTGCCGGCAATACTGACGAAGTTATTTCTGCCGTCAGCAAGCGCGATGATGTGAACAGCCAGTTTGCTTCTAACTTCTTCAAAAAGATGGATGCTATCTTCTGGCCCTACAACTATGAGGAGCTGAAGGTGAACCACAACCTGGTGCAGAACCCGTCATTTGGTAGTGGTGAAAGTACCAGCTATGAGAAAACGACCAAATAACAATGAATACTCTAAATAAGAAGACTATGAATATCAAGAAAAATATCAAAGTTGCCTTCATGGCGCTGGCAGCCCTGCTTGCTACAGGGCCATTGACCAGCTGCTCTGACGAGCCTGATAATGAATACTTCTATGCATTCACAGGCGAGATGATGAGCGATTACATGAAGAATCGCGAGCAGTATAGTCAGTTTGCCGCTATCGTTGAGAAGGCCAATCTGATGAGCCTGCTGTCTACTTACGGTAAGTATACGTGCTTCTTGCCCGACAATGATGCCGTGAACAAGTATCTGCAACAGCGTGGCATATCAAGTATTGACGAACTGAGTGTGGAAGACTGTGACACCATCGCCCGTACTCACTTGGTGAACAATATCTATTCAACCTTTGAGATGACGCAGGACTGTCTGCCCGACTATAACTTGTTAGGTCGTTATATCGCTACCTCTCAGGGTGTGGACGAGGACAGCAATGCTGTGGTTTACCTGGAAGGTTTGGCACATATCATTTTCGAGAAGACTTATCCTGACGGATCGAAGGTTCATCAGAACGACTCTGTGGAGAATGGTATCGTTCAGCCTATCGACATGGTTATCGAGAAGTCTAACAGCTTCTTGGCTGACATTCTGCGTGACAACGAGAATATCGGAATCTTCTACGAGGCTTTGAAGGCTACGAAGGTTGACGAGCAGATCGTGGCTTGGCAGGATCAGGACTATGAGAAAGAGAAGCTGAAGTATAAGTACTATAAGTATAAGTCACACGTTAGAAACGAGGTGGCTTGGGTGCCTGATCATAAGAGACAGGGCTTTACGGTCTTCGTAGAGTCAGACTCGCTCTATAAGGCTAAGTTCCAGGAGTATGGCATCGATACCAGCCAGGGTAACCTGAAAGCATTGTATGATCTGGCTGTCCAGATTTACGACCCTGTATATGGCTCTGGTGATGTACAACATCGTGATGACCAGAAAGATGGTTGGAAGTTTGAGAACCTCTCTGACAGTATCAACCCTCTGAAGCGCTTCATCCAGTACCATATCATGACCCGCTACGTGCCGGCAACGACAGACCTTACTGCTTTGATCGTTCCTGAGTTCAAGGAGCCCTTCGGCTTTGAGACCAAGTGGATTAATGCTGTAGAATGGTACCAGACCTTGCTGCCTCATACCATGCTGAAGGTTGAGTTGCTGAGCCGCTATGGCCGCTATGACCTCAATTTCAAGGCTCTGCCTGGTGTGGATATCTATGGACCTGATGCTGATAAGAAGGAGCGTCACTTCATTAACCGCCGCTATGAGGCACCTGACTATACTTTCCGTGGTGTGCTCGTAGATAATACGGTTGAGACAACACCTGTACACGATGCTCTGAATGGTCACTTCTTCTATGTGGATGATATTGTGAAGTTTGATACCGATGTTCGTGACAAGGTTCAGAATATGCGTATCCGTATGGACTTCTCAACGGTCTTCCCCGAGCTGATGAGTAATGGTATGCGTCTGAAGGGTAACTACCGTGCCGACGATGGTTACAATGCACCTGCTGATGAGTCTGAGAACCCGAAGAATGGTAAGAACTATCAGTTCCCCTTGGGTTATCTCGATGGTGTAACCTTCAACTCAAGCTGTCACCTGGTTTATCGTCGTCCTCACTGGGAGTTCTGGTCTTGGCAGGGTGATGAGTGGAACCTCTTTGGTGACTATGACTTCACCTTCCGCATTCCTCCCGTACCTTATAGTGGCGAATGGCAGCTCCGTCTGGGCTTCGCTCCGTTGGAGACCCGTGGTGTGATGCAGGTGTACTTTGGACAAGATCCTAACAGCTTGATACCTCAGGGTATCCCCTTGGACATGATGAACACTCTGGAAAGTGAGCAGTATCTTGGTAACCGTGTGAGCGATGACGGTGCACTGGATACCTATAAGAAGACCACGACAGAGGACCTGGCAGCAGAACAGAAGTTGCTGAAGAACCTCGGTGGTTATCGTGCTCCGCGTTCTTGCTACAATGTGAATACAGGTAATGGTAATTCGAAGAACTATTCATGGGGTATGATCCACATGATGCGTCGAATCCTGTGCCAGACCTATATTGATGCCACCAAGGACTATTACATCCGTTTCCGTGTGGCTTCTGATGGTAAGCAAGGTAACAATAACGAATTTATGTTCGACTACTTTGAAATGGTTCCTAAGAGTGTCTATGGCATCGAAGGTGAAGGAGACATGGAGGACGACCTGTAATTGAGAATTGATAATTGAGAATTGATAATTATGATTACCAAGAAAATATATATTAAGGTGTTAGGGTTGGCAGTAGCCACCCTCACCTTCGTAGCTTGTTCCGATACCTGGGATGACCACTATGAGAGTCTGGGTGACACCACCAATGGTGTGCATGATGGCTCTTTGTGGCAGGCTATCAGCAGTAACGAGAACTTGAGTAACTTTGCCAGCGTATTGAAGGAATGTGGCTATATGCCCAGCCTCGATGGCAGCCAGGTGTTCACGGTCTTTGCTCCGACCAATGACCAGTTTAGCAAGGCAGAGGCTGATGCCCTGATTGCCAGCTATAAGCAGCAGGTGTTGGACTCTGTGACTCAGGAGAACAATACCGTGATTAAGGAGTTTATCCAGAATCATATAGCCCTCTATAACCACTCTGTCTCGAACCTGAGGACTGACTCTATCGTGCTGATGAATGGTAAGTATGCCGTGTTGAGTGACAGCACCATCAATGATGTCAAGATTGGCCTGAAAAACCAGCTCTATACTAACGGTGTGCTTTATACGCTGGGTAAGCAGCTGAATTATCTGCCGAACGTGTTCGAGTATGCAACGAAGGATGCAGATTTGGACAGCCTGAGAAGCTTCCTCTACAACAGTCACTACTACTATCTGAAGTTTGAGGCTGATAAGAGTGTGGCAGGTAGTATCGTAGATGGTAAGACTCAGTATCTGGACTCTGTATTCAGCCAGCAGAATGAGTTGTATAACTATTTGGGTAAAATCAACTCTGAGGATAGCACCTACTGGATGGTGGCTCCCACAAATGAGGTATGGAAGACGCTCATAGAGAAGTACGAACCTTACTTCAACTATTCTCCCGAGCTCCCCGACCGCGACTCAATGGTTTATACCAACAGCCGTCTGGCCATTGTTCAGGGTACCACCTTTACACGTACCTATCTGAATAAGGATGCAGCCCTGAACGACTCTGCTATCTCTAACCAGAGCGTGAAGGACAAAACGTTGACTTATGTACAGCGTAAGACCAAGTGGGGTCTGCCCTTTGCTTACAATCAATTCTTTGATCCAAAGGGTACGAACGGTATCTTTGATCAGACAGAGGTTATCCCTTGTAGTAATGGTCAGGTGCTGAAAGCTTCAAAGTGGAACATTGACGAGCTGAACACTTTCAATCAGTTTATCATTGCCTCCAACTCGATTAAGGAAGTGAGCAAGATTCACGATCCTAACAGTAAGGAACAGACAGACTCTGTAGAGACTGTGCAGAAGAATCCTAAATATGTGAGCTCAGACAACAAGTTCTACAATTCTCTGTGGGGTAATTCGTATATGCAGTTCGACCAGCTCTATACGACTGTGAACCACTCTGTAACCTATTACTTGAACAATGTGCTTTCGAACATGGGTTATGATATCTATCTGGTAGTTGCTCCTGCCTTGGCTGGTGACTCACTGGCTACGACAAGTGAGCGTCTGCCGACAGAAGTTCGTTGCTCTGTCTATAATCCCGGTATCGGTGTAGAAGAGATGCTGAACTCTGAAGGTAAGAAGAACTTCGAGACAAAAGCCGACGTGGTTGATTACATCCTGCTGGCCGAAGACTACAAGTTCAACTTCAGCACTGTCGGTGTGGATGCAACAGATAGAAAGGCTTGGCTGAAGGTAGAGACACGTGTAGGTAGTGCCGATCTGCGTAACAATGTCAAGACACGTACTATGCGTATCAACTGTATCCTGTTGGTTCCCCACGGAGCTCTGGAGATTGTTGATGCTCTGCCTGAGAAAGTGGGTACCTTACCCAACCAGGGTAAGGTCGCAGCAAATGCTGTGGGTAAGCCTGGCGTGGTTGTTTATCCTCATGGTAAATTTGACGACAGGAGTTATCCCGCCTGGTATATGCAACGCTAATGTTCACATAAATAAAGAAAGTAGAATATGAAACGATATATCTTATTTGGAATTTCGCTGCTGATGACTTTCCCGCTGAGTGTCTTCGCACAGGATTACGATGACGAAGAAGAGGAAGAGATTGAGGAAGTTCAGGTTAAGCGAGTTATTACAGCGAAGAAGCAGTATGAGACACGTACAGTCAAAGGCTTTGTGTTTGATGCTGCCACACAGCAGCCTATCTCGGGTGCTATTGTCCGCGCAGCAGAGATTGAAGGTTACAGTGCACTGACCGACGACGATGGTGCATACGAGTTGAAAGTGCCGGTCTTCGCATCTGCCGTCCATGTCACTTCGCCTGATCATAACCCCATCAGAATGGGTTTAGTGGAAGGTGAGCAGCAGAAGCCGGTATATATGTATATTACGAACTTTACGGCAGAGTACAACGCTCAGACCAATGTACGTAGTGACTATCAGATAACTGATTTCAAGTACACCAATGCCATCAATATCAAGGATGAGATTCAGAAGCAGTTGGGCGGTCAGGCCTATACGGTTACTCGTAACGGTACACCTGGTGTGGGTAGCGTGATGTTTATCCAGGGTCTGAATTCACTCAATGTGAATGCCCAGCCGCTGATTGTCATTGATGATGTGATTATTGACCAGCAGTACAGCCGCACACTGTTGCACGACGGTTTCTATAATGATATCCTGTCGAACCTGAACCCTGCCGATATTGAGAAGGTTACCGTGATGCGTAACGGTACTGCCCTCTATGGTGCCAAGGGTGCCAATGGTGTGATTCTGATTCAGACACGCCGTAACAGGTCTATGGCTACCCGCATTACCGCCAATATCTCTGCTGGCGTGGTGCTCGAGCCTCAGTATCTGTCAGTGATGGATGCAGGTCAGTATCGCAGCTACGCTTCTGAGATGCTGAAGACCACCGATACCAAGTTGCGTGAGTTCAAGTTCTTGAAGCCTGAATACGATCAGAATGGTAAGAAGTACTACTACTATGACCAGTATCATCAGGAGACCGACTGGAAAGATTATGTCTATCATACAGCCATGACTCAGAACTATGGTATCAACATCGAAGGTGGTGACGCTGTGGCTAACTACAACCTGTCGGTAGGTTATACCAGCGCACAGAGCACGCTGAAGTACAATGATATGGACCGTCTGAATGTGCGTTTCAATACTGATATTACTCTGACACGCAAATTGTTTGTCCGCTTTGACGCTTCGTTTGCCAACCAGACACGTAACATCCGTAACGATGGTGCTCCTGAAGGTTATGATGAGGGTACACCTACATCGCCTGCTTTCCTGGCATACGTCAAGAGCCCGTTCCTGAGCCCTTACAGCTATGGTCATGATGAGACTGGTTCAGGCCGCTTCTCTGATTCTCACTGGGATATTGAGCAGGAGTCTTACCTGTCAGAGGCTTTGGCAGACTATCCGAAGTACAACTGGCGTCTGGGTAACCCCGCTGCTATCAACGAGTATGCTGAGGCAGAGTCGAAGAACCGTTTCGAGACTTCAATGCTGAACCTGACCGTGACACCGAAGTACGAGTTTACCCGTAACTTCTCGCTGAGCGAGCATTTCAGCTACAACCTGGTTAACACCAACGAGTTGTACTATATTCCTATCAATGGTACACCTGATACCTATTATGTATCTAGTCTGAACGGTAATCGTCAGAATGAGACACGTGCCCTGGCTTCTAAGCAGAACTCTGTTATGAGTGACACTCGCTTGGAATGGGAGAATCGTTACAATGCTCATTACATCCATCTGTTGGGTGGTGCTCGCATCAACTGGGAGAGCTTCTCAACCAGTTCGCAGGTAGGTTACAACACTGGTAGTGATAAGACACCTGGTATCTCTGGTCAGTTGCTTAACAAGGATGTGACTGGTGTTAACGAGAACTGGAATTCTCTGTCATGGTACGCTCAGGCTAACTACAACTACAAGAGCCGTTACTATCTACAGGGTAATGTGACCATCGATGGTTCTTCTCGCTTCGGTCAGGAGGGCGGTGACTTCCGTCTGTTCAAGGCCGCATGGGCTGTGTTCCCCGGTATCCAGGGTTCATGGGTCATCAGCAACGAGCCTTGGATGGCTAAGGTCAATGGTATTAATTACCTGCGCCTCTCTGCCGGTTTTGAGATGAGTGGTAACGATGATATCAACTATTATGCTGCTCGCAGTTACTTCCGTTCTGGTAAGTACCTCAACACCGTTGCTACATTGGCATTCGAAGGTATCGGTAACACGGAGGTGAAGTGGGAGACCACCCGTCGCCTGAATTTAGGACTCGATGCCAGCTTCATCAACAACCGTTTGAATGTGGGTATTAACTACTTCCGTTCTTCTACCTTCAACCTGCTGTCACTTCAGCAGCTGGGATTCCTCAGCGGTCTGAGCGAGAACTGGTCTAACGATGGTAAACTGAAGAACGAAGGCTTCGATGTGAACTTCAAGGCTAAGGTGCTGTCACTGAAAGACTGGCAGTGGGAAATCGGTGCCAGTGCTGGTCACTACAAGAATGAGCTGACCGCTCTGCCCGACAATGATAAGCCTATCATGAATGAGATTTATGGTGCTACCATCCGTTCGGAGGTAGGTCAGGCTGCTAACCTGTTCTATGGTTACAAGTCGCTGGGTGTGTTCTCTACTACTGCTGATGCGCAGGCTGCTTCTGCTCATGCCGCTGGTGAGGCTACCTATGATGCCAAGGGTCTCTACTTCCTGGACGACAGTCATAACCGCGTTTATTTCGAGGCTGGTGATGTTCATTTCGCAGACCTCAATGGCGATGGTATGATTGATGCACAAGACCAGACCATTATCGGTGATCCTAATCCCGATATCTATGGTAACATCTTCACGTCACTCTCTTGGAAGCGCTTCACGCTTGACGTACGCTTCAACTACTCACTGGGTAACGATATTTACAACTATATGCGTTCACAGCTTGAAGGTGGTTCACGCTTCATGAACCAAAGCACAGCTATGCTGCGCCGCTGGCAGGTAGAAGGTCAGCAGACCGACATGCCTCGTATTACCTTCCAGGATCCGAAGGGTAACTCTCGTTTCAGCGACCGCTGGATTGAGGACGGCTCTTATCTGCGCCTGAAGTCTGTGACCCTGAGTTACAACCTGCCCATCAACTCTGAGTATATCCAGGGCTTCCAGTTCTGGGTTCAGGGTAACAACCTGCTGACCTTCACCAAGTATCTGGGTACCGATCCTGAGATGACCATGACCTCAAGTGTGCTTGGTCAGGGTATCGACCTGGGCCGTTTAGGTCAGAGCCGTAGTATTGTGGCTGGTGTGAAGATTAACTTGTAATTGAAAATGGATAATTGAAAGTTGATAATTATGATTACCAAGATTTATAAAATATTCTGCGCCGGTCTGGTAGGTTGCGGTATCGCCGCCACACTTACCTCTTGTGAGGACTTCTTCAATCAGGAGAGTGATGACGTGCTCTATTCCGATCAAGAGCATCTGAACAACGCCGTTGATACCATCTACTCTTTGACCGGTATTCTGGCAAAGTTGCAGGCACTGGGCGATCGTACCGTTCTGTTCGGTGAACTGCGTGGCGATCTGGTTGACCTGACCGAGTATGCCGACAGTAACCTGCAGGCTATTGCCAATTTTGAGGTGAACGATAATAATAAGTATAACCAGCCGAGTGACTACTATGCAGTCATCAACAACTGTAACTATTTTATTGCTCATGCCGATACTGCTTTGAGGAGCAACCGTAATGAGGAGATCTTCATGAAGGAGTATTGCGCGGTCAAAGCCATCCGTGCTTGGACTTATCTGCAGTTGGGTCTTGTCTATGGCAAGGTGCCTTTCTATACCGAGCCCTTGCTCAGTAAAGATGCTGCTGAGGTGGCTGAGAGCAGCCAGAAAACACTCGAGGAGATCTGTTACTATTTCCTTCACGAGGATGGTCTGATGGACCTGCCTGAGCGCTACAACACCGAGTATCCTGAATATGGTGATATCAGAGTGCCTTCTAAACTGATGTACTTCCCCTTGAGTCTGGTGCGTGGTGATTTGTATCTCTGGCACGCCACACTGACTAATAATGTCAAGGAGTACAAGGAAGCTGCTAAGCAGTATTATACTTACATCAGCCAGCGTAATGGCTTGAACAGCGCCTATCCTATTGGTCGCAGTAATCTTGACATGTGGGACCTCGGTGAAGCCAAATGGGAATCACCTCGTGCCGGTCTCTATCCTGTTGATGAAACAGCTACTGCAAATAGTGAGGCTATTACGATGATTATTGGTGACTCTCTGCCAGCAGAAGGTCATTACAGTGAGTTGCGTAACTTGTTCAATTCTACTGAAGACAACGACTACCGTGTGAGCATCAAGCCTTCACAGCGTGTAAAGGAGATTTCTCAGGCTACACCAAACTGTGTGCTTTCTAACGATGCCAGATCGGTATTCTATGCTCCTCAGAACCTGACTGACTACTCTGGTGACTTGCGTCTGCCTGATGCTTGTCCTCCAAACCAGAGACCTGAAGTCGTGAAGGGTGTCAGCGTCGAGACTCAGAAGATTAACAAGTATCCTGTATCTCGTGAGATGACTCATATCATCGTCTATCGTCGTATCATGGTTTACCTGCGTATGGCTGAGGCTTTGAACCGTGCTGGTTATCCCCGCATGGCCTATGAGGTTCTGTCAGAGGGTCTGACCAACCAGGTGATCGATACCAAGGTTATTCCTTATTATCCCACAGCTGATGATTTCAACTACTTGGTGCAGTTTGATTTCAATGATGCTCGTTATGAGAATTGCGAGCCCGAGGACTACGTCACCCGTGCTGGTTTCGAGCCGTTGGCTACCCACAACACGATTGGTATTCACACCCGTGGTGCTGGTTGGACACCGATGGATACGACCTATGTGCTGCCTCATGACACCATTGAGTATAATGCAACCAAGCGTGCACAGCTCGTTAAGGAGCAGCAGGCTTATGTTGACAGCCTGATTCTGGCTGAGTCGGCTCTTGAGTTCGCCTTCGAGGGTACGCGTTATTACGATATCATGCGCTATGCCCTTCGTCAGGACAATCCTGAGGCTACAATGAAGAAGATTATCGGTGCCCGTAAGGGTATTGACAATCCCACAGATGTTAAGCTGACAGGTCGCAGCAGCTGGTTCCTCACTTGGAAAGGCAAGTTGGGATACTAATCGCAATGATTAGTCCACAATAAATGGAAGCGCAAATCGTTAAAGATATTAAACGGTTTGCGCTTCTTTCTTTTTTATTGTTTATCTTTGCGCCCAATAACTGATGCGATGATGAAGAGGACCATGTATCGTAATTTCTTGCTGCCGATGCTCATGGTGTGGGCCTTGGCGCTGAGTGGTTGTCATACGGAAGGCGGTGTTGACCTTTTAGCTGTCGATATAGACAACTACCGTCCAGTGGATGAGTTTGTAGATGCCTATGACGCCATCCGGAATCAGGAGCAGTTGCAGTCGGGTCGTGACTATGACATTGAGAAGACCATACGTGTCATCAATGCCTTGGAGCTGGCTCAGGTGCGTTCCAATAGTTTTGAGGAGTTTCTGGACTATATGGCGCGTGAGGACTATAGCGGCGTGGCTCCCGATGTGCTGGAGGCTAAGCGCAAGCTGTTTCCTGTGTTGGAGTACACCTATAAACTACAGCAGCAGGACGAGCAGTTGACCGATGTGTGGCTGCTGATGCGTGGTGCTGCCCGTGGTGGTGAGACATTGGTGGAGCATGCCTCTGTCAGCGAGCTGTTCCGAGCTACTCATGGTGATATCTTTGCCATCTTGGGAATCATCAAAGGCGAGGATGCCCAACGATCCACAAATGAGGTGTTTGAGCAGTATCAGAAAGATAAGAAGCTGAAGTCGCAGCTGCAGGAGGATTTGCAGAAGCTGCGTGCTTCCTATCGCCAATATTTGGAGGACTATACCCCCATTTATCGTAAGTATATGCAGGAGTATGATGCGCTCTGCGTGAAGAAAGACCAAGCCTATTTGGACCTTTATGCTGGACGTACCGACGAGGCACTTAAGCAGACACAACTGATTCTCAATCAGTATCCGAATAATGCTGAGGCTATGTTGTTGCAGTCGATGGCGCATATCCTGTTAGGGGCTGGCGAAGTACCGTCGCCAGCAACGCTGGAGCCACTGAATCCTGAAAGTCCTGAAAGCCCGGACAGTTTGGAGCGTCAAGATAATCAGGTGCCCCCCGCTCCCCAGTCTCACCTGGCCCAAGCTACGGCTTTGCTCAACCGATATTCGCAGACCTATCCTGACCGTACGGCCCCTGCTTTGGTCCTTGAAGGTCTCATGCAACAGCAGCTGGGCAACGAGCAGGCAGCGCTGAGCCGTTTCCATCAGGCCAGCGTAGAGTATCCCCGTCAGGCCGCCCGTCTGACTGATATGCTCGATTCGTATAACACCCGTACCTACTTGAACAAGACGCCTGAGGGTCAGTATCTGCGCCGCCTGTATGCCTCGACGATGGAGGGTTACGGCCTGTTCAGTCCGAACCTGCTGAAGGCAAAGTACTATGCCGACCATGGACAGCTGGATAAGAGCCGTGAGGAGATTTATAACCATTTCTTCCGTCGTGGTAATCAGGGTATCTACGACGAGTTACTGAGCGACATGCAATTCTGTGAGGAGAACCTCTATGGTCCATTTAAGAGTCTGTTGCTCGAGCAGTCGTATATCGACATCTCGGTGGAGCCCGAGTCGAAGTGGCTGTTCTGGAGCAATAAAGAGGTGATGCATGTAACGCTGCGCAACCGTTCCGACCTGGACTTCGAGAATGTGCGTATCTTCCTGTGCATTCATTATACAGGTATGTATAAGGATGAATATGACGTGGTGAAGGTGCCAAAGGAGGTGAATATTGTGAACAAACACTCTACCACGGACTTTGACACGTTGGTCATCAGCTATCCCGGCAAGACCTACGACGATATCACCCGAGTGCGTGCCATCGCCATGTTCGAGGACCGCATCTGCTGGGTCGATGATGTAGATTATAAGCAGGCTAATGTGCTGGCTTGGCTGCGTGGCGACGGCAAGAAGGAGAGCGAGTTGCAGGCAGCAGCACGTGAGGAATATCTGCGCAACTACTCGTTAGCCCCCCAGCGTCTGCGTCGCACCCTGAAGGAAGGTGTCAGCGTGCTGGCTCCTGAGGAAGACCCTGCTGAGGAGAAAGACTGGTGGGATTCGTTTACTAGTTGGTTCAGCAGTCCCGACAACGATTTGCGTATTGAACTGCCGCGTGTGTTGGTGATGACCGACCCAGTGTTCTCTATCCGTCCGCTGGATGCTGACAATACGCTGATACCTGAGGAGAACTACCTCACAGGCACCACCATCCGTCTGCATTTTGACTATGAGCCTGCCTACGAGGAGCATCTGCCACTTTATATCTACAGTCAGGTAGGCACCTTCTGTGTCGATATCATTTATAAGGGGGCATCTTCCGAGATAGCCTCTGTAGAGTTCCTATTGGAGAAATAAAGTGTTTCCCCCGTCGAAACAAGTGTTTCAACGGGGGAAACTGTTAGTTTCAACAGGGGAAACAAGGAGTTTCTACAGAGGAAACAAATAGCCTAAATTATAGGCTGTATTCCAGCATGATAAACGAGTAGGGGGCTACGTCCAGCGTGAATTTCTTCTCGGCCTTGACGTCCTGCTTCTGAGGAGCGATGGGCTGCTGGTCGTAGTTGTTCTCATCGTTGGCAGCACCAGTCAGGACGGTCTTAACGGCATTGCCCTTAATCTTGAAACGGCTCAGGTTGATGTCGGCCTTCTTGGCCTCGTCAGAAGCGTTACAGATTTTGACATAGAGCTTGCGGGTCTTGACGTTCAGGATGACAGACTGACCATAGTGTACATTCTCGAGTGGCTGTATAACATCCTTGGCATCACCTTCGAACTTCACGCAGTCACCATACCAGTACTGACCGGCAGACTGTCCGAAGAGCTGCTGCACATAGTAGCTGCAGGTGAGGTAGGCACGTTCGTTGTCGAAGTAGATCATGTCAGGGTTCCAGTTGGTGTTATCGCGACGGGCGAAGAGGGGAGCGTATGAGGTCATTGCCACAATGTCGCCATTACGCTCTACGTGGAGCAGATAAAGACCCTCGGCCAGAGCGTCGATGAGCTTCTTGTCCTTGGCGGCATACTCACCCAGATAGACCTTCGTCTTGCGGTCACGAGGATAGTTGTCGTACTGGCGCTTGTTGAGGAAGTAGTTGTTGGGCTCGTAGTAGTGCTCGTCGATGATGGGCATGCCGAGTTCCTCAGCGAGCTTCCAACCATTGTCGAGGTCGCTGTTGCCTGGGTGTGAACCAGGACCAGCTGTACCCACGATGACAATCTCAGGATGAGCCTTCGTCACGCGTTCATAGATATATTTGAAGCGCTCTGCGAACTCGGGGCTGATACGCTCCTCGTTACCAAGACCTAAGTACTTGAGGTTGAAAGGAGCGGGATGACCGGCATCAGCACGCATCTTGGCCCATTTATTGGTAGCAGGGTCACCGTTGGCCCACTCAATAAGGTCGATAGCCTCGTCAACCCATTCGTCCATATCCTCCATGGGTACTACATCCTGAGCCTGACCACGCATGCCCCAGCCGCCATTGGTGCCCTGACAGCTTACACCGCAAGGCAGAATAGGCAGTGGCTCCATGCCAAGGTCCTCGCAGAACTGGAAGTACTCGAAGTAGCCCAGACCCATGCTCTGGTGGTAGCCCCAGGTGTTCTTCAGGCTCTTGCGCTGCTCCTTCGGACCGATGGTGGTCTTCCAGCGATAGGTGTCCCAGAAACCATCACCACCACCGTGAACCACGCAACCGCCAGGGAAGCGCATGAACTTTGGCTGGAGGTCGGCCAGTGCCTGGGCCAAATCCTTACGAAGACCGTGGCCTTTATAGGTATCCTGCGGAATGAGTGAGACCATGTCGATGTCAAGGTCGCCAGTGTCGAGCACGAGGATCTGGAGCGATGCATTCTGACAAGTGCTGTCTGGTGTTAACACGGCTTCATACTTCTCCCATGCGTTGCTGTGGACATCGAATTTGGTCTCAGCCAAGAGTCTTGGGTCTCTAGGACCGAAGCCACGACCCTGAGGCTGTGCTACCAGTGCTACGCGAACCCATTTGCCCACGCCCGACACATTGCGTAGGAATGCCGAGAAGTTGTATTTTTCGCCAGCCTTGACGCTGATGCCGTTGAAACCGTCGTTCTGCAGTCCGAAGCCTTTCCAACCACGATAGTCGTAATACTCTTTGGCGCGCTCGGTGTGGAGTCGCATGTAGGTGGGGTTGTTCTGATGGAGACCATCGTTCATGCGTACTTCGGCATAACCCAGAGAGTGTCCTGGGCGAATGCTCTTCCAAGCGGTGCCAGGTCCCCATCCGTCGCGCTCGCTGGGGTTGAATTCGAACGAGCCGTTCTGAATGAGCTCAGCATAGAGTCCGCCATCGGCAGCACTGCTGATGTCTTCGAAGAAAATACCAATTAATTCATCGCTGATAGCCTTGCCGCCTGAGGGGGCAGTCATCGGCTTCTGGGCGTTAAGTCCCAGAGTGGCTGCCAAAAGAGCAGCTCCGAGTGTGATACGTTTGTTCATCGTCTTTTTTAGTTATTTGGAAATAATAGTGGGGCAAAGGTACGAAAAAAAGTGGAAAGTGGAAAGTAGAAGGTGAGAAAAAGTAAAAAAGTAAGGTAAATATTTGCATAATTAGTAGAAAATGCGTACCTTTGCACCCGTTCAGAGGAATGAGAGGCTCGAAAGGGTCTCTCATTTCCGTTATAAATAACGTTAGAATGATAACGAAAGAAACATTAAAGACATTAGTGGAAGAGTGGCTGAAGAAGGGCGACTACTTCCTTGTAGACATTCAGATGGATGGCGGTGATGACCGCATTGTGATTGAGATTGACCACGCCGACGGTGTGTGGATTGAGGATTGTGCCGAGTTGAGTCGTTTCTTGCAAGAGAAACTGGGCGACGAACTTGGCGACTATGAAATGGAGGTGGGCAGTGCCGGACTGGGACAGCCCTTTAAGGTGGCACAGCAGTATGTGAACCATGTGGGCGACGATGTAGAGGTCGTTGATGCTCAGGGCAAGAAGATTGTCGGTGTGCTGAAGTCGGTTGACGGCAACCAGTTTACTGTGACCACACAGGAAAAGCAGATTCCCGAGGGCAAGAAGCGCCCTGTGAAGGTGGATGTTGACAAGACCTACTCTATGAATGAGGTGAAGTCGACGAAGTATCTGCTGGCGTTTAAGTAAAAGTAAAAGATAAAAAATAAAATATCAAATGGCAACAAAGAAAGAAGTGAAGGGTCCCAGCATGTTTGAGACCTTTCAGGAATTTAAAGAGACAAAGAACATCGACCGTACCACTTTGGTGAGTGTGCTTGAAGAGAGCTTCCGCAATGTGCTGGCCAAGATGTTTGGTTCTGACGAGAACTTCGACGTGATTGTGAACCCCGACAAGGGTGACTTTGAGATTCATCGTAACCGTGTCGTTGTAGAAGACGGCGAGGTGAAAGACGAGAACAAGGAGATTTCGCTCTCTGAGGCTCAGAAGATTGAGCCCGACTATGAGGTAGGCGAGGAGGTGAGTGAGGCTGTGGACTTCACGAAGTTCGGTCGCCGTGCTATCTTGAACCTGCGTCAGACACTGGCTTCAAAGATTCTGGAGCTGGATCATGATGCCCTCTACCAGAAGTATAAGGATAAGGTGGGTACCATCGTCAGTGGAGAAGTCTATCAGATGTGGAAGCGCGAAGTGCTGCTGATGGACGATGAGGGTAATGAACTACATCTGATGAAGAGTGACCAGATTCCTTCTGACAGCTATCGCAAGGGTGAGACCATCCGTGCCGTGGTGAAGGAAGTGCAGAACGAGAACAACAACCCTCGTATCATGCTGAGCCGTACCAGTCCTGAGTTCCTGAAGCGTCTGCTTGAGGCTGAGGTGCCCGAGATTGCTGATGGACTGATTGCCATCCGTAAGGTGGCCCGTATGCCAGGAGAACGTGCCAAGGTGGCTGTGGAAAGCTTCGACGACCGCATCGATCCCGTAGGCGCTTGTGTTGGTGTTAAAGGTAGTCGTGTACATGGTATTGTTCGCGAGTTGTGCAACGAGAATATCGACGTGATTAACTACACCAGCAACATACAGCTGTTTATCCAGCGTGCCCTGTCACCCGCTAAGGTGACCAGTATCTCTCTGGATGAGGCTAACCACAAAGCCGAGGTCTATCTGCAGCCTGAGGAGGTGTCGCTCGCAATTGGTAAGGGCGGTATGAACATCAAGCTGGCCTCTATGCTCACCGAGCATACCATCGACGTATTCCGTGTGGTGAATGAGGGTGAGACTGATGAGGATATCTACTTGGATGAGTTTGCCGATGAGGTAGACCAGTGGGTTATCGATGCCATTAAGGCTTTGGGCTATGACACCGCTAAGGAGGTACTCAATGCTCCCCGTGAGCTGCTGATTGAGAAGGCCGACCTTGAGGAGGAGACTGTCGACCATCTGCTGGATGTACTCCGTGCAGAGTTTGAGTAATTTGACAATTTGACCATTTCACTATTGGACAATTGTAAATTCGTAAAATCGTAAAATTGGAAAATTAAAGCATGGGAGTAAGATTAAATAAAGTATTAACAGAACTGAATATAGGACTTCAGACGGCAGTTGATTTCCTTAAGAAGAAGAGTAGTCTGGGCGAGATTCGCGATGACGCCACCTCTAACACCAAGATCTCTGACGAACAGTATGAGGCACTGGTGCAGGCTTTCAGTGGCGATAAAGCCGTGAAGACGCAGGCTGAGAAGCTCTTCACCAAGATAAAGAAGGAGAAGAAAGCAGAGAAACCTGCTACTCCTCAGGTGGAAGAACCCTCTGCTGCTGAACAGCCTCGTCAACAGTTCAAACCTCTGGGCAAGATAGACCTTGACAGTCTTGGCAAATCCAAGGCGAAGGCCGCTGTTGCACCCGAGGAGAAGAAAGAGCCCGAGGTCACTGCCGAGGCCCAGGCTCCCGTTGAAACCAAAACGCCAGAACCGCAGCCCGAAGTGGTTGAAGAGGTGAAGGAGAAACCCCAGCCCGCGAAAGAAGAGAAGGTTGAGACATCCGCACCTGTTGAGGAACAGGAGGAAACGGAACCTGAAGACGTGGATGAGCTTGACTACGATGATGAAGAGGAGGAAGAGGCTGTCGAGGCATCTGCTGAGGCCAACGACGGTCCTGAAATCTTCACGCTGAAGAGTGAGGCTAAGCTGGCTCCGAAGGTGAACGTGCTGGGTAAGATAGATCTTTCTACTTTGAACCAGAGCACGCGTCCTAAGAAGAAGACCAAGGAAGAAAAGCGCAAGCAGCGTGAAGAGAAGGCTGCTCAGCAGCGTAATGTCAATGTCCAGCCTGGTGAGAAAAAGAAGCGTGAGCGTATCCGTACCGGTAGGGTCGACATAGAGGAGGCTGCCAAGCAGCAACAGCAAGACCAGCAGGGCGGTAAAAAGAAGAATAAGGGTGGAAACCAGAACTTCCAAGACAGCAACAACCAGCAAGGCGGCGGTAAGAAAAACAAGAAAAATCGTCCGAATATCCGTCCTCTTGAGGCTAATGAAGAGGATGTGGCTCGTCAGGTGAAGGAAACACTGGCCCGTCTGACCTCGAAGACTACGATGAACAAGAAGGGCGCTAAGTACCGTAAGGAGAAGCGCGATGCTGTTCAGGAGCGTATGAGCGAGGAGATGGCAGCCGAGGCAGCACAGAGCAAGGTGCTGAAGCTCACCGAGTTCGTGACCGTATCCGAGTTGGCAACGATGATGGACGTGCCTGTGGTGAAGGTCATCGGTACCTGTATGTCTGTGGGTATCATGGTGTCTATCAACCAGCGTCTGAATGCCGAGACCATCAACCTCGTTGCTGAGGAGTTTGGCTTTACTACAGAATATGTTTCTGCTGAGGTTCAGGAGGCTATCACTGAGGAGGTGGACGATGAGAACGATCTCGTTACTCGTGCTCCTATCGTTACGGTGATGGGACACGTTGACCATGGTAAGACATCATTGCTCGACCATATCCGCAACACTAATGTGATTGCTGGTGAGGCTGGTGGTATCACCCAGCACATCGGTGCTTACAACGTGACGCTGAAGAATGGACAGAGTATCACCTTCCTGGATACCCCTGGTCACGAGGCCTTCACGGCTATGCGTGCTCGTGGTGCTCAGGTAACCGATATCGCTATCATTATAGTAGCTGCCGATGACTCTGTGATGCCTACTACCAAGGAGGCTATCGCTCACGCTCAGGCTGCCAACGTGCCTATGGTATTCGCTATCAACAAGATAGATAAGCCGGGTGCTAACCCTGATAAGATTCGTGAGGACCTGGCAAACATGAACCTGCTTGTAGAAGAGTGGGGTGGTAAGTACCAGTGTCAGGAAATCAGTGCCAAGAAGGGTGTTGGTGTCTATGAACTGCTGGAGAAGGTGCTGCTCGAGGCCGAGATGCTTGACCTGAAGGCTAATCCTAACCGTAAGGCTACTGGTTCAATCATTGAGTCTTCACTCGACAAGGGTCGTGGATATGTTTCTACTGTCCTCGTATCGAATGGTACACTGAAGGTGGGTGACGTTGTTATCGCAGGTACTGCCTGGGGTAAGGTGAAGGCTATGTTTAATGAGCGTAACCAGCGCATTGAGAAGGCCGGTCCTGCTGAGCCTGCTATCATCTTGGGTCTTAACGGTGCTCCTACTGCTGGTGACTCGTTCCACGTAATGGACACTGAGCAGGAGGCTCGCGATATTGCCAATAAGCGCGTACAGCTGCAGCGTGAACAGTCGTTGCGTACCACTACCAAGCTTGGTCTTGACGAACTGTCACACCGTATTGCTCTGGGTGAGTTCCACGAGTTGAACATCATTGTGAAGGGTGATACTGATGGTTCTATTGAGGCTCTCTCCGATTCGTTTATCAAGCTCTCTACTGAGAAGGTGCAGGTCAACGTTATCTCGAAGGCTGTTGGTCAAATTTCTGAGAACGACGTGATGCTCGCCTCTGCTTCGCAGGCCATCATTGTTGGCTTCCAGGTGCGTCCTTCTGGTGAGGCACGTCGCTTGGCCGACCGTGAAGGCGTTGAAATCAATACCTACTCTATCATCTACGATGCTATCGACGAGGTGAAGAGTACCATGCAGGGTATGCTTGACAAGGTGAAGAAGGAGGTTGTCTCTGGTATGATTGAGGTGAAGCAGGTGTTCAAGATTTCGAAGGTGGGTACTGTTGCTGGTGGCCTGGTTACCGAAGGCAAGGTACACAACAAGGACAAGGCCCGTGTTATCCGCGACGGTATTGTGGTTCACACCGCCAATATCGATGCCCTGAAGCGTTATAAGGACGACGCGAAGGAGGTGGCTACAGGCTTGGAGTGTGGTATCTCACTCGTCAACTTCAACGACATCCAGGTGGGCGATATGATTGAAACGTTCACTGAGATTGAGGTGGAGCAGAAACTGTAAGCACCACAACATATAAGGAAGGTTGCCTGATTTCTCGAAAAATCAGGCAACTTTCTTTTTTGTAGCTTTTTCTATTTGCTTCTCAATTCCTTTTTTTACCGTTGCCCATACCTTCGGGCATTTCCTTGGTTACATAATTTGTCGTACTATTCTAATATTTTTCTATTGCAGACTTTGCAATCTATGTTGCAGACTTTGCAACTTACATTGCAAACTTTGCAATGTGTATTTCAAACTTTGCAATATAAACTTGCAGCAAAGAGAATATTTTTATCTTAATGAAAAAAATCAATGAATCATTGGGATCGGAGAATGATCACACTCTCCGACCCCCTGATTCCAATAAAATCTTTTTTTATGTTGCCCTGTGATGCTTTTCTATTCTTCCAACACTTCCTTTAACTTCTCATGCAGTGCCTCGCCTCGCAAGCCACGCGCCACGATTTTGCCTTGCGGATCAATGAGTAAGTTGTCGGGGATAGAATTGATCTTATAGATTTTGGTGACCAACGAGTCCCAACCTTTCAAGTCAGAGAGATGCGCCCATGGCATATTCAAACTGGCAATGGCTTTCACCCACAGTTCTTTCTTACTGTCCAGTGAAATACCGACAATTTCCAACCCCTTGTCATGGAACTTTTCGTAGGCTGCCACCACATGAGGCATCTCCACAAGGCATGGCCCACACCACGAAGCCCAAAAGTCAACAAACAGCCAATGTCCGTTGCCGACATACTCGCTGAGTTTGTGCATGGTGCCGTGCGTGTCAGCTATTTCGAAGTCAGTAAACTGCTGACCGATGAAAGCGTCCTTTACTACCTTGTCAGCGGCTTTCTGTTCGTCACTTCTGCCAGACCTCCCAACAAGCTTTCTCGTAGCCAACCGCTTCAATTTCTTCTCATATTGTTTCA
>Ga0310786_10003840_pt1 | contig 21405 bp, 42 predicted proteins | sample AusTroGonzalo_MG_FD_203881 | JGI IMG/M metagenome (GOLD analysis project Ga0310786, IMG submission 203881) | Bovine rumen microbial communities from tropical cattle in Woodstock, Queensland, Australia - Gonzalo_03 (v2) (version 2) | ecosystem: Host-associated > Mammals > Digestive system >...
TTAGGACAAACATGCCACAAATTTGTACTTCTGTTTTTATATTCTACTCCTGAAGCTAAGATTCCGCCAATATTTTTTAATCTTTCAACATACTCTTCTGTTGTTTCTGTTTCTGCTAAAACTTTATGCTTCCTAGAACACTTAATACAGTATATAGATTTATCACGGATAACCTTATACGGTTCCCTATTAAACGGCTCTTTACACTCAGGACAAATATGTTTTAATTTTATTTGATTATTAATATATTCTATTTCAGGTGCTAAGATACCGCCAATCTTTCTCAAGTCTTCTTTGTACTCTTCTGTTGTTTTTCTTCTTGACAAAGAAATCAACCCCTCTGCAGTATATGTTATACGCATATATTAACAGAGGGGTTATTATTTTGTCAATTAGAACAAGTTATTATTGGCAGCGATAGAAACCTTCGTCTTCACTACCTGAGTACTCGGCACGTGACGCACGTTCTCGGCGTGTACCTTACGAGCCTCGAGAATTGCCTGGTCAAACTGACTAAATCCGGAACCGTCCTCACGAGTACGCACGTTACGCTGTACGAAGTACTTCTTCTTACCGTTATACTGTTCCTCGACCTTAACGGTATGTTTTCCGTTAATATACTGCCAGTTAGCTAGTCCGATTCCCAGCTCCTCGTTGACGCTATTAACGAAGGAGATTTGCTGACCGTTCTCCAATCCGTCGGTGTTTCCGGTAATCTCCAAGAAATAAAGCTCCTTTGAATTAAAGAAGTTCACGGTCATGAGTTTATTAGCTTTCTGGAATACCGTCGCGAACTCCTCGAGAGCGTCAACCCACACTGGATAATCGTACATGAATGGTGCCGTGAGGTCAGAGGCAAGAGTCTTACTCTTGGCAAGCTTCTTAGCCTGGAACATCTTCGGAGAAATCAGAGAGTTTACGAGAAGACAAACCTCGCCGTTAAACTTCGCGCTGATTAACTGGTTCAGCACATTGTTAATCATGAGGAGACTCTTCACCTGATTCGGAAGCCTTGAATCGACAGTCATCTTCTCCGTGACCATTTTATCGTTACTGTCGAAGCCGCCAGCTCGGTAGCTCGTACGTGCTACCACGTCTCCGGAATTAGAAATATCAATAATAAGATTTGCAGTTACTAAACTCATAATATAATCAATCCTTTCGCAATGCTTAGTTAAGTTAAAATTCTAGCCATTAGGACTGGGGGGGAAGTATCAACTCCCCCTCTAGTCAAAATCATATACGGAAATTTGGCTCCTTGTCATTAGAAACGTCCTTCCAAGGTTTCAGGCATTCATGGCTCGTAACCCGAGCACAATTGATTGCTGAAGCCTCGTTGTCGAATCCCGCGAGAAATCCTGCCTTATGGCGAAACACGAAACCAGGAAGCTTGGAAACCAATTCAGGAATATCACACCAGCTCTCGAATCCATTCAGGGCTTTAGGTACTACCTGACACTGCCACTGACCTGTAGAATTCTGGTACACGACACAACGAATCCACGGAGCACCGTTATTAAACTTAATAACATTTTCTCTCCAAGGGCAATAAGAACCAATGTTAATCCACGGAGCGTCGCCACGATTCGCGATTACCGATTTTACCTGTATATTAGCTTCTTCATCTAGAATAGATTCATGAATCAGACACATGAGAATACTATAACAGAAATCAACGGCCACCAGGAACCGTTCGTCTTGTTCCTTACCGTATACTCCAGTTTTCCAGTCACAGTTCATGACTGATACGAACGAGAACGGGTCAGTGTATTCATTCTTATCGATGTCCTGTCCGTTATCAGTGCCCTGAATTGCGTAGAGGCCGTGGTTCAGGAGATACTCCTTGGTTTTGTCGCTGATGCTCTTCATGTGTCTGAGATACAGACCGCACGCAGAATACTTGATTCCGTTTTCGTAAACTGGCACGTCTTCCTGATGGTGGTCAAAGTACTTCACACCGTCGTACTTCATTCCGACGTCGAGAATCAGGTCGCATTTCTCTAAGAGCTCCTCGTTACGAGTACGAACGATTTTCACATCGGACCTCAGTTCAGGGTGCTCAATCATCACGAGAGCTACAGAAACAACATCGTCCTTGTGCATGAGTCCGGGATGAGTACCTATCATAATCTTTTTCATTGTCACACACTCCTTTATCTACACTGTTATTAGGCAAGTTTTTTTAATAGTTTCTCCTGAGTCGAAAGAATCAGCATCGATGGTTGTGGTGTTCGCTCCATCTTCGATGTACTTGATGATACCATCAGCATTCTCCTCGTCCATTTTCAGTGCCGTCCTCTGCCATTCATAGCAGTAGGTCTGGATATCCACTTTCGCTTCCTGAACGACATTGTCCATAGACTTCTCGAACGACTGCTGGATATAAGGGGTGTTGGCATCGACTTCAGTGGAGAGGTGTCCCGCCATCCTTAAAAGCTCCTCCTTGTCTGCCTTGGACAAAGATTTCTTTTCCAGCAGTTCCGCCATACGGGAACGCATAGTCTTTATCTGCTCGGAGATATTCTGAAAATGTTCCCCGAATTCCCTAGAGAACATCTGACGCTCGTTCTCCCTGATAGGCGGGTTCTCCATACGCTCGCCGTTGACACGAACCAATGTGCATGGGACACGGTTGGAATTGAGCCCTGTGATGAACTCAGCGAACTGCATCTCAGTCATCCGAACCGTCACGATATCCTCGTCCTCGCCGAACCATTCCTTGTTCAGCTCCCTGTAAGAGTGTCCTCTTTTGATAGAGATTTCTACACCCCTGTTATGGGGAATTTTGGAACCGTAGAATATATCGCACCCGCCACTGAAACGAGAGGCGGAGATAGAGCCGTAGCTTTCGTGAGTTTCTTTGTTTTCTTCGTTGAACATGCTGGTCATCCTTTCTGTTTAACGTTCCTACCTCACAGGACTTTTGCAGTGCCTACTTAGAGCCGCAGATTAGGGTATCATCCGTGGGTGAGATAACATAAGCAACGTAGTTCTCGAAGAACTTAGGCTAGTCAACCAGAGCTTTTACAAGCTCCCGCCTCAAGAGCGAAGCTCTAGGTGAGGGTAGTTGACGTTTATCAAGAGCAAGTCCGAACACCGTATTGTCATCATTGCCAACGACAAGGCTGTGGCAGTTCTGAATCATGCAGACTGCGAAACGCCTGCGTTCCTTTATGACAGCTTCGACGAGGAATCATTCGAGTCGATGAAGTCTTACTGTCGAAGCGAGCTCCGCAGGCCTGCAAACCACGTTGAAAACAAGGACATCAATCTTGACAACCTTCAGGCTGTCATTGCGGTGTTCATCTGTGGAAAGTGTGGCACAGGCCACGTTGATAAGGAGCTGAACTGGTATCGCTCCGAGGCTATCAAGAACGAGCAAGACAAGCTCCTCAAGCTGGTCAATGAAGCCTGTCCTGAAACTGTCACTCTGGATACCATCTACGAGCCCCGTTTCCTCTATACGTGGCACATGACAGGTGCTTTGGGAGCATATCTGTGCCCTGACTGTTATGAGGAATACAAGAAGTCTGGCAGGGATATTGCAGGATTCTTTGAGAATTCCGATGAGTACCTGTCCACGGTCTGTCATCAGTCCTATCAGCTCGTAGCCGAACTGGACTCTTCCAATGAGGACAGCTTCTCGGTCTATGCCGACAAAGACGTCGCTCGCAAAGCCTTTATTGATACGGCTGTTAAAAGAGCAGGTCTGGGAGCTAACAAGGACGAGAATATGTTTTCGTTCAAGAAAAAACTCCAGAGTAAGTCCTTTTGCCGTGTTTCTCCCTCTACGAGGGTATACCTCCGTGAGTTTGAGGCTCCACTGACCGTCGGTAACAAAATGTACTTGGTTATCGGATATGATAACCACGACGGCCTTGTTACTATCTCTGGCTATGAGACAGAGAACCATGCCAAGACGGGTATTTATCTCAAGGCTATGGAGCTGGCAGCCACTTATGGAGATAAGGACATCCCGAACCTCGACAAGAAAGGCGTCCTTGACCGTCTGAACAGCAATGGGTTGTGCGTCAATGACGAAGATGGTCGCTACGTGGTGCTTTCCCTTTACGAAGCTCCTCTTGCTGGCTGATACTGTTCGGATTCCTAAACAAAAAACACGACCTTTCAAAAGGCCGTGTTTTTTGTCTGCCCAAATTCTTCGCTGGGATACTCAATGATTTGATAAGAAGCTACAAACGTGCATTTCTTGATAAGGTTCTTTGCTGCGTTTTCTGCCACCTTCTTTGTCTTGTAGAACTTCCCCTCGGTAGCTATGTCGCCTTGTCTTTCCACACATACAGGGAAGGTCTCGAAGTCTTTCTGATAAGTTTTTCCCGCATAGAAGCCATAAACATTTTGACGGTGTTCGTCTGTATCGGACTGGCTCTTGAGATAAATCAGAAACATGAGCTCACTTCCTTACGTTAAACATTTTATGGAACTCGTCCAGACTCAGGTGCAGAACCAGAAAATCCCGCTTTACGTTGATATGGTCTGTCTCTCCACTCTGCTTGTTGTTGACATACTCCCACGAATAAATTCGTGGGATTCTAGGGTCACTGAAAAACGCCTTTCTGACCTTAATCAGAAAGGTCTTCTATCTTCTCTCCTAACGGACGATGCCCCGCCCGTTTTATGGATTCAGACGGCTTCGAACTGACAAAGCCCTTCTCGTAGAATGTTCCGTAAAAAACAAAAAAGAAGACGGCAGGAACCAAGACAAAATGATAGATTCATGTCTCGTTCCATCGTCTTCTGCTCTTAGTATAAAGAAATTTTCCAATAGATGATATAAGGGGGAGCGAGCGAAGCGAGTGACCAACCTTATTCGATACTCTTCTTAACCACTCGAAGATTGAATGAATCGTGGATACACTCCATGTCAGATACACAGTCGTTAAAACTTCGATAGTGCTTATCCATGTCTCCGGAGTGAGCCGGCCAAAGTTCCCACAGCTCCTTCTTAAATCTTTGCCTAATGTTTTCTTTATTCTCGCAAACACAAAGAACATCTGGGACGTTGCCATCCTTGTGGCTAACGAGCACCCAGACGTTCTTGATAAATGGCCTCTTTATTATGTCAAGATAATTCACTATCGTACCCCTCCAAAATTCATCTCGAGAATTTGAACCTGTTGATAAAACTTCTGAAATATCCTATCGAAATGCTTGTCGTTTGTATAAGGTCCGCACTGCGGGCTTACGAGTTTATTTATAGAGCCTGGCACCACGTAGGAAAACTCAAAGTCCTTATCGGGGTTATTATATACCGTACACGATATTGGATATGGCTCTTCGTTTTTCTCGTAACCAAAGACAATGCTCTGAAGTTCATTGCCCCAGTGGTTTCGAGCTATTTCAACGAAGCCTCTCCGACTCATGAGAGACTTGAGTTTTTCGACTCTCTCCCAGTACTCTGTATTACAAACCATCTCCCTATCACTCCCTCCACAATTTATCGTTTATTTCAGGTGGATAAGAATCCTCCCCGAAGTATTGTTTCCACGTTTCCTCGAACGATTCCTTGGTTATAAAACTCGTGAACGGGATTCCCCAATATAGATAACAATCTATTCTCACGAGTTCCCAGTGTTGCCGACAATAATCGTTAAAGAACCCACTAGGAACGTTATATATCAATCCTCTCATAAGTTCACGGCAGCAAGACATAACTGTCTTCTTGTTAACGTGTTCCAAGTCTCCGGGGATATCTGCCTTAGATATTATCCTATTATCATGTCTCCAAAGCCAGAGCCAACCATAACCGTCTAGAACGTGAGTGTATTCTCTGTTACACTCAAACAAATTTCCTCCAGGACTGATAGAGAATCCAGTCCCAATAAAGTTCTTATGATACCTACTATCTACAAATTCTAAAATATTAGCTAAAATGGATTCTCTCTTGCGATACACAGGATTGTTCTTTAGAACGGTTGAGAGTTGCACTCTAGGTCATCTCCTACTCTAAAAAATATTCCTCGTCGAGTTCGGGCGCCGTGAAGATTTCTCCTACGGTATAGCTCGTAGAGCCAGCATCGATTTCCAGTTCGTCGTCAGCGTCCACGGGGATTACTACCCTTTCTACCTCATGAAGTCCGCCATCGTAGCCGTTCTGATACGCCGCAGCAGGAGAATCGGGGTCGTAGCCGTATTCTTCTGCACTGTCTTCAGCGCCGAGTTCGTTTTGCTCCTCAGCAAACGCTTTGGCAACATCTTCGTCTTTGCTCTTAGTGACAATATTCCCATCGTTAATTACGATATACCACGTTTCACTTTTCTTCATGAGTAAATACTCCTTTCGAAATGACTCTATTTCTGATTTGCTTATTTGGGGTACGATAGCTTCTCTGAGTTTTTCTGCCCACTCTCTAATTCGGGGAGAATCCTCAGGTAAATTTCCACTGATAATCTCATCGCAAATAGCGTTACAGAATTCCTCTTCGTTGACCGTTATCTCAGAACTATACCTGGTAGAACCAAAATTACAGGGGCCTGACATTTTCATGCAGACCCCACTATCAACGAGAGAAGCTACTGTAGCGAACAACAATTTCCTGTCGTCTACGTAAATAGAAGTAATCGGAAATATCAAATCCTCGATATCACTCGGCTCAATGAGTATCTCCGTATCGGCAAAGTCAATAACAATGTTTCTATCCACCAAATTCCCCCTATCAGTAGTTCACTTCTGTCACGACCCAGTGGTCAGTTTTCTCATCGGGGGACCAAAATAGTATTTTGCTAGTCTTTCCATTTCTCTCGATTCGGAGAGTTATTCGAGAGTCAACTATTTTGTCTCCGACGTAGTCTTCGAAATAGGCACAAACAACTTGAATCTCACCAACAGCGTAGTTGTCGTCGAAAACGGCAATACCTTTGTTCTCCAACTGGATATCGACTTTATTGTTTTTTCTGTCTATTAACCTGAATAACATGTTCGTGATTTGTGCTTCAACAGTATCGTCGACACACAGACGAGTCAATTCTTTGGCATCTCGGTCTGATAATGCTTTCTTGTTGCTGGATAATACATTGTTACACACGTTAACAATTCCAGCGTTCACGTGTTCCGGATTTGAATATCCTATTCTATTCTCTACTTTAGTTTTACAACCAAACGAAATAACCACCACAAGAAGCATTATAGCCAAGAGCCTTTTCATCAGATATCAACACCTTTCACGTACCAGAAATTAGTGGGTGTGCCGTCACTCCATGGAAATGTCTTATCCTTTACGAGACGCTCGATTTCAAGGTCCATGGCACTATCGATAGTCTTATCGCCAAAATTTTCAGTATGAATCGTACAACGAACTACTATACAACCGATAGCATTGTTCTCGTCAATCCACTCTGCAGAACGATATGGCTGAAGCTCAACACTTATGTTATCTCCGACGATATCGGATACCTTGAAGATAGCTTCGGTTAACTTACCCTCGATACCGCCACCGATACAAAGTCTAGCGATAGCTCTAGCATCCTCGTCGCGAACGACACGCCCCGACGATATAATCTTATTACCGACGTCGCAGACTCCTGTGACTACTAGGTCTGGGTCAGTATATCCAGCCGGACGCTCTGCGCTCTTCCCGGCACAGCTCGACAACAACACGGCTACGAGCAATAGACCCAGCAATAGGAATCTGCGCGCAAATTTCTTATTTCTCCGCATGTTTTAATCAATCCTCTCATGTACACTTTTTAATAAACGTCGTCTTGTAAAACTCAATATCCTTCTGCTCTAACATGTATCTGCATACGTTACGAACCTGTTTCTTGGTATAGACACAGATGTTATCTTCCCAAACAATTATCCTATTGTTTGACCAGATGAACGAAAATCTAGGCTTACCTTCTAATTCAGGAGGTAAGTAAACGTACGGATATAATCTCCTCGAACAGTACCAGTACCAGTCATCGGCGATATCGTCGAGACTCAGAGAGTATTTGTCCACTGATTCGACGCCACGTCAAAGAACCAGAAACCGTCTTTCACTATCTGAGGAAGAATGTGCGTCGAAAATATCGACGTGTAGAGCGACTTGAGTACTTCACTCGAAGCTCCTGTCTTTCCCTGAGATACCGTTTCGAATAGAACATCGGCAAATATTTCCTCATCGGAAATATGTTCACAGAAGAAATTGTTATTGATTCCGGAAATGACTATCTTAATTCCCGGCTCAGTTTCGGAGGCGCTCAAGTTAACGTTGAACGTTAATTCTCCCTCACGAAAATCCTTCGAGACTTTGAATTTAATAGTCGGCGTATCGATTCTCGACACTTCTTCCGCCGTAAGAGTCAAATGGTCGTTACTTGATTTATTTAGAAAATTAATCGGACCAAAATCTTTAATTATCCTACTCACCAAAAATCACTCCCTTAATAAGTCATCTACTATTTGATTCAAATTGTGCACACTTTTCTTGAAACGCCTCTCTGCGATAACGTTATCGGGGAGACCGAGTAGATTATCATCCAGAGGAGGACAACTCTTGTTTTCAGGTATCGGTACATATTCGGGGAACAATCTCGTGAGAGCAGCAGAAATATCCACGGGAGAAAACTTAGCAGTGATTCTAATAACCCTGTCTCCCCAGTTTTGAATACGCTCGTAAACACCGTGACTAACGATATTGGGTGCTACTCCTCGAGTATTAGGAACGCGACCTGTATATTCGTTAGCGAGAGCCCGAAGAATCTGATACTGGTATTCTCCCTCGATGGTATACTTCTCACTGTATTTCCAACCTTGGTATTCGTTAGAATTAATCCAGAGTCTACCTGGAGTTTGACCGCCGCCACCCGACACGATATTATACCGAATCCGTGTCCACATGAGTATCGTAGCACTAATTGAATTAGTAGGTATGCCGTGCTCCGTATCCATGACGATATCAGTACAGCCTCGAAGTTTCAAAAATAGATATTCAATTGCCCTGTCGATAACATCGACGTCTAATCGTATCACACTATATCACCACGCTTTCTCTGGTCTGTCTACACCTTCGCCATTCCAACCGTGTTTCAATCTCTGAACAGAAACACTAATTATCTCGACTACACTGTGCCAGACATTTACTAGATTGTTGTACAAATCCAGAAATAACCGTTTCACCTTAATCTCCTGCCTCTCTAATTCAATTACTCTGATATAACAGAAAAACCTCCGGTTGTACCATTAGATTGCCGTGGCAGAATCATGGCATCAACCGCTGCAGTATTTGAAAAAGTAGATTCAAACCCCAAATTAATTAGAAATAGTACCCCAAGTTGATTGTTACTAGGTGGGCGACGAAGGAGCCCCGTTTACCAGTTAGCGAATGCTTGTTTCAGTTGATTCAACGCCTCTTCTTGTTCCCGAAGAGCGTTAGAATACTTGGACCAGTCACGATTACCCGCACTACGGTCTGTTCTCTTGATGTTATTTATGAGAACACCGCACTCGTATTCGTCGATTATTTCTACTTCGAAGTCACTCTGTATAAACATCCAGTCTTCGAACGTACAGTCTTGGATATTACCAGTACGAACCTTAAATAAGTAGTATCCGTAGAGCCAGGATAATCGATTGCCCTTGGGCACGGAACAGTACAGAGGTTTTCGATATCGCCGAGTCCAGTGTTTTATTGCTATGTGGAGCGGGACTCCCGACTTGTTGCTCCAGAGAGCGTTATTTACTATGGCAAGTTGCAAAGTTTTTCACCGAAATACGCTGCCGGAAACCCTAGCTCTAACTGTAGGGAAGAAGGCGGCGCTTCCTTTCTTATAAATTTAACTGAAAAAGTACAACGTTGTACTTTTTTGGTTACGGGATAATAAAAAAACTGCCGAGGTTTTCCCCCGGCAGTAAACCAAACTTATTTCGTATAACCGATAACGTCGTTAACCCACTCACCCTTGGAGTTCTTAACGGAATAACCGGCCGTGAATAACTTAGGCAGAAATTCCTGAGTCAGGCAGCGCTGAGTCCAATGAATGAAACTTGCATTGGTTTTGGCAGAAGAACGACCAAGCGCAATACTTACGAGAGATTCAATAAAATCGAACTCAGGAACACTAATAGCGCTCAGGAAGTTGTCCTCGATATTCTTGCCACCGAGACTCTCGAGCTTCATGGAAATGTCAATGCCACGACGGCTATCAAACGAATCGGCCGTAACAGAAACCTTTGCCTTGAATTCGTTAAAGTTATGAGATACCTCAATTTCTACTTCTGGCATAACGTATCCAGAAATATCCTCGGTAGTATACTGAAAAGCCCTGCCGGTTCTGTCGTCTACGAAGTTAATCATCTTTCTCATGATTTGTTTCCTCCTCGAATAATCTAAAGTATTGACTTCTCTTTGGTTCATTACTGCCGAGAGAATCTTTACAAACAATCTAGAGTTTTCACGTAATATAAATTTAAAGAAGGAGGTAAACAATCATGTGGAAATATATAAATCCAGGTCTGTCTAACACGGCCGATGAAGTATACAGTTTTGCCAATGACACTGCAGGAACTTCTTGGAACGGAATGACGTTCACTAAACGCGCAGGATTTGGACTTAATTACGGAAACTATCGAATTAAGTTACCTAATAACACGAAGAACATGTACATGAAATTCGATATCGCCTACGCAGTAAAAAATACTGACTATGCATCTGACATGGTAATCGAATTACCGACGAGCAATGGCAAAATATTTAAAATCTCAGGAACTGGTTCGGTAAATCTTAACATATCGACTCCGTTTGGTTCGAAGACTGCTCCACACAGCCTCGCTGGAATAACCAGCGCCTATATTTCGATAGAGCAAGTTAATAATACCGTTAGAGTAAAATACTACTGGAATGGATTACTGAGTATAGACGAGACTTATGAAAACACCCTGGGAGACTTTGACTTCTCGAATATACATCTCGTCAGTGGCAGTCTTTATTTCAAAAATCCCTACGGAAGAGTAATGGGAGTAATATCTAATCTTATTATATCCGATACGAAAATACCGTTCACTGAAGAAGTTACGGCTATACCTCTAGACACGAAAAACAATCCGTTTAATAGCGAAAACGACCTGCTCTCGACAGAAACTGCGGGTAGTATTATCATGACTCCGAATGCCGGCACAGTGAACCAGTTAATAACTGATAAGTGTACCGAGGTCACGGGACTGTGTACTATAGCTCGTAAACTCTATCGAGACGGAGAAGGGTTAAAATCTGTATCCTCCGTTATTAACGATACAGAAGTTAGCAAGAAAGAAATAATAACCTCCGAAAAGGTAAAATACTTCTCGTGTACCGCCGATAAGATAGACATTAACGATTTCACGGATTACGAAATCGGACTCAGGATAGAATAAACAGAGGAGAATAACCATGTGGAAATACATTAATCCTGGATTGGCTAACATGTGTAACATGGTACATTCGTTCAACGAAGACTTATCTGGAACCTCCTGGAACGGTATAGAATTCAGTAAAAAAGATGGCTTCGGAATCAAGGGCGGAAAATCTATAATCGAGCTTCCCGATAATACCAAGAATGTCTACATGAAATTTGATATAGCTTGTGGAGCTAGAAATACTGATTTAGCTTGCAATGTCGTTATAGAATTCATAACGGATACAGGCAAAACATTTAAAATTACCGGAACGGGGCAGGTGTTCTTTAACGTGACGACTCCGTTCGGGTCAGTAACATCGTCTAACTCTATTAACGGAATAACCGGCGCCTATTTTACAATAGAACAAATAGATAACACCGTTAAGCTGAGATATTACTGGAACGGGTCACTCAGTATAGAAGAAACCTACGAAAATACCCTGGGAGACTTTAACTTTACGAGTGTGAACATAATAGGTTGCTCGTTTTATGAATATGTGGCGTACTATAAGGTCAGCGGCGTGATAACTAACGTGATTATATCCGATACGGAAATTCCTCTATCGGAACAAGTTATAGCTATACCCGTTAATTCGAACAGCTCGTTTCCACAGGAAAACGGAAATTATTCGATTGAAACGTCTAATACCGTTACTCTAACTCCGAATCAGGAAGGCATTGAACAGCTTAATATAGAAAAGCATTCAGAAATAACGGGACTGTGTACCGTAGCTCGTAAGTTATATCGAGACGGCGAGGGGCTTAACTTTGTTTCCTCGGCAGTAAACAATACCAAGACGAGCAAAAAAGATATTCCAGTGTCCGATAAGATAAAGTACTATTCTTGTATTGCCGACAAAGTTAAACTTGAAGACTTCGTGAATTACGAGATAGGACTAAAAATAGAATGATTTATCATAGCCCGCGAGAAGACTCCCGCCTCTATAGGCGGTGAGAGGTTCAAAAAGTCGTGCATATCCTGGTGTCTCGTGAAATCCTCCAGGGTTAAGAATCTATCTCCACACGAACAAAGATAGGGGGCATTCTTGTATTCTCGAGATTGCCTCCTCATGCGATATCGATAGTCCCAGCAGATTCTATTTAGAATCGCCGGGAACTTATTGTCGTTGATTAAATTCAAGAAAAGAACGAGACTCTTTCTTCCGACACGGGGTTCCGATATCTCGCCGAAAAAAGCATTATCTGATATATATTTATTCGTTTTATTTTCCTCGAGGTCGTCTAGCCATATTTCTCGAGAAGCAATCCAGATATAAGGCAGAGGAGCAGAATCGGTATACTTTTTGTAAGCATGAATGATTCTTATTGAAATACTCTTACTCAATCGCGCTCGAAACTCGTATCTATTATCAATCGAAGACCTAGGCTCGAAATCCCGAAGACATTCGTTCAGAATTCGAGCCAGAGTCCACGGTTGAAACAGATGCCAGTAGTAATAATCGTAGGCTTCTGTTAATTGCACTCTCTGATTACCTCCCTTCGTCTACGATTCCCCACAGACACATGTCTCGGTCTATCTCGTCACCGTATCTCAAGGTCGCGTCAACGTCAAAAATATCATTTCTGCTTCGGACGGGAAGATATAAATCCTTGTATTTTCTACAAGAATCTTTAAAACTTTCTTCTGCATTTATTAGTTGCACCTTTTCATCACTCTCCTCTAAGAGCTCCAGGCATCTGTTATCATTTCTAAAAGTGTTTAATCGTCTCTTTGAACTTTAAATCGACCCAGTAGTTATTCAGGGCGACCCAGATTTTATAAATCGGGTCGTCTTTTTTTACGCTTGTTTCTACTCGTTGATAAAACGGCACGCGATATTTTCTAACTATCTTTCCCTCACTATCGAGAAGATAATTTTCTACCGTGGCCATAGTTTTATCCTCGAGATATAAACACTCACGGCTAATTCTGTTGAATACGTTCCACTCTCCAATCTTCTTGCCGGCTTCCCACGTTTGTCGTATCCAAGCTACGGCGTAGAGCCGGCCACGACTATCTCGGTTAACGACTAATTCATCAGAACTAAAACTATAAGTATCGTCTACTCTGTGCCAAGTCATGGCAAATACCGGCGTGCTAAGACACACTATTATCGTCACGATTACGAGAAGCCTACTCACCACCACTAATCTCCCCCTATGAATAGTCGTGCCTAATATCGGACATAAATTCTTCACTCTCAAAGTATATACTCCATACTTCGTATTCCCGAATAATAAAATATACGTCGGAACTCGGCATGTTAACTATCTGAGATAATTTCGATATCCTATCGAAAAGAGCATTGATTTTACTCTCCCGAGTCGTGGAACTATTTATTCGAGCGAATTCTCGATACCTATTTACGAAGGTACCGATACTCATGCTACCAGAATAATTAGCCAAACACGTAGACCGTAGAAAGAAACTGAACTCATTGTTCACGAATTTCATGGCACTATAATATGCCTCGTGATAGCTCTCGCAGTGTTCTCGAAACCTATCTTCGGCTCGGATTAGTTGCACGACTCCTCAACTCCTCCTCTTTATGCTCATGAATTATTATATTTATCCAAAAGTCTTTGATAAACTTTTTCTTCGTTTATCTCACTGGCAGTTTTAAAGCAATTTCCTGAAATATAATCTGAAAAATTACCGCAGTTATCGCCCCACGTTTCTTCTATTATATCAAGATTATCTTTACAGTATACTACTTTAAAATATTTGTCCGATTTCTTTGGCTTCCATCGTATTTCAATTTCACCCAAGATGGTTTTTGCTACAAGATAATACTTTGTATCTTCTTTTACTGTATACCATCCGCTGTCTTCCGATTCAGGATAGATAATCTGTAGTTCATCGTCATGGATTCTATATCTGCGGCCGTCATTACTGAAGTAAAATTCTTTATCTTCTTCAAGATTAAATAGTTGCATGAATTTCTCAAACATTTTTATTTGCCTTTCTATTATTAAATCGCGCGCTATTTCTTCTAGTTCTAAGAACAGTAGGAACAGGTTCGATATTCGAAGACTTCATCGAGCTTAGAGCAAATCTCGTAGAACTCGTCTATGGTTATGCCGTACTTGTCCAATATCTTTTGTTTTACTTTGCCAGGAGTAAAACCGGAAATACGACAAGTATATCTTCCGACATTCTCGAGATTAACCTCGCCGAAATCTTCCTCGTTAGCTCGAATACCGTTGATACGAAACTTATCTACCGCACACGGTAAACAATCATGGGTGCTCAGAACTATCTCCGCCAATTTTACCTACCTCCGTTTCCGTTTATAATTCAATAAATCTCTTGAGAGTATGATGAAGTATTCTCTGAAGAATATCGTCCTCTCTCATGGTATCGAATAGTTTCGGCAACAGTTCTTCATCCAAGGACATCGCAATTTCGTTAGAGTGTATCTCTAACTTGTTTAGAAAATTATCCGAAACAGCTATAACATGATACGAAACTCTTGTTCTCGTAAAGAGGATATCTGTAGTATTGATACACAAGTATAACTGCTTGCCCAGAAAATAGGTATAAAAGTAGTCGCAATACCGAAAGTCTGATTCGTCGTGTTTTTTCACTATGTCATCTAAACCAATTCTCTTAAGTGTATAGGCGAAGAATAAGTTCACCTCCCCCTCCTCCTATCTTCTATCCAAATCTTTAAGAGTTTGCTGTACCCTCCAATCATCAGATAGTATTTCTGCCTTGCCAGTGAGCAGACTTATCAATAACCAATCTTGTTCGTCTTCTGGAACATCTACGTACACTACACCACGTTCAGAAAACATCACGTGATTTCCGATGGGTTCGCCGTTACTCGTTATGCCTATGTGATTCTTACTATCACCTAGTTCGTACGCGGTAAACGGCTCGTTTAGTTTCTTGCCGAATATTTCAGCTACCTCGGCCATTTTATTCTCTGCCATCGTCAGCCCTCCCGTAATCTGAGCAATCTATTTCACTATAACTTGTCTTTCGATTATACTTGCAATCTATTTTCTCGATAGTCCAGTCAGAAACCATCCTCTGCGTTGCACTAATTGGCTTTACAATTCGGCTTCTCCCAATCAGTGCGTTCTCACATTCTGTGCATTTTGCCATTGTCAGCTCTCCTTCCGGTTAAACCCATTCCTTTCCACATTTTTTACACACGTAGATATTCGGTTCCGATGAAATAGGCGATATGAGTAGTTCCATTTTCCCGTCACAATCAGGACAATGTATCGCAAGGAAGTCAGTTAACCACTTTAGAAATGCTATCTTCGCTCTCTCTCCCATCTTATTCTCTCCAGATATGCTCTAAGCTCTTAATCGTATCCTTGAATTGTTCACGCTGGTCCTCCACGGGTGAAATCTCCACGAGAAAGTCGTGGTCCGCGTTATCGAATGAATCGTGATACCTTACGAGAATCTTCCCACTGCGAGGATTAGCGTATGCCGTATCAAACGGTTTGTGGTCCTGAAGAGTACGAGCAATCGCGCTCGTCACGTTATAATTTCTATCGTCCATTGTAATTCCTCCTAAAAAAACTAGATAAATGGCACAATTCACTGACCGTCATAGCCAAAGGGGTACATAACAACCGAGATTGTTAAAACGAGTAGGACCATCCGATATTCTGTTTCCAAGAACTTGTAGGAATCCATTCATTCTCAGATAACACGTAGTAGTCCCTGAAATAATCGGCAATAAATCCCTTTGCCAATTCACGGATATCGACCTTCACGTTGCGTTTCCAAATCAGGCTGTAGCAATGAAAGTCTCGAAACTTCTCGGGAATGTATTTTTCCTTTCCCGTCATGATGTTTGTCACAGTTTCTTCACTTTCGAGAACTTTGTGCTCGATAATGACCTTGAGGTCAAACTCCTCAAAGTTCTTTGAGAGATGAAATGTGAATGAATTTGTCTCCAGACCTTCCCTCCATGGTATCTTCTTGAACATAATTTCACCCTCTCTCGGTTACTTTTGACACTCTAATATTCTATTCCAGAATTCATCGAAGTCAGGAGGAATATCATCGTATTCAAACGTATTCGTTTTTCCTCGGGCCCAAATCGTTAGTGTATACTCGTCTCGATGACAACTATTCCACCGTTGTATTTCCGTTCTGACTTTGACTCCGTTCAGGTAGAACGTATAGAAACCACTGGCGCCGAAATCATTCCAGAGTTCTAATAATCTATCCCTCACACGATTAGCGCCTTGTAGCCTCGCGAGTTGCACGAAAAAATCACTCCTCTCTCTCAGGTATTGTCAACGACGGTATTATATTTTCCTCCAGTTCTCAATGGGTATACCAGTCCTCAGTTCGAATTCTACTTCGGCCTCGCAGGCTGAATCGAACTCGGAACGAGTCTCATCGTTATTAGTAAAACCAAGACTCGAACTGGCGCTCGCGACCCTCGTGCGAATCTCACGATATTCTTTATAGAGTTCTTCGGTAGTACCGAGTTCGGCGATACCGTGAGCGTGGCACTCTGATTCAGAATCAAAGATTTCTCCACAGAATTCACACTGAAAACGGATTATTCTCTTCACGACTCCGCGCTCCTCTCTCTATCGCTATTGTCAATCATGATTTACTACCTTCCCGTTTTGGATATCGTACTCGTCGATTTTATCTCCCTCGCAATAGCAAGAGTAGTGAAACACCCTATCAGGGAACTTCCTCGATATCGCCGAGTCGATAACAGTACAATAGTGATAGTTACCGCCCCAGGTTAAGAACTGTCCTTGGCCTCCGAAGTTCACGGGCTCGAGATTAAGACTCTTCTTGACTAATTCGTCCCACTCTTTCTCGAAGGTGGCATACCCTTGGGGATTAAATCCCGTGAAGGTTAAACCTCGAGACTCACGCTCCGCGATTCGTTCCGAGACACCTGCGTCGTTCCGATGCATGCCGAAATCAGTACACGTTAACTTTTCGTGTTCCAGGCTCTCTCCGAAGTCAGATAAATCTATACTCAACTTCGAGCGAGTATCAACCTTGTAGTTCTCATTATAACGGGAAATATCCCGAACTTGAACCAAATCTCCCAGGAGTTTCTCCATGCTGATACCATCGGTTTCCAAGATGCAATCGAATAATACACTCATGTCTTATCTCCTCCGCATAGATAGTCTAGTGATACTCCTAATGTCTTACTAATTTCGAGAGCTATTAGAAGACTCGGCGTACTATTGTGCCTCTGAGTTCTCGAGAAGTAACCGACACTCACGCCGATGCTTCTCTCAAAATCTCCGAGTTTTAGTCCTTGCGCTCGAACCTCCTCTCGAACTCTAGTAAAAAACGTTCCTAACACAGGCACCCAACCCCCTGAGAACAGAAGTCGTTTTCGGCACACTCGCGAAGAACGAATCCGCCCGCGAGAGCCTCCTGAGCTTCCTCGCGACTTCGATAGTAACCAGAAACTCGACAGTTAGGCATGTCGGCGTTGAATTCCTCGTCGCGAATCAGAGTACCGATATACCAACCAGCACCACTCTTAAGAACCTGTAACAAATGTCCCTGTGTACACTTCATGATTCTATTTCCTCCCTCTAAATCTTTTATACGCCACTAGTAAGAAAAAAGAGGAGAGTACTACCGATTGGTAGCACCCTCCTCCGAATAAATAACTATCAGCAATAGGCTTCTGCGGCCTCTACGGGACTCAACTCCTTTGCTGTCTCGGTCTTCTCCGCAGGTTTCTCGACTGTCTCTGTCTTGGCTATCTCAACGGGCTCTGTTTTGCCAGTCTTGGTAGCGTCGATGATATCTCCCTGCTGTTTTACAGCTTCGGCGACTACTACAGGCGGTGTATCTGACAGACTCAGACAGAGCTTGCCAGCCTCGATACGTCCGCGACCGAATGCCTCTATGGTTTCGCCGGCACTCTCGATAACTTCACCGACCTTCTTGATGCCCCAACCAGTGCTCTTTACGCCGATACCGACACCCACGGCACCGTAGCCGAGTCCGTAGTTACCAACACCGAGAGCTTTCATTGCAATATTTTCAAGCATGTTTTTACCTCCTATACATTAAGAAAACGGCGGGAAGATTTCTCCTCCCACCGACCCAAGTCCAATCAGAACAAGCTGTTACCGTTGGCAACCTCCACCTTGGTAACCTTGGCAACCACGACACGAGGCAGATTCTCGGCGTTAATCTTACGCAACTTGAGAGCCGTGATAGCCGCCGAAGTCGCTTCCGTGTTGCCCTGAATATCCAGATTCGGATTCTCGTCGAGCAGAGTCAGGAGCTCCGAAGCGGTATAGCTCTTCTGTTCCCCAGACTGAGTCACCTTGTAAACCCTGTTGACAAAGACACGGATACGACTATTGCCCTGACGGTCACGAATGGTCTGAGTCATGATACCGAAGGTACCGTTCAGATAGTTGTTCTCGGTGCAGGCAATCTTGCCATCGTCGGCAGAGCTATTCACGAGCTTGATTGTATCCCCAGCCTTGAGGTCCTGAATTTCTCCCAGGAGCTCGTAACGATACAGAGCTCTAGCGTTCACGATGTTCAGGCTATTATTACCATCGCTATAGAACGCCTCAAGCTGTTCCACGAAGGCACTAATGGCTCCGCGATAATCATTTTTACCAGACTTATCGGCATCTGTCATCCAGGGCAAGTACAACTTGTCGAAAGCGTCGCCACCCTCCTTGACGACCTTGTTAGCACCCATGGTACGGAGAGCGACACTCTCCGGAAGAATCAGTGATACACGCCCCTGAAACTCAGTAGCGTTAAGCTGACTCAAAACCGTAGCGGCAGTCATGAACAGATTCTCCTGAGCAGACTTCTTGGGGTCACCCTGCAAAATGTCAGTCTTAACGGTTGCGACGTCCTTGTTCTGACGGAGGCTAGCACGAACTGCCAAACCATCTTTGTAATTGATGTCAATGATAATGTTAGAATTCTTCATGGTAATACCTTTCCTTTCTGGCTGTTTTTCGCCAATACAGTTAAATTCCGGACTCCTCTCCTGACTTCTGTAGCCTTTCCACGCCAGTGAGCTGTTTCTGTCTACTCCTAACGACTATAAGATTTAAACTGTCGTTTTGGTTGAGGAGATAATGAGGGGAGAGAGAAAAATGAGTCCAATTGGTGTTAAGAGGAGGGACGAGCGAAGCGAGTCCCCACCCTTCGAAGAAGCAGAGAGAATCTATTGCTTTATCCCTCGTAAATAGCAATGATTTCCATGTCTCTATCGGCGTTATCGATGAGAAACGATTCGCGGGCGTCTTCTTCGTCCTCTGCCCAGATAACACCCTTACCTTTAATCCCTCTGTCGTCTTCCCAAGTTACGACGAATCTAAGTTGTTTCTCACTGTCACAAGCAATACTCATGTAATTTTCCTCTCTCATGTACAAGTTACACTTTCTACGTAGATACCTGCGCGACGGTCGGCAGAGTCAGTCTGTTTCCAGAAAATCTCCTCTGCCTCTCGTGCACTCCTGGCGTGGATAATCATGTCTCCGCCCTCGTGGTAGAGAAAACTGTAGTCGTATACTACTCTAAAAGCTTTCATGTTTTTATACCTCCCCGAATGAATTCGTTACCCAAGCGTCGCACGCTCGCTCGAGCTCCTCGATAAACCGCCTGCGGTTCTCTTCGGTGGGCTCCAGGTCGTGGAGCTCGCACCAGTCTTCGAAGAATATCGGCATGATTAACCTCTCCTCTCTGTAACACTCTTAGCAAGGATAACTATCTAGTCACACATGCAACACGAACCCCAGGATACCATGGTATTGTCAAGATACTCGACAACCTCCTGAAATCCCTCCGGAGTTAACCCGTACTTCTTGAGAGTTTCGTGGTATTCCTCGTCGAATTCGTCCCAACTTTCAAAACCCTTGAGTTCACAACCACGGCAGGCACCCATGAGTTTCTCTTCGTTAAAGGCCAAGGGATAAGTCTTGGCAAATCCGAAATCGTGAACTACAGCGTCCTGACCGTTAATCTTAAATACGTCTGTACTAGAACAGGGGGCGTATCCGTTGAGTTCTAATTCGATGTTAGTCATGTTTATCGTCCTTTCTCTACGCTAACCAAACTCGACGTGACTCCGTCCTCAGAGCCTGGAGTTCTCTCTTGAGTTTTTGTTCCTCTCGGTCTCTCCGATTTTTGCCCTTCTTTTGTTGATATCTCCTATCGGAGAGCATGGCGGCGACTCGAGAGACTTTTTCTACTCTCAGTGGATTCATCGTAATCAACTCCTCTCTAAAATAAGAAAAATATTCCAATGAGGTTTATAAGGGGGAGCGAACGAAGTGAGCGATTCCACCGAGCGAAGCGAGGTGGCTCCTGAGTCAAAAAAATAGAGAGGAAGAATCCTCTTTCCCTCTCTACCAGTTTTCTATAACCGAATCTGGACTCGGTATGAAATTATTAACGAATTTAATGCCGTCCTCGAGTCCGATGCCCGAGAAATATTCTCCGGATTCTCGATTGTCTTCGAAGTACGAGTGTGCTAATCGCTCGACCTCGCGGGCCCACTCTCGAGATACTCGATTGCTAGCCCAATATCTGGTAACTCGACTAGCTCCGCTCAGATATCGAATTCGACGACGAACGTTACTGCTTATGCCTATTTTAATTATATCGTTATCGAATTCGAGAACGTAGACACTAGTGCCCTCTTTCACGAAAATACCTCCTCTGTGTTGAAATAGACTATTATAACCTCGTAAAGAGAAGTTTAGCAACTATTAAAAGTAAAAAATCTCTCTGATTCTCTATTACGGCTATAATAGCGATAATCGGGTGTCCTACTCTCGGAGAAGTATTAAAATAGAAAAACGGGGAGAGCTATTAATCCTTAGCGATGGAGGAGTGTGCAGAGAGGGGGAGAGCGCAATCTCCCCCTCTTTGCAAAAAGAAAGATTTTATCCCGTTTGTCTTACTTTATAATATATATAGAGAAAAAAGAACTAAGTATAATATAGAGTATAAAACTCACCGATATATAGAAAACTATAAATACACAGAAGACTATAGCTACAGAACTATAATTACAAAACCA
>Ga0310786_10003842_pt1 | contig 21402 bp, 16 predicted proteins | sample AusTroGonzalo_MG_FD_203881 | JGI IMG/M metagenome (GOLD analysis project Ga0310786, IMG submission 203881) | Bovine rumen microbial communities from tropical cattle in Woodstock, Queensland, Australia - Gonzalo_03 (v2) (version 2) | ecosystem: Host-associated > Mammals > Digestive system >...
GCCTATCTTCTTCAGTTCTACTTCCACATTCGTGGAGATGGCCTCCAGGAACTTGTCGCGGTCGGAGTTCAACTCTTCGATGGACATCGTGGCAATGACCAGACGCAACTGACCGAAGAGGATATCGCGGGCGAGTTCCTGGATCTGCTGGGGTGTCTGACCCAACAGGCGCTCAGCGGCAGCCTGCATGTAATCAGGCTCCGTGGAGATACCTACGGTGAAGCGGCAGGGCACGTCCACACGGATGTTCTGGCGCGACAGGGCGTTGGTCAGGTTGGCATCGATGGAGATGGGCGTAAGGCTCATGTAGGCGTAGTCCTGAATGATAGGCCACACGAAGGTACCACCTCCATGCACGCATTTGGCAGAGCCTTTGGCGGCGCTGGTTCCGTAAATCACGAGAATCTTGTCCGAAGGACAACGGCGGTAACGATTGAAAATCGCTACAATTAAGAAGAATGCCACTACGGCAAACACAATAACATAATAGAGTTGCATATACTATTTGAAAGTTGAAAGTTGAGAGTTGAGAGTTGAAAGTTGGGCGGGTCTTTGTCATTACAGGGGGCTCACCAGCAGGCTGCCGCTGTCGATGATTTCGACGATTTTTACACGTGAGCCGGTGGGCAGAAAGTCGCCGTCGGTGAAAGCGTTAATCTCGTGGACAGAGCCGTTGACACTGACCTGCACCTTTCCGGCAGCCTCGCGGTGGGCAGGGATGCGGAGATAGACACTGGCCGTCTGACCCACGCAGTCCTGAATCTGGAAGCTGCCATTGCGTTCCAGCTTCAGCAGCGCACGGAACAGGAACACGAAGACCACCACGAAGACCAGGCCGCAGAGCACGGCCACCAGCACCAGCAGCGCCTTGTTCTGGATTGTGGGTGCGAAGCTGATACCGCCCCAGCCGAAACCGAGGAAGAAGTTGATGAAGTTGCGCAGCGTGAACAGCGAGAAGAAACCCGCCTGTCCGAGCGTGCCCTCGTGACCGGTATGACCGGCAGAGATATCCGTGTCAGTGTCGGCGTGCACATCGAAATCCGTGCTCACGTCAGCATCGACATCGGAGTCCATGTCGCCCAGCCCCATGAGCATTAAAGCGTTCTGAATCAGGAAGACGATACTGGCGGCAATGGCGCAGCCCCAAAAGATCTGCATGGTGCCGTCCAAGCCTGAAAACCAAGAAGAAATTTGTTCCATCATATAGTGTTATTACGATATTTGTTGCTTATTGCGGGACAAATTTATGAATTTATTTTGTCTTCACGTCATTTTTCGGAGATTTTTTAGTACTTTTGCACAAAATTAAGTGTAAAGAGGATATTTTTTACCATGGCTTTGAATTATATTTGGATTGCATTCTTCCTGGTTGCCGTCGCCGTGGCGGCCATCAAACTGGCGTTCTTCGGCGATGTGGATGTGTTTCCCGCCATCATGAACGCCTGCATGGACTCTGCCAAGACGGGCTTTGAGATATCGTTGGGGCTCACAGCCGTGCTCTCGCTGTGGATGGGCATTATGAAAATTGGTGAGCGCGGAGGCATGGTGGAGCGACTGGCCCGCTGGCTGGGACCACTGTTCCGACGCCTCTTTCCTGATATCCCTGAGGGTCACCCGGTCGTGGGACATATCTTCATGAACTTGTCAGCGAATATGCTGGGGCTCGACAATGCGGCCACACCGCTGGGACTGAAGGCCATGGAGGGGCTGAAGGAAATTAATAATGAGCAAATAACAGCGAAAAAAGAGCGTGGGGAAATAGATGATGAACAGATGCAGAAGCAGCAAGTGACGGCCTCTAATCCGATGATTATGTTCCTCGTGATGAACACCGCAGGACTCACGATCGTGCCTGTCAGCATCCTGGCCTATCGTGCCCAGATGGGCGCAGCACAACCCACGGATGTCTTCGTGCCGATTCTCCTGGCCACGCTCATCTCCATGGTTATTGGTGTTGCTCTCACGGGAGCCATCCAGCGCATCAGTCTCTGGAATCGTCCTGTCATGATTACGTTGACAGCCGTGGCCCTCATCGTGGCAGGTATGGCATGGGCTTCACAGGCGCTAAGTCGCGATGAAATGGGCGTTTTTTCGGCCAATATTGCCAATGTGATACTCCTTGGAATCATCTGTGTCTTCATCATCTCAGGCTTGCGGGCGCGCATCAATGTCTATGATGCCTTCATCGAAGGGGCCAAAGGAGGCTTCTCCACCGCTGTGGGCATCATCCCCTATCTGATTGCCATCTTGGTGGGCATCGGCGTATTCCGCGCCTCAGGCGCTATGGATTGGCTGCTCGGCGGCATCGGTTGGGTGGTTGAGGCTTGTGGCGGCAATGCCGACATCACGGGGGCTTTGCCTACAGCGCTGATGAAACCGCTCAGCGGCAGCGGAGCACGCGGAATGATGCTCGAATGCATGCAGACGTATGGCCCTGACAGCTTTGCCGGTCGCCTTTCCTGTATCTTCCAAGGCAGCACTGACACCACGTTCTATATTCTGGCCGTCTATTTCGGCTCCGTTGGCATCCGCAACACGCGCTATGCCCTGCCCTGCGGTTTGGCCGCCGACCTGGCATCCGTCGTGGCCGCCATCATCGTGGCACACTTATTCTTTTAAAAGACAACGAATTTTACTAATTATACAGAGATATGAAAAAACGTTTTCTTTCCTTCCTGCTGGTTTGCATGGTGGCGCTGGCAGCTATGGCTGAGAGCCAGGTAAAATATGTGTTCTATTTCATTGGCGACGGCATGGGCGTGAACCAGATCAACGTCACAGAAACCTATTTGGCAGCCCTCAAGGGCAAAATCGGCTATGAACCAATTCTGATGTCAAGCTTTCCTGTCGTGGGGATGGTGAACACCTACTCTGCCACCAACGGCGTGACGGACTCTGCTGCTGGCGGCACAGCCCTCGCCGCAGGCAAGAAGACGAAGAATGGTGCCATCGGCGTCCTTGAGGACTTAGAAACGCCCTGCACCAGCATTGCCGCTTGGGCACAGAAAGCAGGCAAGGCCGTGGGCATAGCCACAACGGTGGCCATCACCCATGCTACACCCGCCTCGTTCTATGGCCATCAGCCCAAGCGCCAGATGTACTACGAGTTAGGGCAGGACCTCTGTCGCAGCGGTTACGACTTCTTCGCCGGCGCTGACTTCCACAAGCCCAACACCAAGGAAGGGGAACCCTCGTTGCGCGAGCAGGCACAAACAGCCGGCTACACCATCCTCACAGGAGGCTACAAGGAATATATGAAGAAGGGGCGCAAGGCTGACAAGCTCATCCTGCTGCAAAGCGACGAGCAGAACCAGAAACTCGACAGCGACCACCTGCCTTATGCACTCGATCAGGACAAGAACGACCTGACATTGGAGCAGATTGTACGTGCTGGCATCAACTTCCTCACCAACAAACAAAAGGACGGCTTCTTCTTCCAGATCGAAGGCGGCATGATTGACTACGCCTGCCATCGCAACGACATCGGCAATGCCATCAACGAAGTGCTGGATATGGACAAGGCTGTCAAGGTCGCTTATGAGTTCTATCAGCAACACCCCGACGAGACCATCATCGTCATCAGTGCCGACCATGAGACTGGCGGTCTTGTGATGGGCACAGGGCCTTATGAGCTGCACACGGATATTCTCAAGTATCAGCGTAAGAGCATCGATGAACTGACCTGGATTCTCAGAGAGCAATACAAGAAAGCGCCCAAAAAGTTTACGTGGGAGGCTGTGCAGAAGCAACTGAAGGAACTCATGGGTTTCGGAGCAGGCATCACGCTCGACGAGAAGCAGACAGAGCGCCTGAACAATCGTTGGAACAGTATCGAGAAAGCGATGGCTGAGAACGGCAAGGTGAACGACCGCATTTATGACCTCTGTCAGACGGTGAAGCACATCCTCAGCGAGAAGGCTATGATCAGTTGGGCCAGTGGCGGTCACAGCAATGGTTATGTGCCTATCTACGCTATCGGTCCTGGCACAGAAGTCTTCCAAGGGCGCATCGACAACATCGAGATAGCTCCCGCCATGGCTAAGATTGCCGGCTACGATTTCTAAGTACCACAGGACATATAATCCGTGTAATCTGTGAAATCTGCGGTGAAAAATATCAAATTGAAAGTTAAGTGACGAATGAAAGCAAGTAGAATAATAGTACTTTTACTGCTATGTATTATAGGGTGTGAGACACTCTGTGCACAGCAGGGCGACAAACGAGAAAGTGCCTTGCGCAAGTTGATTCAATCCACAGTGATGATCAACGCCATGTATGTGGATACCGTGAATCTCGACCGTCAGGTAGAGGATGCCATCACGGGGATGCTCTCGAAGCTTGATCCCCATTCCACCTACACCAATGCAGAGGATACGAAGAAGATGAACGAGCCGTTGCAGGGCAACTTCGATGGTATTGGCGTACAGTTCAATATGCTGGAAGACACGCTGGTAGTCATTCAACCAGTGGCAAACGGACCTTCAGAGAAGGTGGGCATTATTGCCGGTGACCGCATCGTCAGTGTCAATGACACGGCTATCGCGGGTGTGAAGATGAGTCGCGAGAAGATTATGAGCCGTCTGCGTGGGCCGCGAGGAACTGTTGCCCGCCTGGGTGTCGTACGTCGCGGGATAGCAGATGTCCTGTCATTCACCGTTACGCGCGACCGTATTCCTGTCAACTCCGTGGATGCGGCCTTCATGATTAGCCCGGGCATTGGACTGATTCGTTTCAGCAATTTCGCGGCCACGACACATGACGAGGTGGTGGAAGCTGTGAACCGACTGAAGCAGGAAGGCATGAAATCGCTCATCATCGACCTGCAAGGCAATGGCGGCGGCTATCTGGGTGCAGCAGCGGAAATTGTCAGCGAATTCATCGAGAAAGGTAAGATGATTGTCTATACGCGTGGACGAGGAGGCGCCGATATGGGTGAATATAAATCCACGGGAGGCGGCCTGTTCACGAAAGGAAAGTTGGTAGTGCTTGTGGATGAGCATTCTGCATCGGCCGCTGAAATCCTGTCGGGCGCCATTCAGGACCACGACAGAGGCACTATCATTGGTCGACGCACATTCGGCAAGGGACTCGTGCAACGCCCCATTTCTCTGGAGGACGGCAGCATGATACGCATCACGGTAGCACGCTACTATACCCCTTCGGGTCGCTGCATCCAGAAGCCCTATGAGAAAGGTGATGCCAAGAGCTATGCCCACGATGTCATCGACCGCTACAATCGTGGCGAGTTGACCAATGCCGACAGCATCCATTTCCCCGACTCACTGCGCTATAAGACTTTGAAGGAGGGGCGCACAGTATATGGCGGAGGCGGAATTATGCCGGACATCTTTGTGCCGCTGGACACGACCCGTTACACGCGTCTCTATCGCGAACTCAGTGCACGCAGTTACATCAACAGCGCCAGCTTGCAGTATATGGACGCCCATCGTTCGGAGCTGAAAGCGAAATATGCAAATTTCGCCGATTTCAACGAAGGATTTTCCGTTCCGCAAGAGGTGATAGACAAGGTGCTGGCTGATGCGGAAAACAAAGATAAGCTCAAACCTCGCGACGATGAGGAACTGCAGAAGACGCAACAGAATATGCGTCAGTTCCTGAAAGGACTCATTGCCCGCGACCTATGGGAACTGAGCGAATATTTCCAAGTCATCTATGAGGACGATCCCGTCGTGATGAAAGCGGTGGAAGTCCTACAGAAAAAATAATGTATTATGAAGCACCTCCGCATCTTCCTGACAGCCGCAGTGCTGATTGGCCTCTGCTCCTGCAAGACATCGTCAACCATCTCCAAGCCTTTGGCTGAAAGCCATGAAAGTGTCCGGACAGCGATTCCACTGATTCTCGACTCTGATTTTGGCAGCTCCACTGACGACCTCTTCGCCCTCATGATGATACATCATTATATTGACGACGGACAAGTAGATCTCAAGGGTGTCATCGTCGATCGCGAAGGCGAAAAGAATGCTGTCCTCGTAGATGTGTTCAATCACTACTACGGCCACCCGCAGATACCTATCGGCCTGGAACTCAATGGTGTCAAGAACCCGCGCTGCTTCATTCCTTACAGCGGTATCTGCGATCTCACGGACAATCAGGGACAGCCGCTCTTTGAGAGGAATATTGATCCCGCACAGCTGCCCGACGGCTATAAACTCTATCGCAAACTGCTCTCACAGGCTGAGGACGGCTCCGTGGTCATCGTGGCTATTGGCTTCGCCACAACACTCTCCCAGCTCTTCGAGTCTGCAGGCGATGAGTTCTCTCCTCTGAGCGGCAGGGACCTTTTTGCCAAGAAGGTGAAGGCCGTCTATATCCAGTCGGGGCGCTTTGAAGCTGGCGACAGCCTCTGTGGCTACAACATGCGCGCGGCTTCACGCCAGTCGGCCGTCTTCTACAGTCAGTTCCCCAAGAATGTCGCCCTCATGATGTCGCCCAGCAATATCGGCGACCAGATGAACTACCAGCCGCACGATGTCCTCACCGACCTCTCCTACACGGAGCTCAATCCCATCAAAGCTGTCTATACCAACTATTCGTGCGATACAGGGCAGCGTATGTGGGACACGAACTGTCTGGTGCAGGCTGTACTGGGCGACAAAGAGTTTAACCTCTCGCCACGCGGCTGGGTAACCTTTGTGGATCGGGGCGAGGAGTCGCTCATGCTCTTTCGCGAAGACCCTAACGGCAATGCCCGCTATCAGGTGCCTGGCGATTCATACTTTGCTGAGCAAAAGCTCATGGACATACGACGTCACAACCGCATGACCAAGAATCCTGCGCCCTATACCATTGAAGCGCCACAGCCCCAGCTCACAGGAACAGCTGCAGCAGAGTGGGCACAGCTACGACTGGCACAGCTCTCAGACAAATACCTGGGCAGCGCCGGCAACAATCTCGACCCAGATGATGTGCGTATGCTCTTCCGACCGATAGGCTATACGGGTTCCAATCCCGCCGACTATCAGGAGGCAGAGACGATTGTCACGGATGCCATCTTCGACCGGATGGTGCAGAAAGCTCTGCGGACAGGACGCAACGACCTCGTCATTGTCACAGGTCCTCCTGCCAGCGGCAAATCCACGGCCGTGCGCCTCATGGACCTCAAGAAGGCGGGAGTGGTCTATGATGCTGAATTAGGCAGCACTGAGCGCCTCTCTGCTGCTATCTCGCGCGCCCAGCAGCTCGGAATGCAAAATGTCACTGTCGTAATGGTCTATAATGATATCATGACCTGCTACAAGAATGCCGTTGCAAGAGGACAGCGTGTATGGCGCTACACCGCCATGGACTATATGATCAATGCCTTCCGCAGCAGCAAAGGACGGTTGGCTAGCATCCAGCAGAACTTTCCCAATGTGGAAATCGTACCCGTCAACATGGCTGGCAACAGCGGGTTGAACATTGTGGGCGTGGAAGATGCCAAGCAGTGGAACTACGAGGTCACCGACGACGAAATCAACACGCTCTTCACCTATCTCCTCGATGAAATCAATCAGGGGAATATCGATGCCAGCCTCCTGCCTGCAGCTGTAGGTGACATCGAAGCCATCCCCAGCCTCAACACTGCTAACACATCCTTGGCACAGCAGATCGCTTCGCGTGTAAAGCAAATCACTGATGAAATGAAAGCTAAGCGCCAATAAAGCTTAACTACGAAAACATTTTGCGGACACGGTCGATGCCAGATACCAAGGTATCGACCTCTTCTTTTGTATTGTAGAGGGCGAAGCTGGCGCGGACGGTGCCCTCGATGCCGAGGCGGTGCATGAGGGGTTCGGCACAATGGTGACCTGTGCGGACGGCTATGCCGAGGCGGTCGAGGAGGGTGCCGAGGTCGAGGTGGTGGATGTTGCCTACGTTGAAGGAGATGACGGAAGACCCATCCTGTTGCGGGTGGCCATAGATGGTCATGCCTGGGATTTCACGAAGGCGGGCAAGGGCATACTGTGTCAGGTCGTGTTCGTAGGCTGCTATCTTGTCCAAACCTATGCTGCTGACAAAATCCAAGGCACGAGCAAGCGCTGTAGCTGCCACATAATCAGGGGTTCCGGCTTCGAATTTATAGGGGAGTTCATTGAAGGTGGTGTGTTCGAAGCTGACCTTGCCGATCATTTCGCCACCTCCCATATATGGTGGCAGCTTTTCGAGCCATTGCTCTTTACCATAAAGCACGCCGATACCTGTAGGACCATAGACCTTATGACCGCTGAAGGCCAGGAAATCACAATCCAAAGCCTGTACGTCAACAGCCATGTGAGGCACACTCTGCGCCGCATCAATGAGGACTGGGACGCCATGGGCGTGAGCCATAGCAATGATTTCCTTCACAGGATTTATCGTGCCAAGGACATTGCTGACGTGTGTGCAAGCCAGCAGACGCGTTTTGGGAGAGAATAGTTTTTGCAATGCCTCAAGGTCCAGAAGACCCTCATCTGTGATGGGACACACTTTCAGTTTGATGTCCTTTCGCATTTGAAGCAGTTGCCAAGGCACAATGTTGGAGTGGTGTTCCATCTCGGTCACGATGACCTCATCGCCATCTGCCATGCACGCCTGACCGAATGTGGCAGCAACAAGATTGATACTCTCCGTCGTGCCGCGCGTGAATACGATTTCTGCGGTGGAATGGGCGTGAATAAAATCACGGACGGTGACGCGTGCTTCCTCATAAAGACGTGTAGCTTCCTGCGACAGATAGTGAACACCACGGTGCACATTCGCGTTCACGTTCAGATATTCCTCCGTGATGGCATCGATGACACACTGCGGCTTCTGTGTCGTTGCAGCATTATCTAAATAGACAAGCGGCTTTCCATACACCTCTCTATTTAATATCGGGAAATCAGCTCTATTCATCTAATCAAATTGTAGGGTTAACTCTCCTCCATCGCGGGAGGGGTTGGTATTGGGTCTTCCCATGTGCTCATACGCCAGCTCCGTCACTTCGCGGCCACGGGGAGTACGTTTGATGAAGCCCTCTTTGATGAGGAAGGGTTCATAGACTTCTTCCACAGTACCCGGGTCTTCTCCGATGGCGGTGGCGATGGTAGTAATGCCGACGGGGCCTCCCTTGAACTTATCGATGATAGCCAGCAGGATCTTGCGGTCAATAAGGTCAAGGCCGTGGCGGTCGATATTCAAGGCCTCCAAAGCGTATTGGGCAATCTCCAAATCAATGCGACCATTACCCTTCACCTGTGCGAAATCACGCACACGACGCAGCAGGGCATTGGCAATACGTGGCGTGCCACGAGAGCGTCTGGCAATCTCTGCTGCCGCATTTTCATCAATGGGCTGCCCCAGAATCTTTGCCGAACGTTGCACAATCCCCTTCAGGGTCTTTGCATCGTAGTATTCCAAGTGCAGGTTAATACCAAAGCGGGCGCGCAAGGGTGCTGTGAGCAATCCGGAACGAGTGGTGGCGCCCACGAGCGTGAAGGGATTCAAATCAATCTGTATCGAACGTGCACTAGGCCCGCGATCTATCATGATGTCAATGCGATAATCCTCCATTGCCGAATAGAGATACTCCTCTACAACGGGCGACAGGCGATGTATCTCATCGATGAAAAGCACATCCTGCGGCTCCAAGGAGGTGAGGATGCCGGCCAAGTCACCAGGCTTGTCGAGCACGGGACCGCTGGTAATCTTGAATCCCACGCCCAGCTCGTTGGCTATAATATTGGAGAGGGTTGTCTTACCCAGTCCTGGAGGGCCATGCAGAAGCGTGTGATCCAATGGCTCACCGCGATAGCGGGCAGCCTCTACGAATACTTTCAGGTTCTGCACCACTTGTTCCTGCCCTGCAAAATCTTCAAAATGCAGGGGGCGTAAGGCGTTCTCGAAATCGGAAGAGGATGCCTCGCTGCCAACCCCTCTTCCAGAGGCGGGGGGAGTGGGATGTATTAGACTATTGAGTTCTTGATCCAATGGTGAAGTATGAGTTATGAATTATGAATGACGAATGATAAAACCATCGGGCAGGAAGGTTGTGATATCCTTGCCGAAATGTGCCAACTCACGAATGATAGAGCTGGAGACAGCTGCCAGCTGAGGCTCGGCCATCAGCAGAACGGTGTCAATGCCCGTCAGTTGTCGGTTGACATCAGCCATCTGCTGCTCGTACTCGAAGTCCTGAACGGAGCGTACACCCCTTAATATAGCCTTTGCACCGATGGAATGGGCAAAATCTGTGGTTAAGCCTGAATAGCTCTCTACGCGCACACGCGCCTGATCCTTATAATATTCGCGCAGGGAACGCACCCGCTCCTCTACAGGAATCCACCCAGTCTTCTGCTCATTAATGCCAATGGCGATCACCACCTCGTCAAAGAGCCGTAATGCACGCTCCACGAGATTCGCATGACCACGGGTAAAGGGGTCGAAGGAGCCGGGGAAGAGGATTATTGATGATTGATGACTGATGATTGATGAATACGAATTCATAATCCTGCGCGTTTCTTTGTTGTTTTAATACTAGATGTTATTAACTTCATTAATTCATCTGCATCTTGTTTCATTGATTCATACTGTGCATCTGTAATCAGTTCTACTCGATGCAAAAGTCTTAGCCAATAGATGGTTTCTTCACCTTCTTTACTGGATATTCCTAATTTATGCACGAAATCTGATGCGGATTCAGCTCTATTTGATTCTGCAACATTAGCACCAACAGATGTTCCTGATTTTAATATTTGTGTGCCTAATATAAATTCTTGTTTTTCGTCTTGAAGATATTTTGTCAACTTATAAATGCGGACACTAAAATCCAGACATTTTTCTAAGATTATATTTTCTTTCATTCGATTATTTGATTAACAATTATCATAGTAGGCTCTTTGTATTCATCAATCATCATTCATCATTCATCAATCATCAATCATCATTCATCAATCATCAATTGAACGGTACTCCTTCTCTTCCTCCTCTTCTTCGGCGCGGTCTTCTTCGATGACGAGGTTGTCGATGATGAAGTTCTGGCGTTCCATCGTGTTCTTGCCCATATAATATTCAAGGAGCTCGGCCACCTGGTCGCTCTTGTGCAGCGACACCTGCTCCAGACGGATGTCTTCGCCTATGAATCCGCGGAACTCGTCAGGACTGATTTCTCCGAGTCCTTTGAAACGCGTGATCTCTGGTTCCGGTCCTAGCGCCTCGATATTCTGCAGGCGCTCTTCCTCGCTGTAGCAGTAGCGTGTGATGAAGTCTCCCTTCGTATCAGCCTCGCCGAGGGCTTCCAGGCGTGCCCTTGAGAGTTTCTTGCGGCGCTGACGCACACGGAAGAGCGGAGTCTGGAGGATATAGACGTGACCTTTCTTGATCAGTTCAGGGAAGAACTGCAGGAAGAAGGTAATCATCAGCAGGCGGATGTGCATTCCATCCACATCGGCATCGGTGGCCACAATCACCTTGTTATAGCGCAGCCCATCAAGACCGTCCTCAATGTTCAACGCAGCCTGCAGCAGGTTGAACTCCTCGTTCTCATATACGATTTTCTTCGTCAAGCCGTAACAGTTAAGGGGCTTGCCTCGAAGGGAGAAGACGGCCTGTGTCATCACGTCACGGCTCTTGGTGATAGAGCCGCTGGCAGAGTCACCCTCCGTGATGAAGATGCTGGAATCTTCCTGACGTTCACCCTTCGGGTCGTTGAAGTGAATCTTGCAGTCGCGCAGCTTACGGTTGTGCAGGTTTGCCTTCTTGGAGCGTTCGCGTGCCAGCTTAGCCACACCAGCCATCGCCTTACGCTCACGCTCGCTCTCGCCTGCCTTTTGCAGAATTATCTCAGCCACATCGGGGGTCCTGCGCAGGTAGTTGTCCACCTGCTCCTTGACGAAGTCACCGATGAACTTGTCGATGCTCACTCCACCACCATTGGGCTCTGTCGATAGCGACCCCAGTTTGATTTTCGTCTGACTCTCGAAGAGCGGTTCCTGAATATTGATGCTGATGGCAGCCACGATACCGTTGCGGATATCAGCATAGTCGAAGTTCTTACCGCTGAAATCCTTAATGGTCTCGGCAATGTATTTCTTGAAGGCGCTCTGGTGCGTGCCGCCCTGCGTGGTGTGTTGGCCATTGACAAAGCTGTAGTACTCCTCGCCATACTGCCCGTTGGTGTGGGTGAACGCAATTTCGATATCCTCGCCCTTCAGGTGTACGATGGGGTAGAGCGGTTGCGTCGTCATTGTATCGGTGAGCAGATCCTCCAACCCGTTGCGCGAGAGGATGCGCCGTCCGTTGAACATGATGGTGAGACCTGTGTTCAAGTAAGTGTAGTTACGCAGTAGTGTCTCTATGAACTCATCGCGAAAGAGATAGTTCTTGAAGAGCGTGTTATCAGGTTCAAAATAGACAAGTGTTCCGTTCTCCTCACCATTTGCTGTACTCTCGTCCTTGACGAGCACGCCTTTCTCAAACTCTGCACGTCGCGTTTCACCATCGCGGAAGCTCTGTGCTACAAAGTGCGAGGAGAGCGCATTGACGGCTTTTAGACCCACGCCGTTGAGGCCGACACTCTTCTTGAATGCCTTGGAATCGTACTTACCGCCCGTGTTCAGCATCGACACAGCCTCCACGAGCTTGCCGAGAGGAATACCACGCCCGTAGTCGCGAACCGTCACGCACAGATGCTCGTCTATCGTCACTTCGATGCGCTTGCCGGCATTCATCTTAAATTCATCGATACTGTTGTCGATGACCTCTTTCAGGAGCACATAGATACCATCCTCGGCATGAGAGCCGTCGCCCAGCTTGCCGATATACATACCCGGACGTGTCCGCACATGCTCCATGTCGGAGAGGTGGCGGATATTGTCTTCGGAATAAGATTCGCTATTCTTTATCTCTATCTCTTCCATTCTTCAATCATTCTTCGTATGGCAGTTCTTGAAAGGTAATTACTCCCCTCTTTGAGAGAGAGGGGGCAGGGGTGAGTCTATAGCTCCTTTTGGTAGCAGCGTCTGCGTTTATGGATGGTGCAGTCGAGGTGCGCCCACTGTCCCTGACTCTTCTCGTTTGTCTCCAACTGCGGATGCGTCTCTGCCCACACAAAACCTATCTTCTGTGCAGCAGGGATAATTTCAGCAAACAGCAAGGCATTCACGCCCTTGTTCTGGTACTCCGGAAGTACGCCCACCAGAAGCAGGTCAATGACCGGTGCCGGCTTGAAATAGATAGCCTTCATCAGATGCCACCATCCGAACGGAAAGAGCTTACCCTTGGCCTTCTGAAGTGCGTAGGAGAGAGAACCTATTCCCACTCCCATGGCAATGGGCTGGTTGTTCTCGTCCTCCACGATAGCCAGCAGGCGCATATCCAGGAATTGCAGATAGCTGTGCGCATAATCCATGATCTGACGCTCGTTCATCTCGGAGTAACCATACAGATCAGCGTAAGCCTTGTTGATGACATCGAACACCTTCAGGATGTACTTTCCATCTTCGGCAGCCAGAATCTCGCGATGGTTCTTGAAGCGTCGCATGTGCAGATTATAGCGTTTCATGCTGATTTCTGCCACGCGCATATATTTGGCTGAGTCAGCCTGTGCCTCTGTCGTGGGCACCGTCACCTTGCGCTCCACCCAGTCAACCTCCTTCTCATAGCCCAGCTGCTCCACAAGCTTCTGGTAGTAGGGATAGTTGTAGATGGTGCTCATGGTGGAGAGCTGGTCGAAGCCGTCGATGAGCATTCCCTCGGGGTCCATATCCGTGAAGCCCAGCGGGCCTACAATCTTGTTCATCCCGCGCTCACGTCCCCATTGCTCCACGGTATCCAGCAGCGCCTTGACCACTTCCAGGTCCTCCACGAAGTCGATATATCCGAAGCGCACATTCTTGTTGCCCCACGTCTTATTGGCTTTATGGTTGATGATAGCTGCCACGCGCCCCACCAGCTTTCCGTCCTTATAGGCCAGGAAGAGGTCGGCCTCGCAGAACTCGAAGGCCGCGTTCTTCTTGCGGTTGAAGGTGTCCAGCATATCTTCCAGGAAATCGGGCACGGCATAGGGATTCCCCTGATAGAGATAGTAATTGAAACGAATGAAGGTTCGCAAGGCTCGCTTGCTTTCTACTTTCTGAATGCTAACCATAGCTTATCACGCATTATTTATTGGTGCAAAGGTACAATTTTTTGTTTGTAGGAACAAAAATACGCTTCTTTTTAGCTTATTATAAGTCCGAACGTTAAAAAAAGATGTTAAAAGAGTTTAAAAACGCGTAGAAGCTGTAACTTTCTCGTCGATGAATCGTCTTCTCATCAGACAGGCCATTCAACGTATGATGGATTACAAGTACATAGAACAACTCATCGACCGCTACTTCGAGGGCGAAACGAGCGTAGAAGAAGAGCAGATTCTGCGGAAGTTCTTCGCTCAGACAACGGTGCCCGAGCACCTGCGCCAGTGGCAGTCGCTGTTCCAGGCAGAGCAGACCTTGGCGTCAGCTCACTTGGACGAGTCGTTTGACGAACGAATCCTGTCGCTGACCAAGGAGTACCACGTTCAGGCCAAGGTCGTGCCCCTGCACACCCGACTGCGCCCCCTCTTCCGGGCAGCTGCCCTCATCGCCTTTGCCGTGATCATCGGTTCCGCGTTGGAGCGCTCAGCAGGCAATAGCCCTGAATCCCCGCAGGATCCCGTGGCGGTGAACGAGCAGGATGAGTTGAACGCCGACGAGACAACCGCTCTGGACATCCGTTCGGCAGAGCTCACCGACACCCTGAAACTCAATTGATTCATTTTTGCTTTTTCTCTATAAAACAGTTAGTGCTTGTTAAAACTTAACCTACCAAAAAGAACACTAACGAAGAACAAGAGGCAGCCGTGAGGCAGCCTCTTGTTCTGTTTTGTCCTGTTGTGTTGTTTACAGCCAGCCGGCACTCTTGTACCAGCGCACGCTCTCGCGCACGCCCTCTGCCAGCGTCCATTGAGGCTTGTAGCCTAATTCGCGCTGGGCAGGACCGATGTCGCAGTTCCAGTTGCGCTGTGCCAGGATATGGTATTTATCCATGTTCAGGGTCGTCAGTTTTCCCATCCATCGTGCTACAGCACCATTCACGGTGCAGACCGCCCGCAGGAACCATAGGGGTGCCTTGATATGAAGAACCCAGCTGACACCCATCTCCTGCTGGAGCAGGTCGGAGAAGGCACGGCTGTTATAGCTTTTTCCGTCAGAAAGGAAATACGAACGATGCAAGACCGCTGCCTCAGGGCGCTCGCAGGCAAGGAAAGCCGCCTGCACGACATCCATCATATAGACGAATGTAATCTCCTGCGGCTGATAGCCTACAGCGAAATCGATGTGCTGTTTGATGCTCTTCGCCATCAGGAAATAGTCGCGCTCACGCGGACCATAGACCCCCGTAGGACGCAGGATGACCCAAGGCACATCGGTTTGTGCACGCAAGAAGTTCTCGGCCGCCAGCTTACTCTCACCATAGGCGGTGTTGGGGCGCGGGTAGTCGGCCTCAGTGATGGGCGCATATTTCCGTGGGGAACCGTCCGTGCCTATCTTATCCTCCTTGATAGCACCGAAGACACTCAAGGAGCTCACAAACACGAACCGTTGCGGCATCATATCGCAGTCGCGCAGCGCATTGACGAGGTTCTTGGTCCCCTCGGTGTTCGTCTGGAAGAATCCCTCGCGCGTGAGCGATTTCGTGGCGCCGGCAGCATGAATGACATAATCCCATCCGGAACCGCCCATGAGCTGCTTGCACAACTGTAATTGCTTGCACAGCCGTTGCGGATTACCCAGATCCAGCTCGGCAAAGCGGATGCGTTCATCCTTCAGATACTGCTTACTGCTACTGCCTCGCATCCCTGCCCACATCTCATAGCCTCGCTGCAGACCCTCGCTAACCATGAAACTACCTATGAAACCGGACGCTCCCGTCACTAATATTTTTACCATCGCATACGATTTTGAATGTACGATTTCCTAATGATGATGCAAAAGTACAGCCTTTTCAGCGAACACTCCAAATTTTTCCATCACTTTCTTTGCCTGAGGTTATCACAAAGTATAATTTCATAAAGCCTTGCTAGCCGATGGTCCTAGGACGATTGCCCATCGCTGCTAGGGGTGAAGAGTTATCGTCCTAGGAGCGTATGCCTATGCGCCCATACCTGTTCATGATTCCATGACCACCGAATGATTATTCCAAGGCCTTGGAATGATTGTTCCGAGGTCTTGGAATAATAAACACGTTTAAGGCTTCTGGCGTTTACCTTTATTCCCTTGAGCGCGAGGATCTTTATGAATCAAGCGAGATCGGTTTGCTTTCGCTTATTCGTGACTTTGTGACATGTGACTTTGTGACATTAAGGTGGTTCCATGGGTGCGGGAAATAGTCAGAGTAGAATTTTATTATTAATAATAATAACTATTATTTTAGCCATCTCGCGCACATCGAAAGGTGCTTAATGTCACAAAGTCACAAAATCACAAAGTCACAAAATCATAAAAAGTAAAAATTGCTTCAATTGCTGCTGAAAATGGCTCCAATTGGATAGGCGATATTTGGTGGCATCGCAGAAATGCCGTACCTTTGCACCGTCGAAAGGGAAGATCCCAATCTTAATGGCTGAAGATACAGATCTTCCTGCGCAAAGATTTATATCTTCTTTCGAGCCCTCAAAAAAAACAAATTTTAACAAAATTCATGCGCACACCGCATTGGTCGTTGTTGTTCTATAACCGCTTATACATCGCATGAATTTGTTTTTTGTGCGGTGTGCGCATGAATTTTGTTAAAAAATATTTTTATTTTCTCACCATTCGGCAGAGGCGACCTTGGTAGATGAGTGGCAATTACCTTTCACTCCCTGCCGAACAGCCATTTCTTGAGGAAGGGGCTGACACGGAGGATGTGGCTGGTGAGGAGAGAGAAGGCGATGACGAGGGTGGCGAGGATGATGGCGGTGGTGCCTTCGAGGACGAAGTTGGTGGGATGTGCCTTGAACCAGACGCCGATGTCGGGCAGCTTGGGGATGAAGAAATAGTGGATGAGATAGATGTCAAGGGTGCGGACGCCGATGTACTGCAGGGCTGAGCCGAGGCGCGTCTCCTTGGTGAACCAATGTTCGTAGTGGCGGAAGAAGGCGACAATCATCATCACGAAGGCGTACATGGACAGCGTGCGAGGCAGGTTAGCCCATTCCATACGCAGGTTGTGCCATTTCAGGTAGTCGCCGGCACCGAGGAAGGCCACGACGACAAGCAGGGGGAAGAACCAACGGGTGTCGAGGAGGCGTTGTACCTGGGGCCAGAAGCGATGGACGAGATTGCCGAGGAGGAAGAACTGGAAGTAGCGGGCGACCTCCGTGAGGCTGCTGTAGCGGAAGAACGGCTCTTTGCGCCATGAGAACCAACGCATATACAATGTAGCATAGGCGAAGACTGCTACTGCCCAGACGATGATCAGGACGATGGACTCTCCCCTCACCCTCCCTAAAAGGGAGGGAGTAGTCACTTTAGGAACGGCGGAGGAAGAGTTCGTCAATCGTCTAAAAGTCCAGCACACCAAATAATATATCAAGAACATCTCCAGCAGCACCATCGTGAACCAATAGCCGCCCTTGGTGGGGCTCTCCCATGCCTCGCCCATACGGTCCCAGAAATGCTTAGCCATGAGGGCTATCTCAGCGGTCATGAAGACGAGCGTGGGAATGATCTGAACGCGTAGTTTCTTGGCCACGAGTGCCCCGGTGTCGCGCAGGTTCCACGAGAACGAAGCCTTATAAGCGAGGAAGCCGCTGATGAAGAAGAACAGGGGCATTCGGAACAGCAGGCACAGCGACATGAACATCGAATACTTGGTGTTCGTGTCGAAGCCGAAGCCGTAGGTGTGGTTCGCCACCACGAGGAACATGGTGAAGCCGCGCAAGGCATCGAGCCATTCAAGACGAGGCTTGGAACTCATAAATCAATGTATTATTATAATGTATAATGTATAATGTATAATGTAAAATGAAAAGTTCTTCATGAACTTCTTGAACTCCTTAAACTCCTTGAACCTCTTGAACTTCTTAAACTCTTATATTGTCATTTGTCAACTTGAAAGAGGGGGTCTTCAGGCATCACCATTGTAGGCTTCTGCTGTGCTTCCTTCAGCAAATTCTCAGGCACATATTGCTTATCAACCACGAGGCGGAACATATATTCGCGGAACCAGCGGTCGGACATAATCAGGCAGCCGCCCTGTCCCCAGGAGGCTCCCCACGAGTTCTCTACCTTCCACTTCAAGGGCTGACCGTTCTTGTCGAGGTCCACGGCGGTGAGGGTCATCGCGTGGGTGCTTCCGCTGTCGAAGGTGGCGATGCGATCGGCTTTGTTCATGGGGAAGGTGGTTCCCATGAGGGCGGCATAGTCGAAGTTTTCGGTGTCGCAGTAGCCGCGCTTGCGGTCGAGCTGCTTGCCGACATCGTAGCTGCTGTACATCTTGCGTCCGTCACTCAGCTGGGCGATGGCCAGTTGGGCGATGTCCTCCATGGGCAGGTTGAGGTAGCACCAGTTGGTGCCGTCGTAGGTGTGGCGATCCCATTCCACCTCGTAGGTCTTATGGTACTCGCGGCGCGGGTCGTTCATCACCATGATGAAGGAGCCTTCTAGCTGACGACCGCCCATGATTTCGGCATAGAACGTCTGAGGCGTATAGTGCTTCAACTCTGTGCGCACAGTGCCGCTGCCGTCGCGGAAAGCGTAGTCGAACTCCTGCACAGGTTCACCCAATGTAAGGGTGAGCAGGCGGTAGATCTCGCTGAGCATCTCCGTCTTGCGGCTCATGAGTGCCTGCGTCTTCTTGCCTGCGCTGACCATGCGGCGCAGCTCCAGTCCGAACTCGCGCAGCTTGGAGGTGATGAGCTGTCGCATCCTGGATGTGTTCTCAGCGGAATAGGTCTCAGGGGCAATGGCTGTCGGCACAAGACCATACTTGGGAGCCAGGTCGGCGATACCGCAGAAGGTGCCGCCATCGCCAATGGGGTTCTGGAAGAAGAAGCGCACGCGCTCGTGTTCCATGGGCTCCTTGGCTGTGTCGATGACGCCCTGCAGCATCAGATTCGCTTTCTCCAACTGGTCGAAGAAGAAGAGGTAGTCCTGCGAGAACTCCACGGCGAGGGTGTCGTCGTGCTGGCGGGCGAAGTCAGCACGGAGGACGTTCATACCCGAGAACATCCAGCAGCGACCACTGGACTTTTGGTCGGTGATGCTCTGTTTAGGGGTCTCGATGCTGAACTGTGTGTCGATGGGTCCAGCGTTGCGGCGGTTGCGTGCCAGGTCGTCGATAGGGTTGGCGGCCAGTGCATTGGCGAGAGCGTTGGCGGTGGTGGTCTGCGACTGCTGGATAGTAGAAAGCATGGAGGCGGAGATGCCGCCGTTGGAAGTCTTCTGAGCCATTGCAGTGCTAAAGCTGCAACAAAGGAGAAGGGTGGTGGAGAGGAGATATTTATTCATAATGATGACTGATGACTGATGACTGATGAATGATGAATGATGATTGATGAATTATGACTGATGACTGATGAATTATGACTGATGAATGATGACTGATGATTGATGAATTATGATTGATGACTGATGAATTATGAATTAACGATGAAGGATGGTGAGGGGGGTATTGTCGAGGCGGGCGGCAATCTCGGAGAAGGAGCTACCGGAGGAGCCATAGATGTGGCAGGTGCGGGCTAAGGTGTACATCTCTACGACTGCATCCTGGATGCCACTGGTGGAGTCGCGACGGGCAGCGGTGGACGCCGTGAGGATGCGTGCCTCGCCGTAGCGCTGGCGCATGGCAGCCTTGGTGGGTTCATCGTCGGTGGCGACATAGACGTGTGTGTCGGGATAGAGTTCCAGCTCGCGGTCGATGACCTGATAGAATAGTTCGATAGGACTCTCGCTGATGCTCTGCTGGTTGTCCGTGCGGCGGATGTGAACGCCTATCGTGTGCGACGAGAAAGCGGCACAGCGGTCATCGATGCGCTGTTGCAGCGCAGGCAGCGGACGGAAGAGAGTATGCAGTCGAATCTCCGACCAGGGGTAGAAGTCCAGCCACGTCCACAGCAGCGAGCGACGGGCATTGCCCCACGCCACGAAGTCGAAACCTTGCTGGAAGAGAGGCTGCACCTGCTCGTTGTAGAGAACCTGTCCGTAGGAGAGGCGGTTCGTGAGACGCGGCAGGAACAGGTTGCGCGGACGGGGACGGGCAGCAGCAATGCGTTCCCAAAGTGTTGCATCGCGCAGTTCAAAGTCACCCTCGGCATAAGGCTCAAAGAGATCTCTGAAGCGGCACGCCATCCCCCACTGCGGAGCCCACAGGGCCACGACCTTGCCGTGGATGTGCGGCGCAATGGCAGCGGCAGCAGCGGCGGTGCGCATACGGTTTCCTAAACCGCCTTCAAGACCTACTGTGAGCATTGACATTTGGGGGATTGATGAATGATGACTGATGATTGATGAGTGATGATTGATGACTGATGAATTATGACTGATGACTGATGATTGATGACTGATGAATGATGATTGATGATTGATGAATTATAGATGGAGTGTTAAATAGGAATAGGTGAGGAGGAGGAAGCGGCGGAGACCACCTTCGCGCAGGGCTTCCAGCCAGAGGTTGGGGAGGCGGCGGCATAGCTCGGGATGACCGATGCGGCGCAGGAATGCATTGGAGCGAATGTTCACGTCCAGAAGATCGCGAAGCTTGGCACGGTTCCATTGGCGGTTGGTCTGGCTGGCAGGGTAGTGGACGTAGTTGTAGAGAATGTGCTTATCAACGGCGATGCCCTGTGCGTAGTGTCCCACTTGCAAGCTGAAGAAGCGGTCGTTGGCAATGCTTGTTTCATCGAAGCGGATGTGATGCTCGGCCATGAGGGAAGCACGTATCATCTTGCACCAAGGGGAATTGATGCCAAAACGCACCTTGGCTTCAGCGTCTGCGCTGCCATCGAAATCTTGGATATAACCCGCTGTGACAATAGGCTCTGGCGTGAGGGTGTCGGCAGCTACCATCTGGAAACCGAAATAGACAGCATCGAGGTCTGTACGATTGACATAAGCGTCCAGTACATCCAGGAAGCCTTCGGCATAGAAGTCATCGGCATCAGCGAACAGAAGCCAGCGCCCTGTGGCTTGGGGTAGTGCCTGATTGCGGGCATAGCCGCCGCCACGTCCATCAGGATCATCGATGACAATCACTTGCACATCAGGTCGCTGGGGGATAGAGTCCAGCAATCGTTGCAGCAGCTCGGGAGCGCCGCGATGAGGTATGATGATGCTATAGTTGACCATGATGGAAGATATATTGAATGCTCTCGCGGAGGATCTTAGCACGAGTTATCCAGAGGATGCCGACATAGAGTAACACGGCGATGGCGATGCGCAA
>Ga0310786_10003843_pt1 | contig 21401 bp, 14 predicted proteins | sample AusTroGonzalo_MG_FD_203881 | JGI IMG/M metagenome (GOLD analysis project Ga0310786, IMG submission 203881) | Bovine rumen microbial communities from tropical cattle in Woodstock, Queensland, Australia - Gonzalo_03 (v2) (version 2) | ecosystem: Host-associated > Mammals > Digestive system >...
ATGATGCTATCGCCCAGCACGCTGGTACGCGGGAGTGTTTCTGTGTATGTACCTTCGGTAGTGTATGGCGTGCAGCCAAAGAGGTAGGTCTCGCCTTCGTTGATGGTAGCGGTGTAAGCGACCTCGATATCCTCGATGACAGGAAGGGGCGTAACGTTAAGCGTGAGGTGGATGATGCTATCGCCCAGCACGCTGGTACGCGGGAGTGTTTCTGTGTATGTACCTTCGGTAGTGTATGGCGTGCAGCCAAAGAGGTAGGTCTCGCCTTCGTTGATGGTAGCGGTGTAAGCGACCTCGACATCCTCAATGACAGGCGCGGGTTGTTGCACACTAAGAATCAGATGAACAATGCTATCGCTGCCATCATACGCAGTAAGCGTCTCAGACGGCGTAGCATCGGCAGTATAGGTCTGACATCCAAAGAGGTATGTCTGGCCTTGCTGTATCGTTGCGTTGTAACGCGTCTCGACGGCTCCTAAGGTGAGGGAGCTGAGAAGCGTCAGCAGGACGAGAGATAATAATCTGATTCTCTTGCTAAACATTACGCGCGCGTACCTAAAACACTATTAGGGAACAACGGTTACCGGAGTTACTGCGGGATTGGCATCAATCTGATAGTCGGTGCCATTGAGCGTAACGACGAGTCGTCCGGTGTAGCTGCTCAGGTCTTTGATATATATACCACCAAGGGACGGTACGTTCTCAATCTCTGCGTCATCTTTCGTGATGACGAGACTCTCACCGGCATGGTCGATGATCTCGAGAATGTTGTTGCGGAAGCAAAGAGCGGGAACGAGCGTGTAGTTGATAATGAAGCGATCGTTGATAGCTTTTCTGCCTACCAGAGATGCATCTACGCTGAACGCGTAGCTAGCGCCATTCGTCATTAGAGTGAAGGTGCCTGTCAGACGATCGTACAGAATCAATGCGCGACCGGAAACGAGGTCAAAGGTGAGGGTGTAGTTCTGATCCACCTGATTGGTCTTCATGCCGAGTGCCTGGCCATCGAGATTATTCGTTACCACATCCTCGCAGAAATGTGTACCTACCAGGCCATAAAGCAGTACGCTCTTTGAGTTGGCCTGATCCATCATCTTGTCGGAGTCGAACGAACTCTCGTAACCGGCATTATGCTCATCATCTTCAGAGAGACGAACTACACTGCTTGCACCGCTTGCTCCGGCTAAGCGAATACGTACAAATGCTTGTTCTGTTGCCATTGCCATCATGCTCACTACCAAAGCGATGACAGAAACAAATAGTTTTTTCATTGTATTGAATGTATTTTTATTCGTTGTTGATTAGAAGAACACACGCTTGGGTGCAGCGTTGCCACCACCCTCTTTGCCTCCCGGATTAGAGAACGGATCTTCCGGTGATGTGCAAAGCATGGACACGTGAATAGCTTGACACTCCGTTTTCGGTAAAATATATTTCTTCATCTTATTTTACAATCTTTACGCCGTTAACAATATACACACCAGCAGGCAGCGCATTGAAATCTTCGCCAAGGTACTGACCCATAATGGTATAAATACCCTTTACACCGGATTTCACGTCTGTATTATCAATAGCAGTCGGGGTCTTTGCCGGCGAGATGATTTCGAAGCGGCCTTCAGCAATGCTATTCGGTTGAGCAGCGAACTCATAGGTAGCATCTTCCTCGACAGCAATCACGCTGCCTGTCACGTTGTCGCGAACAGCATATCCTTCGCCCTCTACGTGACGGAAGGTCATCGTATAAGTAGCTGCGTCCACCGTGCGGAGGCTCATGGTCTTGCCACCGATGTTGTCGGATGCGATGACACTATAGTTCTCACCGCTGATGGTAGAGAAGATATTGAGTGCACGTTCGTTCATGTATTTCGAAGCATCGTATCCGCTCTCGAAGGCATCGGAATAGTCGGTGCTCTCTGTGAAGACGATGCGATCTTTCTTGCCATTAGCGGCAGTAACCTCAATCTGCATGTAAGCCTCTTCATTCTGAGCTGCCACTTGACGACGCGGAGCGGGACTAGCGGTGCTACTATTGCCATAACGCGGGTTGCCCCAGATAGCGTCCGCATAACTGATGCTTTCATCTGCACTGCTTGCGCCACTGATTTTGAGAATGAAGGTCTGCATCGGAGCGACTTCTTTCTGCCAATCATCCAAAATCTCGGGTTTGTTAGCCAAGTTATTCAGCGTAGAAGCACCATACACCTGATTTACGACATCCCACATCCAGATAGAACCATCAATATGACTGTCAATCAGTCCTTGCAGCAGTGTCTTGGCATCAATATAAGCCGTATAGCTATTACCAAAGTACTGATAACCCTCGTGCACGAAGTTCAGCGCTGCGTCCGCGTTTCCAACCAAGTTGCCATGGAAGGTATAAACAACAGCACCCGTTTGGTCGTTAGAGAGCGTATAACCATTCCACGGTTGCATATCCGTACTGCCGTTTTCCAGAAGCGCCCAATGGCTGGTCTCATAATCCCATCCATAGAGCCAAGTAGGAACACTCGGAGTCTTAGTCCAGGCCGTCTTCAGTTCATCTACCGGCATTGCAAAACGGGTCCATACGTCCTCGCCTCCAGTGGTAACACCTTGCGCAACAGTCATAGCAACCACTGCAGCCGGGTGATCTTCTGTAATAAAATGAGTTGCAGGCGAGAAGAGTACGGAACCTACTTGAGTCTCGCTGGTCTGAATCTCGAAGTTAGTACCATCAGCGCCATATACCAGGCCATCGACCAGCAGTGAACCACCGGCTTCAACGATGATCTTACCGGTTCCTTGCAGCAATACAGCACCTTTGCCTACCTTGAGTATCTTGCCGGATTTTACGGTAAGCGTCACGTTTTCTACAGTCAATTTCTTGACCTCCTTGTTGTCTACCAAATTTTCACTATTGGCCAACTCGACAATAGAGTTGGCATTAATAGTTGCAGGTATGAGACTGGTAGCAACGGTGACGAGGCCAACAACATAATCTCCAGAAGTCTCCGTAGTTGTTTTGCCTTCCACTACATTGGCAATCACATCTTCGCTCCAGGTACCACCGCTGATGAAACCACCTTCAGCAGCCAAGTCTTGCGAGACGGACACACCGCCTTCGAAGTTACCATCGATAACTGAGATGTTCTCCACTTGCGTATCATCACCAGGATTGCTAACATACTCGTATATGGCGTACCCTTCAGCACTTACCAGATTAGCATCGTCACTTATACTTATATTTATACCTCCAGCATAGACACCATTGGACTCGATACTAATGGCCGCACCTGTCTGGAGCGCACCGCCGTTATATCCATGCTCGTAAACCACTTGCTCACCAGTAGCAGTGATCGTACCGCCAGTTACTTCCAAAGTACCACTCTTGATAGCAATACCGGTCTGACCGGTAATAGCACCGCCTTCAATGGTCACATCACCTGCCTGCGGCTGATAAATACCTGCAGCATTGGCAGAAGTTACACTACCACCGGAGATGGTGATGGATGTTCCTCCGTAATCCACCCAAGCATTCGGGTCGTTCACTGTATTCGCATTACCACTGCCTACCTTACCATTGCCGGCAATACCGAAACCGTTGGTAGCTGTGATTGTTCCATCGGTCATATTGAGTGTTGCGCCATTACCCATGAGTACTACGCCGTGCTTCGTGCCGGTAATAGTACCGCCGTTCAAAGTCAGTGTGGTCGGTAGCGGATTTCCTCCTTGAGCCGAGTTACCAGCCATACAGATACACTCTTCACCTGAAGATACAATCTCACCGCCGTTGATAGTAACAGTGGCAGGCCATACAACCGTATTATCGCTCATCCAAAAACCATATTGGTATTTCCAGCCGTAACTAGCTTTTGCATAGATGGCATTGTTGTTGCTTTGGATGCGACCGTCATTGATTTCCAGTTCTGCACCCTCGCCTACTTGGATAGTGGCCTTCTCCATATTGGAACCATTATAAGTTGCTTTTGTGGAGATAAATGTACCACCATTGATAATGGCTTTACTGGTGGCTTGTCGTTTGGTCACATACAAGCAAGTGTAGTCCGATGTAGTAACTGTACCGGTCTGACCTGCACTACCATCTACAAACGTTACGACTTCGTCTTGTACGCTTAAATAGTTTTCTTCATCGCAAGTAATCGTTTTCCCGTTGAGATCAAAGATAATATCACCAACAAATTCAATTTTCTCATTCAAGGTGATGTCATTTGCTAGTCGAATAATTTCTCCGTTAGTAGCTAACGAAGCAGCAAATGCCAATTCCGACGAGTTAGTAGGAAGATAAACTGTCTTGCCACCTTCAATGGTTGAATTGACAGCCCCGAAGAAGTAATAGTCATTATTTTGCCAGTCCTTTTTAGTTACACGAATATAACCTGTTCCGGCCGTAATAGCAGACGCGTCATGACCATTAGGATAAATATAAATGCTCTTTGTTACGGCGGTAGCTACAGCGTCATCCCAAAGAGTTACTTCGTCGCCCACTTCGGCAGCTGCAATTGCAGCAGCGAGGGATGTATAAGCCAATTTGTCAATAGAAGCCTTAACACCATATGTAGCAACATTTATCGTACCAATTACTTCATATTTACCGGCATTCTCACCTGTCATGGGAAATATAAGGCTCTGGTCATTCACCAAATCAGCCGCCGGCTTATCGGAATAAATGCCACATGTAAGATTTGAAGTCGTAAGGTACGAAGAGAAAACGCGACCAGCTGCTTCCGAAGTGACATTAAAATTGGGAGCTGTTACTACGAATTTCGCAGAAGAGGTTGCTTGTACACAGCCAAGTGCAAAACCTCCTGTTCCTACATGCTCTACATTCAATGTACCATTGCCTTGAATATACAATGCGTAAAAACTAGATGTGGATGAAAGATAGATGGTAGTGTTACCAGTGTAGTTTCTGATGGTATTAGTTGTTCCTTCCACTATGTCGATATATGCAGATGCAGAAGCAGAAACTCCAACTGCAATATGCGATTGATTCGGAACTATTGTTGCGTTAGAAAGAATCAAATGCGAACCATTTTTTAGAGTAACTGTTCGAGGAGCAGATGAAGCTTTCTTGTTATTTGAAACAGTAATGTCTTTGAGTGTCAATTGCTTACTTGCATTAACTGTGAAGTAGCGGGATATGCTATACTGTCCTTGTCCATCAATAGTGACATTCTTGGAAATAGTGACTGCTTCACTACTTTTTGTGCCAATATTGGTCAGAAGGACAATGGTTTGTCCTGCTGTAGCTGCGCTTAATGCATTCTCGAAAGACGTGTAATTTGTCTCTCCGATTCTTGCGACATTCGCACCCCACATATTTAGGCTCAGGGAGAGCAGTAATACGGGAATTAGGAAAAATTTTTTCATTGTATTTAAGTTTTATAGTTTACGATTTTATGGTTATTTAGCGGGATATACGCTTTCGGGTTGCAAAGATACTACATTTTTTTTAAACATGCAAAAAAAAATTATTTTTTTTTATAATGATTTGCCTATTTGAAAAGAAGTAATAATTTCACACCCGCATTTACAACAAAAATAATGTCTCGATAATGTCTCGTTAATGTCTCGAGCACACTTGCTTTTAAAATCTGATGCAAAGATACGATGAACATTTTACTTTTTCCAAATTTTTTCGCAAAAAAATAAAAAAATCACATAATTCACCACATTCACACATTTTTGTCTGTTGTCGGTTTTGGTCATAATAAATAATAAATAATATATATATTATTATATTATATTATTATGGCTGTTTTCTGAACACATATTTTTGTGTGAATGGAGTGAATTGTGAACGAAATTGTCCTAAAATTGTTGAGGTTTTACTGAATTTGTTGACGCAATAATTCACACCTATAACAAATTCACACATAATTTTGTGTTCATAACTAAGCACGATTACACTAACGTGTGTTGATGGATCAAAAGACAAAAAACAAAAAAAAATTCACAAAAGGGGTCAGACTCTTGCATATATCATTTTTTTTATGTACTTTTGCGGTCGCAAAAGCATTAGGCCCTTTTCCCCGTAGCGGTTTTTCCCGCTAAACGGGAACAACCTAGTGCCACGCAAAATTGTGTGATACTATGAAAAAATCCCTTTTCTTTTTGCTGATGACCGCGATGATGGCGGTGAGTTGTCAACGTAATGTCGTTGCAGAGCGACTGGCGGTGGCCGATCCTATCATGCCCGTGCGTATGCAGGCAGACACCACCCATATAGTAATGACAGACTATGTGCCGGCGCTGTACGGAGACACCTCGCTCTGGCGTGGGCTGCACTGGATGGGCAGCGATCAACTCGACTGTATCAACCTGACAGGTACTAAACGCGTGGTACGCGAGATGGATATCATCAATCGTGACCACTCCATCCATGCACTGAATTTCTACAACCGTCATGCCGCATTCTCTATCGTTGTGCTGCCGGCCAAGCCGGTGCGTCAGTCGCTCGTGTCACTTGCCTATGAAGACGGCACGTTGCGCGTAGGTTTCTGCGAGACGGTAGCCAACCCAACGTTGGTGGCTTACGTACAGAACATGCCCCTGCCGCAGAGCTGCTGGGAACAGGCGGAAGACGGTACGTGGCTACTCCGATTGGCGGAGAGCGAGGAGGTGAAGCGATGCAATGAGGGCCGCGCCTACCTGCGCGTGTTTGCAGAGGATGAGCGCTACCTCTACAACGACCTGCTGCTTCCTCTTCAGAACGGTCAGGTAGTGACCAGTACAGAGCAGCTGAACCGTCATGATCCGCAGGCCCAAGTGCTCTACTCGCTGATGGTAGACCGTTTCTACAACGGCAACGAGGCCAACGACTGGAAGATGAACAGTCAAGAAGTGCTGGATATAGTGGATTACCAAGGCGGCGACCTAGCCGGCGTGACCAAGATGATCAGCGAAGGCTATTTCGATCGTCTGGGTGTGAACACCCTCTGGATCAGTCCGATCACGCAGAACCCCTGGGATGCGTGGGGCTGCTACGTCTTCCAGACCGGCAATAAATACGACAGCACGAAGACCTACACCAAGTTCAGCGGCTACCACGGCTACTGGCCCATCTACGCTACGCAGTTGGACACCCGCTTCGGTACACCGGACGAGCTGAAGACCTTATTAGATAGCGCGCACGCGCACGGGATAAACGTGGTGCTCGACTATGTTGCCAATCATATGCATATCAACTCGCCGACGCTGCAAGAGCACCCCGACTGGCACACGGATTCTATCCTGCCGGATGGCCGTCGTAACTTTGAGCTCTGGGACGAAGCGCGCCTGACTACCTGGTTTGACAAGCACATCCCCACCCTGGACCTGGAGCGGGAAGAAGTCTGCGAGCAGATGAGCGACAGTGCGCTCTACTGGTTGGCCAACTATGAGTTGGACGGCTTCCGTCACGATGCCTGCAAGCATATCCCCGAGGGTTACTGGCGTATGCTGGGACAGAAGATTGCCACACGCTGGCCGGGACGCGCGATCTGGATGATCGGCGAGACCTACGGCAGCCCAGAGCTGATCGGCAGCTACGTGAAGACAGGTATGCTGAACGCACAATTTGACTTCAATGTCTATTTCACGACGCGCGAAGCGCTATGCGGACTGACGGGCATGGACCAGATACTCAACAACGAGCTGACCTCACTGGCCACCTATGGTGCTCACCACACCATGGGTAATATCAGCGGCAACCACGACCAGATACGTTTTGCCTCTATCGCCGGCGGCGCTATTGACATCCACAGTCAGGGCAAGGAAGAGGGCTGGACGCAGGAAGTAGGTATCGGTGATGCAGAGACCGCCTACAAGCGTGCACTGCTGCTGGAGGTGATCAACCTGACACTGCCCGGCGTACCCTGTATCTACCAGGGCGACGAATATGGCGAGGTGGGCGGCAACGATCCGGACAACCGTCACATGATGCGCTTTGACAATCTGAACGAGCAGGAACAAGCGATGCGCGCAAAAGTAGCGGAACTGACCGCTATGCGTCGTCACTCGATGCCGCTGCTCTACGGCGACATGATCGTAATGGAGAACACTCCTGACGAAATCAGCTACAAACGTGTCTATCTGGGTAAAGCCGTAGTGGTAACCATCAACCGCAATGAACTAACTTATAATATCTCCGAAGAATGAAAAAGACCCTTTTGATTGCGCTGGCCAGCCTGTGTATGGCTAGTTGCGCCGAGAAAGTGGAACTTCGTCACCCCAAATGGGCGTACGATGCCACCATCTATGAACTCAACACCCGTCAAGCCACGGAGGAAGGTACGTTCCAAGCAGCGGAGGCATTGCTGCCGACGCTCAAGGAGAACGGCATTGACATCATCTGGGTGATGCCGTGCCAACCGATCGGCGTGATTACCCGCAAGGGTTCGCTGGGTAGTTACTACTCCATCATCGACTACTGCGCCATCAATCCTGAGTTTGGTACGCGTGCAGACTTCGAGCATTTCCTCAACGAGGCTCACAAACTTGGCTTCAAGGTCATTCTGGACTGGGTAGCCAACCACACTGCGCCGGACAGCGAGTGGACCAAGAACGACGGGTGGTACTACCGCGACAGTCTTGGTAACCTGATGGTACAATATGACTGGACCGACATCAGCAAACTCAACTACGAGAACCAAGACATGCGCCAAGAGATGCTCAAGGCTATGCACTGGTGGATGGACTCGATAGGTATTGACGGTTTCCGTTGCGACGTAGCCGGCGAAGTACCCACCGACTTCTGGAACTGGGCGATGGCCGACTTGCGTCAGACGCACCCCGACATGTTCACTCTGGCAGAGGACGAGGACAAAGCACAAGAGCTGACCGAGACCGCCTTTGACATGTACTATGGCTGGAGTCTGCATCATGCCATGAACAAAGTAGCACAAGGAGAAATGGGTGTAGAAGACCTGTGGGCTAACTTCGCCAAGGCTGACTCGACCATCCGTCCCGAGGCTATCCGCATGAACTTCATCTCCAACCATGACGAGAACAGCTGGAACGGCACCGAGCAGGAACGCATGGGTGCGGCAGTGCCTCTGTTCCAAGCCTTCTGCTATGTAGTGCCGGGAATGCCGATGATCTACACCGGTCAGTTGAGCGGTAACCACCACCGTCTGGCTTTCTTTGAGAAAGACATGATCGATATAGACGAAGAGAGTTCGGAAGCAGCACTCTACAAGCAACTGAACGACCTGCGTGAGCGCAACAAAGCGCTGTTCAGCCCTGAGGCCGGCGCACCGATGCTGCGTCTCAAGACCGACAACGACAAGATCTTCGCGTGCGTACGCCATAAAGAGGGTCGCTGGCACAACAACACCATCATTGCCGTCATGAATATGAGTGGCGAGGAGCAGACGGTGCAAGTGGACCTAGTAGGATATGAAGGACGCTATCGCTGCCTCTGTGGCGAGAAACATATCCTGCAGACCAAGCAGACCTTCACCCTCAAGCCATGGAGCTTCAAGATCTACGAGAAGTGAAAAAAATGGAAAGGTGAAAGATAAAAGAATATAGAAAATCCCGCGCTCGTTGGAGTGCGGGATTTTTATGGAGAGAGCATGAAGTTATGCCATGGCTCCGTTGACCTGAATCACTTGTCCGGAGACGTATGAGCTGAGGTCGCTGGCAAGGAAGAGTGCCACTTTGGCCACCTCTTCGGGTTCGCCGCCTCGACGCATAGGAATCATCGTGACGAACTGCTTGAGCGTCTCTTCGCTCAGCGCCTTGGTCATATCAGTCAGGATGAAGCCCGGGGCGATGGCGTTGGCGCGTACGCCGCGGCTTCCCAGCTCTTTGGCCACCGACTTGGTGAGGGCGATGATACCCGCCTTGGAGGCGGCGTAGTTGGCCTGTCCGGCATTACCGTTGATGCCGACAACGGAACTGAGCGAGATGATCGAACCGCTACGCTGACGCATCATTACAGGTGTGACAGCATGGGTGAAATTGAATGCGGACTTGAGGTTGACCTGGATCACCTGATCCCACTGCTGTTCGGTCATACGCATGAGCAACGTGTCACGCGTAATGCCGGCGTTGTTGACCAGAATATCTACGGTGCCGAACTCCTGCTGCACTTGTTCCACCACCTGATGGGCGGATTCGAAATCAGCTGCATTGCTTGCATAGAACTGCACCTTGACACCCAGGGCGGCAATCTCGTTGCGAGTCTCCTCGGCAGCTTCGTTCAGTTCCAGATCGGTGAAGGCAATATTAGCGCCTTCGCGAGCAAAAGCCAGTGCTATTTGTTTGCCTATACCACGAGCTGCGCCGGTGATAATAGCAGTTTTGTTACTTAGTAACATACGTGATTTATGATTTCAAATTTTAGATTTATGATTTACTCTTCTTCATTTATAGGGAATACTCCCGTAGGGTGTAAGATCGTATATTTGCTCATCTCTTCGTTGGACTCAAACCCGATGCCGTGGATGATACTCGTCTCTCGCGTAATATGGATGACGGAGTCTGACCAAACGCGGTGTTCCTTCTGCTCCCAAATCAGTTCGGGTGTATCAAACTGCTCTCCCTTACGGTTGAGCGAATGCACGTTGCCCCGCAGCGTCCACACTTGCTCGGTCTCGTTGTAGTAGGCATAGTCGGCCTTGAGCGAAGCCTGAACCTGCAGCGCTTCGTCAAACTGCTCCAGATAGACACCGGAGGGGAACTCCTGGTATGGCGGTTCGGTCTTGTCGTACACCAACCACTCCGCCGCCACGATGCGATAACGGGTGATGCCGGAGTCGGAGATGAGTGTACTGACCGAATCGGTAGTCATCATGGGCATCGCCTGACGTTCTAAGACATAACGGTTCTCCGTATCGACACCTCTACCACAAGCAGAGAAAGTCATAGCGAGCCACACGAATGTGCTCGCTATGAACCCTATAGAGATATGTAGATGAATTGTCTGCAAGGTTTAACGAATAGAAGTCGTTTCTCCGATCCATCCGCCAACGGTGAAGGTGGAGCCACTGAACTCGTTCGGCAGGTCGAAGCGCTCCTCTTTGGTCGGATAATAGCGGCTGTAGGACGAGATGTACTCGTTGGCGGTAGCCTCAACCGACGGATCCACTTGTTTTGCCTTGACAAACTTATCCACTGCTACCCAATAAACGGTCTTGTTGAGGATAGCGCCCTTAGCATCGTTGCCGTACGGACGGCTGGCAGCATAAGCCATGCCGATGATGATGTAGCAACGGCCCTGACCCTTGTTGATACCCAGACCCTGCAGCGTCTGAATAGATGCCTGAGCATACTTACGTGCATCCGGGTAGCGTTTGAGGTTGGCGAAGCAGTAAACGGCTGCATTGTACTGGTAGTCAGCTACGTCCTCCAGCTCGTCCTCCACCATAGCAAACTTGATAGCCTGGTCGTAGTAGGCAATAGCCTGCTCGTAGTCGCCCTTCTTGGCGGCCATCGATGCACATCCGGCAGCAGACTCCTGGGTGGGTTGCAGCTTGTGTGCCGATTCGCAGGCTGCGAAATAGACATCACTCTCGGTGCAACGTACGCGCTTGTAGAGCTTAGCAATCTTCTGCAACATATCCAAGTTGCCGATGTTCTCCTGAACCACAGCGGCGTAGATCTCATCCAACTTCGAGCAGTCGGCTGCGCCGGAGATGGCGAAGATATTATCCACGTAGTCCTTCTGCTTGCCGGCTACCTCGGCGTTCTTGTTGCTGGCGTCAGCGGCCAGAGTGCCCAGGTGGGTGCTAGCCATCTCATAATCAGCGATGAACTGCTCAGCCAGCTTGTCAGGATTCTGCTTGTAGAGAGCGTAGGACACATCCACCAACTTCACCAGTACCTGGATCTTGCTCTTCTCGCCCAGGGCAGCAACGGACTTCTGCAGGCACTCGTGTGCCTCGTTGAGTTTGGTATCTCCGAAATACTCCACGTAAGCCAGACCCTTCTCCCCCCATATATACTCGGTGGGGTACTTGGGATCCGTCTTGCCGAAATACTTGATACGCTTGTCCTGCATATCTACGGCAAGGTTAGCCAGACGCTCGCGCTCCACGGGGTCGGAGGAGTTCTTAAACAATGCCTCCACAATCTTCGCTCCCTGGCTGTAGATCGCCTTGTTGGCGTTCGGGCAAGTAGTATACACCTCCCACCAAGGGCCATAGGCATCAGCGAACATCTTGTTCTTTACCGACTCGTTGAAGAGCGAAATGTTGACCATACACTCCTCGGTGATAGTCGGTTCTTCTTCTACAACAGCCTGAGCCTCGGCCGGAGCCTCAGTCTCTACTTTCTTAGGTTTCTTTGCACAAGCCAGCGCCGGTACGGCAGCTGCCAGGGCCAATACAACTAATGTTCTGAATTTCATAATCGTAATGTATTTATTTGTGTTCTGTTTTACAGTTGTTGGTTTCTCTCTTTCAAATACTATGCCAAACGCTGTTAGAGCTTGCGTTTGAAGAACCAGTTCTCAGCGATAGCGATGCCGAGCGTGAAGCGCAACTGGTTGTCCACCAAGCCAGTATTGCTGCCTCGGCGCGAGTACTCGAAGGTAGTATTGACCACGGTTCCCACGGAGTGAAGCGGAAAGCCTATACCCACCGAAGCGGAGAGCTTCATCGCGCCTACGGAAGCCAGATACTCATCCTGGAGGCTCAAGCCGGCACGCCATAGCATACGATCAGCATAACGACGTCCCGTCGGATTGTGGCGATATTCGATACCGAGTGCCATACGATTGCGGTCCTGCAGGTCGCTATAGTGGCCTGCCATTCCGTTGAACAGGGCCGAAGCCATGAACTGTCGCTCGTAGTCGAAGCCAACCGTCAGTCGGTTTGCCCAAGTGTAGCTGACACCCACACCGCACATCCATGGCGTCTGGAACAGACCTTCGTAAACAGGAATACTATCCTCGCTCTGCGTCTCAATGACCAAGTAAGTGCTATGCAGATTCATCTTGTTCTCCAGCACAGCGCCGGCCACCACCGAATGCTTGCCCCATGTATGGAAGAACTGTGCACCAGTGCGTACACGCACACTGCTGACGGAGAGTACCTCATCCTGGATTGTAGGCGTAAGCCCCGCCTCGTCGAACGACAGCGTACGCATGCGCTGGAGCGTACCCCACATATAATAGACGTTGGCACCGACAGCGGCCCAATTGCATATATTAAAACTCAGACCTCCGTATATCTCGCTGATGTTACCGTCACCGTAATAGGTCTTCGTATAGTGGTAGTCGGATTTGAGCGAGTCGGCAATGGCGATGTCGTAGCCCACCGAGCTATAAGGCAACAGACCCACCGAAGCAGCAATCCACTGCTTCCAGATAGGTACTTGTATGGTCACGTACTCCAAGTTACCGTTGGCGCGATTGCGCATGCCATTAGCGTCCTCGTAGCGACTCCAACTGACGCTGGCGGCCACGTCCATCATGAAGGTAAGCGTGTCGCAGGCGGTATAGGAAGCCGGCTGCGCCGCACATATCACCCGATTGCTACGCATACCATAGCCTACTCCACCCATGGCACGATAGGAAGCCGGTATATTCTCGTTGATATCGCCGTAGGCGTAGCGCGAGAAGGGTGAACAGGTCATGTTCTGCGCCGACAAAGGAGAAAGGAGAAAAGTGAATGGCGAAAGGAGCACCATCCACAGCCCAATTATTCGATATATATTCCTTTCAATTTTCATTTTTTAATTTATTGTAGCTTAGTATCTTATTCAGTCCGATGAGCACCAGGTGCTTCTCGTAATGCATCTCCATGCGCACGTTGTTGAGTATAAAGGGTGCGTTACCTCCTGTCAGGAAGGTCTGGACATGCGGCATGCGTTCGCGCAGCGTCCGCATATACCCCTTTGCCTCGTAGGCCACACCTCGGATGACACCGGCCGCGATGGCATCGCGTGTGTTCTTGCCGAAGAGCGGGATCAGTTCTTTCTCCTCCACCTCCACGAGCGGCAGTTTCTTGGTCATGCGCTGCAACATCGTGAAGCGCATCTTGAGTCCCGGCGCGATGTTACCGCCTAAGTACTCACCCTCCGCCGACACGAAGTCGTAAGTAATGGCCGAACCGGCATCGATGATGAGCAAGTTCTCGTTCGGACAGAGGCTCTGCGCTCCCACAGCAGCGGCCAGTCGGTCCTGTCCAAGCGTTTCGGGCGTGCTGTAGCCGTTGCGGATAGGCACAGGTGTCTGATGGTCGAAGAGCACAAAGTGCTGCGAGCGACGCGTCAGGGTATTAACGACAGCCGGTTCGATGTTGATGACCGAGCTGATGATGGAATCTGTGATCTCGTAGAGGTCGAACAGGCGCTCCACGTCGGCTGAGGAGAACGACTTGTAGACGAAATTGTTGATCATCCGTCCGTCGTCCGTCATCAGGCCCACCTTGGTACGGCTATTTCCCTGGTCAATACACAGATTCATATCGCGCTGACGGCTATTATACCATGTTCGTATAGAGGAAGCGCTTGATGGATTTCTTCGGTGTCTTCTCAAACTCATGCGGATAGAGCTTGATAAGCGCCACCTGTTCGTAGGCAGCCAACTCGGAGTTGACCTGCTTGCGTGCTTCCTCCATCTGCTCGTCCACCTGCTCGCGCGTCAGTCCGTCGGCATCTATCTCGTTGTAGTCGGGACAGATGAGCGCCACCAGTCGGTTGTCCTCCTGCTGCAGCACGAGCGACTCGAGTACGTAAGGCATGTTGTTGATCTTCGCCTCAATCTCCTCGGGGTAGATGTTCTGTCCGGAGGGGCCGAGCAGCATCGTCTTGCAGCGTCCTTTGATATAGAGGAAACCATCTTCGTCAATCAATCCAAGATCGCCGGTACGAAGCCAGCCGTCCTTGGTGAAGCTCTCCTTGGTAGCCGTCGGATTCTTATAGTAACCGAGCATGGTGTTCTCGCCGCGAACGACAATCTCGCCGATGCCATCCTCGTTGGGATCGAGTATCTTCACCTCCATGATGCCCGTGAGCGGACGTCCGCAGGAGTTGAGCTTGCTACCCTCGTCGTAAGGCGTAAAGCAGATGAGCGGTGCGCACTCGGTCATGCCGTAGCCCACCGACATCGGGAATTTGATACGCGTGAGGAAAGCCTCCACCTCGGGGTTGAGCGGTGCACCGCCAATGATCATCTGACGGAACTCGCCACCGAAAGCCTGAACGAGCTGTTCGCGGATCTTGCTGCAGACCACCTCGTCGAGGAAGGGCACCTTGAGCACCCACGATACAGGCGGCTTCTGTATCTGCGGCACGATCATCTTCTTGTATATCTTCTCCAGAATCAGAGGCACGGAGAGGATGACGGTAGGCTTCACCTCCGCAAAAGCGTTGAGCAGGATCTTCGGCGAGGGGGTACGTCCCACCAGATAGGTATGACCACCTGCTGCCAGACAGCAGAGGAAGTCGAACGCGCATCCATAGGCGTGCGCCAGCGGCAGGAAGGTAACGTGGCGTGCACCCTTGAAGGTCAGGCCCGCCTCCAAACCATAACGCACATTGCCGGCCAGCGCATTAAGGGGGGTGATAACACCCTTGCTGAAGCCGGTGGTACCGCTGGTATAGTTGATGCTGGCTATCTCGCTGTTGGGACGATCGGCATAATGCACATCCTTGGCCCAATATCCCTCGGGATAGCGCTCCTTGAAGAGAGCCGTGACGCGCTCGTAGTTGATACGCTTGGGATCGAGCGCCAGCGAGATAGGATGCCAGTCGTTGAGGCTAACCACCGCCTTCACAGCCGGTATCTGGTCGAGGTCAATACCCTCCCAGTTGAGATTGCTGATGAAGAGCAGCTTGGAGCCTGAATGGTTGATGATGTGAATGGCATCGTTGGCATGGAAATCCTGCAGGATAGGCACGATGATGGCGCCATAGGTGACAGCAGCCAGATAGACAGCCACCCAGTTGCTGTTGTTGCGGCCCATCAGGGCAATCTTGTCATTGGGTTTGACCTTGCATTCCTCGAAGAGGATATGCAGTTTGGCGATGTTGATGGCCAACTGGCCGTAGGTTAAGGTGACATCCGTACCGTAATCGCTCACGGCAGGTAGCTCCCAGTTCTCGCGGAACGAGCGCTCGTACATCTTAACGAAGTTGTATTGTTCTTCTTGCATCATAACTCTGCAAAAATATTAGATTTTCCTACGCTGTTGTTACTATTTTGCCACATAGACGGAGTCCACGATATACGGGCTGTTGCCACGCCAAGGGAGCGTACCGAGATAGCGTTTCCAATGGAGCTTTACGCCGGTGTTGGTACCCTCGTTGAGCTGACGTGCCACGCTCTCTTTCTCCACCGAGAACTTGAACTCGTTGGACTGGATAGAACCCTGGACACCCTTGACGGACTTCAGACCGGTCTGGATCATCTTGCCCTCGTAGGTCTTGAAGATATAGCCCTCTCTCTGGAAATAGTTGATGTCTCCCTCGTTGACGCCCTCGGCATAGACGAAGCAGAACTTAAAGAAGATAAATCCGGACAACACCAAGGCAGCGATGATGACCGTACTCCAGGTGATTACTTTGGCAGCTGTACTCATAGTATATAATGATTTTTTTGTTCCTACACAAATCGGCTGCAAAGATACAACAAAAAAATGACATACGCAAGCGCGCGCGCATTTTTTCGATTTTTTTCGTTATAGGTTTGCGTAATTAAAAAAAAAGCTGTATCTTTGCACACGCAAAGATTGGATACTATGACAGACGATCGTTATTTACGTTTACTGAGTGAGAAATTTCCGAACGCGCAGCGCGTCATCACCGAGCTGATCAACCTGCGCGCCATCCTCTCGCTGCCGAAAGGCACCGAGCATTTCGTGAGCGACCTGCACGGCGAGTCGCTGGCGTTCATCCATATGATCAAAAACGCCTCCGGCGTGGTACGCAAGAAAGTGGACGAGGTATATGGAGACACCCTCTCTGAAGAAGAGAAACGCGCGCTCTGCGCCCTGATCTACTACCCCGACGAGCGTCTGGAGCTCGTGAAACGCTTCTATGCCGGCGAGCCTGTGGACGGACTGTTCCGCATCAACTCGCAGCTATCAAACCTGCCGACGCTGTACGAGTGGTACCGCCGCCGTCTGCACCAGGTGGTGGAGATAGCACGCGCCGTGACAATCAAATACAGCCGTTCGAAAGTACACAAACTGCTGCCAAAAGACTATGCATATATCATCGGCGAGTTGCTGCACGAGTCGAATCTGGAGCAACACGACCGGCAGACCTACTACAACGCCATCATCGAAGCCATCATGGAGACCGGCTGTGCCGACCAACTGCTGATAGCCATCAGTTACCTGATACACGGCCTGACAATCGACACGTTGCATGTCGTGGGTGACATCTTCGACCGCGGTCCCGGAGCAAGCAAGATACTCGACGTACTCTCGACGGTACGCGACTACGACATCCAATGGGGCAACCACGACATCGAATGGATGGGTGCGATGGCAGGCAACCAAGCCCTGATGGCCACCGTGCTGCGCGTGAGCATCCGCTACGCCAACATAGAGACGCTCGAAGAGGGGTACGGCATCAACCTGCTGCCGCTGGCCAACTTCGCCATGACCGTCTATGGAGACGATCCCTGCACCCTCTGGCAGACCAAAGACTTCGACAACAACCCGCGTCTGACGCGCTCGGCACAACTGATGGCCAAGATGCACAAAGCCATCTCTATCATCCAATTCAAACTGGAAGGGCAGACCGTACAGCGTCATCCCGAATGGCATATGAACCACCGCGCGCTGCTCGACAAGATAGACTACGCGCAAGGCACTATCACACTGGACGGCACCACCTATCCGCTGCTCGACACTCACCTGCCGACCATCGATCCGCAACATCCATATGAGTTAAGTCAGGAGGAGAGCGACCTCATGCTCCAGTTGGCACGCTCGTTCCGCAAGAGCGAGAAGATGCAACGCCACCTGAAGATGCTCTATGAGCACGGCTCGCTCTATCTGGTACGCAACGGCTTCCTACTCTACCACGCCGCTATCCCACTGGATGCGGACGGACGCTTCACCGAAGCCGATGTATGCGGCGAGCGCGTGAGCGGCAAGGCACTGATGGACCGCACGGACACTATAGTCCGTCAGGCGTACTACGGCGAAGGAAAGGCCAAACAGGATGCGCTGGACTATATGCTCTATCTCTGGGAAGGCGAATTCTCGCCGCTCTACAACAAAGACAAGATGACCACTTTTGAGCGCTACTTCATCGCTGACAAGGCCGTGCAACACGAAGCCAAAGGGGCCTATTTCACCCTGGCAGACGACGAAAAAGTGTGCGCAGATATTCTTAAAGAATTCGGCCTCAACCCTGCGACGGGACGTATTGTGAATGGCCATGTGCCTGTTCGCACTATAAAAGGCGAAACTCCGATACGTGCCAACGGCAAGCGTTTTGTGATAGACGGCGGCTTCAGCAAACCCTATCAGGAGAAGACCGGAATAGCCGGCTACACGCTCATCTACAACAGCCACGGCATCCAACTGGTGGAGCACGATTCGTTCGAGAGTCGCGAGCAAGCCGTCATCTCCGGCAGCGACATCCACAGCCGTAATCTGCTGCAAGACTTCAGCGGCCAGCGCATGCGCATATGCGACACCGACAAAGGAAAAGAGCTGCTCGAGCAGATAAACAGTCTCGAACAACTCTTGCAAGCGTACCGCAGCGGTTCACTACGTGAACACTGAGAGCCTACCCCAACCCCTCCCTAAAAGGAGGGGCTTTTTATACTAATGCTTTGATATTTTCCTCGTTTGTTCCCGGCAGGAGGTCTATCGGGCGGAGTTCGATCATCGTCTTGGCACCATATTCGCCATGCTGACGCATACGGAAAGCGGCGCGGGCGCAGCTGACCATCACCTGACCCGTCAGGGCGGGATTGTTGATCGTCATGTTGAACTCAAAACGCTGATTGTGGGTCTCGCCGCTCACGCCGCTGCGCACGAGGTTAACGCCATGCGCCACGTTGTTGAGCGCATCGACGCTCTCGACGGGAATGACGTGGGTCTCATCGTGTGCAAAATAGTCATCCGCGAGGATAGCGGCCTCCACCGTCTTGAAGTCGACTCCTTCTTCCAACTCGATATACACCATCCGACGATGCACGCCCGTGCCCAGAGGAATCGTCATCGAGAGGGCATTTTTCACGCCTTTGATAGCCTTTGCTGCCACGGAGTGGCCCATTGAGCGTCCCGGGCCGAAATTGGTGTATGTAATACCTTTCGGGGCCATCGCCATGAGCAAGGCACGTACTACGCTGTCGCTGCCCGGATCCCAACCTGCGGAGATGATGCTGACGGTCTTGTTCGCCTCGCAAACAGGGTTGAGTTGCGCACGCAGAGTGCTTATCTGGCCGTGGATGTCAAAACTATCAACGGTGCAAATACCTTTTGCAGCCAGCACAGCAGCGAACTTAGGCACTTCGCGCGTGGGAGTAGATAGAAGGACAACATCTGCGTTTAGGCAGTCCAGACAGTCATTATGATGATAGATACCGGCCAATTCCATGTCCGGCGCAGCCTTGATGGCTTCTTCAGCGGCACGGCCAATATTGCCGTAACCTAAAATAGCAACTTTTATCATGATACAATCTATTACTGCAATGTTCCAACGAGCACGCCCGTTCCTACTCCTCCATCCGGCACCTTGATCGTGATCGTACAAGTTGCCGAATTTTCGTTACGCGTGACGGTGAAAGAGCCGGACACCCCGGCGTCAGGTATAGCAAACGTTCCTTTCAGTTGATGCGAGGAGTCTTCATACACTTCACAAGGGATATTCGGAGTGTTCATTATGGTCATGGTCGCAGAATGTGCGGATACACTATTCACTACCAATTCCATTCCCAGAGTCCCGCCAGAGCCATCGTTGAACACAAACGGTCCGGAGAAGATCCAACGGGTGTTATCCCATTTACTCGAACCTTCCGGAATAGGCACGATGCGGACGTTAATGGTGCGGGTGAGCGTGGAGCCATCGTTCAGGTAGGCTTTGAGTAGCACGACGCCTGACTGTTCGCTAGAAGGATAGTGTTTCGGGTTGACGGAGAGGGTGAGCGAGAAACGCGACTCGTCGGCATCCAACCAGTCGGGTTTATCGACTACACTCCACGACTTCACCTGTGCGCCGACTTCGATCTTAATCTTCTTTGAATCGGATTTCGACTCAAAGAGGAGATCCGTTTCCGATACCTCGAGTTTCAGGGCCGCTTGACGGATGGTAAGCGTCGTAGACGGTCCGTTGGCAGAGAGCAAACGCAGGATGACGTTGCACGTGCGGTCCTCGTCATCTTCGTTTTTATATACCTTTACGTCGAGCAAACTGGGATCTTGATTGTCTTTGCTCACAAAGCACCAGTCGCTCTTATAATCAAGCACCTCCCAATCGCCATAAGCGCTCACGTTTATCCCTTCGTAGCCACCCTTATGGTCCATTTCTACCACGTACTTGTTAAGCACGATTCGTGCGGCAGGATTGGAGAAATAAGCGTCTGTCTGCTCTTTGTAATCCCCTACATGCTCCAGCCACTCATCGGCAAATTGATTGAGCAACCCAGCCCAGAGTCCTAAACTGAACTTGCCGGCTTCGAACTTAAAGTTGTCTGATTTCCATATTTTCCTGACGTCATTGGCGTCAAGGGCTGTCTTGCCGAGTTCGTAAGCCTCGCAATAAATCACTCCGTCATCCGGAAGCAATCCCGATTTCGCGGCCTCTTCGTACAAAGTAATGACGCCACCAACCGCCTCTTTGGGGTCCAGCCAGATGCCTGCAGCCATCATTCCAAAAGCCGTTACCTTTGCCAGGTACGGCAGGATAGCGCGGCGTTGATGTTCGTCCCAAGTCCAGTCGAAATTATGCACCTCGTCCCACCATTTTCGCAACGGGGAAGTTGCTGCATCGGACCAGTTGGCCTTTATCCTATTGGGACCATAGGCGGTGACTGAGGTCTCGAAGAGCTGCGCCTCCCAGAAATAAGTGGTTTCACCGGCATTGTTGCGACAAGCCATGTTACAGGAAAGGTCGTTGGCATTATTGAATACAATCTCCCCTTCCTTTGTCTTCACGTAGGCCGGTGTACCGGTGGAGTCGATGAAGATGAATATACCTTCTTCCTTCGCTTTCTTGGGCGAGCTGTTAAGATAGATGACGCCATAGCCGTTCTCGTTATTGACGTCACAGAGCATATAACTGCCATCGCTACACGCAAAGAGGATGTCTGCGTCCTGCGTGGAGTCGTTGATGTTGATGGCTACGTAGGAGAGTTTTTCTTCCTGGCCCGGGCCATTCGGGTCATTGGAGTCGCAAGCGCAGAGCCCGAGTGTTAATGTTGCCACTAAAAGGGCATGGCACAATAGATGTTTCATATTCAAAACTTTTGCGCTTGCAAAAGTACAACAAATTTTTGACTTGTGCAA
>Ga0310786_10003844_pt1 | contig 21401 bp, 16 predicted proteins | sample AusTroGonzalo_MG_FD_203881 | JGI IMG/M metagenome (GOLD analysis project Ga0310786, IMG submission 203881) | Bovine rumen microbial communities from tropical cattle in Woodstock, Queensland, Australia - Gonzalo_03 (v2) (version 2) | ecosystem: Host-associated > Mammals > Digestive system >...
AATGCCGAAGTGAGCTACAGCCTGCTGCGCGACGACCTGACTTTCTGTCTCAACCCCGTGTCGTACACCCTCAAGAATGTCTATCTGCCGCTGTATCTCGACGACAACCGTCTGACGGCTGGCGCTGACATCACTTTCGTCAACGACGAGATGCTCACCTTGCGTGCCGGCGGACATTATTATCTCTATGATGTGGTCGACGACAACTCCCCGGCATCGGTAACAACCCAGATGCCTTACCGCCCCAACTGGGACGCTCTTCTGGCTGCCGATGTGAACTACCACAACAAGTGGTTCTTCCACCTCGAAGGTCAGCTGCTGGGAAGCATGGTGGGTGCCGGCACACAACTTACAACGTCTGGCTCGACACCGGCGTTGGAGATCGTCACCACCGAAACCCTGCCGATGCGCTACGGTGTCGCCGCCGAGGTGGAATACCGCCACAACCGCGCCCTGTCGTTCTTCCTCAAGATGGACAACCTGGCTTTCCAGCGCTACTGGTACTGGACCAACTATCCCTCGCAGCGCGGCCTCTTCATTGCTGGTTTGACTTACACCATCCCTCACAAATGACCTATCAGGAGACACTAGACTTCATGTTTTCGCAGCTGCCGATGTATCATCGCATCGGCGCTGCTGCTTACAAGGCTGACATACAGCCCACCATCGATATGATGGAGGCGCTGGGAAACCCGGAAAACAAGTTCCGCAGCATCCATGTGGCCGGCACCAACGGCAAGGGCTCGGTGAGCCATATGTTGGCCAGCATCCTGCAAGAGGCAGGCTACAAGGTGGGCCTCTACACCTCGCCCCACCTGGTCGACTTCCGCGAAAGAATTAGAATCAACGGCGAGATGATTCCGGAACAAGAGGTGGTTGATTTCGTCGCTACCCATTACCCACTACTCACTACCCATTCTTTGTCCTTCTTCGAGATGACCGTCGGCCTGGCCTTCGACTATTTCGCTCGCGAGCAGGTCGACATCGCCGTCATCGAGGTGGGTATGGGCGGACGGCTCGACAGCACCAATGTCATCACGCCGCTCCTCAGCGTCATCACCAACATAGGCCTCGACCACACGCAGTTCCTCGGCGACACGCTGGAGAAAATAGCACGTGAGAAGGCCGGCATCATCAAAGACGGAGTGCCTGTGGTGGTAGGGGAGACGCAGCCGGAAACAGCGCCCGTGTTCCGTGCCGTGGCCGCAGCGCATGCCGCACCCATCACCTTCGCCGACCAGCATTATGTGGTTGATGACATTAGCCGTTACACCGAGGAACTGACAGGCGAATACCAGAAGAAGAACATCGCCACTGTGCTCGAGGCCGTCGAGGTGCTTAAACACCTTTCACCTTTCACCTCTCACCTTTCACCTGCCGCTGTGCGGCAAGGCCTTGCCCGCGTGGTCACCAATACCCACCTGCAGGGCCGCTGGCAGACCATCGGACAGGAGCCGCTTACCATCTGTGAGACCGCCCACAATGAACCTGGCATCCGTGCCATGCTTGGCAAGCTCTCCACGATGTCGTTCCGCCGCTTGCACCTCGTCTATGGCTGTGTCAACGACAAGGATTTTCGTCATATCCTTCAATTGCTTACCTCACAGTTTTCAGTTTTCAATTTCCACTTTTCAATTTATTTCACCCAGCCCAGTGTTCCCCGTCGTTTGCCGGTAGCAGACCTTGTCTCCGCCGCCCATGAGATGGGTATCGAAGGCGACGCCTATCCCAACGTAAAAGAGGCCATCGAAGCGGCTCGTAAGGGTGCCGCACCCGATGACCTCGTATTAGTGACGGGAAGTATCTTCCTTGTCGCCGATGCTTTAGCCTAAGGCTTCAATCTGTGCTTTGAGGGCAGCGATCTTGGTCTCGGCGTCGCGCTGTTTGTTGCGCTCCTTTTCGATGACGGCGGCAGGGGCACCGTTGACGAACTTCTCGTTGGAGAGCTTTTTCAGCACGCTGTTAAGGAAGCCTTCGGCATACTTCAGGTCTTCCTGCAGTTTCTTCAACTCTTCGTCTTTGTTGACGTTCTCGGGCATCGGCACGAAGCACTCCATGGTACCCACCATGAAGGAGAGGGCACCTGCGGGCTTCTCCTTGATTTCGTTGATGGCGCTCACATTGGCCAGTTTGCGCACGATACCGTCAAAGTGGTCGAAGCGGTAGCGGTCGTCGACAGCGATGAACGAGACTTCCAGCGCCTCCTTGGGTGAGAGGTTGCGGGTGTTGCGAATGTTGCGCACACCGGCAATGACTTCGCGGGCGGTGTCGAACTCGTCGAGCATGCGCTGGTCGAAGAAGACGGAGGTCGGCATGTGCTGGTTCATGATGCTGTAGTTGGCATTGACGAACTGCTGCTGCTCCTCGCTCTTGCCGATACCCTGCAGGGTGTGCCAGATTTCTTCGGTGACGAAGGGCATGAAGGGGTGTAGCAGGAGCATCAGGCGGCTGAAGATATTAATGGTGGCGTCGTAGGTCTCGCGGTCGATGGGGCTGCCGTAGGCAGGCTTGACCATCTCGAGGTACCACGAGCAGAAGTCATCCCAGACGAGCTTGTAGGTGGCCATCAATGCCTCGCTGAGGCGGTACTGGTCGAAGTCTTTCTCAATCTCTTCGATGACCTGCGCCATACGCTGCTCCATCCACTGGACGGACACTGCGTTAGGTGAGAGGTGAGAGGTGAAAGGTGAAACGTTGGTGTCGGCTTCTTGGTTTTCACCTTTTACCTTTAACCCTTCGCCTTCAACCTGCCAGCCGCTGACCAGACGCAGGGCGTTCCACATCTTGTTGCTGAAGTTGCGACCCTGCTCGCAGAGGCTCTCGTCGAAGGGCAGGTCGTTGCCGGCGGGGGCGGTGAGGAGCATGCCCATACGGACACCGTCGGCACCGTATTTCTCCATCAGCATGATGGGGTCGGGACTGTTGCCGAGGCTCTTGCTCATCTTGCGGCCCAGCTTGTCGCGCACGATGCCGGTGAAGTAGACGTTATGGAAGGGGATGTCGTTCATGTATTCCTCGCCAGCCATAATCATGCGGGCCACCCAGAAGAAGATGATGTCGGGGGCGGTGATGAGGTCGGCGGTGGGGTAGTAGTACTTGATTTCGGGGTTGCCGGGGTTGCGGATGCCGTCGAAGAGCGAGATGGGCCACAGCCAGCTACTGAACCAGGTGTCGAGCACATCCTCGTCCTGGCGTAGGGCGCCGGTGTAGTTGTACTTCTCGGCGGCTATCTTGCGGGCCTCCTCCTCGGTGTTGGCTACGATGGTCTCCACCTTGCCGTTCACGTCGAGATACCAAGCCGGTATGCGCTGGCCCCACCAGAGCTGGCGGCTGATGCACCAGTCCTTGATGTTTTCGAGCCAGTGGCGGTAGGTGTTCTTGAATTTGGCGGGGTGGAAGCGGATGGTGTCGTTCTCCACCACCTCGAGGGCACGCTTGGCCACGCCCTCCATCTTCATGAACCACTGGGCGCTGAGCTTGGGCTCAATGACGGCGTCGGTACGCTCCGAGTGTCCCACCTTGTTGGTGTAGTCCTCAATCTTCTCGACAAGGCCGGCCTCCTCGAGGTCTTTCATGATGGCCTTGCGGCAGGCAAAGCGGTCCATGCCGCAGTACTTCCCGCCGTTCTCGTTGAGGGTGCCGTTGTCGTTGAAGATGTCGATGCTCTCGAGACCGTATTTCATGCCGAGGTTGTAGTCGTTGATGTCGTGGGCAGGGGTGATCTTCAATGCACCGGTACCGAACTCACGGTCTACGTATTCGTCCATGATGATGGGCACCACGCGGCCTACGCCGGGCACGATGACCTTCTTGCCTTTGAGCCATGTGTATCGATCGTCTTCGGGATGCACACACACGGCGGTATCGCCCATGATGGTCTCGGGACGTGTGGTGGCCACGACGATATACTTGTCCTCGCCTTCCACGTAATATTTCAGGTAGAAGAGCTTGCCGTGGCTTTCTTTGTAGATGACCTCCTCGTCGCTGACGGCGGTGAGGGCCTGGGGGTCCCAGTTGACCATGCGGACGCCGCGGTAGATGAGGCCTTTGTTATAGAGGTCCACGAAGACGCGGATGACACTCTCGTAGCGCACATCGTCCATGGTAAAGGAGGTGCGGTCCCAGTCACAGCTGGCGCCAAGCTTGCGGAGCTGCTTGAGGATGATGCCGCCATATTTCTCTTTCCACTCCCAGGCGTACTTGAGATACTCGTCGCGTGTAAGGTCGCGCTTGTTGATGCCGCGTTCGGCAAGCATTTTGACGACCTTGGCTTCGGTTGAGATGGAGGCGTGGTCGGTGCCGGGCACCCAGCAGGCGTTCTTGCCCTGCATACGGGCGCGACGTACCAGCACATCCTGGATGGTGTTGTTGAGCATGTGTCCCATGTGAAGCACACCTGTCACGTTGGGTGGCGGGATGACCACAGTATAGGGCACGCGGTTGTCGGGCTCCGAGTGGAAGAGTCTTTTGTCAAGCCAGAACTGATACCATTTCTCCTCAATGGCACGAGGGTCGTATTTCGATGCTATTTCCATTATGTTATGATAATATTATTCAAAAATTCAAACTGCAAAAATATAAATAATCTGCGATATGGCAAAATATTATTTGTAGTGGCTACCTCGTCACCACGATTCTGCGGGCGGGAAGGGCCCCTATCTTGACAAGGTAAGTGCCCGACGAGGGAATATCAAAAGTTACATGTGTAGGGTAATCGCGCCGGGTGGCCATCAGGCGGCCCGTGATGTCGTACAGCATCACGGGCTGGCCTTCCGCTCCGTCAACGACAAGCCGTCCATCGGCGGTGTATATCTTGGCCTGTGTGCCCGTCACTTCGTCCAAGCCAACGGTCACGGTGTCGTGAATATACACCGTGTCGTATAGCCATAGTGTGTCGGTGGTGTGGATGGTGTCGTACACAAACACACAGATGGTGTCGTGCAGTATTACCGTGTCTTGGTACGGCTCGCCGATGGCATGGAAGTAGGCTGTCAGTTGCCTGTCATCCACCACGGCAAACGTGTAGGGGTTGTAGGTGGCGCCATCGCTCCAGTGTGAGAACTGGTAGCCGCTATAGGGGGTGGCTGTCACTGTAGCTGCCGTCCCGTACACATAGGCGCCGCTACCACTGCAAACGCCGTGGATGATACTGTCGGCCGACAGCGTGACGGTATGTGTATCTGGGGCAAAGATGGCTGTAAGGGTGATGTCTCCATTGATAACAACACGGCGGGGATTCTGGGTGTTCCCGTCGTTCCATTGCACAAAGTGATGGTGTGCTGTGGCAGTGGCGGATATCTCGACGGTGTCCAGGTATTCGTAGGTGTTGCTCCCACTGGTGCTGCCCATTGTGTTGTCGTTGCTGGTCACTGTCAGCGTAAACATGTTTGAGGCAAACAACGCTGTGAACGCAGTGTCCTGGGTGAGCATTACGGTGCGTGGGTTGTTGGTGTCGCCGTCGGTCCACTGCACGAACCGCGAGCCTGGGCCCGCCACGGCAGTGACGGTGGCTTGGTTGCCACCACAAACACTACTGCTTACCGTGCCCATGTGACTCTGCAACGCTGTCGTCTCGATGGAATACAGGCTCCAGCTGTCTGTAAAGGTATACCCCGAACCCCAGGCTGTTTGGTATGCGCTGGTCCTGCCACACCGTACACGGAATATCCTGCTTCCACTCGGGCTGAAGCTGATGCTCGTAATCGAGGGAGGCGTTTCCGGCAATACAAATACGGAGTCCAGGCTGCTGCAGCCATAAAAGGCGTGGCTACCGATGACGGACACGTGTTCTGGAATGGTGATGGAGGTCAGCCCGCTGCAGTACCAGAAAGTGCCGTAGTCAATGCTGTCCAGCAAGTCTGGGAGCGTTATGGATGTCAGTCCGATGCAATTCCGGAAGGCAGAGTGCCCGAGGAGGGTCACACTGTTTGGAATCACCACATTCGTCAGGCTGCTGCACCCATTAAAAGCGTAGTCGCCAATGCTGGTGACCGAGTTGGGGATGACGACGGACACAAGGTTGCTGCAACCATCGAAGGCATATTTCCCGATGCTTGTCACCGAAGAGCCTATCGTGACTGATGTTAGCCCGCTGCACCCCTCAAAGGTGCCTATGTTCGACGACGTCTCGGCAAGACGGGTCACCGCATAGGTGGTTCCGTCATTGATGACCGTCGGCGGTATCACCACACTCCCCGAGATATAGCCGCTGTTGTCGCTATTGGGTCTTACAACCTCGGCATGTCCATCCACGATGTTGTAATACAGCGTGTGACCACTTGGCGATATGTTCGAGAAGTCGTAAGCATAACTTACCCGCCCCAGTACCACCGTGGCCAATAGGAATAATGCGAGGCTTTTGTTTTTCATAAAACTATTAATTCTTTTTGCTCTTGATAGCTTTGTTCTTGATGTTCTCCGATGCGTCGCCGTTCTTGTTGGGGACAGAGAAGCCGATGCCGAAGTTGATGCCGTTGAGCTCTTTGAACTTGGGGACGATTTCGTAGCCCACAAAGAAGTTGAACATATACACATTCATGCCAAACGACGGGGCGAATGTGAAGTAGGTCTTGCTGTCCTCACTCCAGCCCGTGGTGGTCTTGGTGTAGTGCTTCATAAAGTCCATACCCAGGTTGACGAAGGGACGGAAGGTGACGGCACCCCAGCCGGTGACATCCTCGTCGATGGAGTAGCCTATCCAGCCGAAGCGCATCGACCAAGTGGGCTCGTAGTAGTCGGTGGTGACACCTAACAGATTGGTGGTTTCGCGGTATTTGGACTCGCCATCGCTGAAACCGAATGTCATGAAAGTGCCGCCGGCCAGGGCAAAGCCATAGGGGTATCCGGCCTGGTAGGAGTAGCCGATAGACTTGTCCCAGTTGTGGTGGATGTCAAACACTTCGGTGTCATTGCTTTGGGCAAAGAGGCTGCCCAGCACGGTGAACGTGACTGCGAAAAGAATACATTTTTTCATCTTGAATAATTTTTTGTTTGTTAGAATATTGTTTGTTCGTTTTAAATTCGCGAGAAGGGGTGCTTGCGCCAGTAGAGGATGAGCAGGAATCCGATGAGCATGCCGCCGAGGTGGGCGAAGTGGGCCACACCGTCGTAACTGCGGAACACACCTTCGAAGAGCTCGATGGCGATCATGCCAATGATGAACCATTTGGTTTTGATGGGCACCAGGAAGTAGAGGTAGATGTACTCGTTGGGCCACATCATTCCGAAGGCCAGCAGGAGGGCGTATATAGCGCCCGAGGCACCCACGCTGAGGTGGATACCGGGTACCAGCATGTTGAGCAGTCCGGCGCCGATGCCGCAGACAAGGTAGTAAAACAGGAATCGCCTTGTACCCCAGTAGTTTTCCAACGTGTTGCCAAACATCCATAGGGTGAACATGTTGAAAAAGAGGTGGTCGAACGAGCCGTGCATGAACATGTAGGTCACCGGCTGCCAGATGCGGAACATGCCACTGGCAGGCGTCCAGATGCCAAGCCAGTAGTTCAGGTCGACAAGCCCCTGTTTGGCCAGCACGTAATAGGCGAAGTAGCAGATGATGTTGATGATAAGCAGATGCTTCACTGCCGGCGGCAGCATGCGGAATCCCTGCGGTTGGTATTGTGCCATGCTATTTCAGTATTTCTTCGGGTTTGACAATGGTGATGATTTTCTTGCCCGAGGGCGACATCTCGGCCATGGGGCAGGCGAAAAGGTCGGCCACCAGCTGCTGCATCTGTTCCTGTTCGAGCACCGTGCCGGGGCGCACGGCCATCTGCCGCGCCAGCGAGGCGCAGAGACTCTGCGAGCGGCTGCTGAATTTCTGCATCACCGAGCCTTTGTAGTCGGTAAGCATCTGCTCCAGCAGCGCTTGCAAATCCTCGGCCTTGAGGTCTGCAGGGGTAGCGGTGACGGCAAAGGTGGTCTGGTTGACCTGCGCCAGTTCGAACCCGTAGCTCCGCAGGTCGGGCAGCAGTTCGCCCACCAGCTCGGCGTCGGCGGCCGGGAAGGTGCAGTTCACGGGGAAGAGGAGCGTCTGGGATTGTTTGGTCGACTGGTGGTTTGATTGTGTAAGCCTGTCGTAGAGCACCCGCTCGTGGGCCCGTTGCTGGTCGATGACGGCAAGGCCCGAACTCAGCACGGTGACGATATAGCGCCCCTGCACCTGCAGGCAGGCTTGGTTCGGAACCCGCAGCGGGGCTTGGCGGTTAATGTCCTTAAGGTCCGTAAAGTCCTCAGGGTCCTTAAAGTCCTTAAGGTCCTTAAGGTCCTTAAAGTCCTTAAGGTCCTTAAAGTCTTTGGGACTGTTGAAGCCATCGGCCTGTTCCACTTTGAGGCGGGTCTGGCTTCCGCTGGCACGGAAGGGGTTGTAGTCGGGGTTGTAGCTGATGCGGGGCTGCGGCGGCATGTAGTCTTTCGGTGCAGGGCCTATGTTGAACTCCTCCGGGGTGTCGAAACTCAGCTCCGTGGCCAGGCTGAACTGTCCCAGGGCCCGTTTGACGGCGGCCCGCAGGATGGCAAACAAGGCGTGTTCGTCGACGAACTTCACCTCGGTCTTGGTGGGGTGGATGTTCACGTCGATACGCGAAGGGTCGACCGTGAGGCCGATGAAGTAGCTGGGGTAGGCGTGGTCGGGCAGCAGGTCGCCGTAGGCACGCTCCACCGCCGTGCTCAGCGCAGGGTGTTTGATGAAGCGCCCGTTGACAAACAGGTACTGCTCGCCACGGCTGCGGCGGTTGTATTCGGGACGGCTCACAAAACCCCGTATCTTCACCAGGTCGGTCTCTTCCTCAACGCTGTACATGCGCTCCTTATAGGCGTTGCCGTACAACCCCGCGATACGTTGCAGCAGGGTGCCGGCTTTCAGGTCATAGACCAGTTTGCCGTTGCTGGTGAAGGTGAAGCCCAGGTCGTAGTGTATCAATGTGATGCGGCGGAACACCTCCTCGATATGGCTCAGCTCCACGCTGTCCTTCTTCAGGAAGTTGCGACGGGCTGGCACATTGAAAAACAGGTTCTTCACGGCCAGCGAGGTGCCGGTAGGGCAGGCGGTGGGCTGCTGGTCGACAATGTGTGAGCCCTCGATGACCACCGTGGTGCCCAGCTCGCTGTCGTGCTGGCGGGTCCGCAGCTCCACCTGTGCGATGGCGGCAATGGAGGCCAACGCCTCGCCACGGAAACCCATGGTGTGGATGGCAAAGAGATCGTCGGCACGGTGTATCTTGCTGGTGGCGTGCCGCTCGAAGCAGAGGCGCGCGTCGCTGTCGCTCATGCCGCTGCCGTTGTCCACCACCTGTATCAACGTGCGCCCCGCATCCTTCACCACCAGGTCTATCTGGGTGGCACCGGCATCCATGGCGTTCTCCAGCAACTCCTTGACGGCTCCGGCGGGACGGTCGACCACCTCGCCGGCCGCTATCTGGTTGGCTACGCTGTCGGGCAGTATGTTGATAATGTCCATCTCGCTCAGTTGCTCGTCTTCTCGTAGCTCTCCAGGAACGGAATCAGGTTCTTGGCGGGCAGCACTTTGTTCATGATAATGTCGCGCTTCTCGTTGAGGATGACCATCGTCGGGGCACCGTGTACATTGTAGGCCTCCTGGTAGTCGATATTCACGTTGGGACCGCCCACGTTGATCCAGCGGAAGTCGTGTTCCTTGACGTATTTTTTCCACTTGGGCACGTCGCTCTCGTAGCCCACGGCGTAGACCTCGAAGCGGCGGTCGGGCGCTGTCTGCAGCGAGTCGTAAAGCACCTTCAGCGCCTCGCTCTGCTCCTGGCAGTGGTGGCAGTCGGGGTCCCAGAACCACAGAATCACGTAGCGGGTGGGCAGGCGGTGGCTGCTGAACCAGTGCTCGGGCGCGTCAATCTGCGTGGTGTCGAGCATCAGCAGCTCCTGTCCGTGGGCACCGATAATGCTCTGGCTGATACGGCGGTAGTTCTGTCCGGCCAGGTACACCTCGCTTTCCCGCATCCAGGGGCAGCGCCCCTTCAGGATATACTCTGAGGCGATGTGGCACCACACGGCGTCCCATCCCACATTCTTCGTCGAGCGGAAATAGCGCGGCGTGACGAAGTCAACCACATAACGCGCCATTGCCGTGTCGTCGCCGATACGGGCCATCAGCCGGTCGAACTCGAGGCAGATGGTGTCGCTGTTGGCGTGGTACAGCAGGCCGAAGAAGAAATAGTTCATTTTGTTGAACAGCTGCGGGCTGTATAATAACTCCGACTTCCGCACTCCGACCTCCGTACTGAACAGCGGGTCCCAGTAGTGGGTGCGGAAATAGCGCGCCTTGTCCTCCTCATCGTCCGGTATCTCGGGGTTCTCGCACATCTCCACCAGCTGGAAGAAGAAGTTGTTCTTGGTCAGTGCGAACATTTTTTTCTGGTAGTCGCCCATGCGCTTGGCCAGTGCAGCCTCGTCGGCTTCGGCTTCGGCTTTTTTGGCGGGGTCTTTCTTGCGCTCCGCAATGGCTCGCGACTCCTCGCGGGCCGACTGCAGGGTGGTCATGTACTCGTACATCAGGCGGTTGGACTCGCAGCCCTGCACCTTCACCGTCGCCGGGGTCAGCCGTGCGTCGCCGCTGAGGGTGAACTTCAGACTTCCGTCCACGGCAAAGTCGCCCACCGTGCTCTTGCGGTCCTGACGCACAAGGGCGTAGATGCCGCGCTCCCATGTGCGGCGCCCCTCGAACAGGTAACCCTTGTCCGTGCGGCGTGCCGAGTCGATGCACCGCACCTCGTCGCGGTAGTGTTGGCCGATGTACAGCATCGTGTCCTCCATCCCTTCGAGCTTGAAAGTGAAACTGTAGCGTTGCCCGATGGCACCGGTGCACGCCAAGGCTGTCAACAGCAGTATGAAGATTCGTTTCATGGCCTTTTTATTTATTGATAATTTTATTTAACGTACCCCCTGGTGCTTTATTGTGCCCGTGCGAAAAAAAATAGTTGGATAGGGGCTCCGTCCACCCCCGGAAAAATATATCGTGCACGACATAACTGTGTCCGTGCACCCCTCTGCCGCTTCTCCCGTGACCGCGGACGTCTCCGCCCGCCTTAATCATGAAAATATATGCAATGAATTGATAATCAGTATAGATATATGTCTAAAATGGTCTAACTACCTGATAACTACGCACCATGTCCGTACCAACTCCGTACCAAGTCCGTACCAACTCCGTAGAAAATCGTAGAACAGTCGGACCTGCTACGGACCTTCTACGAATATGTCGTGCACGATATAAATGCGGGCCGCGCAGCTTCTGCCGCGCGGCCCGCAGGGTGGGATTGTATACTTTTTTTTAGAAGTTGATGCCGAAACGGAGGGTGATGTTGGTGGGTTTGATTTTTCCGGCTTTGAACTTGGGCGTGTTGTTGCTCTCGGTGCCGTTTACCTCGGTGTAGGTTACGCCATCGGCCTTGGCCATACCAAGATTGTAGTAGTCTATGCCGAGCGTGTATTTGTCGTTTAGCACAATGCCTGCACCCAACCGATAGGCAAAGGTTGTGGCAGAATTGAAGGCTTGGGTGGTGATGCGCTCAGTGTTGGCCTGCGTTATGGTGTTCTCCATATCAGTAATGACGCGAATATTGGCACCCATGGCCGCCTCGGCAAAGATACCAAGATTTTCCTTCACGTCGTAGGTATAGTTCAGGCCAGCCATCAGAGGCAGGTTGAAATACTTGGGCAGTGTGATGGATATTTCACGTGTTGACGTCTCGTTGTCATCGATGTAGTCGTCGAAATAGTCGGTCACTTCGCTGTTGAGCGAGTTGAACATGCCGTCGACCGACACGATGACACCGAGGCCTTTCACACTACTGATGTCGTACTTCATCTGCAGACCGGCCACTATGCCGATGCCGGCGCCGCCTTTCTTCGAGTTGTCCACCAGACCCCAGTTCAGGTTGTTGTTTGCATAGTCGCCGGTGGCGTCAGCGAACTTGCCGTCGGGGAAGTTGCCGCCGAAGCGGAACGAAAAGTGTGTCTGCGCCTGTGCGGCACCCATACCGAGCAGTGCAAGCACTGCGATAGTCAATAATGCTTTTTTCATCTTTTTGTGTGTTTATTGGTGAATTATTATTGTGTTCTTGTAAATACCATATTTTCATCTAAAATTAATTGTTCCACATTCCCAGTAATATTCAAAGTAAATGGATACTCGCCGCCACTGAGAAATAGTGTACCACTTCCATTAGAATATGTGTAGGTGAATTCATATGATTCACTGTAACCATCATTGTTGGAGTAATTATATGATCCAGTTGTAGTTGTATTAAAGACAAATAAAAATGTCACCACATATCCATCATCCTGAGAAACATACTCCCACTGCGTACCGACAAGCGAAGTGTAAATGTCAGGATTAGGGTCTGGTCTGGGGTCAGGGGTCACTGTGTCGGAGGAAAACGGGTCGTCGCCGCCAGCACCCGAGCCAGTGCTACCGTCGCCATCAGCGTAGAGGTAGTAGTTGAAGCCGACATCACTGCGGCCGTTGCTGGCGGGATAGCCGTCGGAGGTGTAGGTCCAGTTGATGTAGCGTGTCACATGCTCCTGTGCGTTGTAGGTCTCGACCGAGGTGATATTGTTGGCCGAGGTGAACTCGGGCGTACCGGCGGCAAGGAAGAAGGCTTCGGGCACATGCAGCGCATAGGGGGTCGGGTGATTGTCATATGTATACCGCGTGTAGTAGCCCAGCTCGTCGTGCTTCTGCACCATGTTGCCGCTCTGCCAGGTGAAATACATCGTACCGGAGGGCACCTCGGTGCCCATCACCGACATGACGGTGGACATGCTGGCCACATGGCCGTCGGTGCCATAGGTGAAGTTGTACATCATATCCATGCCGGTGGTAGACGACGAATTGACGGATGTGATGCGGTTTCCAGAATACACCACGTTCCACACCTGACTCACCATACTGCCGAAGTCGTAGGTAAACGATGTCAGTCGCGAGCCGCTATAGTCGAAAAAGATGTCGAGACTGTCGGCGATGCTGATGCGCTGTAGTACGGTGTCTTCCCAATACTAACGGGTGATAATAATCTGGCCGTCGGTGCCATAGGCCGTCTCTTGCACAATATGCTTGCCTGTGGCGGTGCCGAAGTCGTCGTAGCCGCCACCGCCGCCGCCGTGATGGTCCTTGCCGCAAGAGGTAACGAGCATGGCCATTGCCACCATCGCCACTGTCGCAAACCGGAGTATGCTCTTCTTCATGTGTCAATACCCTTGTATCCGTGTCGGGCGCAACTGTTTAGTCAGCCAGGGCTCGGATGGCCAAAAATAATACATAAAGGAAAGTGGAGCCATCCATTATCCCCTTATTCTTCAGTAGTAGGGTCTCGACTCCCTGAAATGCAAAAAATAAAGTTCCGCTGAACAACTCCACCAAGACATATGTCAAGGCAGATAGTCATCTCTCCTTTATTCTCTGCATTTCTCATTAGTGAGTTGTCGAGATTCACTACTGCAGAAAAAGGTGAAAATGCAATTTCCTTTTCGTAGCCTACTTTCGGCTATGCGGGTGCAAAATTATATAAAAAAACACACACCGCCAAATTTATTTTTCGGCGGTGTGTGTTTGTGACTGAAAATCAGCCTACCAGAGTACGACGCGTTTCTCGGGAGCGAGCCACATGCCGTCGCCTTCCTTGATGTCGAAGGCCTCGATGAACTCGGTCACCTGCGGCAGGGCCACGTTGACGCGGTTGCGGCCCAGCGAGTGCACATCCATCTGGGTGAGCTGCAGGGCAGCGGCGGGACGGATGTTGCTGGCCCACACGGCGGCATAGGCCAGGAAGAAGCGCTGTTCGGGGGTGAAGCCGTCCATCTCCTTCTTGTTGACCTGCTTCTTGGCGATGGCGTTCTGCATGGCGAGGTAGCTCACGTGCAGGCCGCCGTTGTCGGCGATGTTCTCGCCGAGGGTCAGCTCGCCGTTGCCGTTCATCTTGCCCAGCTCGGGGTCGTCGAGGGCGATGCAGTTGTTGAAGGCCTCGATGAGGGTCTGCTTGTTGTTGTCGAAGTTCTTGGCGTCATCCTCGGTCCACCAGTCGTTGAGGTTGCCGAGTTCGTCATACTGGCGGCCCTGGTCGTCGAAGCCGTGGGTCAGCTCGTGGCCGATGACCACGCCGATGGCACCGTAGTTGGCGGCCTCGTCAGCTTCCATGTTGAAGAAGGGGGGCTGCAGGATGGCGGCGGGGAAGCAGATTTCGTTGGTGGTGGGGTTGTAGTAGGCGTTCACGGTCTGCGGGGTCATCAACCACTCGTCTTTGTCGACGGGCTTGTTGATTTTGCTGAACATGTAGGCCATGTCGAACTCGTTGCTGCGCACCACGTTGGCATAGTAGCTGTCGTTCTTGATTTCGAGGCCGCTGTAGTCACGCCACTTGTTGGGGTAGCCAATCTTCACGTAGATGGTGCTGAGTTTCTTGTGGGCGTTGGCCTTGGTGGCGTCGGTCATCCATTCGGCCATGTCGATGCGCTGGCCGAGGGCCACAATCAGGTTGTTGACCAGGGTCTCCATGCGGGCCTTGGCTTCGGCGGGGAAGTATTTCTCGACATAGAGCTGGCCGAGGGCCTCGCCCATGGCGCCTTCGACGGTGCTGGTGACGCGTTTCCAGCGGGGACGGTTCTGCTCGCGGCCGCTCATCAGCTTGCCGTAGAAGTCAAAGTTGGCGTTCACGAAGTCGTCGCTCAGGTAGCTGGCGGCGCTGGTGATCTCGTGCCAGGCGAAGTAGGCTTTGAGGGTCTCCACGTCGGTGTCGGCCAGCACGCGGTTCACTTCCTCGAAGTACTTGGGCTGTGCGATGTTGAAGCTCTTCATGCCGTCCATGATGTTCATGGTGGTGAAGTAGTTCTGCCAATTGATATTGGGGGTGAGGGCGGCGGCCTCTTCCACGGTGAAGCGGTTGAAGGTGCCCTGCGGGTCGCGGTTCTGGAGCTTGGTGTTCATGGATTTGGCCAGGCGGGTCTCGAAGTCCATCACCATCTGGGCCAGTTTGTCGGCCTTCTTGCCGCTGAGCTTGTCGTAGCCGGCCATGTCGAATTCCTTGGTCATCAGCTCGACATAGCCCTTGCGGATGTTCTTGTTGTTGCCCTCGTCGAGCAGGTAGTAGTCGCGGTCACCCAGACCGAGGCCGCCCTGGTAGGCCCAGGCGATGCACATCTTGGCGTCGTCCTTGTCGGCTTCGCCGAACACGCCGAACAGCACAGTGTTGCCGCGGCGGTGCATCTTCAGTATCTCGGCCCACACATCCTCGCGGGTCTTCACGCTGTTGATTTCCTCGAGGTAGGGCATCAGGGGGGCGACACCCTGCTCCTGCAGGCGGGCGCTGTCCATGCCGATGTTGTACATGGTGGCGATTTTGTCGGCCAACGAACCGGCGGCGTTCTCGTTCTTGCTCACCGAGTCGATGATGTCGTTCACGTTCTTAAGGGCGTTTTCGGCCAGCACGTCGAAGGCACCGTAGCGCGAGTGCTCGGCGTCGAGGGGGTTCTTGGCCATCCAGCCGCCGCAGGCAAACTGATAGAAATCGTCCTGCAGACGGGCCGTGGTGTCGAAGTTGTCAAGGTTCACACCCGAGGTGAGTTCCTTTTTCTGCTGACAACCGGTAGCGATAATTGCCATAGTTGCAATGGTTAATAGGGTCTTTTTCATATGTTTATAATTAATAATTATGTTCAAGACAATTTGCAAAAGTACAAACTTTCGCCGGATGGGCAAAATTTTATTTGGTGAAGGTGAAGGCAATTGCCAATGGCAAGGAAAAAATGTTCTCGAGAGAGAGTTGTCGGGGGGTGGAAACGGTCGTAAGGGGAAAGGAAGGGTAGGGTAAAGGTGAAGACCTGTCTCCGGAAAGGTGTAGACGTTGTGATTTTCTGCCTTTTTTATTTGCAAATACTGGTCTGTTTTTGTATTTTTGCAAGGTGTTTCGGATGAATGGACAATGACTTCGAGAGTTCTTGCCTTTTCTCGGGGTGTCCGTTGCGGCGGGGAAAAAATCGAACAAAGGCAGATCTCCGAGGCACAAGGGTTAATTATTATTTTAAAACGTTTAAATTTAGGGGATTATTTATGAAAAAGATGTTTTTTTTAGGAATGGTGCTGTGCCTCGCCTTGGCGGGTAATGTCACGGCACAGGAGGCTCCTGCCATGGCGGAGCAAATCTTTTATTTTTATAAAGGAAAGGAGGTTGAACTGCCAGTCCATGAATCGCGATTTGTTGTCTATTTGTCGGATGAGGTAACGACGTTGCCCGCAGAGATTGCAGATCGGTCAATAGTGGACTCGGTTTACTTGTCTGTCGGCGGACGCGAGGGCTCGTGGTGGGCCTACGAGGTGGATATGAGGAGCGGTGGTTTCTGGGAGTCATTGGAGTATCTACGTTCTTTCTCCGAGGTGCGGACTGTGGAGTATGTAATAGGAAAGGGTGACCATACCGTGATGGTGTCGGACCTGTTTTACGTGCGGTTGCGCGAGGATGGCGACCTTCCGCTCCTGGAAGAGATTGCAGGCGAAGCCAGTGCGGTGGTGGAGACTGAATGCGCGCCGGTGTTAGGATGGTATACCCTGAGAAACATGAACAGGTTGATGACGACCGTGGAGATGTCCAATCTGTTTTGGGAGACAAACCTGTTCGAAGATGTCGATCCCGGGTTCGTGTTCAACTTCAAAGGCATGACCGAGGAGTGTGTGTCGGACGCTAACTTCACCTCGGAACAGTGGAATATGGATATGATCAACATGTGCCAGGCGTGGGACATAACGACGGGAAGCAATAATGTGGGAATCGGTGTGGTTGACATGGGGATGATGCTTCCTCATCAGGAGTTCTCCTCGCTCTATGTGATCGATTCATATGATGTCTCTAGCGGGGCCCCCAATACTACCTGGGAAAACCATGGTACGCATGTGGGCGGAATTATCTTTGCAGGACACAACGATTACGAGATTGCAGGCGTGGCACCTGATGCAGGGGCTGTGCTGGAGAGGGTGAATATGTACACATCTAACAACAACATCTCGTCCGATTGTGCCAACGCTATCACCCGAGCGGTGAACCAAGGGGCCCAGGTGGTGAACAATTCCTGGGGAGACCAGAACTCGGCGTTTTATGACATGCTGCATAGCTCGATGCTGGAGTCGGCCCTGGACTATGCTATCAGCAACGATGTGTTGCTTGTCTTCGCATCGGGTAACCATGCTTATGGAACCCATCAGATAGATTATCCGGGCCGTAGTCGGCCTGAGATTATGGTGGTGGGCAGCGTGACGAACGAAGCCCGTCGCTCGAACTTCTCGAGTTACGGACCCCAGTTGGACCTCGTGGCTCCAGGATCCAATATTTATTCCTCGTTGAACTACGCTTCAAACAGCTATGGGTATATGAGTGGCACCTCGATGGCCGCGCCGCATGCAACCGGAGTGGCCGGACTGGTTAGGACGGTGCGCCCCGACCTGTCGGCTGGACAAGTGCACGACATCCTCAACGCCAGTGCACAGAAGATAAGACCCAGTGAGTACCCCTATGGACAGGATAATATACACTACAATGGGTCTTGGAACGGGCAGGTTGGCTATGGCCTGCTTGATGCACACGCGGCGTTGGAGTATGCTCAGGCCTACACGTATAGCGACTTGATGATTAGGGATAGTGTGGGCGACGACGGGTCGACTCCGAGTCATGTGAGTTGTTTATGGAATAGCCCGGATATTTGGATTGAGGATGTGAATGGCCACGTGGTTCACAATCCACACGGCAACAGGGAGTATCGTGTGTGCGTGCGAGTGACGAACAACAGCGATGTGGTGTCGTCGGGTCGTGAACGTCTATTTCTCAACTGGGCCAAGGCGGGTGTCAGCCTTTGGTGGCGTCACAATTGGTTCGACTCGTCGGTGTTCTCCTGCAGTGACGGGCCTCATCCCAAAGGGGGCGTGATAGGCACTGCAGCCGGTGTGATGATTCCGCCCATACCGGCTCATTCCTCACGGGTGGTAAAGGTAACATGGCTTACGCCCATGGCCGAGGACTATGCACACTGCACACAGTTTGCCCACGATATGTGGCACTTCTGCCTGCTGGCCCGTGTGCATGACGGGGAAACCATTGTCGGCGAGGATGCCACCTATGTGGATATGCGAAGTTTTGTGGGCGGCAACAACAATGTGGCTTGGCGTAATGTCTCCATATTGAATGCGCAGTATCCTGTCTCCGTAGTGGTTGTGGCCACTCCTTTCGACCGTGTGCTCCCGATCCGCCTCCGGTTCCAGCCGCAACAGACGGAACAGGGCAACATGATTCACAAGAATGCCGATGTTTACATCCGTCTGGATGAAGAACTGATACAAGCCTGGAAGGAGGGCGGAGGAATCTGTATAGGCGGTGAATATGACGGCGTAGACCGTTTTGTGGTAAGAAGTGAGGAGTTCTCTCTGGAGAATCTGATGCTCCTACCAGAAAAACACTATACAGTGGAGACAAAAGTCCAGTTCTACACACAGGGAATAGCCAAGGATACGCTTTACTCATTCGACCTGGTGGAAGAGTATGAAGACGAGATGATAGGGGGCGAACGGTATGTCGCCGTCAGGGACCCCAATCGGGTTTTTGAGGCTGATGCTGGAGAGAACCAAACTGTTTTTGACGGAGATATGGTGTGCTTCACGGCACGGGACATAGGCGAGGAGGCCCAGTATATATGGCGTAGTGAGTCGGGTGACACCCTTGCCGTGGGACAACAGCTGGAGACGACACCGGAAAAGAGCCAGTGGTATGTGCTTGAGGTGATTTCTGCAATCGATGGATATAAAGACTTTGACACCGTTGAGGTTACTGTAATGCAGGCTGTCATCAAAGCGCTCAATCCTAACCCGACAAATAGTGCTGTCACAGTCTCCTATCGGCTGTCCGAGGGCATCAATAATGCCATCCTCCGAGTAGTGGACATGAATGGAGTGGAGGTGGCGAATGTCCAGGCTGATGTTGGAGACCACAAAAAGAAAATTACATTGCACGGGGCTCCTGCCGGTCATTATTATGTGCAGATTGTCTTCAAAAACAGAGTGCTGGATTCGAAAGTGTTAATCATCCAATAATTCTTGAACGATATGAAAAACAAGAGAAACATGTATGGCGTGTTGTGTCTGGCGGTGCTGGCAGTGGCCCTTGCCTGGCAATGCGACGATTCTGTGCTGACGGACACCCCCCTTGTCGGTGTTTGGACCAACAATCTTCTGGAGTCGCCGAACAATTCGCAACGGGTCTACGATACAATCAGGTTCGACCGTGATGGGACCCTGCAGCACCTCGGAATGGTTGGGGCTCAAAGATGGTCCTACGAGGTGCAAGACGATTCGGTTTTAGTTGTCCATTATGCAGAAGGCAACTACAACAAACATCCGTTTTTCATCCTGGACAATCCGGACCGAGGATGGACAGAACTGATTGTCACCAACAATTTCAAGTTCGACTTTGCCGAATATTTTTTGGACACTGCTCGATATAGGAAGCTGTAGCCTTGGTTTCTTACACAGTCGGCAAAGCCTCTGTTTGTGTGCATCCGGCCCGGGGAATTCCCCGGGATCCGGATGCATGCATTATTTGGTATTAAGGGAATGACTTCAGTCCAGGACATCGGTAATGTGATGAAAAATATTTTGCCGGCTGGAAGATTTTCTGTATCTTTGCAATCTCAAACCCCAACCTATGGAAGAACCAATTTTAAACGCCCACAACAAAGAAGAGTACCCGCCGATGCATACGGCGGAGCATATATTGAACCAGACGATGGTGCAGATGTTTGGCTGCCCGCGGTCAAGGAACGCACATATCGAGCGCAAGAAGAGCAAGTGCGACTATCTGCTTGACGCCTGCCCCACCGAGGCACAGGTGGTGGAGATAGAGCGCCGCGTCAACGAGGTGATAGCACAGCATCTGCCCGTCAGCTACGAGTTCGTGAAGAGGGGAGAGGTGCCGCCCGAGGTGGACCTCTGGAAGTTGCCCGACGATGCCAGCGAGACCCTCCGTCTGGTCCGCATCGGCGACTATGACCTCTGCGCCTGCGTCGGCACTCACGTGCAGAATACCTCTGAGATAGGGCGCTTCAAGATACTCTCTCACGACTATAACGCTGAGACCCACACCTGGCGTATGCGCTTCAAGTTGGACTAATCTTTTATCATTAAACCATACGATTATGTTGCAGAAAGGCACCAAGGCTCCTTACTTCGAGAGCTTGATTGAAACGGGCGAGAAGGTCAGTCTCGCCGACTATGCGGGAAAGAAGCTTGTACTCTACTTCTACCCCAAGGACAGCACACCGGGTTGCACGGCCGAGGCCTGCGACCTCCGCGACAATTACGAACGCTTCCTCGCCTTAGGATACCATGTGCTGGGTGTGAGTAAAGACAGTGCAGCCAGCCATCAGCGTTTTATTGAAAAGTATCAGCTGCCCTTCCACCTCATCGCCGACACCGACATGACCATACTTAAGGCCTACGAGGCTTGGGGAGAGAAGAAAAACTATGGCAAGGTTTCGATGGGCACCCTCCGCACCACCTACGTGATCGACGAGCAGGGCGTGATTGTCGATGCCATCGGCAAAGTCGACACCAAGAACCACACGGCACAGATTCTTTAACGCCGCTGCAGGGCCACCGCTTCGTCGTAGCGGCGCAAGGTGGTGGCTTTCATGATGGCTTTTTTATGCTTGCGTTCGATGTCGAGATACTCCCAGAATGCGTGCAGCCGTGAGAGAATCTGACTGTCGCCGCAGAGGTTGTCGACGGCATGGCGGTAGATGGCAGAGTGCAACTGTGATTTTACCTCACTGGGTTCCTTGTCCGTCAGCATCCACGGCCTGGCCAACAGTCCGCGACCAATCATTACGCCTTTCAGGCGAGGAAACGAACTGCGCAATTCGTCTATCTGCACAAGAGATGCGATATCCCCATTGTAAACAATCTGTTGGGTGGTGGATTCCAGAAAATGTAGGAATGCGTCTCGGTCAGGATAGCCTTTGTATTGTTGTCGACCTACTCGCGGATGTAGCGTGACATGCAGCAGGGGCATTCCGTTGATGATGGGTAGCAGCGTCATCCCCTCCGCTGTGGTTTCCTGTCCCAGCCGCATCTTGACAGAGAACAGCACCTCGGGTCGTCTTTCCATCTCCCTGGCGATTTCCTCCACATGTTCCGGGTGCTGCAATAGGCCGCTGCCGCGTCCGCACCTCACCTGCATGGGGAACGGACAGCCCATATTCAGGTCTATGCGAGACCATCCGAGGCCCTGCACCGCGTCGCACAGCCGTGCGAACTTCTCTCGGTCGCGTGCGATCACCTGTGGCACCGTCGGTATGTCGGTATTCCGTTCGGGGTCTATGTCACGCAAATCCTTTGCCCTCGG
>Ga0310786_10003845_pt1 | contig 21398 bp, 28 predicted proteins | sample AusTroGonzalo_MG_FD_203881 | JGI IMG/M metagenome (GOLD analysis project Ga0310786, IMG submission 203881) | Bovine rumen microbial communities from tropical cattle in Woodstock, Queensland, Australia - Gonzalo_03 (v2) (version 2) | ecosystem: Host-associated > Mammals > Digestive system >...
AACCCATAACCAGAATCTCAGGCACAAAACGCCTGAGATTTTTCTTGTTTTAGGGGTTTAGATTCAGTCTGGATTTTCTTATATTGTATATGTAGAACTCAACAAGGACCAGCTATGAACTACACCGCCGACCAGAAGAAGAGAATGATCCAGAAGCTCGAAGCTATGCCCAACGGCACTGTCTTCGACCTCAACAAGCATGACGTCTGTCCGATCAAGGTTAAGCTCGTCCGCACCCGCTCGTCGGTATCTCTGCTCGCTACTGAACTCAATGATGAAGTCCTACTCACTATCCACGGCAACGTGCTCGGCGGTCAGGTCTTCCCGAAAGTCGTTGACACCATCGAAGACTACATCAATCACTGGGATCTGATGACCAAGCAGTTTTTCATCAACAAAGCCCGTCTAGAAGGCTATGAACCCTAACAAAGGACCTAACGATGCGCAAGTACATCATCTACCGCAAACACGACCGCCACGTGGATGACGTGGTCAGGATCTTCAAGTACACGCCCGCTAATTGGGAGAAGGCGAAGAAGCTCTGCCAGAAAGACTGGTGCATGGAGTCGGGATTCGCGAGCAACGCGCCTGGCCAGGAAGGTACTTGGGGATCGGACAAAGCCGACTACGAGTGGGGCTGGGAAGACTCTTACTGGTCTAGCTTGACAATTCGAACACTGGAGAAGCTCTGATGCCGTTAAGAGAATACTCTTTCGAAACTTCATGGACAGATGATACTAGCCCATGCGTTGGAATAGTTGGGATTGAGTACTCCAGCGTATATCCTGACGAAAAGTTTTATCGAAAAGAAGATGTTGACAAACTGCTACAAGAACACGGAATCGAATTGGAGAAATTATGAGAAAGTTCAAGTTCACCGTCCCGCTAGAGACAGCCGATCTTCCAGCGCACTGCGACTTCATGGACTGGCTGCAGAGGCTTCACGACGGAGGAATATGCGCCGAGGTTTATCGCAACTCCTCTATCGACACGGCAGAGATACTCCAACGTGCTTACCCACAGGCTAGCGTATTCGTTCTAGACATAAATCACACGGATACATACCTCATTCCGGCGGTAGAGAACATGTACGAGACTATGGAGGAGATAACGAAAGCTATCCAGCAGAACTCTCCTCGAAACGTCGTCTGCATCGAAAGGACCACTAGATCATAAGATTTTTCTTAGATTATAACAAAGCGAAATGTTAGAGTCAAGAAAAATGTTATATTGATGACATACGGCTGGACTTTAGACCTACTTCTTTGTCCGCCCGGAGCGCTGCCGTCCTGGTCCTTCGGCAGCGCTCACTTTGCATATAAATACAGTATATGATAGTTGACTTGATCAGAGAGTATGATGTCAGAGCCAGAGCGCTAGATGCCTCTTGGAGTCTCTCTAGCGAGAATAGAAGGGACGGAGAGTCTAGTCCACCTTATCGAAATCCATATCCGTACAATAGATCTAACAGCTATCTGAACTCTCTCGATCCTGCAGCCGAGGACGAGCCTGGAACGATCTATCTCGATCCGACTGATGGAAAGTACAAGATGAGGAGCTCTGTCAGGACGATCGTCCTAGACTACAAGGCGCCCTATCTTCGCTCGATGTCTGGAACGTTCACGGTGTTCGCTGACTCTGGAGACAAGTGGAGAGTCGAGTGCGTATTCCGAGACGACTCAGGTATCGACTCTGGAGCTTACGTTCTGAAGAACGTCGACTCTGATGAAGTCCTAGCGTCTAGCTCTAGATCTTCTAGCAGCCCTCCAGCATATACCCCAGTAGTCGATACGATTGCTGGAGTGTCAGTCAGATTCGACTCTGTAGAGTCTGACGTTTCATCATATCGGGTCACGGTGGAGATCGATCCAGAGGCTCAGCTATCGTTCACAGAGTACAGCGAGTCTGTCGAGTACATTCGACTCAGTCTGACAGTCTTCGACATCGCTGGAAATGAACTAGTGTTTGACTTCAAAGATAAGCCATTTACTCTATACCGATGGGACAGAGAAGATCTGTCGGAGAGTCTAGAGCGTCTAGAGCTATCGTTCGTTGACACTTATCCACCTGGACTATTCGTAAGCTCAGACGTGATAGGAAAGACTTACCTATACGTCATCGACAGAAATATAGACATATCGCAGCTAGGGTTCAAGGTCAAGTTCGGGCTCAAGCCTGATTCTGTAGGCTATCTCTCCGGAAGTCCATCTGCTCCTTCTCTCAGTCAGGACGGATCTTACTACACTCAGAAGCAGAGAGTAGACGGGATAGACAGGTCAGGTGACGTCAAAGCGTTCGCTTATCTTGATGCTAGCATGACTCTTCCAGATGGAACTAGCATCAAGATAGATCCGGACTTCATGCAGCTAGTTCGAGGAGCTACATATGTCGAGGCTACTCTAGGAACATTCGTAACTGAGTGTGCAGACAACATACGAAAGATATACATTGATCCTTTCGTTCCTAGCGTACTGAAGAATGAGGAGTTCTACGGACTATTGAAGCTCTTCGAGAGCTACCTAAACACCGAGTTCAGACCTATGGCGTCTGACTGTCGCATAGGAGTCTTAGAGAAGATAAGCAGAATAGCGGACTTCAAAGATCCAGAGTCTTGTGAATCTCCACTCTTGTCTAGCTTCGCTGAGGAGCATGGATCTGAGCTGAAGTTCAATAGAGAAGACGTCAAGAAGGTCGCTAGAGTGCTGCTTGGAGACTCCGAAGCTTCTTCGCAGCGTCTGAATGACTTAGTCGACAAGATCTATCGAAGATTCTATACGATTCTTCCATACATAGACCGATGGAAAGGAACAGATCGCGCGTTCGATCTGATCTATCGCACTCTGGGTCTTGAAGTCGAGATAGTACCGCTATGGGAGGGACCAGAAGGAGACATGGTCTCCGAGGAAGAGGCAGGAGATGACTACTCTCTCACCTCTCACGTAGATGTCATCGTCACTTCTACTAGCTTCTCTTCGAGCGACTTCAGAATACTTTCAGAGTTCGCTCTAGACGCTGCGAAGTCTATACTTCCAGTCAATCGCGTGATAGGAAAGTCCTCTCTAGTGTCTAAGCCTTCACAAGAAGGTCAGCTTACGCTCACAGTATCTGACGCTTCTCGCTATCTGAAGCAGAGCGATGACTATGTCGTGTTCAGATGGTCTAGCGACAGAGTCAGAAGAGCTGAGGTCAAGAGAGGACAGATCGAGCTAGCTCTTCCTATCGTTCCAGACTCAGTAGAGCAGATACTGAAGAGCTCAGACGTCGAAGCCGAATATCCTGTTCAGGAGAATGTCTCTTTCTACTTCTCTCGCTGGATGGATACGATTCACACTTACAAGAGCGCGCCTATATTCATTCAGTTCTGGACTAGCGGATCACTTGCTGGCTCGATGTCTCTTCCGTTCAGAAGAGCTGAGATCAGTAGAGACAAGATAGTCTTGATAGCCGAAGACAGTCAAGCTAATCGCACAGAGATGAGCACGCTGAACACTCTTCTATCGAGCAGCTGGGACGAAGTGACTATCTCGTTCCAGTTCTCACGTTCGGTCGAGAACTACTGTGAGCCTATTCTATACAGCGACATAGAGGAGTGACGACGTGAGAGTCGACGGAGTACAGACAGACAAGTCAATGAGACCGCTGAGCAGCTTTCTGTTCAGATGCTATCTGTCTAGAAATCCGGACAACTCGCTGAGCGAGCTCACTGACTCAGTGCTCAAGAAGCTGAACTACTCGGTCAAGGCAGTCACTGTGCCGAAGATGGCCGAACAGGGCCAAGACACGATAGAGTTCGGATCGTTCGCGATGACTTTCCCATTCTTCTCGACAGGAAAGCGTGAGACGACGATGTCATTCTACGAGACGGACGACATGCTCGTGTCTAGAATATTCTACGCGATACAGCAGAGGAAGCGCTGGAAGTCTAGCTCGCTGTTCAGAGCGCAAGATGCAGATCTGATAGCAGACATAGAGATATTCGATCAGAGAAACACTTTCGATCTTCCAGCGAAGACGCCGATATACACTCAGCGCATGTATCTAAAGCTAGTGAAGGTAAATCCTCCAGACTTCAAGAGAACGAGCACTGTCACTCTGCTGGAGACATCTATAGAGTTCAACGCGATGATAGAGCAGTATTCTGGCTCATACGCTTCTTCTCCGGTCGACGCTATAGGCGAGATGAAGAGCGCTGCTGAGGGAGGACTCGATCGAGAGTCAGAAGCTGCATTCATAGACGCAGATCAGATGCTGCAGACCTTCCAGACATCGCTAGAAGAGTTCAGCGACTGGTTCTATGACAAGCCTAAAGCTGATAATCTAGCATCTTCATCTGACCGGATAGCTTCTGACCGAGAGAGCAAGAATCCTCAGCTTAGAGCATACTCAGAGTCGCTAGGCGCTAACAGCCAGAGCAGACAAGCTAAGCTGTCTGGATCAGATGGCGAGTTCAGAATAAACGATCTGAGAGAGCAGCTCAAGGCTGAGGGAGTGAACACGAAGGACTATCAGGAGGTCGCTTCTGCACTCGTCGAGATGGGAATTCTCGGAAACTACGGAGGACCTAACGGCTGGTGCCAGAGAGGCACTTCTATTCTCGAGGCTGTGGTCTCTGAGAAGCCTAGAGTTACAGCGCAGACAGCGTCTCGGAGCATATCCGCTTGGGAAGATGCAGGCTACGAAGTCTCGGAGTCTAGCAGAGTCAAGACAGTCACTGAGATCAACAAGCAGCTAGAGAATCTCATAAAGGAAGGAAAGCTGAAGCCAGGTGACAAGATCGTCATCGACTACGACGACAAGCCTAGAACTGGATCTTATGACAGCAGCAAGGAAGAGGCTGGACACATATCTACGTATCTCGGAAAGATAGAAGGGATCGACAGAACCGTGTCCGACCGCATGCAGCTGAGTCTAGCTGGGCTGAGCGCTAAGCACAAAGTCACGGGATACAAGATTCTGACGAGAAACAGGCAAGATCTAGCTGATCAGGCTCTACTGAAGACTAGCAGTCCTGGAAGCTGGTCTGCGACAGAGCTTGATCCAGCGCCAGTCTACAGATCAGCTGAAGAGAAGAGAGATGCTGGACGCGCTAAGCTGAGAGTGAAGGAGTAGCTCACCGAAGATGCAGTACAACATATTCCAGAACGACTTCTATGACGACAAGCCCGGCATCCCTTGGGCTTACAGAATGACTGTTCTCATCGGAGAAGACGTAGGACCAGTGCTGATACTGACTAAGGCGGTCAAAGAGGCTAGCGTTCCGGACGTAGAGATAGACCACTATCAAGTATACTATGCAGGAAGACAGATTCTGATACCTACGCGATACAAGAACTCTGGATCTTTCTCTGTGCATCTGTATGACGACAAGAATCTCTCAGTCTATAGAGCTATCAAGAGAATCTTCGATCGCACGTATCAGGGCATAGAAGAGAATCAGACGCACTACTCCGATCAGCGACTTCCAGTGACTGTCAAGATAGACATACTAGATCCTACTCCTTCGACTTCTAAGGACACTCAACTGTCTATCGATATAGATCCAGACACTGGAGAGGAGACTAATCTTGACCTAGAGTGGAACTACATGAAGGTCACTGAGACTTACACGTTCACCGACTGCTACATCGAGAGCATAGAAGATCTAGAGCTCGACTATGCGTCTGAAGATGCAGTAGAGTGGACTGCTAGCTTCAAGTTCAACGGAATGAAGGTCTCTTATCCGCATCAGTCTAAGCTCAGCGTTCCTACTGAGGAGACTACATACGAGTATGTGCAGGCTGCTGGACAGTCTGACGTGAATAGAAAGCTAGACACGACGATGAGAACCGAGACAGACGTCCGTGGAAAGGGAAGAGGCGGTTACGGTGGAGGCGGAACTGAGGGCGGTGGCGCTGGAGGAGATGAAGCAGGCAAGGGACTAGCTTCTACTGGCGAAGGAAAGTACGGAAACGTAAGAGACGGAATTGACGAGCACGCTGACAACACTGGAGTATACGGCGGAAAGAAAGCTGAAGGAGTAGATGAGATGGCTAATCCTGAAGTCATTGATCTTCCATATAAGGATGGAGAAGAGACGAAGACTCCTCAGAAGAATTTCGCTGGCACTGGAACGGGACGCTTCGATACAGATGTCAATGCTGCTAAGAGCATCATAAGAGAAGGACTAGAGCACGGCGACGACGCTGGAACTATACTCAGCGACTTGAGATATGCTGATATAAGCGACAAGGACATCGAGCAGGCTAAGATAGAGATCGCTACAGAGAAGCTGATAGAGAGAGGCTATGATCCAGAGTCGATAGATCCCGAGTACATCAGAAGCGAGCTCAAGAAGACTGAGAAGTGGGAAGAGAGACTTCGAGCTGCCGGATTCGAGACGTCAGAGGAAGCTGCAGAGAGAGCTGCTAGTGGAATTCAGAAGACCTCTATTCAGAGTCAGGATAAGCTATGGAGCTCTCAGGCTGAAATCGAGTACAGATAAATAGCATATATGGCCGGAATATACAACAGAGAGATCCTATTTCAGAAGAACGTCGTAGACGGCGTTCGAGAAGTCGACATGGGGTCTATCGATCTTCCCAGCTTAGAGAGATCTAAGAGCTTCTCTTGGACTGTCGTTCAGGCTGGAGAGAAGTGCAGACCGGATCTAGTGAGCTTCAGGCTGTACGGAACTCCGGATTTGTGGTGGCTCGTCATGTGGCTTAACGGGATCTCTGATCCTTGGCATGATCTTCTTCCACAAGTCGCTCTGAAGTATCTACCTATCCAGAAGATCAATGATGCTCTGAAGTACAGTCGAATAAGATCGAAGAGGTAGTCTATCATGGACCCGTATGTCACACTGAACGACTATCTAGACGTCAAGTCATTCAAGATGAGCGACGCATACAGCGTCGAGATATTCGATCGTGAGCCAGCATGGAAGAGAGATGTTCTTCATGACGTGTTCGACGAGAACGACATAAAGGCGTATGGGATCGAGACGCAGGACGACGAAGGCGGATATAGAGGAAGGACGTTCAGATTCAAGAACTGTACAGGATTCACAGTTCCAGCATATGAGCCGCAGCAGAAAGAGCTCAAGTTCTGCAACACGACTAGAGTAGTCTATCTGCCGGCTGACTCTAAGAATCCAGGTCAGGCTACGCTATCTTTCACAGAGACTGAGAGACAGTACATATACAAGTTCATAAGATACTTCTTGAGAAAGAGCTTCTACGACGAGAGCGTCAAGTACGATCGAGACAGCTACAGTCCATACCGATACGTAGACCGAGTGAGAATAGACGTATGGAACAACGACCTGACGAAGAAGATGATGTCGCACATCTTCGAGAGCTGCCGCATATACGCGTATGACTATGCGTACAAGCTAGACTATACAGAAGCTGGAACTCTGAATCCGACTCTTTCGTTATCGTTCTTGAGCTACAAGATAGATCTAATGCCAGAGAAGACTGACTCGGAAGAAGAGATGGAAGACTACACTCCGGCAGACTCAGTCTCGATGACTGGATATAGCGAGGCTATGGCTGCTGCAGCCGCATCGAGCTACGGAAGGAGAAGATGATATGGCTAACGAGTACTCTATATTCACGTCAGAGCTAGACAACTTCGCTGACCCGATGAGATCAGATCTATTCAGCGTAATATTCTACGACACGACAGGATACACTTACAGATACTCTTCAGGTGACTCTGGTCAGTTCTATCCAGTCAGAGCTGGACTGCCTAAGCAGTCTAACGTGATCGTTAAGCGATGGTACTTCGGTACATACAGGCAGGACGTGATAAACTCAGATCGCGGAGGAGAGACTTCTCTAGAGTTTCAGCTGAGATGCGATCAGTCTCTGAATATGCGTCTAGTGCAGTTCTTAGGAATTCCGGTCGGCTCAGAGTTCTTGGACGAAGATCAGAGGCTGAAGCACACAGAGCTGAACCGGAGATTTGACAAGATAGAGATATTCGCTAGAGACAAGACGTTCGATGACGGTCTGGTATACACACTGTACAACTGCAACGTCAAGGAAGTATCATTCACTGACTTGGACGCTTCAAGCTCTGATATTCTACGACTGACCGCGAACATCTCCTATGACAGCTTTGACATCAGAGCGTCTAAGGAGAGAAGATACCGAGACGACGGCACAGGGAGAAGCTGATGTACAGCATATTCAAGAACAGCTTCTTTGATCAGAAGCCAGCGCCTAAGTGGGTATTCACAGTAGAGTTTCTCTTGTCAGAGAAGCTAGACACGTTCAGCGAGGCTCAGTCAGACTTTCCTGATGACGCTCCAGAGCTATTGAAGAGCGTCGTAGAGAAGATGCAGAAGTCGTCTAAGAGCACTCGAGAGACCTGGATGGAGAAGCTGTCTAAGAGCGTGTCTAAGATACCAGTCAAGCTTCCGTCGCACGAAGCAGAGATACAGCTATTCTTTCCTGGCTACGTCAAGTCATACACTTCTAGGTCTACCAATGCTGGAAGCATACAGGTCACGTTCAACGACAACATCTCGCGAGACGTTAGATGCATTCTGGAGCAGATGTTGCACATCGACGGCATGGACTATCAGACTGATCGAGACGATCTGACTGTCAGACCTACGCTTCCAAGCGCTTTGCGCTTCGATATGATAGTACGAGTGTACGATATAGAACGAGTGAATCAGTATGAGCCTACCGAAGGATTTGATCGTGTCTCTGAGAATGGAACTGTGCAAGCATTCAAGTACTATGGATGCTATGTGAGTAAGCTAGGAGCAGACAAGAATGACTACGAGTCTACTGACAGCGCTAGAACTGTGGAGGCTACGATAGTCTATCAAGACATGAGAGAGTATAGTGGAGCTCAAGAGGATTTAGCTCCACTAGACGTTCGACAGTCAGCTCCGGAAGGATATAGACCAGCTCAAGCGCAGACGAACGGCTACGGCGCCGAAGCAGACTATGGAAGAAGGGTATAAATAACTTAGAGAAAGGGATATTCACATGAGCAAGACATTCAAGCAGTATCTAGTCAACGAAGTCATGGAGTCTCTAGGACCTCGTGAGTTTCCAGGCAGCGTTCTGTACGGCTCCACTTCGGAGTCTATTCCTAACAAGGCTCAGTTTCAGGTTCCTCCACACCGTCATCACTACTACATGGACAAGAACTCCAGCCTAGGTCACACGGACAAAGCTGGAATAGACGGTCACATGCACTTGATCATCGACGGAAAGATCATCGCTGGAGACCACTATCACACTCTAGAAGATGCACAGGGCTCCTGCCAGTCGTTCAACGAGATCGAAGACCAGACCGGAATCGTGATGCCAGTCTTCCAGACTGAGCTGAGCAAGGATAAGTAAATAATATTTTACAAACTTGGAGAGCCGATGGCGACATTCACTTACAAGTTCGTTCTTCTGAAGGATCCAGACGTCACCTCGCATCAGTCGAGAGGGCTGAGTCTTCAGGTGAACGGATACGCTCCAGTCTCTGACAGAACGGGAGCGCTTCTGACAGAGATAGAAGCTGGAAGAGTTCCGGACATCGGATCTCTAGCTTCTTCTAGAGACATAACTCTTCTGTTCCGAGATCTCTCTTACACAGCATCGGGAGGAAAGGCTGCTCCATCAGACGTCGGATATGACCAGGCTGTAAAGACTCCTGGAGCTCACATGTTCCAAGGAGTTCGTGCCGAAGCATCTGACGAGATATCTTACAGCACAGAGGAAGGAGCTACCCGCTCACAGACTGTCTTGTCATTCGACATATATGACACTATGATGGGAAATCGGCTGAGCGGAGCAGCTACGATAGACGGAGTAGTTCTATATGGTCAAGCATACAACGTAGACTTCTATGACGTGACTGCTCAAGGCCAGCTAGAGAACTCAGTTCCTATCGCTCTAATTCTCTTCACTGGAGATCAGAAGCCTTCTATAGATCCTATATCTTCTAGCAAGGCTTCGGAGAAGATCGTGATCGCTATGAGCCTATACTCTGGTGTTGACATCACTCCGGAAGTATCTGGCTTTCCAGAGTACTCCGCTTGGTCTAAGCTAGCTGGCACGATGAGCGTTGTGAACAACAATCTCACGACATCTGGATCTTTCATCGTTCGAGGAAGACGAGTCGAATCTATAGACGATACGGAGTTCGATGGAGCTGATGAGCGTGTTCCTCTGCAAGACGAGAGGACTATCGACTTTCCAGCTAGATTGTTCTTCACGAATGACCCTGACGGCGTCAACAACGACCACAACGTGGACTTCGGATCTCCCGCCAGACTGACTGTCATGAATCGAGAGAGCGCATCAGATGGAATGACTAGAGTTCCTCAAGTGATGCTCTCTAAGGTGAGATACTTCGATGATCCTGATGACGACAAGCTTCACGCGTTCTGGGACGGAGTCTCTGAGAGCTGGTACGCGACATCAGCGAAGCGTACTGGAGGAACGCCAGTCTCGGGATCTCTATATGACGTAGACTGGATATCTGACAAGAAGCCTGGACTGTCGATATTCTCTACAGAGACTGACTTTGCAGCTCCTGGAATAGTATCAAACGGCGCAAACTTCGTCACATTCGAAGGCGGAGACCAGTTCGCTAACGGCACAAACATTCAGTCTAACGGATCTCAAGCGCTAGATGACGGCATGAACGTCAACACGAAGAGCGTCAAGACTCACGGAAACGCGATGGTCCTGAACTCTTCAGACGTCGAGAGCTACTCTAGATCGGTCACTGATGACGAGTATGACGGAGACAAGTCTAAGTTCAGATATGACACATTCATAGCTAACTCTCAGGATCTTGGACTCTATCGAGATGTTCTCGGGAGTGACGGTCACGAGTTCGGAAATCCTAACAGTCTAAACACTATCCTAGGAACTTCTGGATTCAGACTAGACAACATAGGGGTCGAAGACGACGGAATATCCATAGTCATCGGCGTCAGAGGTCTAGATGCGACATACGTGAGATCTACTAAGGCTATAGGAATATCTCAGTCCGACCTCGCAAGAGACGAAGGTTCGACCTACATCGGAGGTTCAGTTCGAGCTAGATGCGTCAACAACGGAATAGTCATAGGAACGGATCCCGACAGAGACAACTTCATCGAGGGCTCTAGCGGATATCAGCTCGAGAGTCCAATAGTCCTCGGTCGAAACAATCATCTGACGACTAAGCACGGAGATAGCTGGATAGACTGGCAGTCTGACGTGTATCTAGTCGGAAAGGGACTGAAGAACGATCCCAGACAGCAGCATCACACAGAGACGGACGGCCGCAGAACTCCACAGTTCATTCTAGGACAGAACAACGCTGACTACTACCAGAAGGGAAGAACCAAGGAAGTCGTGATAGGCGGAAAGAGATATCAGTCCGCTGGATATGGAGACTTCAAGTACAACTCCTTCGAGCATGCTGTCGTTCATGAGCAGTTTGGAGCAAGAAAGGGATCTTCTGGCGGCTACTGGATCAAGGAGTCCATCAACTCGCTGACTGACGTGAAGGGAAGAAAAGTCGACTACGGAAGCTGCTCGATCGATCTGAACTATCTTAGCGGCGACAGAACGACTGCTAACTATGAAGCATATGACTTCAAGGGATGCGGAAGAATCAACCTGTTCAAGCTATATCAGCTTCTCAAGCGCATGTACTGGTGCTACGATGGAACCGTACGCTATGACTGGAATCAGGATCAAGGACCGTCCGATCCTGGAAAGTACCCAGTTCCGTTCAGATCTTGGGACGTCTACGGAGGAACAGTTCTCGGCAACCTAGTCGACGACGACTTCTCGACATATCCGTACTTCCCGATGAAGTGAGATAATCTCTATAATCCCTCAAGAGCTGTCCAGTAGAGTTCTGGACAGCTCTTATTGAGTTATAAATACTAAAGAATGAAGGTATACTGATATGCCACAACTGAACATAGACGGAAAGACAGTTCGAGTCGATGGAGACACGGCTCAGCGCATCATGAACATCTCGGAGCGTCCAGAGATCAAGAAGATCCTCGACGAGTTCTGGACAGAGAAGAAGCTAGGAAGGCACACTGATCTGAAGTCAGACCATGGAAGCATACTTCTCAAGACACTTCAGGTCGATCCAGAGATTTTTCGTGAAGATCTGATGAGAAATAAGCTCAAGCTTGGTAATTTCTCATCTTCCCTAGAGTCTGTAATCACTGGAACAAAGCTGTCTGGAGATCTGAAGTCTTCATACGTGAAGGACTGTCTCGGAGTCACCACAGTCAGACCAGCTATCGGAAAAGGAGAGTTTCTATTCGCAGCGTCTTTCGTCAATCTAGGATTCTCGAGCAGAGCTGGTGATCTGGTCGATCTGGACACTGGAGCGAAGATCGAAGTCAAGGGGATAAGCGCAGTCTTAGGAAACTCTCAGGGAGGCAAATTCCGTCCTATGACAGCTAAGACGATGGGAACTGTGTTCAACTATCTCGGCATAGACGATGTGCCTAAGCAAGACTACTATCTCAGCGAAGAGAACGCGAAGAAGATCAAGACTGCTATAGGACTTGATCGAGAGAAAGCTAAACAAATATTTACATTTCTGCAGAATCTGCGAGCCGAGAACGAGGCTGTCGCTAGAGATGCAGTTCCTCTGTACTTCGAGAAGAAGCAGCTGATCCGGATCGTCGCTGCGATGCATCTGTATGCGTATATGAAGATCGAGATGGATGACTATCTTCTCATCGTGAATGATGAGAAGTTCAGCATATTCAGAGCTCCAGACAGCTTAGAGGCTGCGTATGACGTCATCGAGAAGATGAATCTGAAGCCTTGGAGAGAGGGTGAGTACGGCATCAAAGTCACGCTAGGTAAGGACACACGCTGAGGTAGAGAAACGCTGAGGTAAGTTCGAGAGATGGCAGACCAGAGATCCATAGGACAGCTGATATCTGAAGTGAAGAGCTCAAGCTTCGCTATGACTCCTAGAGTCAGCATGAAGCTGTGGCTAGACGAGTACGACACGGACAAAGGCTGGCCCATAGAGCTCAGCTCAGTCGCTATGTTCCGTCTGCGTGAGTCAATGTTTCTCAAGCTTCCGATAGGCATCATGGAGTACGTCGACGACGGGACTTCTAGAGAGTCTGACCGATTCAACGCAGGAAGACTACTGTACATCGGATTCGAGTACAAGTCTATGGACGAGCAGTCAGACGAGAAGAGCATATCTGTAGGCAGATATCGAATAGTCGGATCAAAGCAGCTGTCCTCGAGCAACGGAGCTGTGACGTACTCTGTAACGTTCATATATGACGCTGCGGGGATGATAGACTCTATACCCGTGTTTCCAGACGCGGTGACTGGCGATACGCTCTCTACTGACGCTCTGCGAGCTGTATGCGAGCAGATAGGCATCGACTTCTCAGCGGACGTAGACACGTCTGACCTCATGGCTTGGATGAATCCGGGTCTGACTGCTAGTGACTTCGTGAGCATGGTAGTCGCGCACAGCTTCGTAAGCGAGAAGGACTTCGGAATGTTCTGGATCTCTAAGGACGGAAGAGGAAGGTTCGCTGCGATGAAGAACTCTATCGAAGACGGAATTCCCTTCTTCTTCGATACAGACGAAGTGAGAGAACTTCGTGACAAAGTCAAGAGAGTAATATTCTCGGACGTGTTCCAGAAGGATCTAGAGAGACTCACAGAGAAGCAGCTGATAGAGAAGTATGGGAACAGATGCTGGATTCTCATGCAGACTGACCAGAGAAACTCAGACGGCTGGGCAGCAGACTTCTTCGGAAACAGCGAGGAAGTCGCTGTATGCGATCCGATGCTATCATCACTCCGATATGGCTCTGACGATCTGAAGATAGACTGGTCGCATCTGACTCACAAGATCACGTACAAGCAGATGATCCCAGGTCACTCAGCTACAGACTCGAGTGACAGGGAAGTGACTCGCCGTAGAACCTTCTCTGGGTTCTCTAGACTGGATCTTCACGGCGCTTGGGACTTCGCCCCGGTCCAGAACTCGATCATGAGGTCGACTTTCTTCAGCAATAGACACACGATTCTGATAAACACGGGAAAGCAGCTCCCAGTGTTCGGTACCCAAGAGCTGAAGATAGGAGACGTCCTAGAGTTCGACTTCAGCTCTCCAGACACTCCGAGCATCGTCGACAACGGCAAGTACATGCTTCACACGATAGACTGGATCTTCCAGAAGGGATCTGATCTGTACCTGCAGCTCAGAGTCAGCTCGGACGCAGTTCATCCCCAGTAGCATATCGAAAAACGGCGAAAATTAGGGGTACCACACGAAGATGTGCGTGCCTCTATCCGCATAAATACTATATGAAGATGCTCAAAACGAGCTAAAAACGGCAACTATGACAAAATCGAGCGCAACTACCTCAATCATCAAGAATAACTCTGGACTAGAGATAATGACTGCGGACGGCACCTATGAGCCGTTCTGGGGACTCATCGAAAAGAAGTCACACGGGTGGCTTTTGAAGCTTGAAGATGGTCGAGAGCTCAAGTACTCTGACGGACACCGGTTCATGATCGATGGATGGGAAGTCTATGTCGAGTCACTCACTGTAGGAGACGAAGTCGCTGGTTCGAGAATCGTCGACATCAGCGAGGTCACTGACACTTTCTACGGACCTTACTCGGTGAGAGGGCACGAGTACGCGACAGTGGACGGCTATGGCGACGTCGTTCAGAGTCACCACAACTGCGAGTTCATCGGATCTTCGACGACGCTAGTCGACCTAGACAAGCTCTCTAAGCTGTTCCCGACTGAGCCTAAGGAGTTCAAGTACGGCTACATGTGCTCTATATGGGAGGAGCCAGTTCCGGGATGCATGTACGTGATGGGAGTAGACACGGCGACTGGCTCGGGTCTAGACTTCTCGGCGATACAGATTCTGAAGCTCGTGTCGAGAGACAAGTTCGAGCAAGTCTGCACGTTCCATGACGACAAGACGCTTCCAGGAAAGTTCAGTCAGATCGTCAAAGATCTGAGCGAATGGTACAATGACGCTCAGATAATCATCGAGAACAACGGACCTGGCGGAAAAGTCGCAGAAGAGCTGTGGTACACGCTCGACTGCCAGAACGTCATCAACACTGACCCGCACGGCATAGGAACTAACGCTAACAAGGCGAGCAAGCTAGAGGCGTGCCTTCTGCTGCAGAAGGAAGTGAATCGAGACTCTCTAGTATTGCATGACTCGGCGACGCTGAAAGAGCTCACGACGTTCTCAGAAGTGAGTCCTAACGTCTTCAAAGCGTTGCCAGGAACACATGACGACTTAGTAGCTGCTCTGTACTGGGCAGTGTACGCTACGATACAGCCAGAGATAGACCTAGACAATCTGAAGGTCGACAAGAACAAGAGGGAGGAGCTAGTTGAAGTCCCGCAGACAGTGTTTCCGGATGATGACGCAGGAATATGGACATTCTGACGAGCACAAGAAGCTCACCAAGCGTCGTAATAAAAACGTAAAGAAGTCACCGAAGAAAAAGATCGTAGACCAAGACAAGAAGCGGAAGCTCAGACACTCACGACAGTGGCGAGAGCTGAAACGCTATCTGATTTCTAAGCGAGGAGAGATCGACGAGCTGACTGGCAAGGAGATCATCAAGGAGGACAAGCTGACCTGCCATCACATGAGGCTCACTGCCGAGAAGTATGGCGACTTCAGCAATCCTGATGACTTCATGCTGCTAGCTGAGTCGACCCATCAGGTGGTTCACTGGCTGTGGCAACTCACGAAAGGCGAAGACTTTTCTATATTAGATAAGCTCAGAGACACTCTGAAACGAATGAAGGAACTGGAAGATGAAGATAGCGGGACTAGACATGTCAGTGACCCACACGGGAGCAGTGATTCTGGAACTAGACCAGAACCTGACGATAGTGAGTACCGACTGGTTGACATTCACGACTACGAAGAAGTACTCGAGCTCCAACTGCGTGTGGTATGACAAAGACCAGTTCGCTGACAAGTATGACAAGTACAAGTTCATGCAAGACCAAGTGCTAGACTTCGTGAAGGACGCTGACATGGTCGCTGCTGAAGACTATGCGTTCGGCGCGACTGGCCAGATCGGCTTGGTGTTCGACTTGGCTGAGTTCGAAGGCTGGATTCGTCAGTCGATCTGGCGTATGGGTAAACCTCTGTACTTGTACTCTCCCATGACGATCAAGAAGGTCTTCACAGGTCACGGAGACTCTGACAAGAAGTCGATGTGGTCTGCTTATGAGAAACTGACATTGCCTAAGCCTGATCTGAGTCAGTTTCCGCCCGTCACTAACGGAAAGAAAGGAACGCCTGGCCTGTCGGACACGGTTGACGCAGCCGCTGCTGCATTGACGCTGAGAACTGAGCTTCTCATCGAACGAGACGGAGTCGATGCATTCCCGAAGCACATCAAGGAGTTCTGGAAGAACAGAACACGTACTGTCATCCAGAGACCAAAGGATCAATTGTAAAGATGAGTTTACAAATAACTGCTGAGTCATTCGACGAGCTGTCTGAGAAGATGGCTATGTATGCGATGGAGAACTTCAAGTGCAACTCGAGTCGTGTCGATGACGTGGAGCTGACATGCTTCAGCACTAAGACTGACAACATACGAGCTCACATCACTGAGCGCACTAAGAAGATGATTCAGCTCAGGGGCATGTACGTTAACGAGAACGAGATCGACCGCTCGCATCGCGAGATGGTCAAGAACGGCACTGGGACGTTCAACTTCAACCAGGTCAAGCATGACTATGACCACGTTCAGGGAGGATGTCTGCTCAGCATGATTCTGGCACCAGACGAAGTCACTGTCAACTTGCGCGCTTCTGTCATTCCTTGGAACTTGCAGTTCGACCTAGTCTTGATCGACGACCTCCTGAAGGAGATGGGCATACAGCCGAAGAAGATACTGTTCAAGATCGTCTACGTTCGCACGAAGGTCATTCACGCATTGTACTGGTACATCAGAAACGGCTGGACTCCGGAGCAGATCTGTCAGTACCGCTTCGGGAGAGCTTGCATCGCAGCATACACGAGAGGTAAGCGTCCGACTTGCAAATACCGCAACTGGATCAGATTCACTGGACGTGTAGACAAGCTCAGAGAGGAGTACGGAATAGGAGATCTCGTTGAAGCTCTAGAAAACTGGAAGAACGCGAACGAGACTGACTCGATCGATATTAAGAAGTAATTGTAAATCTTTCTTTGCATATAGTTTAGATTTCTCTCATAGATTCTTATATTTTCCTTGATGAGATTCGAGATCATATCTGACTGGAACAAAGCGAGAGCCCGCATATCAGCTCTCAGAGGCAAGTTCAAGAGCCCTGTGTTCAGAAACGCGTTCAAGCTCAAGCCATACAAGTGCGACTTTCTGATCCTGTCTGACGGCGACCGTCTGCTCGGCGCTATGACATACTGGATGGAAGACAGGCACTGGCACATCGGAGACTTCGACACGGCTGCTGGAACGCACGGAGCAGGAAACCTTCTGTTCGAGCGCTTCTTACGTGACCACAGAGAGAAGATCGTTCTGTGGTGCTGGGACGACAACGCTGAGTCGTTCTGGCGCTACATCAGCAAGAAGAATCTGCGTCCAGCGAGAAAGATCGGACTGACGCCGTTCGGAACAACTAAGCTGCAACTCAAGGAGGCTGCATGATGGAGATAGACACTAATCCTCGTCCTATTCCGATACCCGAAGAAGTGGACGATAACCTCTGCAAATGGGATCTGTTCCGTAGAGGCGACAGCTCCGAGCTAGTCACGGGAAAGCGTTGGCCGAAGTGTCTCAAGGGAACGATAGCTCATCAGCTTCCGTGGTCTGGAGTATGGGTTGTTCGATCTATAGACGGAGCGAACTTCGTACGTAATGATCCACCATATCTAGACTGGTACAACTCTTACACCGAGGTGCCTAACGAGAAGTTCATCGAGTACATGGATCTTCTGTATGATGTTGTCGGACACCTGACTATCGTCGAACACTACATTCACCTTGCTAAAGACCTGGAGAAGAAATGCGTGAAAGAACAAAAGACGAATTCATGAGCAATCTGGCTATCTATGTCGCTGGCTGCAAGCGAAAGGAAAAGGTAGTCGATCTCATCGGAACATACGGATGCAACATGACGCTCGGTCAGATCTTGACATCGTTAAGTGCAGAGCTTGACAATGCTGAGAGCAAGATGGTCGAAGTCCATCAGCCTTCTAGTATCACTGGAATGACACGTCGTGAGTTGGAAGTGCTGAGGATTCAAGAGGCTATGAAGGAATGCAACGGAAACATCTCAGAGGTAGCTAACAAGATAGGACTCAGCAGAGCCACAGTATACCGCCGTCTGCAAGAAGAGAAGCTGCTGGAAGGGAAACGATGAACGAGCTAGACATTCCGGTCTTCTTTCCACACGGCCAGCCTGGTGACTTCCTAGGATCCAAGCCGACCAGCCAGGAAGATTTGATAAGAAAACTTTATGGAGACGCTGCTGAGATCGTCGAGATTCCGCAGTCAGTCACATACACCGAGTTTGCAGCGCCAGAAGAGGCTCGCAGAGGCCAGAACGCTATCATCATGGGCGATACTGACGTGACTATAGAAGACGTCCTGCAGCAGCTGCCAGACGATCTCAGTCAGCCGACCGGAAGAGGCATGTTTCTGCAGGCTGACAGCATATCACAGCTTCCCGATGCGCCACCGCCGCAGATGACTCAGGATCTCGCATCTATGCTCGCTGCCTTCGACTCAGAAGCTGCGGGATATATCAAGTCTGGCGCAATCAACACAAACACAAGAGGAAGGCGATAACAACAATGAAAGAGAGCAGATCCGTTCTGCTCTCTTATTGTGTAAACTTAAGTTTACTTATACTGCTTTTTATAAAGGGTTTAGAATTCTCAAGGAATTACCTATATTAGCTGTGTAAACTTCAACAAAAAGGACCAACTATGAATCTCCACGACAAGCTTGACTACAAGATCGAACCGATGGGCGCACTCTGTTCGCTCTCTGGCGCAAGCCATATCAATCACAAGCATATAGACGAGGAAGACTTTGTAAACAAGTACGACCACGACTCGGCTAACGCACCGGAGTATGGCTGTGGCAACATGCAGGCCGACATCAAGGAGTCCACACCTGAAGTCTTGGCCAAGTACGGAATCGACGAGGATGAGTACCAGATCATCTCTTTCGAGATCTCTCGAGCTATCTCGTTCGGTACTTGCGGATGGTGCGTATGATCACTTCAAGAGACGCTTTCATGATACTCGACAAGAACGGATTTCGCGTACCGAACGGTAGTCAAGATGACGGCTACGGAGCGATCACGTACAACGGCGAACGAGTCGGAACGCTGTATGAGGATGAGGTCTACATCGCGTCAGAGTTTCCTCATCTCAGAAACAAGTCCTACGCTGACACAAAGAAGCAGGGCTCTGTCAAGCTGTCTTCTAAAACGGCGAGATCAGATCTAGAGTACTGCATTCAAGTCTTGTTCAAGTCTCCCGCTGCTTTCGAAGAGGAGATAAGGAACGAGCGCGTCAAGAATGTCAGACGATACTTCGACTTCAGGAGACCGATATGAGGCCCGTCAGAGTAGGAACGATAGTCAAACACTTGAAAGATCTCGGCGTCGAGTGCATGTACTTGAGCGGATCCTACGTCAGTCTGTACTGGAGAGGCGAAGACGTCGGAAACATTTACCAGAGCGAGGGCAATCCTCCAGTCGTTCACATCAATGCTGAACTAACACGAGCGGAAGGGATATAAATAATCTATGAGCGATACCATACAGAATAAACATTTCGACAAAGGTCTGGCCGAAGCGATCGAGCTGCTAGACAGCGCTGGATATGTATGCGAGAGATACAGCGGAGACCACTATGTTTCTGATCATATGATGAACGTAGAAGTTCCAGGTCTCGTTCACACATGGGTCTCAGGGATAGATCACTACTTCGACACCGAAGAAGAGGATGACTACGAAGCACAGATGGTGATCTATTCGGGGAGCTTCAGGGTATGGTGCAAGATAGATCCGATGAAAGATCCGCTGATCGAGAGAGGTGATCTTCCAGACTTCTTCCAGAAGAAGTCTTCTTACAGTGACGGCGAGATGTCTCGTGTGTCTCGCTGGATCAAGCGCAAGATCGAGTCTCTCAGACAGAGATGCCTCTTGCGCGTGAAAGAGCTAAGCGAACTGTCCTAAATCAACTAAGTTTGACACCGAGAGCGGACTTCTCCGCTCTTTTTGTGTATTTTAGGGTTTAGAGTTTCTCCGAATTTTCTTATATTGTACATGTAGAACCTTCAACCAAAGGACCAGGATGAAGATCGTATCGTATGACTGGGTGATCAAATACCTCAAAGACCGAGGTTTCGAAGTCGTATTGAACTTCACGAGCGACCGTGTCAAGCACTGGGTTCTCAAGTGGCAGGGCGAGCAGGTCGGATCGATGTTCAATGATGACATCTACCTACGCAAGAACCTTCCGTCTCTTCTCCCGTTCGTCGAAGGTCCAACACGCATTCTGTTTGACAACGAAGACGCAGATGACGTTCTGCGCAAGGTCGTCTACGATCTGCTTGACTCACCGAGACGCTTTGACGACAATAAGCGGAAAGAGAGGGTCGATAAGGTCAAGAAGTATTTCGATGAGAGGAAGTGCGCAAAGCTCAGAGAAGAGCAGTACATGAGAATAATCGAAGAGAAGCTAGACTTTTACGAAAACAGGTCTTGGGAGACGGCATGACACCTAAAGAAGCGAAACATACCTTAGAAGAGCATGGATTCGAATTCGAGAATCCGGATGTAGACTTGTGGTCTTCTATCTTCTTAGAGGGTGAGCGAGTCGGAACTCTCTATGACGATGAAGTCTATATCGCTCAACGTATGCCGAGCCTCTTCAACAGCAACTATCATGTGACAGCGAAGCACTCCATCAAGTATTCTGATCATCAAGCCGACGTCAAGCTTCAGTCTGCTATCGACCAGATCAAGTACTCGTTGAAGGAATACGAGAAAGAGCAGCGCAAGTTTAGAGCAGAGCGCGTCCGTGAGTACTTCCAGAACCGCAAGAAGGCAGAACCGATAGCGAAGAAGCTCGATGAGCTGCAGGAGATGGTCGAATGGATGTAGTTGAAGGCTATCACATCGTTCCAGTCGGACCTGACGGCTATCCAGCGCCAGATCTCGCTAGTCCTCCGGCCAGTGTGCACACTGGCGACATCTACATGACGCCGTCCAGAGATCGAACGGCATACACCGAGTGGATCCGAGCTGGAAGCGACTGGGTTCAGGTTGGAGAGACGACGACGGATCTCTCAGAAGTCGACATGCTGAAGACGATGCGCGTGAACTCCGTCCGCGACTACTTCCGACAGAAGGGCGAACAGCGCAACAAA
>Ga0310786_10003846_pt1 | contig 21387 bp, 20 predicted proteins | sample AusTroGonzalo_MG_FD_203881 | JGI IMG/M metagenome (GOLD analysis project Ga0310786, IMG submission 203881) | Bovine rumen microbial communities from tropical cattle in Woodstock, Queensland, Australia - Gonzalo_03 (v2) (version 2) | ecosystem: Host-associated > Mammals > Digestive system >...
CATGCGACATTCGACACTCGACATTCGCGGACTCGACCTTATCCTTTCATTCTCCTTTGAAACATCCAAGGGGGTAGAACGGAATCATCTTCTCCTCGACGAACTGGCACGCCTTGTCGGGCGTGAGTCCCCAGTTTGTCGGGCACGTCGAGACGACCTCGACGAGCGAGAAGCCCTTGCCCTCGACCTGGTTCTTGAACGCCTTCAGTATCGCCTTCTTCGCCTGCCTGACGTGCGCGACCGAGTTGACGGCGACGCGCTCGAGGTAGACCGGCGCATCAAGCGTCGAAAGAAGCTCGCAGATCCTGATCGGCATGCCCTGCGTCTTTGCGTCGCGCCCGTAGGGGGAGGTCTGCGTGACCTGGCCGATGAGCGACGTCGGCGCCATCTGGCCGCCAGTCATTCCGTAGATTGCGTTGTTGATGAAGATGATCGTGATGTTCTCGCCGCGGCACGCGGTCGAGACAGTCTCGCAAAGCCCGATGGACGCAAGGTCTCCGTCGCCCTGGTAGGTGAAGACGATGTTGTCTGGCATCGAGCGCTTGACGCCCGTCGCGACCGCCGGGGCGCGCCCGTGCGCCGCCTCTATCATGTCGCACTTGAAGTAGTCGTAAGCCATCACGGAGCACCCGACCGGCGCAATGCCGACCGTGCGGCCCTCGATGCCGAGCGCGTCTATCGCCTCGGCGATGAGACGGTGGACGATGCCGTGCGTGCAGCCCGGGCAGTAGTGGTAAGGAACGTCCGTCAGCGACTTCGGCTTTTCAAAGACAATGGCCATTACTTCGCCTCCTTCCTGATTGCGGCGAGAACTTCGTCGGCGCTTGGGATCATGCCGCCGACGCGGTTGCACATGGCGACCGGCTTGGAGCATCCGGTTGCGAGCTTCACGTCCTCGTTCATCTGGCCCATGTTGAGCTCGACCGTGAGGAAGCTCTTTATCTTCGAGGCGGCCTTGGCGATTGGCTCCTTCGGGAACGGATAGAGGGTGATCGGACGGATCATGCCGACCTTGATGCCCTCCTTGCGGGCGGCGGCGATCGCGTTCTTCGCGACGCGCGCGGTAATGCCGACCGAGATGACGCACACTTCCGCGTCGTCCATGAGGTATTCCTCCCAGCGGCACTCCTCCTTCTCGAGCTTCGCGTAGCGCTCGAAACGCTCGTAGTTCGTCTTCTCGAGCTCGTCGGGCTTTAAGTAGAGGGAGTTAATGATGTTGTGCGGGCGCTTCATCTGCGTGCCCGTCGTCGCCCATGGCTTCGTGGCGGGAATCGTCTCGGGATCGACCATGTCCTCGGGAAGCACGACCGGCTCCATCATCTGGCCCATCGTGCCGTCGGCGAGCAGCATCGCGGGCATGCGGTACTTCTCGCCGAGCTCGAACGCGAGGCGCGTCATGTCGGCCATCTCCTGCACTGTGGCGGGCGCGAGGACGATGATGTGGAAATCGCCGTGGCCGGGGCCGCGCGTCATGAAGAAGTAGTCGGACTGCGACGGCTGGATGCCGCCGAGGCCAGGGCCACCGCGCTGGACGTTGACGATAAGCGCAGGAAGGTCGGAGCCCGCGAGATAGGAAATTCCCTCGGCCTTGAGCGAGATGCCCGGGCTCGAACTCGATGTCATCGCGCGGCGACCAGTCGCGGCGCAGCCATAGACCATGTTGATCGCGGCGATTTCGCTTTCTGCCTGGAGGAACGTGCCGCCGATCTTCGGCATGCGCTTTGCCATATATGCCGCAATCTCGGTCTGCGGCGTGATCGGATAACCAAAATAATGCCGGCAACCGCAGCGTATCGCCGCCTCGGCGATCGCCTCGTTGCCCTTCATCAACACTTTAGAACTCATGTCTTAATCCCTTGGGTGGGGTGCGGGGCCACCAGAGGCCCCGTCCGTTCCTACCTCTCTACTGTAATTACGCAGTCTGGACACATCATAGCGCAGCTCGCGCAGCCGACGCACTCTTCGGGCTTCGTCAGCTCTACGGGCGCATGTCCCTTGTGGTTCAGTTTCGTCTTTGAAATTGCGAGAATCTTCTTGGGGCATGCGGTCACGCAAAGCCCGCATCCCTTGCATAGCTCCTCTTTGAATGTCAGTTTAGCCATCCTTTTGACTCCTTGAAATTTGGATATTATATCATAATTTCAGCCCGAAGTGGGATAGTTGCAGTAGGGGTCAGGGGTCAGGGGGGACGGGGCAGGAGTTGGAGAGATGAGTTGGAGTTGGAGAGTGGAGGGTAGATTTTTTATTTAAATTTTTTAACGCAGAGACGCTAAGACGCAGAGTACGCAGAGAGGTTTTGGGAAGTTGGAGTTGGAGAATAGCGTTGTAGAGCGAAGTTGGCGGTGGAGCGAAGGTCCGAGCGAGCGGATACGGCGTATTCGCCGAGGGTCCGCGAGGAGGAGCCTTCGGCCACCGCCTTGTCGCCCGCCGCTACTTAGCGCTCGTGGTAAGGACTTCGCAGCCGGTGGCGGTGACGAGGACAAGATCCTCGATGCGGACGCCAAGATTCCCCTCGAGGTAGATTCCCGGCTCTATCGTCACGAACATCCCCGGCTTCAAGACCCAGTCCGACTTCGCTGACGCGTTCGGCGCCTCGTGAACCTCAAGCCCGACACCATGCCCGAGGGAATGGCCGAAGCACTTTCCGAAGCCGCCCTTTTTTATGACGTCTCGCGCGACCTTGTCGAGCGCCTTGCCCGTAATGCCGGGCTTGACCGCCGCAATCGCGGCGAGATTCGCCTTGAGGACAAGATCGTAAACCTTGCGGTACATCGGCGACGGACGCTTCGCAAGAAGATTCCGCGTCATGTCGGAGCAGTAGCCGTCAAGCTTCACGCCCATGTCGACAAGCACCGGATCGCGTCCGTTCCAGACCGTGTCGTCGGGAACATGGTGGCACTCCGCGGCATTTGCGCCGACGCAGACGATTGTCGGAAACGCCTCGCCCTCGCCACGGTCGAACATCATCGATCTTATGACGCCAGCCATCTCGCGTTCAGTCATCCCTGGCCTAAACTTTCGTGACGCGTCGCGCCATATCTCGTCGTTGAGCCGCACGGCCGCACGCATCTTCTCGATCTCGTCAGGCGTCTTTACCGAACGACGCTTGGCAAGGTCGCGCGTGACGTCCTCGAACTTCGCACGAGGGAGAATCTTCTTGAGTTTTTCAAACTCCGCGACTGAAATCGCCTTCTCGAAGCCGATGCGACGCGACGATGCGCCCTTCCCGCCCCAGAGCCGCGCAAGGTCTGGCCCGAAATGCTTTATGTCGCGAACCTTTAGCTTGGGCGCGACGCGATGCGCCATAGGGATATAGCGGAAATCGGTGTAAAGCGTCGGTTCGCCACCGTCGCGCACCACGACCCACGCCTCGTCGCAGTCTACGCCAGTGAGTGCACGGACATTCGCCGCCGTTCTAATGATTGCGTTTTTCATAGATCAAGGCCAGACATCGCGGGGATGTGGACTTCCTCCTTTACTTCCACTTCGGACGAGCCGAAGATATACGTTGCTGCAAGCGGCTCCACTTCCACTGTATCGTCGGCGATCTTAGAGGAATACGACTCCTCGCCGCCGCCGGAATTGAGCGCGCCGCGCCCCGCCTCGGCGCGAATGTCGCGCTGCATCTTCAGAGAACTCAGGATGTAGGCCGTGAAGCCGAAGAGCGCAGAGAGGACGAGCGCGAGCGCGAGCATTCCAAGCGCCAGCTCCATAAAGGCTTGACCCTTAGATCCAAGTCTCCGAGCCACGGAGCGAGTGAGCATGGGCCTATACCCGCATGGAACGAATGTAGAAGCGAGCTTGTCATCACAAAGTCTCCGAGCCACGGAGCGAGTGAGTAAGGGCGTACGCCCGCACGGAACGAACATAGTGGCGAGCTCCTTAGTGCCCATGGGAAGTTCCTCCATGACCACCACCGCCGCCACCTGCCGGGCGGATGCACGTCCCGGCGTAGTTCTTTAGCCACCTTATTCCGCCGTCGCGGAAATGCTTCATCTCCCATGTCTGAAGCTGCAGGCAATAGAAGCAGCCCTGCGCATTCACAGGCCCATGCTCGAGATAGTACGGCAGGTGCTTGCGGATGTGAGTCACCCAGCCGTAGTCCGCCGTCGAAAGGTCCTCCCCGCCAACAGAGTCGAGCGGCACGAGGCGCACATTGGTGAAACACGGAACGACAAACGAGCTGAGCGCCGTCACCACGTCAGTCTCTCCCTCGAAGTTCTCCACCGTTCCAAACGGCTTCGCGCCCGCCGCCCACACGACGTCCGAAGTCGACTCGAGCGCGACCGATTCGACTTCCTTTATGCACCTCGTGATCGCCGCGCATCCGCGAACGTTGTACTCTGGCTTGATCTCGCCCACTATCGGGAACTCGTAGCCGTCCTCTTCATCAGCAAGCGAAAGACCATTGAACCACCGGCCCCAGCGCTCGCTCTCGAAAAGGAACCATACCTGGTCGCGGTTCGTGAGGATGACTGACTCCGCAAGCTGCTCCTGCGGAATCTCGCCGTCGCCGTAGGTTCGGCAGATGTGCTGAATCTCGTTCGTCGAGAGAAGATCTGTTATCGCGCCCTTCCATGCGCGGACGTGGAGATTGAAGATCTCGCTGTTCTCCATCGAATTCTCGCTCCTCGTCGGAAGCGGCGACCAGTCCATATAGGAAGAATAGCTGTTTAAGAGCCCTTCGGCATGCCAATGGAACCAGCACCAGTTCTCGCCAGCGATCGCGTGGTAGAAGTCCTTCATGAGAAGGTAGTGCCCGCCCTGCGCGCCGTAGAACTCGACATTGTCCGGACCACAGGCAAGCCCCTCGGAGATGACGTTCTCTATCGCCGTCGCATATTCGGTCCAAGCGCCCGGATACGGCTCCGGGTACGGCTCGCCTTCCTCGTTGGTGCCGCCGGAATAGACAAGCCGTATCTCCGCGACATGCTCGCGCAGGATTTCCGCGAACTCGTCGCGCACCTCCATGTCGTTTTTCTTCGCCGCATGGTTCGCAAGGCGAAGCGCCTCCACGGGACCCAAGAGCGCAAGCCGCCGCTGCTCCATCGTAAGTTCCTCGCAAGTCCGCGCATCGTCCTGCGCCGCCGCGACGAGGTGGGCGATATTGAGCTTGCCGATTTCATTGAGGAGCCGGCCTTGCTTTCGCGCCGCCGCGAGCGCCGCCGCATCGCCGCCGTTCTGCACACGGTTCTTGCCGCGCACCACGTCGAACACGTCGACGTTGAGAAGCGCCACGAGGAAAAGCGCCACAAGCACCATCAGAAGATATATGGCGACCTGTCCGCGTCTCATGTCAAAGCCCCTGGTTGTTCATGTATAGCGGAAAGTGCGATTCAATACGCGACTCGCCGACCATCTCCGTCGTGTCGGAGTCTTCGTCGCCGCGCGAATAGAAACGCGGCACATCCACCGCGACACGGGCGGAGACCTCGGCTCCGATGCCGCCACCGGAATCGACGTCCACGTCCATCGTCCGCCAACGCTCGTACTCGAGAATTCCTCGCGCCATCGACTCGTGCTCTGTCGTCATGTAGATCGGGACGAGCGATGCCTCGTCGTATTCTCCTTCCTCGGGCCACAGGCGGCGCCCGGCGACTGGAATCATCGCAACGCGCGCCGACTTGAGGCACATCCATTCGTTGAAGCCGACGGACTTCGCGCGCGCGGCGCGGGCTGCGGCATGGTCGAGGAGAATCTTCGTCGTGACCATGTGCGCGACCTGGAACACGACGAGAAAGAGGACAGTGACGAAGAGAACGGCGAGAGCCGTCTCCAGCATCGCCTGTCCTCGGCGGAAGGACATGAAGCCCCCTTCCTCAGTCTTCGCCGAGCTGCTTGAGCGAGTCTTCGCTGATCGACTCGGCTGCGGACTTCGCCTTGTCGCCTTCCTCTTCGGAAAGCGCGCCTGCGGCGCCAGCGGCCTTCTTGCCGATCGCGCGGCTCAGGTAGGTAAACACCGCGATAAGCGAGACTGCGATAAGGCAGACAATGATGATGTACTCAACCATCGTCTGGCCTTTTCTTAGCGCTTTCATCATTTTCATCGTTCCTTTCATTCAAGGATAGTCGGAGCTGACAAGGCTTTCCGTCCTGACGACGCTCTTCTTCGTCGCCGAGACGAGATACCACATCGCGCCCACAACGGCGAGAAGCGCACACAGCGCAAGCACGTACTCGACGGCCGCCTGCCCTTTCCTGCCGCGTATCCTCATGCGCGCATTATAGCAAAAATCATGCCCTCGCGGGCAAACTTTCTTGGCCGCCAGCCACAGTCAGGGACATCGCCCAAGGCGGACGCGGTGCCCGCGGGCCGAAAGCGTTTCGCCGTCGGGGAGCACGAACGGCTCGTCGCCAAAGTTGACGGTAACGACCGTGCCGTCTGCAAAGCGGCTCTCCTGGACCGTGCGGTCCGCGGTGAGAACGCGGTGATCTGTCATCTCGCTGTAGCCGGTCGCGCGGGCAACTGGCGAAGTCATGCGATAGCTTTTCACGAATCTCTCCCTTTCGTCGGGCCACTGGCGGTTGACGACGATGTACATGCCCATCGTGCCGTAGAGGACATTGAAGAGGTCGCGCTTCCACCAGATGTCCGGGAGCTTGGCGTTGTGGTCGCCCCAATACCACTGGGCGCAGACGCACTCGTGGTACACAAGCTCCCACAGTGGCAGGCGGTATTTCTCGCCAACCTGGTACTTCTCGACGCGCTCCGGCACATTCGTCCAGACCTGCCTTATGTTGCGCCCCGCGTCGGGAACCCGATATGGCCCGAGCGAGAGCATCCCCTCGTAGTAGTCGCAGAACGGCACACTCGCGTCGTGTCCCGTCTCGCTGCCGACGACGAGCTTGAACTCGTCGCCGAGGATGCGCAACAACTCCATCTTCCAGTGGCGGCTGTCGGAGCGCGTCATCGGATGGGCGGGATTCCAGCATGTCTGCCACGGCGAGGCGACGGTCGTGTCGATGAACCGCGTGTTGAACGGCTTCGTCTTCAGCTCCTCGACGACGTTCCTCCGCTCGTAGGCGGGCGCGACGCTGTCGCACATCATCGCGCAGTAGGTCCATTCGCCGTCCTTCGCCTTGACGCCCCAGGCATGGCGCCAGTCGTTAGAGTCGGCGCTGCTCCAGACGATATCGTGCGGCCACGCCTCAGTGTTGCATCCGCTCTTGCGTCCGAGCTTCTTCAGCTGGTCGGGACGGTAGATGTCCTGGTAGACGTCGTAGCGGCTCACGAGCACCTTGGGCATGGCGGACATCGCCGACACCTCTTCCGGCGTGCCGCCGCCACTCCAAAGGAAGCGGTCGATTCCCGCTTCGACAAGATTGGAGACGACGGCGAGCTTGTCCTTCTCCCAGCACCAGATGTTCGCCGCACCGAGGAGCCGGTCAACAAGTGGACGCTCCTTCGCCTTTTCGGAGAACGGCTTGAAAAGCCCGATCTTCTTCGCATAGGCGCGGTAGCGCTTGCACATCGCGACGTACCCGCCCTTGTCGAAGAAGACATAGCGGACGCGCCGCGCGTAGCCGAACTTCCCCTTCTGGTCGTCCCAGCTTGGGCCAATCGTCCAGAGCTTCGTCTCGGCGTCGCGCTTCGCTACCATCGACGCGTCGTCCGGCGTCTCGATGATCGCCATCCAGCCGGCGCCCGTCGCGTCGTCCTGCACGCCGAAGAACGCCATGCAGATGCCGTGCCCGCCGTAGGCGATGAGCCGGCCCGGTATCTCGTCCGGTTCGTCCGCCGGATAGCTGATACCCTCGTTCATCGGCACGATTAGCCGGTCGCCCTTCTGAGTAGTAAACGCCGTTGGATACTGAATCGGCTTCGCCATTGGACCTTCGCCCGTAATCGTGACCGTCACTTCAGGGCGATCCTTCTCGACCTTGTACTCGGACTGCCAGCGCAGGAGCGATTCCGGATTAATGTACGTCAGGCGCACGGCGCCATCGTCGTCGACAACCCGGGCAATCTCTTCCACGTCGAAAGACCCCTTGCCGACCGGACGCCATGTCCGCCCTGTCCGCTTGTCTGTCACCTCGAACCCAGTGGCACCCACATAGCCGCTCAGCTGCCCGTTCTCGAACGTGGTGGCGAGAGCCGTAACCGGATGCGACAACTCGTTTCCCGTCCGTCTGACGCGCAAGTTCCGCACACGCACACCGACAGTGCCTCTGCCGAGCAAGCGCGGCTGGATAGTGGCGACGCCGCGCGGCACCATGAAGGCAGTCTTGACGGATTCGCCTGGCTTCGCATGTCCGCCGCCAAACGACCAGGAGACCTCCTTGCCGCTTTCATCGCGCAGGATTGCACTGAATCTGACGGGGCTCAAACCAGGCGCGTCAGCGAGCGCTTCGGTGTCGCATGTCATCTCGAACATGTCGCCGCGCTTCACGTCGATGCGCGGAAAGCCGTTAACGCACCAGTCTGTATCGCTCGCATAGCGCACCTCGAAGCCGCCGTCCGGAAGCTTCTCCAGCTTGATGGCGTCCTTGTCGCGCGCCCATGTGCGCGGGGCGCCCATCGTCCACGTCTCTTCTGCCGCCGCGAATAACGCCAGCAGCGCCACCAGCGAAAATGCAATTGGAATCCTCATGTGCGCATTATAGCAAAAATCCAGCAGCGAGCGGATTTCCTCTGACTGTCAAATCACATGGATATTGCCGATGTAGAGACGAGCGGACGGCCGGCTATCCCAAAGCAGTCGCGCGGCGTAACGACAAAGCGTATCGGCTTCCCCGTCGGCAGTTCTGCCGCGGAAAAGAGACACTCCCCGGGAATGTCCGCGTTCTCTTCAGGATATGCGAATCCGGCGGCGATCAGCTTGCGCACAGCGGGAGAATCCATCCCCTCTGCCGTCGCCTCGACCAAGTAGTCGAAGACGCGGCAGCCATCCACCGTCTTCGCGCGAGGGAACGAGACATATATGCAGGGTTCGCCCTTGTGTGCAACGCCTTCAAGCCCGTGTCCGTTCGGGCAGAAGTTCGCAGAAATCTTCGCATCAGACGCGAACTGCGGCGCGGTACGATGCGCGGAACGAAGATCGAAGTCGAATGGTCCATTCTTCCTCGCCGGAATCGGAACCGTCCACGCAGGACCGATCGGGCGGCCGAAGTCAAGCGACTGGCGGTGGACGACGAGATAGTCGTCGAACACTTCTACAAGTTCGCACCCGCCGCCCTTCGCATCGCCGCCATACGACTTCGGATCGGCCATCGAACACATGAATTTCTTCCTGTAGCTCGGATGCCAATAGGCCGTCACGTTGTCGTAGTTAAAGCCGCCCGCGCCCTCGTGAAGACACCCCGCGCCAATCGACGTGAACGCCCCCTGCCATACCGTGCGCTCGTCCGAGATCGCGCAGTGGGAATGTCCGGTAAACGCCACCGCGTTGGGGAAGGAAGACAGCGCACGGACAGATTCGCCGCGATCGTCGCCCATGGAGTACTTGCCGTGGCACGTTCCCTTCGGATGCTCGTGCTGGCAGTAGAAGAATGGCTTCGCACCGCGCAACTCAGCCGCATGCGCCTTGAAGTAGTCCTCGATTGGCGGCTTTAAGCTCGACCACTGCGACCCGATGAAAGTGTAGCCCTTCACCTCGCACCGCCAAATCAGCTCCCACTTCTGGTTGAAGAGCCGCTGCCATGTCTTTTCGGGATTGCCCTTGTAATTGAACCGCTCCGCGAGCATCTTCTCCTCGGTGAAGTTCTTCCACCTGCCGCCCCATGCATCGACATCGTGGTTGCCAGTGGAGATCATCAACTTCACCCGTTCCCCGTTCCCCGTTACCCGTTCCCCGTTACTCGGAAACACGCGATGCCAAACTTCCGCAAACGCCTCAAGCTCGCGGATATGCCCAGAGTGCGCGATGTCGCCCGGGCACAACACTGCGTCCACGTCCTTGGACGCAAACCAGCAAAGCGCCTTCTCGACGCGCGCCGCCGCATCGGGCTTTCCGCCGATATGTACGTCGCTCAAGACGCCAAAGCGGAGATTTGGCCTCGCCCCATCCGCGAACACGCAACGCGGAAAAGCCGCCGCCCCGCCCGCGGCCAACATCCCTCCGACAAAACTCCTGCGCGTAACAGTCATTGCAAATCTCCCTTAGTTCATTGCGCTGCACAGTCAGCCGCCATAGAAGTTCCCTGGCTTATCGTACCAGAACGCCACCGTGCGCCCGTCGTGCATCCTGACGCGTTCCCGCCAGTTCTTCGGACGAGGCCTGTCCTGCCAACGACGATTGAAATAGAAATCAGTCTGACGAAACGTCAGCTCGGCGCGGTCTTCGAAAGTCCTGAAGAGCGCATAGCCGATGTCGCCCCAAAAGCCACCGGAAGGAAGTGTCGCCGTCTGCACCGTCTGGGAATTGCTCCAGCCGTCGTGCAGAAAGCCCTCCGCAACGACATGATTATGCCCAAAGATGTAGCCAAACACCGTTGGGGCATTTACGATTTCCTTTACTATCCCCGGCTCGCGCGCCGGATGGTGCGCACCGACGAACGACGGACGCGTGGCGGCGGCAAGCGTGTCCGCAAGCCATGTGCGCTGCACGGCGTCAATCGTTCCTTCCACGAAGTTCCCCTTCTCGGCAGGCTCAGCCCATTCCTGTCCCGGCTGCGACTTGAGCGTGTCAAGAAGAAGAATGTCTGCGTTCGGAGTGGAAAGCTTCGAAACAATGCGATCGGGCAGAAGAAGGCGCGACTTGTATTCCGGAAAGACCTTGAGAAAGGACACGCGGTTGTCATGGTTGCCCATTGCAAACGAAAGCGCTATACCAGCATCGGAAAGAGGTTTCAAAAATGCGGCGGCAAGACGGAAATCCTCCACCCAACCACAGGATGCAGAGAAGTCGCCGAACACGACCGCGTTCGCCGGGAGCGGACGAAGCGCAAGGATTTCAGAGACGAGCTGCGGCAGCACGATGGTCGACTGCGCTGGCCCGTCCTTCCAGCGCGCCGTGTTGTCAAGAAGGTGTATGTCGGAAAGAAACGCAACCAGATTGGGGTCGTGGTCAACGGCTGCACTCGTGACTCCGCCCTGGCGTGACGGCCCCATTGTGCAGCCCACCGTGCTAGCCAGCGCGCCGCACGTCGCCCCTGCTCCGGACAGGAAGTCTCTACGCGTCAGTTCCATGTTATGCCTCCATCTTTTGTATTTCGGATTTCCGTTCTTAATCCCGATAATTGTCGTTCACGCGCTCGCATACATTAGAAAGCTCCGCGCCGGCTTGACTGCCGCCCCAGGGTAGAACTCCATTGTCACGACATCGTCCGCCACGGCAAGCCGATAGTGTCCTGCTCCTTTGTTGTGGAAGTAATCCTTGAGTCCAGACCCGAAAAACTCCAGCTCCCTGCGGTAGTCCTCCCGCCTGTCACCCTGAACTGCGGCAAGCCCGTCCGTCATGTAGGCACACACCTTGTCATAGACAGGTTCGGCCGTCGCCTGCTCAGGCTTGGCCCATACGGAATTGACGGTAAATTCCGAAAACCCGCCAAACCTGTTCTCGTGGCGGTAGAAGTCCGTTGTGTGCGTGTGTCCGGAAAGGACGATTGCGCGGCGGCGGGAGAGTGTCTCGTAAAGACGCGGACGCGACGCCTCGCTTTCCTTGCGTCCGCCAAGCCGCCAGCGGAAGGAACGTTCCGCGCCAGGCGTCGTAAAGGGACCATGCGTGACGAGAAAGACGTGTCGCGCATCGGGGTCGGCGTCTATCAGGTCGGAAATCGGATCGAGATCTTTCGTCTCGAAATCGCAGAACACCCAGAGATCCGGCCCGACGCGAAAGGAAAACGCCGGATATTTCGCCAGCCGCCCTTCAGTCCCCGCAAGCCGGGCGATTTCCGCCGTCATAAAGGGTTCTGCGAACGCGAAGTACGCCTCGCGCGCCCCCTTGCCGCGGAAATCGTGGTTGCCGACGACAGTCAGGAACGGAAGTCCTGCGGGATAGGGCTTGCGCAACAGTTTGATGCAGTCGTCCAGCATCTTCTTGTGCGTGGGAACGTCGTCGCAGTCGCCCTGGATGATGTCGCCGAGCTGGAGAACGAACCGCGTGTCGAAACGGTGCGCCAGCGTCGCACTCGCCGCAAGCAGCTGCGGACACCGTGTCTGCCACATTTCGCCATTGCGACGAAACTCCTCATGCTGCACCTTCGCCCATTTGTTGGACTCGTCGTAGTGGGAATGGTAGACGCTTTCCGGGGCCGCATCGTAGTGCGTGTCGCCGAGAATCGCGACGGAATAACTCCCGCGCCCGCCACGGACAGTCGCGCAATCACCACCCGCAGCCGCCATTGCGACCGCCCCTGCGAGAAAATCCCTGCGTGTCAGTTCCACTTTGCACCTCCCTAATCCACGTTCATACACAATCCAATCGCCGGTGAACAGTATAGCATTTCTCGTGGCGAAAGTGCAGTATTTCTGTTGGCGTAAATGCCGTATAGGTGGCTTGTTTCAAATCGGGACAAGTGATACAATACTTATACAACGCGAGAAGCAATCCTCGTGACAAAGTCAATTTCGAAAACTAACATTGCCCAACGGTAGAAATAGCGTAGGGAAAATGAATAAACTATCAATGATGATAGGCGTGGCGGCTGTTGCAGTGACATGCCAGGCAGGCATCAAGTATTGAGACGCCAGCGGCAACATCAACGAATGACTATCACGAACGGAACTTTGAATATCTTTCCTGTCTCCGGGCCAACCGCGCTGAACGCGGCAAAACCGCCTGTTGCAGTCTTGGGAAGGTATGTCTTCTCCTCGACAAAATCCCAAAGTCCCACGAGGCCGTTTTTGAGACGGACCGGCTGCAACTTGCGAACGTAGGCACCGTCCTGCTTGATCTTCAGCCATTCAAAGCGCGTCTTCGCAAAAGCGCTTGCGGTTCCATCAATGTTATTTGCGAAAAGATATAGGTTCCTGTCGGTATCAACAGGACCCGCAAGTGTTCTCGCCGAGATGACAGACCTGGTATTGTTGATATCGTCGAAAATCGTAACCGTCTGCAAACCAGCCGCAAATGAGACTCGGGCGTGCGAAGTGTCGCCGTTGCGCAAACGATAACAGTCTTCATAGTCTGCACTCCACTGCGACGCAGGCGTATTCGGGTCGCTCAGACTCGGGCGCCAATATGTAGCGCCGTAGCCAAATCCCAACGTCCAGATGTTCCCATGATACCACATATAGAACCGTGAATTGTCGTTGCTTCCCCTCGCACCTATGAGGCACCGCTCTGAATCCGTGTCTTTTAAGCACGTCTCGATGAATTCAACCACCGTGCCGTCCCTGCCGATGACTCCTGTATCGATGTACTGCGTGCCGTCGGTTTCGACATATTCGAGATAGGCATCTACAGGCGAGAGCGCCGATTCGTCCGTTACCGCCCCAGTATTTCCTTCAGCAGGGATGGCAGGGACAGGATAGAAGAGGCGCTGCGAGACAGTGTCATAAAGCGCGGCCTGTCCGTCCTTTATGCAGGGCTTGAAGTTGCGCACGGGCGTCACGCCGCCCTGGTAGATCGTAAGCCCGTAGCAACGCGCAGCGGACCGGTAGATCGGTTTCTTGTTCTTCGCGTCGTTGCAGGCAAAGAGGTAGAGATTGCTGCAACCAGAGGCGTCGCCCGACCAGGTCCACGTGTAGGAATTGGTCGTCGCGGCACCATCCTGGGCAAGTGTAAACGGCTGCGAACCAGCGGTAAAGGCGATGTCGAAAAAGTATTTTACGTCTGCCGAAGCCGTGCCGATCGATCCCCAGGTATCACTGTTGTTGCCATATCCCACCCAGAACTTCTGCCCCGTCTGGTCAATCATGTAGAAACGATTGGCATCAGAACCGCTGTTGTAGTATCCACAGGCGAGATAGGAATGGTGATTTTCGTCGAGATACTGCTTTTCTTCGTTCGCAGTGCGCATTTGCGTCCAGCTGAACACGCCTGTCGCGCGGGTCGGAGAGTTGGCGGCAACTTGCGTATCGAGGTGGGTGAAGCCGTCGGACTCGATGTAGTCGACAAACACCAGCTCGTCGGCGTTCGCCGCGACGGAGTTGTCATAGCCGAGCGGGTCTCCCTCGGGATAGAAAATTGTCTTCGACACGTCGTCATAAAGCGCCGCCTCGCCGTATTTGAGGCACGGCTTGAAATCGCGCACAAGGTCACCATCCTGCCATATCTTCAGACCATAGCAACGCGTCCTAGATTTTCCTATGAGAGTATTTGCCTTTTGATTGCACGCGAAGATGTAGAGGTTAAGCCCCGTGTTAAGACTTTTGGTCGTTCGCGTAAAGACCTCGGAGCCATCGATTGAGACCGTGTTGACGGAGTCGTCGTTACCGTCAGGCGCCGAGAAATCCGACGTGTAGGTGTAGATGCGGTTGAGCTCGTAGGTCAGGTCCTTGCCACCGGAACTAACGTTGGCGAGAGTCCTTTGAGCCGTGCTGATGACTCCAGACGCATTGCGACAGTAGCACACGAAGAATCGTGTATTCTGCGACCAATCACCACAGGCAAGGAAGGCACTGTCGGCAAACGCCATCCACTGAACCTTGCACTCGGCTTTCGTGCCCGAGCGGCCAATGATTCCTGTGTCGATATAGGAGTTGCCGAAGGATTCCACATAGTCAATAAAAGTGTCGGGCACATCGCAGTTCGTGTCGTAGGTCAGCTCTGTGCCAGATTCAGAGTAGAAGATGGTGTCAGACACGGTATCGTAGAGTCCAGCGCGATTGTCCTTGAGACAGGGCCTGAAGTCGCGCACAAGTGTGCCGTCCTGCCAGATCTTGAGGCCGTAGCAACGCGTCTTGGAAAAAGCCGCCGCGGTGCCGAACTGGTTGTTGGCGAAAACATAGAGGTTGACGTCGGTATCAAGGGCGGTATATGCCTTTGAAAACACCTTGCTGCCGTCGACGCTGACCGTGTTGGTGGACATGTTGTTTGAGTCCTTGTCAGAAAAGTCAGTCGTGTATGTGTAGATGCGTTTCTTCTCGAAAAGGAGGTCTTGCCCATTGTTGACCTTGTCTCCTGTTCCCTGCGCGGTGAACATGTTGCCAGAGGCCGAGCTGCACCAGCAAGCATAGAAGCGTTTGTTGCCCGAATAGTAACCAGATGCGAGGAACGCGGTATCGGCCAAGTTCATCCATTCGACCTTGCACTCAGCCTTGGTACCATAGCGTCCGACAATGCCGGTATCGACATATTGCGACCCTGTCGCCTCGACATAGCGAAGGAACTTGTCAGGCGTTTCCGCCTTGGCTTGTGAACCGAATAGTGCAATGCCGCCGATGAGCGCCAGCCATGTTTTCGCTTTCATTTCGTTCCTTTCTTTTTGGACTTAATTGCTTTCGCCGCAATTTCTGTCCACGCTTATTTCCCCTAACACCATGAATTATAGCACTTGCAATTTCTGGCGGCAAGATAGAAACGCTGCATTTTAAATAAAAGATACACGGCATTTTCATTAATACTTTGCTATAATATTACCATGCGACTCTCAAAAGCAAATGTAGTGGTGGCTATACCAACGAATGGAAACGACGGGCGCGAACAAATGTCCGGCGTATTCGACTATGCAAGCAAACATACAGACTGGAGCATCCAGATTGTAAACACTCGCACTGACATCGCCAATGGCGTGCTTGAAGCCGCCCTCAAAAATGCCAACGGCGTTTTACTCTCGATTGCCTATGGCATCACCGAGATGTCGGAACAAATGCTTTTCGAAAACCCCAAGCTGAAGTTTGTTGTCACAAACGACCACCTCGTGCCGCTTTACGAGAAAAACGAAAACTGCCGCACACTTCTGCTCGACAACGAATCAATAGGGCGAGATGCGGCGCGCTACCTTGTCTCGCTTGGCCGCTTCTCGTCATACGGCTTCGTACATGGCGCGATACGCTATCCATGGTCGATTGAGCGCGAAAGAGGATTTCGCTCCGCATTGCCAAGCAAAGCGCAACTCTTCGTCTTTACGGGTGACACACTTGGCGAGGTTCCAGACGACGCCGTCAATCCAGTAATCTCGCCAGGCGAGATGGGCAAATGGCTTGAAAAACTTCCAAAGCCCGCCGCCGTGTTCGGCGCAAACGACCTCTTCGCAAGAATGGTGCTTACGGGCTGCGAGCAACTCGTGATAAAGGTTCCTCAGGAGGTTACGGTCGTGGGCTGCGACAACGATCCTCTTGTATGGGGGAGTGCACGGCCACCGCTTTCAAGCTTCCAGCTGCCGTTTCGCGAACTCGGCTACAAGGCGGCGCAGACTCTCGACCGCCTTCTGCGTGGCAGGAAGACGCCTCGCCTCACGATTCGCGTCGCTGGAACGCATCTTTTCGAGAGAGCGTCTTCGACACGCATTCCGCCGGCCACGGCTCTGGTCGAGAAGGCCCGTAGCTACATTGCCGAACACGCCTGCGAAGGCATCCGCGTGGGCGATGTGGTTTCTTATCTTGGAGTATCGCGTGGGCTTCTCGACATCAGGTTCCGACAGGTCTGCGGAAAGTCGGTTCTCGAAGAAATCCTGAATGTCCGCCTTGCCGAAGTACGGCGACAACTCGTCAAGACGAACCATACGATTCTACAGATTGGAAAGAACTGCGGCTTCAACGACCCCGACAACCTAAAGCGGCTGTTCAGGAAGCGCTTCGGCATGTCGATGCGCGACTACAGAAACAGCCAGGGCTAAGTGCGGACAGCGGGATTGAGGTAGATTGGCAAGGGCTCGGCGACAAGCGCGGACGGGTTCGCCTCGGAAAACGCCTTGAGCCCATCGGACGTCGGCTTGACGCCGCCGATGTATCGGGCCTCAAATGTCTCGGAAAGGACATCGCCTATGCGCGCGGCGTCGCTCGTCACGACTTTCGCGGCAAGTGGGATGCGAAGCGAAAGTGCCTCTTTCTCAACCTGAAACACGGGACAGACGAGCTTTAGCCCCTCGAAGAGCGCAATCCAAAACTTGCCGCGCCGCGCGTCGCCTACGACAGCGAGCGGGAAGTCGGCACCATCAGCGTAGACTTGCGCGGCAACGGCACACGGCGAGGGAAGCCCCAGCACTTCGCACTTCGAACCAAGCGCATACCCCTGTGCAAACGCAAGCGCGGAGCGTATTCCTGCGAAGCTCCCTGGGCCTGTCCCCACTACGATGCGCTCGACGCCGGCAAGGTCAAGCCCCTCGGCCCAGTCGCCATTCCGCCCTTCTCCCGTCGACCTTTCTATATAAAGAACCTTCATTCGACAGACTCTTCCAAAACTTCTCTGCGCACTCTGCGCCCCTGCGTCTCTGCGTTAAAATTATTCGTTGACCGTAAAGTTAACTTCCTGTCCATACGGGAAGTCGCTCGGCACATAGTTTCCGACACGCGGACGGACGAGCGAGTTCGACTTGCTGTAGTGGCCGAAGATCCACGGGCAGTCCTCGCGGACGAGCTCCTGGCAGATCGCCCAGTTGCGGTTGCGTTCCTCCCGTGTGGGCGCGGCCATCGCGGCGTCATAAGCACGGTCGTACTCGGGGTTCACGTAGTGGGAGTGGTTTGGCCCCGGGCTCACGTTCTTGGAGTAGAAGAGCTGCAGGAAGTTCTCCGCGTCAGGATAGTCGCCGACCCAGCCCATGTTGTAGAGCTGGACGCGCCCTTCGTTAACCGCCTTGAGGAACGCATCCCATGTCTGGAACGCAAGCTCGAGCTTGATGCCGATCTTCTCGTAAAAAGACGCGAGAAGCTCGCCCATCTCGCGCGTCGAAGTCGACGCCTTGCCGAACGAAAGAGTCAGCGTGAGGCGACGCCCAGTCTTCGGGTCGATGCCGCCAGGGTAGCCCGCCTCTTCAACGAGTTTCTTCGCCAGCTCAAGGTTGAACGCATACGGGAACGGCGAGACAAGCTTGCCGTCGACTCCCGGCGGCACGGGGCCGTCCGAAGGCGCGGTGCGCTTCGAGAAGTATTCCTCCCAGCGCGGATAGTCAAACGCCGCGTTGAGCGCCTGACGAAGTTTCTTGTTCGGCCCGAGCACCGGGTCGCGCAGGTTTATGCCGATGTAGAACGTGTCGAGCGTCGCGATCGAATGGAGCTTTACGCCCTCCGCCACGAGCTTGGGGTCGAGATTGCCGTCCTTGCCCATCACCGCATCCCAGTTGTCCTTGGAGATTTCGCCGAGGAAGTCGAGCTCTCCCTTGAGGAACATGAGCCACTGCGTCGAAAGGTCGTCGATGACGAGATAGCGCAACGTATCGAACTTCCCAGGTTCAGGAACTTTGCGCGTAAAGACCATCTCGTGGTTCTTGCGCCACCTCGTGAGCTCGAAAGGCCCGGTGCCGGAGCCGTCGGGGCGACGCACAGACGCTGGGCTCATCGCCATTAGCCACGGGAAGAAGTGGCAGCGACTCTTCATGCGGAAGACGACTGTCCTCTCGTCAGTCGCCTCGATGGTGTCGACGCTCTTGAGAAGCCAGCTGTTCGGCGAGACAAGATCGGGATCGCGAAGACGCTCGATGCTGTCGACGACGTCCTTTGCGGGGCCGTGCAGAGTGCGGAACGTGTAGACAAGCCCGTCGGGACTGACCTCGGGAAGTTCGCAGTAGCCAGCCGTCAGCTCGTATGGGCGCGCGAGGTAGTCAACCTTGAGAAGCGGCTCGTAAAGGAGCTGCACTACGCGCGAGTCGTAAACCGACTGCGAAAACGCGGGGTCGAGCGTCGCGACGCGCTCCATCGTGCGCGTGAACGTTGCCGCGAGAACAAGCGATGCAAGAATCATGATGCGTGTGCCTCCAGTCGCAGTTCAATTCTTTTGGGAGCCCCGGGGAGTTCCGCGAGGCGCCGCTTGATTGTTGAAAGACGCGGACGCATCATGAAGAGCGTCGGCGCGTTCTTTACGTAAATGAAAATCTTGCCGTCTTCGTATCGGCCGGGTCGAGCGGGTTGGTCGGGAAAGAGGCGACGCCAGTTGTCGACAAGGGAGTCGAAGAATTCGTTCTTTTCCACGATCATGTCGGAAAACGCGGCACCAACGGCAGCTCCAAAGGTCTTGTGCTTTCCGCGCTTCTCGGGCTCTACCGCCCGTCCGTATAGATTCCTATCTTCCACTAACTCCTAACCCCTGACTCCTGACTACTGACTACTGCCCCCTGACTCCTGACCCCTAACTCCTACTTCGCAGCCTTCATCTGCAGCCATGCCTCGACGAACGGCTGGAGATGTCCATCCATGACTCCGTCAACGTCGCTCGTCTCGTATTCCGTGCGAAGATCCTTGACCATCGTGTAGGGGCAGAAGACGTAGGAGCGAATCTGCGAACCCCAGCCGTTCTCGGACTTCGCACCGTAGAAGCGGTCCATCTCGGCCTTTTTCTGGTCTTCGTAGTATTCGTAGAGCTGTGCCTTGAGCATCGCCATGGCCTTTTCCTTGTTCATGTGCTGCGAGCGCTCCTTCTGGCAGGCGACTACGATGCCCGTCGGAAGGTGCGTCAGACGCACTGCGGAGTCAGTCTTGTTGACGTGCTGCCCGCCAGCGCCGCCGGAGCGGTAGGTGTCGATCCTGAGATCTTCGTCCTTGATCTCGATTTCGATGTCCTCGTTTATCTCCGCGACCGTCTCCATCGAGGCGAACGACGTCTGACGGCGCTTGTTCGCGTCGAACGGAGAAATTCTCACGAGCCGGTGGATGCCGCGCTCGGCCTTCAGCATACCGAACGCATACGGCCCCTCGACGCGGAAGTAGACGTCCTTGTAGCCCGCTTCTTCACCCGGCTGCACGTCGTATTCCTCGACCTTCCAGCCCTGCGACTCTGCGTAGCGCTGGTACATGCGGTAGAGCATCGCGACCCAGTCGCACGCCTCCGTGCCGCCCTGTCCGGCATGGAGCTTCACGAACACGTTGCACTGGTCGAACTTGCCGCCGAGAAGCGACTGGAGACGAAGCTTGCCGAAATATTCGTCGGCCTTGGCGCATTCCGCGAGAGTGTCCTTTAGCGCGTTCTGCTGGGCGGGTCCCTCTTCCATCTCGGCGAGCTCAAGCATAACGCCCGCGTCCTCGACTGTCTTCGTAAGTGCCGTAAACGGCACGACATACGCGCGCTCCGCATTCGTTGCGGCGATGACTTCCTTTGCCTTCGTCTGGTTGTTCCAGAAATCCCCCGACGCCTGCTGTGCCTCGAGATCGGCGAGCTTTGCGCGCCTGTCATCAATGTGGATGTAGTCGGCCATTTCGCCGACTTTTTTCTTGAGGTCTTCGATCTTCTGCCGGACTTCTTCGACTTCCAGCAGCTTTACTTTCTCTTCTTCCGCCATGATTTGGAAATTATACCAAAAATCGCGGCACTCCGTGCACGGACCGCAACGATTTTCGCCATGCCATTAGGGGGTTGGTCGAGGCCCTAGGTCAGCGCAGCCCCGTGGACGACGAGATTGGCTGGTAGTCGTTCGTGAGAATCGTGTCGATGCCCATGCCGAGGAACTGTTCCGCCTCGTTGGGATCGTCTGAGAAGAACATGTTGACGCGAAGTCCCGCGGCCTTTGCGCGATCTATGAGGGGCTGGTCGAAGTACGGTTTGAAGAGCTGCACCATCTTGCATTTGTGGGCAATCGCGTTGTCAACTATGTCCGGGTGGGTTTTGTTGTCGGTGCTGTTCCCCATGCAGCGCGGAATGTCAGGCGCAAGCCGCGCCAGCTGATCCTGCAGCGCCACGTTCGCCGACATGAAGTAGACGTGCTTCCGTGCCCCGTAGTCGTCAATAAGCCGGATGACCTTTGCAAGGACCGCCTCGTCCCATTCCCCTCCGAGGTCTTTGACATGGATGTTCATGATGACGCGCTGCGAAAACTTCTCAAGGATGTCAGCGAACTTTACGATGCGCGTTCCTTTGAAGTGTTCTCCCGTCTTTATGCCAAAGTCAAGCGCGGCAAGTTCCGCATACGTGTGCTCGTAGACCTTGCCGGTTCCAGTCGAGACGCGATCCAGCGTCGCATCGTGAATGGAGACTATCTCGCCGTCCTTGGTCCACCAGAGGTCAAACTCGATTTCGGACGCCCCGAGCGCAACAGCTGCACCGAAAGCCGCCATCCCGTTTTCGGGCGCGATTGTGCAAAATCCGCGATGGGCGCAAAGGCGCTTCGCAGCCGCGTGATCGAAGTCAGGCACGGGCTTAATTGCCTTTTCCCCCGCCGTGACGGCGACATATACTGCCGCCGCCACAACCGCCACGAGAATTACCACACATATCGCCTTTATTTTCATACAATCTCTTCCTTTTTATTTATTTATCTTAGGTTTTATTATAAAACTTATCTTGAATCTTATTGGGGACAGCAACTGTAATTTTCGAGTGAAATTTTCGGGCATTGTCAAAGGGCATGGCTCTCCGCCTCTTGCGCTTCAGCGCAGGGGAAAAGATAGCAAGGAGGATGAGGGGAGCGGGGAGAAGG
>Ga0310786_10003847_pt1 | contig 21381 bp, 19 predicted proteins | sample AusTroGonzalo_MG_FD_203881 | JGI IMG/M metagenome (GOLD analysis project Ga0310786, IMG submission 203881) | Bovine rumen microbial communities from tropical cattle in Woodstock, Queensland, Australia - Gonzalo_03 (v2) (version 2) | ecosystem: Host-associated > Mammals > Digestive system >...
GCTTGTCGTCGTTGTCCATCAGGAAGGCGATGGAGTGGTACTTGCCGTTCTTGTACGCAAGTACCGCCTTGAAGAAACTGTCCGGAACCACAACGTCCCTGTCGCCTATGGTGCCGTACCGGTTGGTCCCGATGACGGGCCCCGTCACCACCCATACCTTACCGAATTCCCTGGCCCAGTTGCGGACCTGCTTTTCGAGGTAGTTCCAGTCGTTCTTATTCAGCTCGCGGTCCTGGGGGCAGATGTTGGTGAGATAGAAGGTTTCGCCCATGGCTTCAGCGTCCCACTCGAAGTCTGCGGCGGGCGCCATGTGACCGCGGCTCCAGTCATTGGGGTAATAGTCCTCGCGCATGGCCTGGGTGCTTTTGTACGAGGGGTCCATCCTGAATTCGTACTCGTCCCTGTCCAGGTCCCCGCGCGTCTCCTCGTCGGTAAGCTCGTACGCCACCCACAGGGGGATGCGGGCTTCGTCGTTGTAAGAGATGATGAAGCCCTTATGCTCGAGGATGACGTCGTCCCCGTCGCAGGCGGGGAGTTCCATAAGTCCCTCCGGGACGTTCACCTGACCTTCTCCTCCGGACACTATACCGGGAAACAGGTCTGTCTCCTTCTGGATCAGGTAAATGGCACAAATGGCAATGAGAACGATGGCGGATACTATCGAGGAACGTTTTTTCATCTTGGGAACGTTTTTGCAAAAATAATCATTCCCCGTCAATGGCCGATGATATTAGGAAAATATTTCGTATAATTGCAGTTACGCGACTGGAAGTACAACTATCAAATATCAATTGCTATGTCTGAAGAAATCAAAGAGAAAGTCGAGGAACTCGGAGACGAGATCCGCGAGAAGATAGGCGAAGCCGCCGATGCGGTGGAGGAAGGCGTGAACAAGGCCGCCGAAGCCGTCGAGGCAGAAGTCAGCGAGGCGGCGGAGGCCGTCTCCGACAAGAAGGAGGAGTTCGCCCAGAAGGTTGACGAGATGAAGGCCGACGTCAAGGAAGCCTACGAGAACGTCAAGGATAAGGCACAGGAGACCTTCAAGGACGTCAAGGAAGGCGCCGCCGCGGCTTTCGCCACGGCAAAGGAGAAGGCCCAGAGCACCGTGGAGGACATTAAGAAGGAGATTGACGACTACTCCGACGAGATGGATCCCGCCGATGTGGAGAAGAACAGGCTCATGGCCGCGCTCGCATACATCGGCATCCTCGTGCTCATCCCGCTCTTTGCGGCCAAGGACTCCAAATTTGCCAGGTTCCACACCAATCAGGGACTCATTCTCTGCCTGATCGCGATCGCCTGCTATTTCCTCCGCGACATCAAGCTTGTCGGCTGGCTGTTCACCCTCCTCGGCATCGTCATCTTCATCCTGGCCGTCGTCGGCATCGTCTACGCGCTCCAGGGCAAGGCCAAGGAGCTTCCCGTCATCGGCAACTGGAAGATCCTGAAGTAGGAATCGTCCATACAAAGGAAAAAGGTGCGGCCCCGGGGGACCGCACCTTTCTACTTATAGAGGGGAGTGGGATATACGCCGGTGTCGGCAAGTTCCTTGAACTTGGCGACCACGGCGGGCCGGTCCTCCTTGTATGTCACCCCGAACCAGCGCGAAGGCGTCGACAGGACTTCCGTGCGGGCCTGTCCGGACTTGACCATGCAGTCGACGGCGTAGGGGATGTAGAACTCCTTCTTCAGTTCGCCGATGTTCTTCTCCAGGAAACTCTCGAATATGGCGGCGCTTCCCTCGAAATAATCCGGGGTGAAGCCCCACATGTTCATCGAACACAGGGCGTTGCCGTCGAGGACGACGCGCTCGCCGGTGGAGGAGTTGTCCCCGCGTACGGCGCTGTCGGCCTCCCTCATGATATTCAGGTGCTCGACGATGTCGGTGAGGGTGTTGTCATCGTCATAGGAGCAGATGCCACGGCTGACACCGCCGCTTTCCGACAGGGTATTGTCCAGTTCGAAACCTACGATGGAGTACACTCCGCGGCTGTTCTCATGCCCGCGGAGCCAGTCGCCCAGGATGCGGAAAGAGTCCTTCCCGTAGTAATCGTCGCCGTTGATGACGGCGAAGGGTTCGCGGATGACGTCCGCTGCCATCAGGACGGCGTGCGCGGTGCCCCATGGCTTCTGGCGTTCGGGATTGAGGGTGAAACGGGATGGTATCTTGTCCAGTTCCTGGGTCACGAAGACGAACTCGAGGGGCTCCCCGTCGATGCATTTCACACCGGCGTATTTCTGCCGTACGGTCTGTTCCATCTGTTCGCGGAAATACTCGCGCACGATGTATACGACCTTGCCGAAGCCCGCCTGCACGGCGTCGTAGATGGAATAATCGATGATGGTCTCGCCGGAAGGACCGAGGCCGTCCATCTGCTTGAGCCCGCCGTAGCGGCTGCCCATGCCGGCGGCCAGGACTAACAATGTAGGTTTCATAACATTTTATCTTTTATCTCCGCAAATTTAACTATTTTTGTACAAATACCGTCGCATCGAAATGGGCAAGTTCAGCAATATATGGAACAGATCCAAGGACGGGACCAACCATGAAGAGAGGTCCTTCGTCCGGTACGCCATCATATCCACGGCCATCTTCCTGCTTTTCATCTGCGTGATCAAGAGGGACAACCTCTTCCGCTGGATCGAGGCGGGCGTCACCATCCGCCGTCAGGAGAAGCAGATGGAGTTCTACGAGTCCGACATAGGCCGTCTGAAGAAGGAGGTGAGTTCGCTCACCACGGACAGGGATACGCTCGAGAAGTTCGCCCGTGAGAAATTCCTCTTCGCCGAGCCGGGAGAGGACGTTTATGTACAAGAATAATCCTATGCCATGAAAACCGTCGAAAAGAAGTATCTGGTACCGTTCATACTGGTCACATCGCTCTTCCTCCTCTGGGGCATAGCGAACAACATGACCGATACGCTCCTGAGCGCGTTCAAGAAGATAATGTCGATGTCCGACACCCAGACATCGCTCATCCAGCTGGCGTTCTATGGTTCGTACTTCTGCTTCGCCCTTCCGGCCGCCATCTTCATCCGGAAGAAGTCGTACAAGAGCGGAGTCATCCTCGGTCTGGGACTATATGCGGCTGGCGCGATTTTGTTCCTCCCTGCCGCCAAGGCCGCTTCGTACGCTTTCTACCTCATCGCCATCTACATCCTCGCAGGAGGCTGTTCCGTGCTTGAGACCACGGCCAATCCCTACATCCTGGCAATGGGCGCGCCGGAGACGGCCACGCGTCGTCTCAATGTGGCGCAAGCCTTCAACCCCTTGGGCTCCATTACCGGCATCCTTCTGAGCAAGTATTTCATCCTCAAGGATATATCCCTTTATTCGGTGTCCGGGACCTATATGACCCTGGGCCTGGTCCTGGTCGTCATTCTCGTGGTGATGCTCTTCGCCCGTATGCCGGAAGGCAGGGATGACGGGGGATCCGAATCGCTCCGGGCGACGTTCGGGCGCCTGCTGAAGAACCGCCGCTACGCCTTCGGCGTCGTGGCGCAGTTCTTCTATGTCGGCGCCCAGATAGGCGTATGGTCCTTCACCATCAGGCTCGTGATGAAGGAGCTCGGTGTCGTTGAGGCGCAGGGCGCGACGCTGTACCTGATCAGCATCATCTGCTTCAGCGCGGCCCGTTTCCTTTTCACCTGGCTCATGAAGTACTACCGCCCTTCGCGGCTGCTGCTCTTCGCCGCCGCCGCCGACATACTGCTGTCGCTGCTGGTCGTGCTGCTGGGAGGGACCGGATGGCCTTGCGTCATAGCCCTCATCGCGGTCAGTTTCTTCATGTCGCTGATGTTCCCGACCATTTACGGACTTGCCCTCGACGGCATCGAGGACCCCGCTCATGGCGGCTATGCCGGCGATGCCAAGATAGGGGCCTCCGGCCTGATCATGGCGATCCTCGGCGGAGCGCTCATCACTCCTCTCCAGGCCATGGTCTCCGACGCTTTCGGCATCAATCTCGCTTACATCGTACCGTTGTTCTGTTTCGTGGTCGTTTTCTGCTACGCGTTCATGCTGCGGAGGACCTGATCCTTTCCTTGGACGATGATTTATCTTCTTCTGGCAATACTCTGCGGGTCGCTGTTCTCAATCGTATTCAAACTGGGCCAAAGGCATGGAGCGGACGGCTTGCAGGTGATATTCATCAATTACCTGGTTGCATTCGTATTCACGCTGCTGCCCATCGCTGCGCGCGTGGCCTTCAACCATTCGGTTTCCATCGGTGATTACGTTCCCGGCCCTTCGTCCTGGCTGCTCGGGGTCGTGCAGGGCGCCCTGTTCGTGGCAGGTTTCGTCGTGATGGACCGCAGCACCAGGCGCTCTGGCGTGGCGCTCACCACGGTATGCGCCAGGGCATCGCTCATCCTTCCCGTGCTGCTCAGCTGGATGCTGCTGGGTCAGCCGGCACCGGCATGGCTGCCGGTACTGCTGACCGTCGCCGCCCTTGTCCTCATCGTCGGCCCGGCGGGTACCGCGCATTCGAAGCGGCAGGACGACTCTTCGAGCGACTCCTCCGGCATATTGTCTTCCGCCGTGCTGGTGTTGCTCGGGGTATTCCTCGTAATCGGTTTCTCCGACTTCTTCCTGAAGATAGTCCAGCATACGGTAGAGAAGACGCATGCCGACAATCCCGCACTTATGGAGAGCAGGCTCAGCGGCCTGACCTGCATCATCTTCATGATGGCTTCCATCGCCGCGCTGCTTGTCTGCCTCCTGTCAGGCTCCTTCCGCAAGCATAAGGTCACCTGGTCCACTGTAGGATGGGGAGCGTTGCTCGGCATCGCCAACATAGGCTGTACCTCGGCCATGCTCCGTGCCCTCGGCGTCATGCCTACGGGGCTCTATTACCCCCTGTACAATATCGGCATCGTCCTTGTCGCCACCCTTGCCGGGCTTCTCCTCTTCGGCGAACGCCTCAACTGGCGTCAGGCCGCCGGTCTCGTCCTCGCCATCGTCGCCATCGCCTTCTCCTTCTGACCTCATTTCCTCCTACCGTTTTCCCTTTGAACCCTATAAATGGAGATGGTCTGCACGAAATGCGCAGACCTTCACCATAAAAACATCAGTGTATGGTGTTGTAGCGTGGTTAGAGTGGAGAAGGTCTGCCGGGTTTCAGCAGACCTTCTCCACGGACGGATCAATAGAAACTGACTATGTCGTCGATGGGCTTGCGGTCGGGGCGTCTGGGATCCGAGGCGCGGCGGCCGAGACTGATGACCGCCATGACCTCCTCGGTCGGAGGTATGCCGAAGATCGGGCGCAGGGCTTCCGAGTCGCGCATGCCCATGATGAGGGTGTCGTAGCCCATCTCGCGGGCTTTCAGGATGAAATAGGCGTTGCTGAGGCCGTTGTCATAGGCGCCCCAGCCGTCGCCGATCTCGTTGGCGGGATTGCCCCGTCCGAATCCGGACTGGCCCTTGACGAAGGTCGAGACTATCATGACGGGAGCGTTGGCGGTGTTGCGGGCGTTGCCCTGGCCGATGTGCTCCTTGACGGCAGCCACCTTGTCGGCGCTCAAGGCGACATAGTAGCGGGTGGTCTGGGTATTGGCCCAGGAAGGTGCCTCCATGGCGGTGGCGATGAGGGTGCGCACCTCCGCCTCGGTGATGGTGGTGCCGGCCTCGTAGTCGCGCACGCTGCGACGCGAGGCGACGATCTCGTCGAAAGAAGAGCCGGAGGCGGCGGGGGCGTCGCTGCCGCCAGCGCATCCCGGAAGCAGCGTTACTGCGGCAAACGATGCCGCGATGAGGGAAATGACGTTTTTCATTGTTCCTGTGATTATTATTCTGTTTCAGACAAATATAGAACGATTATTTTTCATTAGTGTCCTTTTTTTGCTAAATTGCACGAAAACACGAAAGCCAGTGACACTGAATCATAGTCAACGACAAATATAACTTATCTTTATGAAAAAACTTTTTTTCGCAATGGCGGCACTTACCGCCGCCGGGTTGTTGGGCGCAAGTGCCCAGACCTTGAAAATGAACGACCTCGATTACTTTGAGGCAAGAGGCACCAACGTTCTGGTTTACAACAATCTTTACAACGGCAGTTTTTACGACGAGAAATTCGCCGGCCTCGAGATTATCCAGCGCGGCGAGCGCATCTGCACCGGCGGCGGCGTCCGTCTGATGAACACTCCCGAGCAGTGGGATATCTTCGGCGACATCACAGCCAGGGAGGTGGACCGCTCCAAGAGCAGCGTGGAGGTCGAGATGACTTATGCGGACTACAACTTCGCTCCCAGGCTCAGGGTCACCCCGAAGGACAAGGGCGTCCTTATCCAGATACTCCTCAGCGAGCCCGTGCCTCAGAATCTCGTAGGCAAGGCCGGTTTCAACCTCGAGTTCTTCCCGGCCTCTTATTTCGGAAAGAATTATCTCGTGGACGGCAAGGCCAGGATACTGCCCAAATATCCCATGCACGACACGGAAGTGCATCCCGTCTCCGAGAAGATCACACAGTATTTCGGCGAGTCCACCTTCGACGACAGGGGCAGGGGAGACTTCCTCGTTCCTCTCGCCATGTCCACCGGACACCATATCGTCCTGGCCCCGGAGGACGATGCCCTCAGGGTAGGTGTATCCTCGGAGAGCGAGGTCAGCATCTATGACGGCCGCCATCTTGCCCAGAACGGCATGTTCGTCCTCCGTTCCCTGCTCCCCGCCGGCAAGACAGGCGTCGTGCTGGAGTGGTACCTCGAACCCAGCGTTTCCGATGACTGGATCCGCAAGCCCAACATCGGCTTCTCCCAGGTAGGCTATTCCCCCGCCCAGAAGAAGGTCGCAGTGGTGGAGCTTGACAAGAACGACAAGCCTGCCGGGACCGCTAAACTGCTCCGGGTCAACCCCGATGGTTCCAAGACCGTCGCCAAGACCATCGATGCTCATTTCTGGGGCGAGTTCCATTACCGCTACAACTACGTGCAGCTGGACTTCTCCGATGTCCGTGAGCCCGGTCTCTATTGCATTGAATATCAGGGTGTGGAGACCAATGCCTTCCCCATCGACAAGAATATCTACAGCGACAAGTGGCACCCTTCTATGGATGTTTCCCTCGTGGTCAACATGGACCATATGGAGGTCAATGAGGCATACAGAATCTGGCACGGTCGCGCCAATATGGACGACGCCCTCCAGGCTCCCGCCAACGTCCGCCTGCACGACGGCTATTACCAGGGTGACCAGACAAACACCAAATATCAGCCTCTCGAGCATATTCCCGGTCTAGCGGTCGGAGGATGGTATGATGCCGGCGATTTCGACATACAGGCCAACTCCGTCCTCAACACCACCGAGGACCTCGCCTATATATGGCGGTATTTCCGTCCTGACAGGGACCAGACCCTCATCGACGAGAAGACCCAGTATGCTGACATCCATGTCCCCGACGGCGTTCCCGACAACGTACAGTTGATAATGCATGGTACGCTCAACATCAACGCCCAGGTCGAGAACATCGGATTCGTGGCACAGGTCATCGGCCAGCCCGACATGCATCATTACCATCATCTCGGCGACGCCCTGACTCTCACCGACGGCAAGGTCTATGACCCCTCGCTTGCGCGATATGAGGTCAGGGGCGACCGTTCCGGTACCCCTGACGACCGTTTCGTGTTCACCAGCCGCTTCAGCCCCGCCGGGACGATGCAGGACATCGTCTCCCTTGCCGCCGCCTATCCCGCCCTCAAGGATTACTTCCCCGAGGAGGCGGAGCGTTCCCTGAAGAACGCCATAATGCTGTGGGACAAGTATTACGAGGCCGCTGCGCCGAACAACAATGCCAACCAGGGCGGCCGAAGGGGAGGAGGCGACTCCAGGATCAATGCCGCCATAGAACTATGGTTTGCCACTGGAGACGACAAGTACAAGGATTTCTTCCTTCCCATTCTGGAGAACGGGCTCCAGTCGGGTGCGACGGCCAATCTGACCCCTGCGCTCAAGGTTTACCCTTATATGGGCAAGGGATTCCAGGACAAGGTAAAGGCCCTTGTTCCCGACTATGTGAAAGGCCTTACCACGAACGGCCGTGACAACCCTTACGGCGTCGCCATCACCGGAGCCACCTGGGCGGGCAACGCCAATGTCATCACGACCGCGTACAACTGCTACAGGATATGGAAACTGTTCCCGGACATGATCGATCCCGAATATGTCCTTGCCGGATTGAACTATATCTTCGGATGCCATCCGTATACCAATTTCTCGTTCGTGACTGCGGTCGGAGTAAATACGAAGAATGCAGCCTACGGCAACAACCGTGCTGACTACTCCGTCATACCCGGAGGTATCGTCCCGGGCCTCCTCGTCAAGGAGGATTTCTACGAGAACAAGGATGACTATCCTTTCCATTGGGGCGAGAACGAGTGCTGCATCAATACTGCTCCGCAGTACGTGCTGCTATGCCTCGCCGCCGATGAGATCGTCAGGTATCTCAACGATTGACACTGGAGAAATACTCGTCCCTTATCGGCTTCCTCACGTCCTTCCCCTTAAGGGTGCACACTGCCCCGAGGGGAAGGTCGGCGGAGGAGGTGCCGATCCGGAAGAGGTAATCGCCTGCGGAGATGGTCCAGAGAGGCTTGCCGTCAGGTCCTTCGGACCACCAGGCAAGCTGGTCCGGCGACAGTTCGAACACGACTTCCGCCGTCTCGCCCGGCTGTAGACCCACTCGCTTGAAGCCCTTGAGCTGCAAGGGTTTCAGCGGCTGGCCCGACGCCGGCGAGACATACAACTGCACTACCTCGTCGCCGGCAACCGCTCCTGTATTCGTCACCTTGCAACTGATGCTTATGCGTTTGTCGGTCGTCTTCGCCTCGGGCAGGACGGCCAGGTCGGAGCATTCGAACTCCGTGTACGAGAGGCCGTATCCGAAGGGGTAGGCCACGAGTTCGTCGGATGGCAGGGCGTTGTAGCAGATGAACTCCTCGGACTCGGTCTTCGGGTAACTCACGCAGAGCTTTCCCGAAGGGTTGACCTTTCCTGAAAGGATGGACGCCACGGCATTGCCGCCCTCCTCGCCCGGATACCAGGCCTGGAGGATGGCGGCGCAGCCCGCCGCGACGGGCTCTATCACCTGGGGACGTCCGCCGAACACAACGAGTACCACTGGCTTGCCCGTGGCGATGAGGTCCAGCACGAACTGTTCCTGGTCTCCGGGCAGCCGGATGCCGTTCCTCGAGCGGTTCTCGCCGCAAAGGTAGACGTTCTCGCCCATGGCCGCGACGATGATGTCGCTTTCAGCGGCCACCGCCAGCGCTTCTTCCCAGTCGGTAGGGTCCGGTGACTCCAGCCTGCGCACGCGCATGCCGCTGATGCGGGCGTCGCCTCCGCTCATTATCCTTGCGTCATCGAGGGTGCTCCAGTCGCATCCCCGAGAATAAGTGACTTGTCCTGAATAGTTTGCATTCATTCCTTCCAGCAAGGTCACCACCTTTAGGCATGACGGGTCCACTTCGTGGCGGTGGAAGAATATCTGCATCGACTGGAAGGTATAGTCGCCGAGCATCGCCCAATAGGAGTTGGCATTCGGCCCGACGAGGGCCACGCTGAGCCCTTCCTTCAGAGGAAGGACGCCATCGTTCTTGAGCATCACGACGGACTCGGCGGCGATGTCGTAAGCCAGCCGGCGGTTCTCCTGCGAGTCGAGGTCGAGCGGACCCTCCTCGAAGAGTTTCGGCGAGGGGGCCAGCAGGCCGGCCCTCGCCTTCAGCATCAGGGCCCGCTTGACCGACCTCTCCAGCACCTCCTCGGGGATGGAGCCGTCCCTGACGAGATCCGGTATGAACTTGTAACTGTAATTCCATGCGATCTCCAGGTCGTTGCCCGCCATCAGGGCCTCGACGGCGTAGCGCTTGAGCGACTCGTCGTCCCTGGCCCTGCCGGTCTGCACGGCGCCGTAGTCGCTGATGACCGCTCCGCCGTACTCGAGATAGTCCCGCAGGATGAAGTTGATGAGAGTGTCGCTGCAGACCGCGTACTCCGAGCGGAACTTGTCATAGGAAGTCATGACCGATTCGCTGCCGAGCTTCCTGATGATGCTCTCGTGCGGGAGCAGGACCTCCTCGTAGATCTCCTTCCATGGAAGGGTGTTGGCTCCGCCATATCCCAGGAAATGCTTGGTCGTGGCGGCCACGCCTCCGTCGAAGCCCTTCGACTGGAGGCCCGCCACGAAGGCGCTGCCCATGCTCGCGGTCAGGTAGGAGTCCTCTCCGCAGGACTCCTCTATCCTCGGCCAATGAGCCGTGCGGATGATGTCCAGCATGGGCGAGAGGGCGTACTGCTGCCCGAGGGAACGCATGTCATCAGCCGTCTTTGCGGTCTTGCGGCGGATGATGTCCGGATCCCAGGTGCAGGCCGCGCCTATGGCCTGGGGGTATGCGGTGGCCCCCTTGGCGGTGAGGCCGGTCAGCGCCTCCTCGTGGAAGATGGCCGGTATGCCGGCGTCAGTTTCGTTCATGAGGTAATTCTGGATGTCCCTGACCATCTCGCGGATCTCGTCCGCGTCCTTGTCCTGGGAACTTGTGGGCTGACAGATGTGCCCGACTCCATAGGGGAGTATCTCCCGGCATTTCTCGAGGGAGACCTTTCCGTCCACCATCAGTTCGCCGGGGTAGATGCCGTATAACTGGGCCGCCCTCTCTTCGAGTGTAAGGCGGTCGTACACCGCGTCCACCAGCCTTTCCAGTGAGCCTTCTTCGTTGTTGCAGCCGGTCAGCAGAGCCATTGCGACGAGGATTGGAAACAGTTTTCTCATAGGGGATTATCTTCTTTGCGTTTCGCCGTCGAGCGGAAGGTTGGAGAACACCGGCGTCGCGACGGCGGGGGCGTCATATCCGTCGGGATATCCGAACACCGTGAAGTCTATGATGCCGAGGGGACTGTTCTTCGGCCAGTCCGTCACGGTGAGCTTCACGAAACGGCAGTTGACGGGGGCGAACTCCTCGTAGATGGTGTCCTTGGCGGAGGTATTGCCGGTCTTGTCCAGAACCGTCACGTACTTTTCCCCGTCCTGGGAGACTTCAAGCCTGTATTTGTATACCGGAAGTGTCTGTGCAGCGCCGAAGCCCCTGCGCCCGCCGCTGAACATGACGCGCATAGCGTCGACGGTGAAGTGCTGCACGACGTCGAAGCGGGTGGCGGGGGAGAGTTCCACGATGATGGAAGGCTGCGCGTCATCCGCGTCGGGCATCCATACCGTGCCGCTGTAGTTGTCCACCGCGAACGCCGCCGGGTATCCGTTCTGCTGCGAGGAGAATTTCGACAGCGCGTTCATCGCATTCATCTTGTTGATGGTCACGGGGATGGATGCCGGGACATCATCCTTGGCGACAGTCCCGGGAGCAGGCTGTGGCGTGTCGGTGACGGTGCAGTACATCAGCCCGTCCGAGTCGAACTCGACCTTGTCCATTCCTATCCTGCGGCCTCCGGGAGGGTTGGAGAGCACGATGGTGTAGAACTGCCACCATTCGTCCTTGTCCTTGAGCTTGACGATGGAGCCGTGGGCCGTGCCGGTGACGAGGCCCTCGGTCTTGCGCAGCAGGGGATTGTTGGGCGCGTAGGTGTACGGGCCGAGGGGAGATGTGGCTGTGTAATAGCCTTCGGCATAGGTCTTCCACTGGGTGCCGGATGCCGAATACTCGAGGTAATAGACGCCTTTCCTCTTGATTACCCACGGGCCTTCGATCCAGGCCACTCCGGGGTACTCGTTCATCTCGCCGTACCTCTCCCAGGCGTGCATGGGATTGAAACCGAACAGATGTGTGGGCGTGCCGACGAAGGTCGTGAGATCATCCGGATCGAGCCTGACGCCGTAGATGCCGCTGATGCCGCGTCCGGGCCAGAACAGGTACGGCTGGTTGTCGTCGTCGATGAAGATCTTGGTGTCGAAGCCTCCGTTCCAACCCAGTTCCACCGGACCGGTGTTCTTGAACAGTCCGAGGTCCGTGTAGGGTCCGAGGGGATTGTCCGCGACGTACACGTGGTCGGTATTGCCGGTGAGGTAGAATCTGCCGTTGTACTTCACCAGGTCCGGCGCCACGGGGATGTGCTCCACTGCGTGGAAATCCCAGTTCAGCAGGTCGTCGGAGACCCACATCCCTCCTCCGGTGCAGCACATGTAATACTTCCCGCCTTCTTCGATGACGGTGACGTCGCCGCCGGCGTTGCCGCCCTGCCCGACGGGCATGGGCAGAGGATTGCAGTAGCGCTGCCCGTGTGCGGTCGCGCAGGCGGCCAGTGACAGCAAAGTGATGATCAATGAGTTCAGTTTCATATCTTTATAAAAATGAAGGGTGGCCGCTTTACCATGCAGGTATCCGGCCACCCTGATTCAGTCGTGTGTCGCTATACGTCCAGGCTGTAGCCCGGGCGGTAGTCGTAGTGGAGGAGTTTCGTCGCCTCCGGATCGTTCATGAACTTCTGGACGATGGGGTTCCAGACGACGGGACGGCCGAGCTCCATCGCGATGTTGCCAATGTTGCAGACGTTGCAGGAACTGTGGCCCACCTCGACGGGGACGTTGGGATCTATGCGGGAGATGACAGACTCGATGAAAGCGCGGTGGTGTCCGACCTTGGTCTCGTAGGGGACCGAGTCGTCGACCTGGGCCGAACGCATGTCCCAGCGCTTGTCCGAGGCCTCGAACTTGCCGCGGGCGACCTTGATCCAGCCGTTGTCACCGTAGATCTGCACGCCCTGCTGGCCTCCGTCATAAGGCTCCTCGGAGACGATGATGCCGTTGTCGTACTTGTAGGTGAGGTGGTCGTAGAAACTGTATCCCGGAGGGATGATCTCGACCGGGCCCGAAAGGTCCTTGCCTATGGCCCACTGGGCGATGTCGAACATATGGGCGCCCCAGTCGGTCATCAGGCCGCCTCCGCTGACCTTGTACCAGCGCCAGGCTCCCCAGAGCTGCTCGTCCTTGTCGGGGGTGATGATGGGGTCGAAGTCGGAGTGATAGCGGACGGATGTCGGGAGCGGGCCGAGCCACTTGTCCCAGTTGAGGCCCGCGGGAACCTCCATGGGAGGAAGATTGTTCGGGGCCGGGGCGGGGGAGTCGGGATTGACGTTGTTCCTGCCGACGTAAACCTTCACCTTGCGTATGGTGCCGAGTTCGCCCTCGCGGGCGAGGTTCGCGGCGTGGATGAACTCGTCGCTGGAGCGCTGCTGGCTGCCGATCTGGAGGATGCGGTTGTACTTGCGCACGGCCTTGCACAGTTGCTGGCCTTCATAGACCGTTAGGGTCAGCGGCTTCTCCAGGTACACGTCCTTGCCTGCCTTGCAGGCGGCGATGGCGATGATGGCGTGCTGATGGTCGGGGGTGGCGATGACGACGGCGTCGATGTCCTCCCTGGCAAGGAGGTCCTGGTAGTCCTCGTATACGTCTACCTTGACCTTCTTCTCACCCTTCTTGGTGTAATAGTCGGTGACCCTGCGCACGAAACGGTCGCGTTTGATGTCATAGACGTCGCATCCTGCAAGGACGCGGACGTCGTCCATCGACATGAATCCGTTCAGCAGGTACATCGCCTGCTGTCCGAGTCCGATGAATCCGAGGGTAATCTTGTCGCTCCAGGCCTTCCTGGCCTTGGGAGCGGCGGGTGCCGGCATCCCTGCCGCCCGTGCGAAGCCGGCCGGCAGGATGAGGCCGGCGGCGCCGATTGCTGAGGTTTTCAAGAAATCTCTTCGTTCCATAATTCTGGTTTTGGTTAAATAACGTATAAAGATAATGATTTATCCGTTCAATTCCTACAGTCGCCTGATCTCCCCGGGTACCGGCGGCATGGCACCGGTCTGCGTGCAGACATATGCCGACACCTTGACCGCGGTCCTGTGGGCTTCCTCCACGCTTTTTCCTTCAAGGATGCAGGCCACGAATGCGCCTGTGAAGGAGTCGCCCGCTCCGACGGTGTCGGCCACCTGCACAACAGGGGTGTCCAGATATGACATTCCTGCTTCATGGAAAACATAACTCCCGACGGCTCCGCAGGTGAGGATGACCATATCGAGGCCGTATCTCTGCATGAGTTCCCGGCAATTGTCATCGAAACCGCCTCCGGCGATTCCGAACATCTGTGCCACGGTCACGATCTCCTCTTCGTTGATCTTCAATATGTCAGCCCGCCTGAAAGAATCCTCCAGCACTTCGCGGGTGTAGAACTGCTGGCGGAGGTTGATGTCGAAGATCTTCAGACAGTCCTCGGGTACTGCGTCGAGGAACCAGCCTATGGTTTCGCGCGAGACGGGACTGCGCTGTGCCAGGGAACCGAAGCAGACTGCCTTCGTGTCGGCGGCGATTTGTGCCAACTCCTTGGTATAAGGGATGTTGTCCCATGCTACCCCAGTCTTTATTTCGTACTGCGGCACTCCCTTTTCGTCCAGCGTGACCTGGACGGTCCCGGTCGGCTCCTCCACGCGGTCCATGTGGAAATGCAGGCCGTGCCCTCGCAGGGCTTCCAGGGTCTCTTCGCCGAGGCCGTCGCGGCCTACGGCGCTGACGGCCAGGCCTTCGAGCCCGAACTGGGACACATGGTATGCGAAATTGGCCGGTGCGCCGCCCAGTTTCCTGCCCGTGGGGAACACGTCCCAGAGGACTTCACCTATACCTACTATGTATTCGCTCATCTTTTCGCCACTTTAGGAAGATAGAAGAAAAGGTAGATCACGCCTATGGCCATCACAGCGACGGCTCCGGCCTGCCCGACCGCGTCGGAGGCGAAGCCCATCAGGAGCGGGAATATGGTGCCGCCGAAGAGGCCCATTATCATCAGGCCGGAGACCTCGTTCTGCTTTTCCGGAACGGAGAGGATGGCCTGCGAGAAGACGATGGAGAAGATGTTGGAATTGCCATAGCCTACCAGGGCGATGGCCGCATAGAGGACGGCCTTGCTCGTCCCGAAGAACATCCCGCACATCGCCAGAGCCATCAGTATGATGCTGAACAGGAAGAACTTGCGGTGGCTGAATTTAGAGAGGATGAAGGAGCCGGTGAGGCAGCCCACGGTCCTGAAGATGAAGTACAGGCTGGTGGCGAACCCCGCCTCGTTGAGGCTCATGCCGACACGCTCCATCAGAAGTTTAGGAGCGGTGGTGTTCGTGCCCACGTCAATGCCCACGTGGCACATGATGCCAAGGAAACTCAGCAGGACGATGGGTTTGCCCAGCAACTTGAAGCATTCGGCGAAAGAGGATGCCTTGTCAGGCGTCTCCTCCCTCTTGATGGGCGTGACCAGGAGCACTATGGATGCGATGATGCCTATCACCATGTAAACTGGGAAGAGCACCCGCCAGCCCAGGCCGAAGGACGGCATGGCGGCCGTGGCGCCCCACATGGCGATATAGGGCGCCATGAAGGAAGCGATGGCTTTCACGAACTGGCCGAAGGTCATCGTGCTGGCCAGGGATTCTCCCTTTATTATATTGGTGATCAGGGGATTGAGTGAAGTCTGCATAAGTGCGTTGCCGATACCGAGCAGCGAGAAACTCACCAGCATCAGTCCGTAACTTTCCCCGAATACGGGCAGCAACAGTGACACAGCCGTGACCGCGAGGCTCAGCAGGACCGTGTTCTTCCGCCCTATCCTGTTCATCAGCATACCTGTAGGGACCGAGAAGATCAGGAACCAGAAGAAAACCAGCGAGGGGAAGATGTTTGCCGAGGCATCGGAAAGGCCGAGGTCGGCCTGGACATAATTGGAGGCGATGCCCACCAGGTCCACGAATCCCATGGCGAAGAAGCAGAGCATCACCGGGATCAATTGAAGTTTTCTGTTCATCTGGAGAATAGTAAGATGTTATTTCGTCATATGGCTCTACAAAGTTAGCATTTTTCGCGAATAATCATCATTTCGCTGACCATTAATGTAGAAGTGCAGCCCTGTGCCGGTTATCGGACAGGCAATCGGGTCAAGAATGCAGTCATGCTTCATTATCTTGAAATGTTTTCCTATATTTGTGCTGTCACCATCACTCATGACCATGAATACGAAAGAACCTTTTGTCATCACCATCAGCCGGGAGGTCGGCTCCGGAGGTCGCACCGTGGGCGAGATCCTTGCCAGGAAGTTGGACGTCCCTTACTGTTACAAGATGTTGATGGAGTCCCTGATGAAGCAGTTCGACCTCAGCGCAAACGGCATCGAAAAGCTGAAGGGGCAGAAAAAGAACTGGCTTGCCGATTTCATCAGCAAGATGGCTCCGATGCCTTCGGCGGAGATGCTTGGCGTGGATTCCAAGTATTCCCAGGAGTTCCGGGCCAAAGTCACTACCGACGACATTTACAAGGCGGAGGTGGAGATCCTGAAGGGCTTTGCGGAGATGGGCTCCTGCGTCATCGCCGGTCGCTCGGGCTTCTTCGTTTTCAGGGACCATCCCAATAAACTGAACGTCTTCATCAGCGCATCCCTGCCCTGCCGCATGGAGAGGATCATGAAAAAGCAGGATCTGTCAGAGGAGGGCGCACTGGAAGTGATCAACGGGGTGGACCAGGCCCGTGACAATTACATCCAGCGTTATGCCGGCGTAAGCCGGTATGACCTTCGTAACTACGACCTTGTCCTGAATGCCGACGGACACTCCGAAGAGGAGCTGGCCGACATCATTCTCTCATATATAGGTTTTCCCGGTTAATTCAAAGGGAAGTCACTGTGGCAGGCTTCTTCGGGGACGTTTCATTTGACGTGAAACCATTTCGCGGCCGTGTCCTCAAGGTCCGGCCTGTCCCTTAACGTGATGAAGGAATAGCGATGCTCCCGGATCCAATTGTCCAGGAACAGCATCTGCTCTTCCGTATGGAACCAATGCTCCCCATTCTCCATGACGGTAAGGGAGGCGTTGTGTTTCCCGGCAAATTCGATTATGCTTTCAAGCGGGATCAGCCTGTCTCCGCCGCCGTACAGAATATGTGTCGGGACATCCCACTTTACGGGATGGCTCCTGACGAAGTCGAGCCATCTTCCCATAAGTTCAATTCCGAACATTCTCTCCAGATCGACGACCGGAGAGATGAAGAAAGCCTTCCTGACCAGCCCGTCAATCCCGGCATGCATGCTGAAGAATGCACCGATGCTGTGTTCTCCAAACACTCCGGTTCTCGAACCTTCCTTTCATCGAAGGGCCGTCAAGCCGCTAAAACTTCACGCAAAGCTTGAGGCTTGCGGACCACCGGCTGAAGCGGCCGGAGGAGTGGATTTTGTCGAAATCAAAATTCGAATCCGACATTTCTTCAGGAATGTTGGTAGACCCTTTGTAATTATAACTGTCATAACTGCCTGCGACGCTGAGTGACAGCCGGTCCCAGGAATAGATGGCTCCGGCCTTGAATACGTAGTTCACGTGCAATTTGCCGTTGATGACATTCTTGGTAATGACCGGATCCCCTTCCAACAAATCGTTCCTCATCGTGGATGAGAACTGGTTGAAAATGGAGACCATGGGAATGGCCGTCAAGTTGAAGGTCAGGTTGCGGAGCCCTTTCCCGTCGGTTCCGGGCTGCCGGTGGAAAGGAACCAGGTTGTACGAAAAACCGCCTCCGAAGGAAACCTGCCGGGTGTCTTGCCGAATCATCCCGAACAACAGGTCGGAAATGGCTTCGTCCGGATCATACTCGACCAGTCCCTGCAGATATTTGACCCCGAACATCCAAGTCCCGGCCGACCGTCGCTGGACTACGTTCCCTTTGTAGACTGCGGAATAAGCGAAACTGCGCCGGTTGAATGCATAGAACGCATCGGCGATGAAGGTGGTCATTCGTCCCGGATTAGTGGTCTTGCCAGAATCTTCAATGTCCTCCCAATCGTTACCGAACAAGATTTTCAATTCATAGTCAACAGGCCGGCGGAAGTCGAAATACTGCAATTGCAGGGCATATCCCGGGGCGAGATAGTCAAAGGAGAAGGAGGTGTTGTCACTCGACCTGTCTCCTCCGAGTTTCTTGTTCCAACCCAAAGAAAGGTTGCCGTACCCGACCTGCAGGCCGATGACCTTGTCCAGACCGCCCAGGAGCTTGGTAGAGGTGAATGCTTGAAGGTTTTGGATGCCGCCTCCATCTTCTTCATCGGCCGTATAGATACAATCAAACATGTTTTCCTGGGTGATTCCCGCCTGGTGCAGTTCGCCTGACACCGCGACGTTCCAGCGAGGGGCCGGCTGATAGACTGCACCAGGATCCAGTTCCATGGATGGAGCAGAAATCACGTCGGCAATCTTCTTCCAAAAAGAATCCGTCTGTTGGGAATGAGCCGGAAGGCAACAGACCGGCAAAAGGACGAGAAGGGTCAGTATTTTTCGAAGAGCAAGCATAATTTGTTTCGCTGATTCGCAAAGATACTCTTTTTTCCGTTGATTGTAAAATATGAAAGGAAGTGTGGACCGGATTCTACGCCTTCATGGTGCCGGCAGCCTGCATGACACGCGTTTTCACAAAGATCAAAGGACGTTCTTAACCTCTGGAATCATCCGTACGAGCCAGGTGAAAACAAATGACAGGACGGTGCTGACGATGCCTATGAAGAGGAACTTGCCGGACAGCAAAGACAGCAGTCCACCCATCACGACCAGCGGAATCCCGAGGCGGATAAGTTTCTTCCGCACGAATTCCTTCCCTCCGTGCCTGTCGTAACTCTTCGGGACGAAGTACCCGGCAATCAGGAAATACAGTCCCATGAAAAAACTGGCATTGGTGGAGAAAAAGTGCCAGATCCTGGGCATGAATTCCGTGGGATTAGTGGGCGTTCAGGCCCATCCGCCCCCGTTCCCGTACGCCTGCCCCGCGTGGTGGAAAATCACCAGCACAGTCAGGAAGACCTTCAGATTGTCCAGATAGTACAGCCTGTTTGCGCTATTCTTCATCATCATCGGTGAATTCTGAGTGAAACAAATGATAGTCACTGTCTTTCCATTGGAACCTGACTTTCTCCGGAACCAGGTACCTGCCAATCTTGTAGTCTATGTCGGCTTTGTGGGCCTGACTCAACTGGTAGCACCTTTTCACATAGTACATTTTCCCATCCTTGATGAAGCGGGCTCCGGTCTGGTGGAAGCGGAAAGGTATGTCCTTGGCGACGCACTGCTCCCTGAGGGAGAGTATCCAGTCGTAGTCGCAAGGTCTTGCATCTACCCCGGATTCACCTCCCACAGATACCTCTTCAATGGTTTCATTCAGATAGGGATAAATGTCTAGGGGCGATATCAGGGGAGATGCAATGATGCTCTTGTGCTTGATGGGCAGCGAAAGGAAAATGGGCAGGCGGTAATCCGCCATCTCCTGGTTCTCCACCGTGCAACCCACGATCACGTTCTGATAGCCGTCGCCCCAGTCGCCCGGCACGCACTCCATGAAACGGTCGATCCGCTTTGTGAAAAAGTAGAACCAGAGGTCGCTCCGCTGCCTGATCATTTCCCAGCATTCCGGACGCCAGGGGTCTGCATCCTTGAGCAGGAAGTCGGAAGTGAAGCAGGTGAATACCAGTTTTCCGCTTTCAATCTTCCACGACTTGTCCCGTTTTCTTTTTATCGGAAGATAGAAGTTGCCCGTCTTTCTGCACTCGCTGCTCGAAATCTCGCTGCCGTACATCTCATCCTGACGATAGACATAGCAATACTTGCACCCGGGACTGATCTTGGTGCACCCGTGCCAAGGATTCCAGTCGGCATATATCTCCCAGTGCTCAGGCATAACGGTTCATCGGCATAAAGATAGGGACTTGGCCGGAGTTATCCAAACGAAGAGTGGAGAAGGTCCCGCAGGTTTTTGGAGAAGGTCTGCTCAAACGCGGCAGACCTTCTCCACGCAAATGCACATCAAGGCCCCTCTATGGCCGATCGGGCGGAGAAGGCCTGCCACCTTCTTGCAGACCTTCTCCAAAAAACGAATAAGCCAGCCCCGAAAGGCTGGCTTGCTGTGTAGACTACACAGATAAACTCTCGAGCTTTCTTGATGACCTTCTGAAGTTTGACAGGTTTGCCGAAATTGTTCCGAATAAGAATAGTTTGATATGATAGTTGTTTATATCATATAATTTTATTAGTTTTGCATCAAAGAAACCGCGACATATGGAAATACCGTTCGTCTATGGCAAAATCGTTGCCGACAGTAACTTTACTGACAGAGAGGAAGAGACCCGGAAACTGGTTTCCAACTTTCTTTCACAAACCAATACCGCTATCATTTCTCCTCGTAGATGGGGAAAGTCCTCGTTGGTAAATAAGGCGATAGAGACAGTTTCAAAATCGAATAACTCTATCTTGTTCGTTAAGATGAATGCGTTCAAGTGCGAGACGCCACAGGACTTCTATGAACTGTTCGCCAAGCGCTCCGTCGAAGGAATCTCTTCTACGGCAGAGACACTCCTTTCCAATGCGAAAGAATTCATATCCAGGCTCTTACCTAAGTTGTCCATCTCTGACCCAGCAGGACAATATGAAATGTCTTTCGGTATAGACATGAAGAATAATCCCATCGGGGAGGACATCTTGGATTTGCCTCAGCAGATCGCGACCCGGCGGAAAAAAAAGGTGGTGGTATGTATCGATGAGTTCCAGCAGATCGGAGAATTTGCCGAATCCGACAGATTCCAGAAGATACTCAGAAGCCATTGGCAGGAACAGCCCGACGTGGCATATATCCTGTACGGAAGCAAGAAGCATATGATGCTCAACATCTTTGGAGACTACGGGAGTCCTTTTTACAAGTTCGGGGACTTGATGTTTCTTCCGAAGATATCACTGGATGACTGGGAGGCTTACATTGTAGATCGTTTCTCTGAAACAGGGAAGTCGATTTCTGATGCGGCGGCGAAACATCTTGCAAGTCTGGTTGAGTGTCACTCTTATTATGTCCAGCAATTGGCACAATATGCCTGGCTTCGTACAGAGTCAATCTGTTCGGAAGAGATCGTCGATGCTGCGTTCCAGGGAATGCTAGATTCGCTGAACCTTCAGTTCGTCAATTTGATGGACAGCCTGACGGAAAAGCAAAGGAGTTTCCTTTGTGCTGTCAGTGATGGGGTAAAGAACCTGTCTTCAGTAGAAACCCTCTCTCGCTACCGGCTCGGAACGAGCGGGAATATCCGCATTCTCAAAGGGGCCCTCAAGAAACGGGATTTAATTGAAGAAACCGGCAATCAGGTCGAGATCCAGGACCCCGTATTTAAACAGTGGATTCAAAGGGTATACAAGAACTTTTAAACCATACTGGAAACTCCGCCATAAAACAAACAGAGGAATCATCCGTTAGATAATTCCTCTGTTTAGTAGACCAAACACTCCGAATCTCGAACCTCTCGTTCATTGAAGGGCTGATTCAACTCCAGTCTTTCCTTGGAATTGTTGACCTATGAAATGGAATCAATCAGTTCAATAAGGTCTCAATTATAT